>Ga0070710_10001130_pt1 | contig 12634 bp, 7 predicted proteins | sample LARL52metaG_FD_65454 | JGI IMG/M metagenome (GOLD analysis project Ga0070710, IMG submission 65454) | Corn, switchgrass and miscanthus rhizosphere microbial communities from Kellogg Biological Station, Michigan, USA - LAR L5-2 metaG | ecosystem: Host-associated > Plants > Roots > Rhizosphere ... | reverse complement strand
CACCAACAGCGAGAATCCGTTCCACAAAGGACTCGCCGCGATGATGTTCTCCGGCCCGTGGGAGGTACCGGCGATCAGGCAGCAGTTCCCGCAGCTCGATTTCGGAGTGGCGCCGCTGCCGCGCAAGAACGTCGCGGCGAGCAACATCGGCGGGGAGAACGGTGTGGTGTTCAGCAGGGCTCGCGTTCCCGACGCGGCGTGGAAGTGGCTGCGGTTCCTGTCCGATGCCAAGCACAACGCCGAGTTCAGCAACATCACCGGCAACTTCCCGACGAACAGGAAGGCCGCGCGGGAAGCTAAGATCAACACCGATCCGGCGCTGCGGGTGTTCGTCGACCAGCTCGAAACCGCTCAGGCGCGTCCCACCGTGCCGGAGTGGATCCAGATCAACGACGAGTACCTCGCCAAGGCGATCGAGGAAGGAGTCGACGGTGGCAGGCCACCTGCCGACGCGCTGGGTGATGCCGCCGCCAGTGCCCGCAAACTGCTGGGGTGGCCGTGAACGGCGTCCGGCCGGGTTCCCGGCATCGGCGCCGGCGGGACGCGCTGGCCGGTCTGGCCTTCACCGCGCCCGCGATGCTGCACACCCTGGTGTTCATGCTCGTGCCCGCCGGGGCGGCGCTCTACTTCAGCTTCACGGAATGGGACATGATCTCCCCGGCCCGCTGGGTGGGACTGCGGAACTACCGGGAGATCCTCTTCGACTCCGACCTGTACCCGGACTTCTGGAAGTCGATCCGCGTCACCGCCCTGTACGCGCTGTTGTCCGTGCCCGCTTCTCTGGTGACGGGATTCGTGCAGGCCTACCTCATCGATCTCCTCCGCCGGGGACAGGCGTTCTACCGGCTCGTCCTCTACCTTCCGGTGATCACCGCGGAAGCGGCGGTCGCGGCGATCTGGAAGTGGCTCTACGACCCGCGGTTCGGTCTGGTCAACGCCGGGCTCGGTGTGCTGGGCGTCCGCGGCCCCGACTGGCTCGGCACCCCGGGCGTGGTGGTGCCGGCTCTGGCGCTCATCGCGGCCTGGCAGTCCGGTACGGCGATGCTCATCTTCCTCGCCGGGCTCAAGGGAATCCCGCGCACCTACTACGAAGCGGCCGAAGTGGACGGTGCGAACCGGTGGCAGCAGCTGGGGCGCATCACGCTGCCGCTGCTGCGTCCCACCACGTTCTACCTCGTCGTCACCGGCGTGATCGCGGCCCTGCAGGTGTTCGGCATCGTCTACGTGTTGTTCGGAGGCAACGCCGGGCCGGAGCGCTCCGGTCTGAGCTATGTGCTGCACCTCTACCTGTTCGGCTATCGCAACGGTGCGATGGGTGCGGCCAGTGCCATGTCCGTCGTGTTGTTCGTGACCGTCCTCCTGGTGACCGTGGCCCAGTTCCGCCTGATTCCGCGGCAGTACGAAGGGTGAGACGATGAGTGCTGCGAAGACCGTGGACGCCGGCGCGCCCGCTGTCGTGCCCGCGCCGTCGGCAGATGCGGGCACCCGCACGCCGGTGCGGAGGCGGCGGCGTCGCCGCAACGCGCCGATCCCGTTGCGGCTCACCGCTCACGTCCTGCTGATCGGTGGGGCCGTCGTCGCGCTGGCGCCGTTCGTGTGGATGGTGGCCACGTCGTTCAAGCAGCCGCAGGACGTGTTCACCCCGACACCTCATCTGCTGCCGACGGACGCGCGAACCGGCCAGTGGGCGGGCACCTTCGCCAACTACCTCCAGGTCCTCGATCTCGGCGGGTTCGCCGTGGCCCTGCTCAACAGCGTGATCGTCGCGGTCGTGCTGATCCCGGGGAAGTTGCTGCTGGACGCGCTGGCCGCCTACGCCTTCGCTCGCATCCCGTTCCCCGGACGCAACGCGTTGTTCCTCGTCGTGCTGGCCACGATCATGGTCCCCGGCATCGCCCTGCTCATCCCCAAGGTGTTCGTCACCCAGGAGCTCGGCATGGGCGACAGCCTCACCGGCGTCATCGTGCCCAGCCTGGTGTCGGCCTTCGACATCTTCCTGCTCCGGCAGTTCTTCCTGACCCTGCCGGGTGAGCTGGAAGAAGCGGCCACGATCGACGGTGCGGGCCGGCTGCGCATCTTCTGGTCTGTCGCGTTGCCGCTGGCCAAGCCCGCGCTCGCGGTCGTCACCATCACGAGCTTCATCTTCCACTGGAACGAGTTGCTGTGGCCGCTGGTGATCCTCTCCGACCAGGACAAGTACACGCTGCCACTCGCGTTGCAGGCGCTCGCGGCCGGTCGTGTCGCACAGCCCCACCTGGTCATGGCGGGCGCGGTGATCGCCGTGATGCCGGTCGTCGGAATCTTCCTGGTGTTCCAGCGCAGGATCCTCGACGGAATACAACTCACCGGACTGAAGAGCTGACCGCGGACCATCCTCTCGCCCTCGTCGTCGAACTGTGGAAAGGACACCTGTGAGCACGTCATCTCAGATCTCAGCGGTGCGCGGGGGATGGTTCTTCAGGGACGGCCGGCCGCGGCCGTTCGTCACCGCCGACTACCCGTACTACCGGGACGATCCGAAGAACTGGAGCGACCGGCTGGCCGCGCTGGCGCGCCTGCGAGTGGACGCGGTCACGACGTACGTGCCGTGGCGGCACCACCAGCCCTTGGCACAGCGGTCTCCGGATCTGACGGGCCGGACCGACCCGCGACGCGACGCGGTGCGGTTCGTCCGGCTCGCCGCGGCTGCCGGTCTGTCCGTGGTGGTCAAGCCGGGGCCGTTCATCCACGCCGAGACCAACTACGGCGGCCTGCCCGATTGGGTGTCTCCGGTCTACGACAGCCGCATCCAACCGGTCCTCGACGCCTCCGGCGCGCCGAGAACATGGTCCGGCTCGCAGCGCGGGCCCGACGGCGAACCGGTGGACTGGCCACTGCCGGCGCCGCTGTGCCCGGTGTTCGACGAACTCGTGCTGTCCTGGCTGCGCGCGGTCGGCGAGCAGCTCGTGCGGCCGCACTCCGCGCCGGACGGGCCGATCGTCGCGGTGCAGATCGCCAACGAGGGCATCTACACCGACGGGGCGCTCGGCTTGTGGAGCATGGACTTCAGCGCATCCGCGCTGGCCGCCCACCACCGGCTGCACGCCCCGCTCGGCGGCCGGCCGCCGTCCTGCCCCGCCGCCGACGCCACCGAGGTCGAGCCGCTGCACCGGGTGGCGTGGGGACACACCCAGGCCGAGCGGTTCGCCGAACTGTTCCGGCGGTGGTCGGCCACGGTCGGCGCCGCGGTGCCCACAGTGGTGAACCTGAACCCGCCCGCGGCCGATCCGGGCGCGCTCGACTCGTGGCTCGCCCGAACGCAGCCGTGGCGCTGGGCCGGAGTGCGCTACGGCTTCACCAACTGGGTCGGACCGGTCGCCGAGAACGACGAGTCCCGCGCTCGCTACGTGATCGCGGCCAAGCTGGCGCCGGGCTGCAACTACGAGGAGAACTGGGGATTCTCGGTGCTCTACGAGAAGGCGTTCGCAGATCCGGCCACCTGCCTGCACCAGACCGTCCTCGCGCTGGCCTGCGGTGCCACCGGCTACAACCTCTACACCGGTGTCGCCACGAGCGCCTGGGGCTCCGATCTCGACAGCTTCCACGACCGGCCCTACCCGGACTGCGCTCCGATCGGTGTGAACGGCGAGGAAACGGAGAAGGCGGCGACCGCGCGGGCGCTCGCGGACTACCTGCGCCGCCACGGAACCGAATGGTCCACCGGCCATCCCGTGCGGTCGGCGGTGATCGGCTACTGGGCGCCGCACGCGGCGGCCGCCGCGTGGAACGCACGACCCGCGGGCCGGGGGAGTCACGCGACGGTGCCCGCGTGCGGGGAGTTCCTGCGGGCTTGGCACGACGCGGCCAGGATGTACCAGCTCGACTTCGGCCTGTGGGATCTCGACGATCCGGACACCGATCCGGCCGACGCCGCAGGCCGCGCATCGGGCCGGGTCACGGGCATTCCGCTGGTGGTGCCGACGTGGCGCTACCTGCCGCGTCCACAACAACGACTGCTCGCGAGTCACGTCGCGGAGGGTGGACGGCTGATCCTCGTCGGCGAGATGCCGTCGTTCGACCTCCACGGCAGGTCGTGCCTGTTGCTGGACGACGTGATTCGTTCCGCGGGTCCGGACCGGGTCCTGCACTGTTCGGATCCGTCCACTGTGGACGCAGCAGTCGTCACCGCCCGGCGGGTCGCCAAGTGGGCACCGCCCGCCGCGAGGGTCGTCGAGGGTGACGCCGACGTGTATCTGCGCCGGTGTCCCGGCGAGGTGGACCACCTCGCGGTGCTCGCGAACGCCGGCGGTGGCGGCACCGTTCGCATCGAGACCACCATGTCCCACTCGGTCACGCTCGATCTGTGCGCCGGTGGCGCCGCCCTCGTCCGGCTTGCCGACGGCGTCGTCACCGATGCGCTGGTCACCGGTCGCAACGGGCATCTCGGTTCCTCGATCGCGCCGAGCGTGACGGCGGGTGGTGTCCGGTTCACCGCGCCCCACGGCAAGCTGCTGAACGCCATGCCGACCACACGGTGCCAACACGTGCCGACGTGAGGAGAGCACACCGTGCACCGGGGCGAGCTGACCGGCCTGAGCCAGAGGACACAGCTGGACGTGCGCCGCTCGTGGTCAACCGTGTCTGCCGGAAGAACGTTCGGCCCGAGGCGCTGGTGGGACGTCCACTGTCCTTTCCGGATTCGAATCCCCGGCGTGGACGGACCACCAGGGCCTGGTGACGCCACCTGACGTGACCAGGCCCCTCCGGACGTGGTTACCGGCCTGTGCCGGCGTACACCCTGGCGCGGCTCCCGTCACCGAGGCCGAACGCCGCGTGCAGCGCGCGGACCGCGTCGTCCACCTTGTCGGCCTGGCACACCCCGGAGATCCGGATCTCCGAGGTGGTCATGATCGAGATGCTCAGCCCGGCATCGGCCAGCGTCTCGCAGAAGGTGGCGGCCACTCCCGGATGCGTCCGCATCCCGGCGCCCACCAGGCTCACCTTGCCGACGTGCTCGTCGCAGGACAGGCCCGCGGACCCGATGGCCTCGCGATGCGCGGACAACGCCGCCAGCGCGGCCGGGGCGTCCGAGCGCGTCACCAGCAAGGACACGTCGACGTAGCCCGGTACGGCCTGGGACGCGTTCTGCACCACCGTGTCCACCTCGACCCCGGTGTCGGCGAGTGCGCGCAGGATCAGGGCGGCCCGGCTGGGACGGTCGGGTACACCGGTCACCACCACCAACGCCCTCGAGCAGTCGTGTGCGATGCCGGTGATGACGGACTGTTCCACGGCGGGCTCCTCCACCGATCGGGACACAACGGTTCCCCGAGCCGAACTGAACGACGAACGTACGTGCACCGGAACCCGGTGCCGGCGCGCGAACTCGACACACCGCGGCATCAGCACCTTCGCGCCGTTCGCCGCCAGCTCCAGCATTTCCTCGTACGTGATCCCGGGCAGCTGCACGGCATCGGGCACGACCCGGGGATCGGCCGTGCACACCCCGTCCACGTCGGTGTAGATCTCGCACATGCCGGCTCCCAGCGCGGCCGCCAACGCCACCGCCGTGGTGTCCGATCCGCCGCGCCCGAGGGTGGTCACGTCGGCGGTATCCGCGCACATGCCCTGGAATCCGGCTACCAGCACCACGAAACCGCGGTCGAGCTCCCGGCGGATCCGCTCGGGCAGCACGTCCACGATCCGCGCCCGGCCGTACGCGCGGTCGGTCAGGACACCGGCCTGGTCACCCGACAACGAGCACGCCGGGCAGCCCAGGTCGTTCAACGCCATGGCCAGCAACGCGGTGGACACGCGTTCACCCGAGGTCAGCAGCATGTCCATCTCCCTGGCGGGCACCGGGGTCGCGGCGACCTGGTGCGCCAGGTCGATCAGCTCGTCGGTGGTGTCGCCCATGGCCGAGACCACCACCACGACGTCGTGCCCCGCATCGCGGGTCCGGATCACCTGGGACGCCACCCGTCTGATCCGCTCCGTGGTGCCGATCGAGGAGCCGCCGTACTTCTGCACGATCAGTTCCATCGCTCACCGGATCCTGGCAGGGCTGAGCAGGTCGATCGCGTCGACGACGATGTCGCACGCGATGTCCACCACGTTCGCGGTCACGTTCAGCGGTGGCAGGAAGCGGACCACGGTGTCATCCCGGCCGCCCAGTTCGAGGATCAGCCCGTTGCGGAGCGCCTCCGCCCGCACGGCGCCGGCCAGCTCGGAGGCCGGCGCGCCGGTGTCGGGATCGGCCAGTTCGATGCCCCACATGAGACCCAGGCCGCGTACCTCACGCACCCACGGCTGTTCGGCGATCTTCGCCAGCCGGTCCGCGATCTGCTCGGCACGCCGGACGACGTTGTCCAGGATGTGCTCCCGCTCGAAGATCGCCACCGCCTCGGTGCCCGCGGCGAAGGCGAGCTGGTTGCCGCGGAAGGTGCCGGTGTGCGCGCCGGGTGCCCACGTGTCCAGCTTCTCGTCGTACATGATCAGCGCGACCGGCGCGCCGACCCCGCTGAGCGCCTTGGACGCCACGATCACGTCGGGTTCGATCCCGTACTGCTCGAACGCGAACCAGGTGCCGGTGCGGCCGCAGCCGGTCTGCACCTCGTCCACGATCAGCGGGATGTCCAGCTCGGCGGTGAGGGTGCGCAGCCGACGGACGAACTCGGGACGGGCCGGCACCACACCGCCCTCGCCCTGCACCAGTTCGAGGATCACCGCGGCGGGCAGGGACAGCCCGCCGTTGGCGTCCCGCAGCGAACGCTCCAGGTACTCCACGCAGTTGATCGCGCAGGTGTCGGGCGACAGGCCGAGTGGGCACCGGGAGCAGTAGGAGTAAGGGAAGAAGTGCACGCCCGGCATCCCGTTGGCCACCGGACGCTTCTGCGACACCAGACCGGTCACCGCCATCGGCGCGTGGGTCGCGCCGTGGAAACCGCCCTGGAAGGACACGATGTCACCACGGCCGGTCGCGGTCTTGCAGAGCTTGATCGCCGCGTCCACCGCGTTCGCGCCGGTGGGACCGCAGAAGTGCAGGCGGGTTCGGTCCCTCATGGACTCCGGCAGCATCGACAGCTGGGCCTGGACGAACGCGTCCTTGGCCGGGGTGGGGAAGTCCAGGCCGTGGGTGAGCTGCCCGAGCTGGTCGACCATCACGCGGACCAGGTCGGGATGGTTGTGGCCGAGTGAGAGCACGCCGGCCCCGGCGAGGAAGTCGATGAACACGTTGCCGTCGACGTCGCGGACGAAGCTGCCCTGCCCCTGCGCGATGGCGATCGGCAGGTTGCGCGGGTAGCTGCGGGCGTTGGACTCGGTTCGTTGCTGCCGGGCCAGGAACTGCGCCGATCGCGGACCTGGCAGGTCGCCCGTCACGTGCGGGTTGGTCATGTCGGTGAGCATTGCGGTTGTCCTCCCAGTCTTCACACGCTCGCGGTCTCAGCCGTACGGGCGTACGTCTCGGTTGCGGGGTTGCCCTGCCACCGGGTGGCCGGCTCGACCTCGCTGCCCTTCATCAGGAACGCGTCCGCGTCGATCACCGCACCGTCGCCGATGGACACTCCGTAGTGGACGAACGAGGTCACGCCGATCGTGCAGCGGGCGCCGATGGTGATGAAGTCGGACTTGAACGCGCCGTCCTCCATCGAGTGGCACTGGATCACGCTGCCCGCGTTGAGCACGGTGTCCTCGCCGATGGTGACCAGCGTCTTCTCCGGTATGGCGCAGCCGTCGTCGAAGACCCGGCGTCCCATCCGAACCCCCAGCAGCCTCCAGACCAGCACCTTGTAGGGGGTGCCGTTGAAGACCGCCAGCAGGTTGTTCGCGTTGAGCTTCCAGAACCGCTCGTGACGCCAGAAAACCCGGTCGTAGATGGAGCAGAACCGAGGCTTGAGACGACCGAACCCGATGCTCGCTCGTTCCAGCAGGACACCGAAGCCGACGACGAACAGGTAGCAGGCCAGCAGGCCGGCGGCGGTGGCCGGTGTGCCGTAGCGGTGGTACAGGTCGGTGGCGACCAGCGTGATCCCGACGAGCGCCGCCATGTCCACGCACCGGCCGGTCACGAACATCGCCAGGGTGACCAGGTTGTGCCGGTTCTTGGCGGCCAGCAGCGCCGGAAACCCCGGTCCGGTCTTGAGGTGGTCGAAACCGCCGTCACGCTCGACCGAGCGGGGGATCGCGAACGGGGGCGAGCCCAGCAGTCCGGTGTTCTCCCGTACCGGGCCGTCCAGGGGGATCATCACCTTGGTGGCGAGGAGACAGTTGTCGCCGGTGCGGCCGCCGGGCGGGTAGACGATGTTGTTGCCGAGGAAGTTGCGCGGGCCGATGCCGCTGGGCAGCACCTGGAACGCGGTGTCGGAGTACTCCACGTTGATCATCGACAGCCCGTCGGAGACCATCGTGCCGCTGCCGATCGAGGTCAGGTACGGCGACTCGTGCTTGACCTCGACGCCGAAGTTGGAACCCGTCTGCTCGACCTCGTTCAGGTTGTAACCCAGGAGCCGCAGGTAGTACACGATGAGCGAGCTGTCGCCGAACAGGTAGGTGAGGGTCTTGCTGTTGGTCAGGCGGCTGACCGTGCGTTGCAGGGAGTACCGCAGGCCGTACAGCGGATACGCCCGGCCCGGCTCCAGCAGCGTGTTCAGCAACCGGGGCAGGGTGAAGGCCACGCCGAGACCGAGCAGCACGCCACCGATGTACAGCACCGACGATCCGAGTAGATCGTTCTCGTAGAAGGCGATGCTGGACACGTCGACCGGCGTGTCGCCCATCAGCAGGTTGCCGATGGCGTCACCGCCGATGAGCACGGCCGGGATGTACAGGAGCACCATGTTCAGCAGCTGCACTGTGCTGTAGACGACCTTGCGGAGCCTGGGCTCCTGGGCCGGGAGATCGGCGCGGTAGTCCGTTCCGGCCGGTTCGGCCGGCGATCCGTGCCACGACTGCCCGGCCGGCACCGAGGTGCCCCTGTTGAGGCAGGACGTGTGCCCCAGCTGAGCGCCGTTCCCCAGTGAGGAGTCGATGTCCACTGTGGTCACCTCACCCACGAACACCCGCTCGCCCATGGTGACGCGACCGGTCACGATGTGGCCGTCCCGCGCGTGGTAGCAGTTGAAGAACGTGTCCTTGCGGATCACCGTGCCGGCGCCGATGGTCAGCAGATCCGTGCAGATCGGCACGTTCTGCGACAGGATGAGAACGCCACGGCCGATCTTCGCGCCCAGCATCCGCAGATACACCACGTACAGCGGGGAGCCCACGAGCAGCCGCATGGGGTTGAACCGGATCAGCGTCCGCACCACCCAGAACCGGAAGTAACGCAGCCCCCAGATCGGGAACCTGCCGGGTCTCCAGCGCCCGACCAGCAGCCACTTCGCCAGCACCGGGACTGTGCACAGCAGGGTGAAACCGACCGCGGCGAACGCCACCGACCGCAGGTAGATCTGCACCGGTGAGCCCGCGGTCAGGATCCAGTCGACTCCGCGATCCAGCACGAACGCGTAGAAGTACAGGTAACACAGGAAAACCATGGTCTGCGCCGCCCCGCACAGCAGGTACTGCCAGGTACGCGGCGTGGCGAACACCGCGTCAGGCTCGGGGTTCACCGAGACCTGCGCCGAGACCGGCATCGTGCCGCTCGACAGGTCCGCGGCGAGCCGGCGGATCGTGCTGTGCTGGTAGAGCTGCCTCATCGACGCCGCCGGCAGGTCGCCGTGACGGCGGACCTGGGCACAGAACCTCGACAACAGCAGGGAGTTCGCGCCGAGGTCGGCGAAGAAATCCCCCTCGACCGACACCTTCGCCACGTCGAGAACCTCGGCGAGCAACTCGCACAGACGCCGTTCGAGCGGCGTTTCCGGGGCGACGAAGTCCACATCGGACACTCCGACGCGGTTGGCGGGCGCGGGAAGGTTCTTGCGGTCGGCCTTGTTGCTCGGCGTCATCGGGATGACGTCCAGCCGCTCCAGGTAGGAGGGAACCATGTAGGCGGGCAACCGCTCCCGCAGCAGGGACACGATGTGCTCGGCGTCGGAGTCCTGGCTGTTCTCGCGCAGCGTGTAATACCCGACGAGCTCGATCGTGTCCGGTCGCGGCCGAAAGGTGTCCACCACCGCCTGCGCCACGCCGGGCAGCCCCAGCAGCACCGACTCGATCTCGGTCAGCTCTATCCGGTAACCGCGGATCTTGACCTGGGTGTCGATCCGTCCCAGATACTCGATGTGCCCGTCGGCGCCGACCCGTCCGAGGTCGCCGGTCCGGTAGATCCGTCCCGACGGGTTGTTGTCGATGCCGAGGAAGTCCGGGATGAACACCCGGCTGGTCAGCTCGTCGCGGTTGAGGTAGCCCCTGGCCAGCCCGATTCCCGCGATCCCGATCTCACCACTGGCGCCCCGCGGCAGCACGGCGTCGTGCTGCGGATCGAGGATGACCACGGAGTACGTGGGCAGCGGCACCCCGATGGTCACCGGCCGGTCGGGTGCGACCGTCGTCCAGGTGGCGGTGACCGTTGCCTCGGTGGGGCCGTAGACGTTGAGGAACCTCCGGCCCGGCCGGTGCCAGCGGATGATCAGGTCCTGGGGGCATGCCTCGCCGGACACCAGGAGGAACCGCAGTTCCGGCAGCTCCTCCTCCAGGGTGGCCAGCAGCGTGGGCACGCAGCACAGAGCGGTGATCCGCCGCTCGACCAGGAACTCCCACAACTCCTGCCCGACCAGGCTCGCGGCGCCAGGCTTCGGAACCAGGGTCGCGCCCGCCATCCACGGCACCCAGATCTCCTCGACGGAGAAGTCGAAGGCGACCGTCATGCCCTGGTACACCCGGTCGTTCTCGTCGATGCCGTACACCTCGCCGGCGACCCGCACGAAGTTGCAGATGCTGGCGTGCTCGACGGCGACACCCTTGGGACGGCCGGTGGACCCGGAGGTGTAGATGATGTAACAGAGTTCGTCGACCGGACCGCCGCGCTCGACCGGGCTGAGCCTGGTCTCGTCCTGCTCGGCCACCAGGCCGGCCACCTCGTCCAGGCACAGCATCTCGACGCGGCTGCCTGCCAGTTGGTCCCGGAGGCGTGCCTGCGACAGCACCAGTCCGACACCGGCGTCGTCGGTGATGTAGGCGATCCGATCAGCGGGAAAGCCGACGTCCAGAGGCACGTACGCGGCGTTGATCTTGAGCACCGCCAGCATCGCCACGTACGAACGCCAAGCCTCGTCGAACAGAAGCCCGATCCTGTCGCCAGGGCGAGCGCCGGAAGCGAGCAGCAGACGGGCGAGCTGGTTGGCTCGCGCGTCCAGTTGGCCGTAGGTCAGGGTGAGATCGCCGGTATCGACGGCCGGTCGATCCCATGACTGGTCACATCGGAACTCGAACAGCTGATCGAGTTTTTCCCCCTCTCGCCACCGTGCCTCGTGTCCGAACCGTGGGCACACCAGCACATCGGAATACTCCGAAATGGACTCCGGAGCCGCGAATGGCAACCTCGGTTGCATCGTTGAAGAACCCCCTTCCAGGAAAGGTGCGATCACTTCTCGTGATTCATCGGCACCTTCCGCACCCCCTCGTCGCCGATCAAGCCGAACATGAAGATCTGTTCGAATTAACACGGGACAAGTAGTAAGGTAGCAGTGTGGCTCATTAGCGTGAATACTTTACCTCGGGGTTCCACCTACATTAAATCCCGAGAAACGGGGTTTCCGTCAGATGTCCGAGCTGGCCTGAAAGGCGGTAAAGCTGAAGCCGTTCGAGGTAGCGGCAGCAGCCGAACGCCGATTTCATGGAAGTATCGAAGTGGAGTGCGATACAACAGGGGGCCGTTTGGATCAGAACGCTACTGCTGCCCATCTGTGGCAACTGTCAATTATGGGCCGCTCGGCCTGGGGAGGCCGTGCGCAAAGCTTTTCCCGCCACCTCAAGGTAAAGTAATTTCTTACTTCCCCTTAGGGTTTCGGGCAGTCCCGGCACCCGGCAGTTCTGGGCGACCGTGAATGGTTCTCGTCATCTGACTGCGCCATCGTACTGGGCGACGGCTGATCAGTGCGGCGAAAATCGATCCGTGCACCGTCACGAGCAACTGAATTTCGTTTTCCTTCCCGAAATTCGTGGTCGCGGAGCGAGCCTGATGTGGACCTGGAGCCGTCGGGTCGTGCCGCGCGAACTGGTCAGCCGCTGCAGAGGTCGGCGACTTTCTGGTCGGTGCGGGGCGGGTAGCGGAACTGGCGCGTCACCTCGGCTGCCTCGCTGGTGCGCAGGTAGTCCAGGTAGGCCGCGGCGAGGGTGCCGGGTTCGGCGGCGCTGGTGCGGTAGATGCGTTCGACCGTCCAGAACCGGCACTTCAGGTGCAGGACGTAGGCGGAGTCGTCCACGAGTATCGCCATGCCGCTTGACCTGCGCGGATGCGGTTTTCGGCACGCACAGCACCGTCTGCAGCTCGGTCTCCAGCTCGGTGATCCGGCGTTTCGTGGCGGTCAGCTCGGCCTTCTCGCCGCTGGTCGGACCTGGCTCCACGCCGCGGTCGGTCCGGTCCTGTCGTCGCCAGGTGCAGATCGTCTGGTCGCTGATCTCCAGGTCCCTGGCCACATCGGCGACCTTGCGGCCCGTCTTGATCAGGTCCGGCACCTTCCGCCGGAACTCCGGAGGGCCTGCCGGTGGG
>Ga0070710_10001127_pt1 | contig 12646 bp, 8 predicted proteins | sample LARL52metaG_FD_65454 | JGI IMG/M metagenome (GOLD analysis project Ga0070710, IMG submission 65454) | Corn, switchgrass and miscanthus rhizosphere microbial communities from Kellogg Biological Station, Michigan, USA - LAR L5-2 metaG | ecosystem: Host-associated > Plants > Roots > Rhizosphere ... | reverse complement strand
AAGGTCGCCACCGGCATCGAGTCGCCGCTGTCCCCGGGTGGCGGCAAGTTGATCTCGCGTGACGGCCGCTCCGCGCTCGTCACGTTCAACCTCGCGGGCAACCCAAACAACGCGGATCAGACGGTCGTTCCCGCTGAGCGCGCCGTCGCCGCCGTCCAGGCCGCGCATCCGGGCCTGCGAGTGGCCGAGTCCGGCCAGGCCAGCGTGGGCCGGGCTACCAACAACATCATCAGTTCCGACTTCCGCCGTGCCGAGGTCACCTCGGTGCCGATCACGCTGGTGCTCCTGCTGTGCGTATTCGGCGCGCTGATCGCGGCGGGCATCCCGCTGCTGCTCGCCGTCACGTCAGTGGTCACCGCCATCTCGCTGCTCGCGATCCCCAGCCACTGGCTGCCGATCGACAGCACCACGTCGTCGGTCGTGCTGCTGGTCGGCATGGCCGTGGGCGTCGACTACTCACTGTTCTACCTGCGCCGCGAGCGGGAGGAACGGGCCGCGGGCGCCGACACCTACACCGCCGTCCGCAGGGCCGCGGCCACCTCGGGGCGCGCCATCGTGGTGTCCGGCCTCACCGTGATGATCTCGCTGTCCGGGCTGTTCCTGACCGGCATCGACGTCTTCTCCGGGTTGGCCGTGGGCACGATCATGGTGGTCGGCGTCACCGTGCTCGGCTCGCTGACCGCACTCCCGGCGGCGCTGTCGCTGCTCGGCTCCTGGGTGGACCGGGGCAGGATTCCGTTCCTCGGCCGCCGCCGCACCGCCGCGCGTCCGTCCAAGGTGTGGGGCGCCCTGGCCCGCCGCGTAGTGGCCAAGCCGGTCCTGTTCGGCGGCGTCGCCGCGCTGGCGCTCGCCGCCCTGGCCGTGCCCGCGCTCAGCATGCGTCTGGCCGAGCCCGGCTTCCGCGACCTGCCCGCCAACATCCCCGTGGTGCAGAGCCTGCTGGCCACCCAGAAGGCGTTCCCCGGCGGCCCGTCACCCGCCGAGGTCGTCGTGACCGGAGACAACCTCACCGGCCCCGCGGTGCGGCATGCCATCACGGCCCTGCAGGGGCGGGCCGCGACGAGCACACTACTGCGCCAGCCGGTTACCACCGCGCTGCTCGGCCACGACCAGGTGATGGTGGTCTCGGTGCCACTGGCCGGGGGCGGCACGGACGCCACCTCCAACCGGGCCCTGGCGCAGCTGCGCGACCAGGCGCTGCCCGCCACGCTCGGCAAGGTCAGCGGCATCAATTACGCCGTGACCGGCATGACGGCGGGCAACCACGATTTCGACGCCCAGCTCACCGCCGCCCTGCCGCTGGTCTTCGTCTTCGTCCTCGGCCTGGCGTTCCTGGTGCTGATGGTCAGCTTCCGGTCGGTGTTCATCCCGCTGACGTCCATCGCGCTGAACCTGCTGTCGATCGGCGCGGCCTACGGGGTGCTGACCCTGGTCTTCCAGGACGGGCACCTGCACGGGCCGCTGGGGTTCAGCCCGTACGGCGGGATCGTGCCATGGATGCCGCTGTTCATGTTCGTGCTGCTGTTCGGGCTGAGCATGGACTACCACGTGTTCATCCTGAGCCGCATCCGCGAACTGCGGCTGCGGGGCATCCCCACGCGGGAGGCGATCGCCACCGGCATCGGCGCCAGCGCGGGCGTGGTGACCAGCGCCGCGGTGATCATGGTGGCGGTGTTCTCGATCTTCGCCACACTCTCGGTGATCGAGTTCAAGATGATCGGCATCGGTCTGGCCACCGCGATCCTCATCGACGCCACCGTGGTGCGCGGGGTGCTGATGCCGGCCGCCATGTCGCTGCTCGGCGAGCGCAACTGGTACCTGCCCCGCTGGCTGGCGTGGCTGCCCGGCGGCCGGGGCCGCCACGCCGTGGCGGAGGTGACCGGGGTCAGGTGACCAGGGAGCGCACCTGACACCGGACCAGGGCGCGGGTGGGCACGGCGGGAGCCGTGCCCACCCGCGCCTTTCAAAACGTGGTCTTGACGCGTCAACGGCACGGTGATTACTTCTGGGTAACTAGCCGCTCTCCGCCCGTGGAGGAGAACTTGTTAGAGCCCCGCATCCCGTCCCGCCGACGCCTCCCCGCCCGCCCCGCCCGGTTCGCTCTCGCCGCCGCCACCGCCGCCACCGCGGCCCTGTCCCTGGTGCTCACCGCCGCCCCCGCCAGCGCCGCCGTGAACTACGTGGCGCTCGGCGACTCCTACGCCTCGGGCCTCGGGGCAGGCAACTACTCCGGCGGTTCCTGTGACCGCAGTTCCGGCGCCTACCCGCAACTGTGGGCGAACGCGAACCATCCGGCCTCGTTCGCGTTCGTGGCCTGCTCCGGCGCGACTACCACCGATGTGATCAACAACCAGATCTCCGCGCTGTCCAGCGCCACGACCCTGGTGTCGGTCACGATCGGCGGCAACGACGTGGGCTTCTCCAACGTGATGATCACCTGCGTGCTCGGCTCCACCAGCGACTGCGTCAACGCGGTCAACCAGGCGGAGTCGGAGGCCAGGAGCCAGCTTCCCGGTGCGCTGAGCACCCTGTTCGGCGACATCAAGGCCCGGGCGCCCGGCGCCAGGGTGGTCGTGATCGGCTATCCCGAGTTCTACGACCTGAGCAGGTCCTCGGGGTGCATCGGGCTCAGCACTACCGACCGCACCGCACTGGACGGCGGCGCGGACCTGCTCGACTCGGTGATCCAGGCCGCGGCGGGACAGGCCGGTTTCGCCTACGCCGAGGTCCGGAGTGCCTTCACCGGGCATGAGATCTGCGACTCGAGCAGTTGGCTGCACTCGGTGGACTGGCTGAACCTCGGCGACTCCTACCACCCGACCGCGTCCGGGCAGTCCGGCGGGTACTACCCGGTGTTCAGCTCAGCAGCCTGACCGCCACCGCCCAACGCGCAGGCCCCGGGGACTCCCCGGGGCCTGCCGCGTGACGGGGGCCTACTTGTTGACCGGGAAGCCGAGGTTGACCCCGCCGTGGCTGGGATCCAGCCACCGCGAGGTGACCGCCTTGCCCCGGGTGTAGAAGTGGATGCCCTCGGTGCCGTAGATGTGGGTGTCGCCGAACAGGGACGACTTCCACCCGCCGAAGGAGTAGTAGGCCATCGGCACGGGGATCGGCACGTTGACGCCGACCATGCCGACCTCCACCTCGGACACGAACCGGCGGGCCGCTCCCCCGTCGTTGGTGTAGATCGCCACGCCGTTGCCGTAGGGGTTCTCGCTGACCAGCCGCAGCGCGTCGGCGTAGCTGGGGACCCGCACGACGGAGAGCACCGGCCCGAAGATCTCGTCGCGGTAGGCGCTCATCTCCGGCGTGACGTGGTCGAGCACGCTCGGGCCGAGCCAGAAGCCATCGGCGTCGCCGCCGATGATCGGGTGCATCCGGCCGTCCACGGCCAGCGTGGCGCCCTCCTTGACGCCGGTGTCCAGGTAGGAGGCGACCTTGTCGCGGTGCGGGCCGGTGACGAGCGGGCCCATCTCCGAGCGCTCGTCGGTGCCCGGGCCGACCCGCAGCCCGTGCACCCGGTCGGCGATCTTGGCGACCAGTTCGTCGCCGACCGAGCCCACCGCCACCAGTACCGAGACCGCCATGCAGCGCTCGCCCGCCGAGCCGAAGCCGGCCGACACCGCCGCGTCGGCAGCCAGGTCGGTGTCCGCGTCGGGGAGCACCACCATGTGGTTCTTGGCCCCGCCCAGCGCCTGCACCCGCTTTCCCGTCGAGGTTCCCGTCTCATAGACGTAACGGGCGATCGGGGTGGACCCGACGAAGCTCACCGCGCGCACGTCGGGGTGGGTGAGGATCGCGTCCACCGCCTCCTTGTCGCCGTGCACCACGTTGAACACGCCGTCGGGCAGCCCCGCCTCGGCCAGCAGCCTGGCCAGCAGCAGCGACGCCGAGGGGTCCTTCTCCGACGGCTTGAGCACGAACGTGTTGCCGCAGGCAATCGCGATCGGGAACATCCACATCGGCACCATGGCCGGGAAGTTGAACGGGGTGATCCCGGCCACCACGCCGAGCGGCTGGCGGATCGAATAGGCGTCCACGCCGGTGGACACGTTCTCCGAGTAGCCGCCCTTGAGCAGGTGCCCGAGGCCGCAGGCGAACTCGACGACCTCCAGGCCCCTGGCCACCTCGCCGTCCGCGTCCGAGGTCACCTTGCCGTGCTCGGCGCTGATCAGCCCGGCAAGCTCACCGCGGTGGGCGTTGAGCAGCTCACGGAAGGCGAAAAGCACGGTCGTTCGTTTGGCAAGAGAAACAGAGCGCCAGCCGGGAAGGGCCTTCGCGGCCGCTGCGACCGCGTCGCCGACCACGGTGGCGGAGGCGAAATCCACGGTGCCGGTGACCTGGCCGGTAGCCGGGTTGTAGATGTCACCGCGCCGCTGCGCCGCGCCGTCCCAGGGCTTGCCGCCGATCCAGTGGCTTACGTGTTTACTCATTTCGCCGCTCCCGCGTCTACCGCGCGGAGGGCGTCGATCAGCAGGCCCATGCCCTCCTTGGCCTCGGCCTCGGTGACGTTCATCGGCGGCGCCATCCGCAGCGCGTTGCCCTGCAGCCCGCCCTTGCCGATGAGCAGGCCGCGCTCGCGCGCCTCCTCGAGGGCGCGGGTGGCCAGCGCCGGGCTGGGCGCGCCGGTGCCCGGGTCCACCAGGTCCACGGCGAACATCAGGCCCTTGCCCCGGACCTCGCCGACCGTGTCCAGCCGCTCGGCCGCCTCGCGCAGCCCGTCGATGATCATGGTGCCGAGCGTGGCCGCGTTGCGCTGCAGGTCGTGGTCGAGCAGGTAGTCCAGGGCCGCGTTGGCCGCGGTGGTGGACAGCGGGTTGCCGCCGAACGTGGAGATGCCGTTGCCCGGCACGCCGTCCATCAGGTCGCCGCGGGCGATCACCCCGCCGATCGCGAACCCGTTGCCGAGGCCCTTGGCGAACGTGATCATGTCGGGGACCACGCCGTGCGCGCCGATCCCCCAGAAGTGCTCGCCGGTGCGGCCCCAGGCGGTCTGCACCTCGTCGGAGATGAACAGCACGCCGTGCTCGGCGAGCAGGTTGCGGTACGCGCCGAGCAGCCCGTCCGGGGGCATGGTGAATCCGCCCACGCCCTGGATCGGCTCCGCGATCAGGCACGCCACGTCGCGTGCGGTCGCGGCGGTGAGCAGGTGCCTCAGGTCGGCTACGCAGGCCTCGGTGTACTCGACGTCGGACATGCGTGCGAACGCCGGGAGGTACTGGTCCGTGCCGTGCAGGTACTGCACGTTGAACGGGGCGAGCTGGGAGCTCTTCCACGCCACGTTGCCGGTGATCGCGACCGCGCCGAACGAGCGGCCGTGGTAGCTGCCGCGCATCGCGAGCACCTGGTTGGACTGGCGGGCGACGGTGGCGAGCATCAGCGCGGTCTCGTTGGCCTCGGTGCCGGAGTTGGTGAAGAACACCTTGGCGTCCGGGATGCCGGACAGCCTTGCCAGCTTCTCGGCCAGCTCCACCTGGCTGCGGATCAGGTACAGCGTCGAGGTGTGCACGATCCCGGTGGATAGCTGGCGCTGCACGGCGTCGCGGACCTCGGGCAGGTCGTACCCGAGCATGTTGGTGAGGATGCCGCAGAAGAAGTCGAGGTAGGTGCGGCCGGAGGCGTCGGTGACGCGGCTGCCGCTGCCGCTGACCAGCTCCAGCGGGTGCTCATAGTAGAGGCCCATCCAGTTGGGCAGGACAGCGCGATGCCGGTTCACGAGTTCAGTCATGCGAGCCAGTCTCGTGCCTGAGCGGGGGCCACTGGCGCAGCAGTTTGTAAGGTATTGAGGAAGAACATTTACATCATGTAAGGCTCTGGGTGAAGGCGATGCGTGATCATGGGGTTTTGGCCCTCAGGAGGGCCAAAACCCCATGATCATCGACCGGCGGGTAGCCGGCGCGCGCCTGGGTTGACGCGGGAACGGCGGGAGGAGGCGGGGTGCTGCCGACGGTGGCGGAGGTGCTCGCGCTGGAGGCGGTGCGGCGCGGGCAGCCGCGCGTGGTGGCCGGGGCGCACCGGCTGGACACCCTGGTGCGGTGGGTGCACGCGATCGAGTTCGCCGACGCGGCGCGGCTGCTGCGTGGCGGTGAGCTGGTGCTGGCCACCGGGATCGCGCTGCCCGGCGAGGGCGCGCTGCTTGACGCCTACGTCGCCGACCTCGCCTCGGTGGGCGTGGCCGCGCTCGCGGTGGAACTGGGCCGCCGGTACACCGGCGGGCTGCCGGCCGGCTTCGTGGCGGCGGCGGAGGCGCACGGGCTGCCGCTGATCGTGTTCGGCCGGGAGGTTCCGTTCGTCGAGATCACCGAGGCGGTGCATGCCCGGATCATCGACGACCAACTGGACCAGTTGCGCGCCTCGGCCCGGCTGCACGAGGTGTTCACCGACCTGGCGGTGGCAGGCGCGGGCCCCGGGGAGATCCTGCGGCAGGCGGCCCTGCTGGCGGGCCGGCCGGTGATCCTCGCGGACCTGTCGCACCACGTGCTCGCCTGCGAGCCGGCCGGCGCCGACCCCGCGGCGCTGCTCGACGGCTTCGAGGCCAGGTCCCGCGCTGTCGTGCTGGCCGAGCGGACCGGCTACGACGAGCCGTCCGGCTGGCTGGTCACCGTGGCGGGCGCGCGGGGCGAGGACTGGGGCCGGGTGATCCTGGTCTGCGGCGGGCCCCCGGCTCCCGGCGACCGGGTGCTGATCGAGCGCACCGCCACCGCGCTCGCGCTGGCGCGGCTGCTCACCCGCCAGCACGAGAGCCTGGAACGGCAGGCGCACACCTCGCTGATCGGCGCGATCGTGGCCGGGACGTATGCCGACCTGGACGAGGCGGCGGCGCGGGCCCGTGCCCTGGGCGTCCAGGTCACCGGGCGGCAACTGGTCACCCTCGTGGCCGGTTTCCGCCAGGGCGGCCGCGGGCTGCCCGCCCACGCGCGGACGGTAGAGGTCGCCGACGCGCTCGCCGACGCGTGCCGCCGCGAGCGGGTGCCGGCACTCGTCGGCTCGCTCGGCGAGGGCGGGGTCGGCGCCCTGCTGTCAGCCGACCGCGGGGCGGACCCGGACGCCGTGCTGACCGCGGTCTGCGCCGCGGCCAGGCAGCGGCTGCCCGGCGGCGACGCGGTGATCGGGGCCGGGTCCACGGCACGATCCCTCGCCGAGGCGCGCCGTTCGCTGCTTGAGGCACAGCAGGTCGCCGACGCCGCGGCCGCCTCGCCGTCAGCGGGCCGGGGCCGGCCCTATTACCGGCTGGCCGACCTGCGGCTGCGCGGTCTGCTGCACCTGCTCGGCGACGACACAAGGCTGGCCACGTTCGTGGAGCGGGAACTCGGCCCGCTGATCGCCCACGACCAGGCACACGGCACCGGGCTGACCAAGGTGCTCGGTGCCTACCTGGCCGAAGGCGGCAACAAGGCCGCCGCAGCGGGCCGGGCGCACCTGGCCCGGCCCACCTTCTACGAGCGGCTGCGGCTCATCGAGCGGATCCTCGAGGTGAGCCTGGACTCGGCCGAGTCGCGCACCTCCCTGCACGTCGCCCTGCTCGCGTTCCTGAGCGTCAGCGCCTGGCGCGCAGGCTCAGACCCGAGCGCAGAACGCACGGATGGCCGCGAGGTCTCCCGCTGACGCGAGTCCCGCGTGGTAGAGCCGCAGTTCCGTGGCGCCCGCCGCGTGCACCGCGGCGGCCTGGGCGGGCAGCGTCGCCGGGTCGCCGCCGAGCCCGGCGACCGCCAGGAGCGAGGCGGCGACGGCGGTACCCTGCGGTGCCGTCGCCGCCGCCCGCGTGACGAGGGCCGGCGCGGTCGCCGGGTTCCAGCAGGACAGCACGAGCCCGGCCACCCCGGCCAGCGCGGCAGGGTCGTATCCCGGGTTCGCCCCCGTCGCCCGCGGGTCGGGGTGGACGTGCAGGTAGACCGGCTTGCCCGGGGCCGCGTCCCGGGCCGCCGCGACGACCTCGCGCTGGAACCGGGTCGCGAGGTCCGCCCGGACGCCGTCCAGGACACCGGCCACCGCACCGGGCAGCGCCTTCATGCCCGGACCGGGCGCCGCTCCCCCGGCCGGTGCGTCCCCGGCTGGTGCGTCCCCGGCCGCGGCTCCCCCGGCCGCCGCTCCTCCGGCCGCCGCTGGCCCGGCCGCCGCTGGCCCGGCCGCCGCTGGCCCGGCCGCCGCTCCCCCGGCCAGTGCGTCCACGGCGGCCCGGACGGAGGCGGCCAGCCACGCTGGATCGGCGCCGGCCGCCGCGTACTCCCGCTGGCACGCCACGCAGAAGCAGACCGACAGCAGCCACTGCGCGGCTCCGCCGGCCGCGCCCGCGGTCTTGTCGTGCGCGCTGAGGTGCTCGACGCCGTACCAGCCGCAGGCTTCGAACTCGACCGCGTCGGCCTCAGGCAGTGCCGCCACCTCACCGGCCAGCGTGACGGCGTACTCCCGGACGGCGGGCGCGGCGAGGCACAGCGCCCACGGGTATGTGTCGCCGAAGGCATTGCGCACCGCCGCGGACGGCACCACCGCGCCAAGCCGGTCGTTGTGCGTCAGCACGGCCCACGCGGTCACCGCCAGACCCCGGGCGCGCAGCACGGCGGCGGCCCGCTCGAACGAACCCGCGGGCCGGGAAGCAGCGGCCCGCAGCCGGGCCGGGCGCAGCGCGGTCCCACGCCACCGGGACGGATCGGCGCGGTAGTAGACCGCCGCGTCCCTGGTGACGATCCGGTGCCCCGGGTGGAACGGGGTCACCGCCCGCACCGCGTGGTAGGCGGCGGCCAGGGTCACCCCGGTCAGGCCCAGGCCAGCGATCCGGCCGGCCGCCGCCGGGTCGCCGTCCACGTCCCACGGGTAGAGGTTCGCCCAGGCCCGCATGCTCGGCCCGCCCCGGATCAGGGGATCTCGGCGTCCAGGCCGGGCAGGGTGAACTCGCCGCCGAGGTAGCGGAACACCGGGTCGGCGGGATCGGGCTCGCCGAACTCGGCGATCACGTCGCCGGCAAGCGACTCGGCGTCGTCCTGGGCCCGGTAGCCGAGCGCCTCGGCCTCGCCGAGGCTGACCCAGCCGCCCCGGGTGTTGGCGGAGACCCCGAAGACCACGCGGAACCCCGGATCCGGCGTGGTCAGGCAGGCCTCGAACAGCCGCCCGGCGTCGTCCGGGGACAGCCAGGTAGACAGGGCCCGTGCGCTGGGCGGCGTGGGGAAACAGGTCAGGATGCGAATGCAGATCGTGTCCAGGCCGTACCTGTAGTGGTACAGCCCGGCCAGCGCCTCGCCGGTCACCTTGGCCACGCCGTAATAGGTGTCGGGCGCGGGGAAGGCGTAGTCGGGCACGGGGAAGCTCTCCCGCGGCGAGAAGCCGACCGCGTGGTTGGACGAAGCGAAGATGACCCTGGGCACACCCGCCCGCCGCGCCGCCTCGAAGGCCACGTACGTGCCCTGGATGTTGAGCTGGAGGATCTGTTCCCAGGATGCCTCGCCGGAGATGCTCGCCAGGTGGATCACGGCCGAGGCGCCGCGGCACGCGGCGGTCATCGCGTCCATGTCGGTGACCGAGGCGCGGACCACCTCCTCGGCGGGCCCGGCGGTCATTTCGGCGGCGTCCAGCAGGCGCAGGGTCCGGTCCGGGCGGGCCAGCCGCGGGCGCAGCATGGTCCCGATGATGCCGGCCGCGCCGGTGATGAGGATCGTTGGCACGCCAGCCAACATTACGCGGCCGGCGGCGACTACTGGGGGTTGGGCTCTGGGTCCGCGGTGGCGCCGGCGCCGGCCAGGAACTCGAAGTCGCAGCCCTCGTTGGCCTGGGTGACCTGCTCGCTGAACAGGGCACCGTAGCCGCGCCCGAACCGTGGCGGCGGTGGCTGCCAGGCGGCACGCCGCCGGGCCAGCTCACCGTCGTCCACCTCCATCCGCAGCACCCTCATCGCCACGTTCAGCGTGATCGGGTCGCCGCTGCGGACGAGCGCGAGCGGGCCACCCACCCACGCCTCGGGCGCCACGTGCAGCACGCAGGCGCCGTAGCTGGTCCCGCTCATCCGCGCATCGGAGATCCGCACCATGTCCCTCACGCCCTGGGCCAGCAGGTACTTGGGGATCGGCAGCATCCCGTACTCGGGCATGCCGGGCCCGCCCCGCGGCCCCGCGCCGCGCAGCACCAGCACCGAGTCCGGGGTCACGCCGAGCGCCGGGTCGTCGATCCGCTCCTGCATCTGTGTGTAGCTGTCGAAGACGACGGCGGGCCCGGTGTGCGCGAGCAGGCCCGGCTCGGCGGCGAGCGGCTTGATGACGGCGCCGTCGGGCGCCAGGTTGCCGCGCAGCACGGCCAGCCCGCCGTCGGCGGACAGCGCCTTGTCCGGCGACCTGATCACATCGGGGTTCCAGACCCGGGCCTCGCCGAGGTTCTCGCCAAGGGTCGCGCCGTTCGCGGTGATCCGCTCCGGGTGCAGGGCGCCCGGCACCTGGCTGAGCTGGGCCAGCAGCGCGGGCAGGCCGCCGGCGTAGTAGAAGTCCTCCATCAGGTAGGCCCCGGTGGGGCGGACGTTCGCCAGGACGGGGATCCGGCGGGAGGTGGCGTCGAAGTCGTCAAGCGTCAGCCCGGCACCGCACCGCCCGGCCATCGCGATCAGGTGGATCACCGCGTTCGTGGAACCGCCCAGGGCGAGCACGCACGCGACCGCGTCCTCGAACGCCGCCCTGGTGAGGATGGCCGCCGGGGTCAGGTCCTCCCAGACCATGTCCACGATCCGCCGCCCGCTCGCCGCCGCCATCCGGTAGTGCGCCGAGTCGGGCGCCGGGATGGACGCGGCACCGGGCAGCGTCATGCCGAGCGCCTCGGCGGCGGAGGTCATGGTGGACGCGGTCCCCATGGTCATGCAGTGGCCGGGCGAGCGGGCGATGCCGCATTCCAGGTCGGCCAGCTCGCAGTCGCCGATCAGCCCGGCCCGGTAGTCGTCCCAGAACCGCCACTGGTCGGTGCCGCTGCCCACCGGCTGGCCCCGGTAGTTACCCCGGAGCATCGGGCCTGCCGGGACGTAGATGGCCGGCAGCCCGGCGCTCGCGGCCCCCATGATCAGCCCGGGTGTGGTCTTGTCGCAGCCGCCCATCAGCACCGCGCCGTCGGCGGGGTAGGCGCGCAGCGTCTCCTCCACCTCGATGGCGAGCAGGTTCCGGTACAGCATCGGTGTCGGCTTGCAGTAGGTCTCCGACAGCGTGGACACGCCGAACTCGACGGGGAAGCCGCCCGCCTGCCACACCCCGCGCTTGACCTGTTCCGCGCGTTCCCGCAGGTGCATGTGGCACGGGTTGAGCTCGGACCAGGTGTTCAGTATGGCGATGACCGGCTTGCCCTGATGCTCGGACGCGGCCACCCCGAGCTGCCGCATCCGCGACCGGTGACTGAACGACCGCAGGCTGCGCGGGCCGAACCAGCCCGCGCTGCGCAGCGTCTCCGGTGTCTTGCGGGTCATCGGCTCTCCCCGCCCGCCAGCAGGCCCCAGCCGCTGAGGATCTCGGTGATCTGGGCCCGCACCTCGTCGGCGACCCGGTGGCTGGGCGGGCGCACATCGGGCCGGCACAGCCCGAGCTGGGCGAGCGCCTCCTTGACCACGCTCACGTTGTCCGCGGAGGAGTCGGCGGCGCGCAGTTCCTCGAAGGCGCGGCAGTCCTCCCAAGCCTTCATCGCGCCGTCGGCGTCCCCGCCGCGCAGCGACTCCAGCATCGACAGCGACAGCGCGGGCGCCACGTTCACCAGCCCGGAGGTGAACCCGCGGGCACCGGCCGTCCAGCAGGCCGGTGCGGTCAGCTCGGCCAGCCCGGCCAGCCAGGTGAACCGGTCCAGCCCAGCGTCCCTGGCGACACCGGCGAACTGGACCGGGTCCCTGATGCCGTACTTGACCGCGATCACGTTGGGGCACAGGTCGCCGAGCAGCCGGATGTGGCGTGCCCCGATCCGCGGGTCCCGCATGTAGAGCACCACGCCCAGGCCGGGCAGTGCCCCGGCGATGGCCCGGTGGTACTCCAGCCAGCCAGCCGCGGACACGTACGGGCCGACCGGCTGGTGCACCATGATCATGCGCACGCCATGGTCCTGGGCGTGCCGCCCGGCCTCGATCGCGCCGGGCAGGTCGTGCCCCACCCCGGCCAGCACGTCGGCGGGCCGCCCGGTGCCGCCGGCAACCGCCACGGCCGCCACAGCCGACTCGGTCGCGCGGCGCGCCTCCGCGGCGGTGAGCGCGTAGAACTCGCCGGTGTTCCCGTTCGGCGTGATCAGCCGGACGCCGGCGTCCACCATGCGCCGGACCACCCGGTCGTGGGCCTCCCAGTCGACCTGGCCATCGGGCCCGAACGGAGTCACCGGGATCGCCGCCACGGTCGCCAGCGCGCTGCGAAGCTGATCGGCGGAGCCAGGGTCGAGTGTCATGGGGCATTCCTTCCGGCGGGCCCTTGGGCGGGGCGGCGGGGTCAGGGCTAGCAGAGCGCGGGGCGGCGGGGTCAGGGCTAGCAGAGCGCGGGGCGGCGGGGTCGGGGCCAGCACTGTCCACGCTAAGGAGAGCACCCTCATTCGATCAAACCCCGGGCGGGCGCCAGGATCCCGGCACAGCACCTTTCACATGCGCTACGACGGCCGGGGCCGGCGTCATTCGCCCAGGTAGCTCATCACGTGCTTGATACGCGTATAGTCCTCGAAC
>Ga0070710_10001119_pt1 | contig 12688 bp, 7 predicted proteins | sample LARL52metaG_FD_65454 | JGI IMG/M metagenome (GOLD analysis project Ga0070710, IMG submission 65454) | Corn, switchgrass and miscanthus rhizosphere microbial communities from Kellogg Biological Station, Michigan, USA - LAR L5-2 metaG | ecosystem: Host-associated > Plants > Roots > Rhizosphere ... | reverse complement strand
GCAGTGTGGCGTCCAGCCGCGATTTTCCCGCATCGATGTGGCGGGTGATGTTTTCCAACACGACGATGGCATCATCCACCACGAATCCGGTGGCGACCGTCAGCGCCATCAAGGAGAAGATGTCGAGGCTGTACCCCAAGAGATACATGACGGCGAATGTCGCAACCAGCGACACCGACACCGCCACGACCGGCACCAGCGTCGCACGCGCGTTGCGCAGGAACGCGAACACAACGAGTATCACCAGCGCGACGGCGATCACGAGGGTGATTTCGACGTCGCGCAGCGAGGCCCGGATCGTCTTCGAGCGATCGACCACGAGGTTGATGTCCATGGCGGGCGAGACCGAGGCCTGCAACTGCGGCATCAGCATCTTCACGCGGTCGACCATCTGGATGATGTTGGCGCCGGGCTGGCGGTACACGATCATCACGATCGCGGGCTTGCCGTTGGACAGGCCCAGCGTGCGCACGTTTTCCACGGAATCGACGACCTCGCCGACGTCGCTGAGGCGGATCGCCGCGCCATTGCGATAGGCCAGTATCAGCGACTTGTAATCATCGGCCTTCCTGGCCTGATCGTTGGAATAGATCTGGTAGCGCTGGTTCGCGACGTCGATGCCGCCCTTCGGGCTGTGGGCATTGGCGCTGCCGAGCGCGGCGCGAACATCCTCGAGGCCGATGCCGTATTTATAGAGCGCCGAGGGGATCAGCTCGACGCGCACGGCGGGCAGCGACCCGCCGCTGACGGCGACCTCGCCGACCCCCTCGACCTGCGACAGTTTTGGCGCGAGCACGGTGGAGGCGGCATCGTAGAGGTCGGCGGGCGTCAAGGTATCCGAGGTCAGGGTGTAGATCAGGATCGGCGCCGAGGCCGGATTGAACTTGCGATAGGTCGGATTGCTCCGCAGGCTGGTGGGCAGGTCGGCGCGGGCGGCGTTGATCGCCGCCTGCACATCGCGCGCGGCGCCGTTGATGTCGCGATCGATGCCGAACTGCAGCGTGACGCGCGCGGAACCGAGGGAACTTGCCGAGGTCATTTCGGTGACGTCGGCGATCTGCCCGAGGTGACGTTCGAGCGGGCTCGCGACCGTGGCGGCCACGTCCGCCGGGCTGGCGCCCGGCAGGGTCGCCTGCACCGAAATCGTCGGAATGTCGACATCGGGCAGCGGCGAGACCGGCAATTTGAAAAAGGCGATCACACCAGCCACCACCAGCCCAAGCGACAGCAGCGTGGTGGCGACCGGACGCCGGATGAAAGGGCGGGAGAGATTCATGAAATCCGACATCGAAGCCTGTTGCGGATCAGCTTCTATCCCGCAGCGCCGCAACGCAAAAGCCGCACAATGTCACATGATGTTGCGAAAAGCCTGCTGCGACTCGATCCAGGCCTTCCCCGCGAGTTTGACCTGCCTGTTTGGTCCGAACGGTGATTGCATCACAACCGACGACGATGCGGCTCACGCTTCGCGCTGCCGCTGCAGGACAACTTGAACGGGGCTGGCTGTTTTTTGCCGGTTCGGGCGAGCCGACCCTCGATACGCCATGCCGGCTTCTTTTGGATGATGAACCCGAGGCCGTCGCAGTCGAGCAAGGCTTTCCTCAGTCGGGCTTGGATACAGAAACGATCGAGGCCACGACAGAGTGTGCTCGCCAGTTCGAAAACCCACCAACAGACGAGTTACTGCTCGAATCCTTTGTTTACTACTGGCGTTTTGACACTTGGCTTCCGTACCCTGGAGCATCGGACCCTCCTCCGTGGGAGGAAATAGACAAGATGCGCAAACGCGAGTTCTTCGAGGAACTCGGCGAGGAGAGACAAGGCGTGCCCTGCCGGTCAGAAGGGTGTCCACGCGGGGCCATCGATCAGAGTGTGTTCTGCCGCGTACATCACTATGAGATGATCAAGAAGGAGCCATGTCCGTTTGCGGACTGAGTCTCTGCCGCGCAGCACGCGTGGACCAGTCGCGATCGCAAATGCAAGTAGGGTGGGTTAGCGACCGCCGTACCGGATCCGTCCGCGGAAACGGGCACGTGACGGCGGTCGCGTAACCCACTCCGCGGTGCGCGAGATTGGTGGGTTACGCGCTACTTTCGCTCTTCGAGCGAACGCAGCGCTAACCCACCCTATGACCTCGCGCCGCCGCGAAAGCCCGTCGCCAGCACGTAGCGCTCGGAGGAATCCTGCCGGCTCGCCGACGGCTTGACGTGCCGCACGGTGGCAAAATCGCGCTTGAGCTGCGCCAGCAGCTCGGCGTCGGCGCCGCTCTGGAAGGTCTTCGCCAAAAAGCTCCCGCCGGGCTTCAGGACGCCGCCGGCGAACCAGGCTGCCGCTTCCACGAGCCCGACGATACGGAGCTGGTCAGTCTTGCGGTGTCCCGTCGTGTTGGCCGCCATGTCGGACATCACGACGTCGGCGCGGCCGTCCAGCATCGCCATCAATTTTTCCGGCGCATCCTGGTCCATGAAATCGAGCTGCGCAAAGGTGACGCCTGCGATCTCGGGCATTTCCAGCAGGTCGATTGCGACCACCCTGCCCTTGCCGGCTTCCGCACCGACGCGTTTGGCCGCGATCTGGCTCCAGCCGCCGGGCGCGGCGCCCAGGTCAACCACGGTCATGCCGGGTTTGAGCAGGTGATATTTGTCGTCGATCTCGATCACCTTGTAGGCGGCGCGTGACCTAAAACCCTCGCGCTTGGCCTGTGCGACATAGGGGTCGTTGAGCTGACGCTCCAGCCACAGCTTTGACGACAATTTTCGCTTGCCGCCGGTCCTGACCGTTACGTGGAGACGGCCGGTGGTGTCTTTTGCCATATCGGTCTCTGTGGTCCGCGTGATGAAATTTGCATAGTCGAATGCAGCCGCCAGCAGGCTGTTCTCCCCTCCCCCTTGCGGGGAGGGGGTGGGGGTCCCAGGATTCAGCTCGCCGTTTGATGCCCCCACCCCAACCCTCCCCCGCAAGCGCGGGAGGGAGCGCGCCTCCGATGCGGCTCCAATCGAATTTCGTGCCATCCTACTACAGCGAGGCGCCCCGGAATGACGTGGATGTGAACGCTACGCCGGCAGGACGCCGTCCTCGCGCATCATCTCGATCAGCATGCCTTCGCGTAAGCCGCGGTCGGCGACGCGCAGGCGCGGCAGCGGAAATGCCTGTCGGATCGCGTCGAGGATGGCGCAGCCGGCCAGCACCAGGTCGGCACGCTCCACGCTGATGCAATTGTTCTCGGCGCGCTGGCGATAGCTCATGCAAAGCAGGCGGTCGATGGTCGCGGTGATGTCGGCGTCGTCGATCCAGATGCCGTCGATGCGGCGGCGATCGTAGCGCGCCAGATTGAGATGCACGCCGGCCAGCGTCGTCACCGTGCCGGAGGTGCCGAGCAGGTGCATGTCGGCGAGGCCCGAGCCATGTTCCGACGCGAACGGCGCGACATGCTGTGCGACCGCCTGAACCATCTGGGCATAGGACTGCCGCGTCACGTCCCTGCCGCCAAAATGCTCGGCCAGCGTGACGACGCCGAGCGGAATCGACATCCACGCCTTCGTCCGCGGCTTGTCGCCCCGGGCCGCCGGATCCCGTTCGATCCGGATCAGCTCGGTCGAGCCGCCGCCGATATCGAACAGGATGGCGCCGCGGCCTCTCGGATTGACCAGCGGCGAACAGCCGATCACGGCCAGCGCGGCCTCGGTCTCGCGGTCGATCACCTCGAGCACAATACCAGTCTCGCTCGCGACCCGGTCCCGAAAGTCCTGCGCGTTCGAGGCGGCACGGCAAGCTTCAGTTGCGATCAGCCGCAGCCGCCGCGCCTTTTTCGAGGCGATCTTGTCGCGGCAGACGCTCAGGGCCGAGATGGCGCGCTCGGTCGCCGCCTCGCTGATGCAGCCGGTGGTCGAGATGCCCTCGCCGAGCCGGATGATGCGCGAAAACGAATCGACCACGCGAAAACTGTCCTGGAACGGACAGGCGATCAGCAGCCTGCAATTGTTGGTGCCGAGATCCAGCGCGGCGTAGACGGCGGCGCCGACCGGAAGCGCATGGCCTGGTTCGGGCACGTCGGCGCCGGCCTCGACTGGCCCCTGCAGACCCTCGCGCGGCACAATGGCCTCGCGAAGCTGCGTGTCATGTTTCATACAAAATGTCTTTCCGCGGGCCCTCGCCCGCTCATGCGCCGGTCTTCAAAGGTCGCGTCCCCGGGGGCGGAACTTCAAATCGGCGGCATCCAATTTCACTTTGCTGAAACATTAGCAGTGCCAAGGGCCTGTGCAACTGACTCATGCCCAATCAAGCGTTGTCGCGGCCAATGCGGTGCGTTAATTGGTTATTGCTCCGCAATATGAGCGCAAAATCCGCCATTTCAGGTCTATTTCGATGCAAGATCACACGTCTCCGGTTGCCTTGGAAAATGCTATCGCACTGCAAAAATACGGTGTCGGACAGCCGGTGCGCCGCAAGGAAGACGACACGCTGGTGCGCGGCAAGGGCCGCTACACGGACGACTTCAACCTGCCGGGCCAGGCCTATGCCTGGATCGTCCGCTCCAGCCATGCTCACGGCGTCATCCGTGGCATCGACACGGCGGCGGCCAGGGCCATGCCGGGCGTGCTCGGGGTTTTTACCGGGGCTGACCTCGCGCCTGCCAATTACGCGCCCTTCGTCTGCGGCCTGCCGCTGAAAAACCGTGACGGCAGCCCGCTAAAGCAGACCAACCGCTCCGCGCTGATGAGCGACAAGGTGCGCTATGTCGGCGACCCCGTGGCCTTCGTGGTGGCGGAGACCGCGGCCCAGGCGCGCGATGCCGCCGAGGCCGTCGTGGTCGATATCGATCCGCTGCCCGCTGTCACCGACGCGGCGGAGGCGGCCAAGCCGGGCGCGCCACAGCTTTATGATCACATCCCGAACAATGTCGCGCTCGATTACCATTATGGCGACACCGAAAAGCTCGACGCCGCCTTTGCCGGCGCCGCCCATGTGACGCGGCTCGACATTGTCAACACCCGCGTCGCGGTGGTCTCGATGGAGCCGCGCGTCGCGCTCGCCTCGTTCGACAAGAAGGGCGAACGCTACACCCTCCAGGTGCCGACCCAGGGCGTCTCCGGCAACAAGGCCACGCTGGCGCGGATCCTCAACGTGCCGCCGGAGAAGGTCAGGGTGCTGACCGCCAATGTCGGCGGCTCCTTCGGCATGAAGAACGTCAACTATCCCGAATATGTCTGCATCCTGCATGCGGCGAAGACGCTCGGCCGGCCGGTGAAATGGACCGACGAGCGCTCGACCAGCTTCCTGACCGACAGCCACGGCCGCGGCCAGCTGATCCATGCCGAGCTGGCGCTCGATGCCGAGGGCAAGTTTCTGGCCGTGCGCATCTCCGGCTACGGCAATCTCGGCGCCTATATCACCGGCGTCGCGCCGGGGCCGCTGTCGCTGAACACCGGCAAGAACCTCGCCAGCGTCTACCGCACGCCGCTGCTCGGCGTCGACATCAAGACGGTCTTGACCAACACCACGCTGATGGGCGCCTATCGCGGCGCCGGACGGCCCGAGGCCAATTACTACATGGAGCGGCTGATCGACCGCGCCGCCGACGAGATGGGCATCAACCGCCTCACTTTGCGCAAGAAGAACTTCATCAAGCCCGCGCAGATGCCGTTCGCGGCCGCTTCCGGCGTCACCTATGACAGTGGCGACTTCCTGGCCGTGTTCACCAAGGCGCTGGAAGTCTCGGACTACGAGAATTTTGCCAGGCGCAGGAAGGAAAGCCGCAAGCAGGGCAAACTGCGCGGCATCGCGGTCGGCTCCTATCTCGAGGTCACGGCGCCTCCGTCAGGCGAGCTCGGCAAGATCACCTTTGAGCCCGATGGCAGCGTGAAGCTGACCACCGGTACGCTGGATTACGGCCAGGGCCATGCCACGCCATTCGCGCAGGTGCTGGCGGCGCAGCTCGGCGTGCCCTTCGAGAAGATTACGCTGGAGCAGAACGACAGCGATCTCGTGCGGTTCGGCAACGGCACCGGCGGCTCGCGCTCGATCACCGCGACGGGGGCGGCGATCGTCGAGTCGGCGGCGCTCGTGGTCGAGAAGGGCAAGCAGGCGGCAGCGCACCTCCTGGAGGCCTCGGAAGCCGACATCGAGTTCGGCAATGGCCGCTTCACCATCGCCGGCACCGACCGCAGCATCGACATCATGGAGCTCGCGAAACGGATGCACGAGGGCAAGATGCCCGAGGGCGTGCCGGACTCGCTCGATGTCGACCACAACACCAAGGACACGCCGTCGACCTTCCCGAATGGCTGCCACGTCGCCGAGGTCGAGGTCGATCCGGAGACCGGCGTGGTGCGGGTGGTCGGCTACACCGGCGTCAACGATTTCGGGACCGTGATCAACCCGATGATCGTCGCCGGCCAGCTCCATGGCGGCGTCGCCCAGGGCATCGGCCAGGCGCTGATGGAATGCGTCAATTATGACGAGAGCGGGCAGCCGATCACCGGCTCGTTCATGGACTATGCGATGCCGCGCGCGGAAGACATTCCGTTCATGACGGTCGGCGATCACCCGGTGCCGGCAAAATCCAATGCGCTGGGCACCAAGGGCTGCGGCGAGGCTGGCTGCGCCGGCAGCCTGTGCACCATCGTCAATGCGGTGCTCGATGCGCTCGCCGAGCTTGGCATCAAGCACATCAACATGCCGCTGACACCGGAGCGCGTCTGGCGCGCCATTCAGGACGCGAAGGCGAAGGCGGCGTAGACAGCGCCACCGCAGCGTACTGGATACCCGGCTTTGGCGGGGTATGACGAGCAGTGCGTGACGACGAGCGCGCCCACGCCGGGGCCTCCAGGACGCCGAGGCGACTGGCCTAGGCTGCGCCGCTATCCCAATCTCGTCGTTGCGAGGCCCTTTGCGCCGAAGCAATCCAGACTCCCTCCACGGCCAGAGCTCTGGATTGCTTCGCTTCGCTCGCAATGACGAGAAACCAACAGCCTTAAGCCGCGGCCTGCGCGCGCGGCTGGTAGATCGCGACATGCTGGCAACGCGCCAGCGGCGTCGTGCCGCCTCCGACCACCAGCGCATCGAGCTCGACGAAGCGGTGGCCCTTCTTCTCGTAGTTGCCCGTCACTTTCGCACGTGCCGTGATCGTATCGCCTGACCGCGCGGCGCTGAGAAGCTGCATGCGGCTACCGACATGGATCCAGGGGCCGAGAATCGCATTGTCGACCAGCACCCGGTTCATCACCCGCTGCAACAACCCGGGATGAACCAGACCATCATTGACATAGATCGGATCGGTCTCGCGGATATCCGCAAGATAGGCTTTTGCGTCATCGCCGGCCCAGGCGCGCGGCGCGGTGCCGAGCCACTCTCCGAGCCGATAGGAGTGTTCACTGACCGCCTGGCGTTCGGCCACCGCCGCGACCTCCCTGAAATCGGCCATCGACAGCGATGGCGCGGATGCCGGCAGCGACGCGGTCCCGCTGGCGCAGAGCTCGCCGCGGCTTGCGACCTCGATGGTCAGGACGCCGTCGCGTTCGGCGCCGGTGATATCAGCCGTCTGGCCGTCATAGACCGGTTTCACGAAACGCGCCTCGATCAGCCCGCGCTCGAGGAACGCGCGGCCCCATCTGCGGACCGGCAGGTGCATCATGTAGGCCATCACGTCGACGCCGGGTACGAGCCCGCCGGAAAAGCCGAAGCGGCGCGCCACCGTGTCGTCATGCATCTTGTTTTCTGACTGCTTTGCGGTGTTGTAGGCCGAAACTCGGTAGGTTTCGATCTGGTTTGCCATCCCGTTGCGTCCCCGTCTCTGCGCGGTCTTTTGCCGGCCGATCGTACGCGCGGGAACATCAGTGGCAAGCCGTGTTTTCCCTTAGCAATTCCGGGTCCAATGGAGTAGGACGCCCTTAAAGACACATCCTATGACAGCCAGCCAAAATACCACCCGCATCTACGTCGACGCCGATGCCTGCCCGGTCAAGGACGAAATCTATCGCGTCGCGATCAGGCATGGCCTGTCCGTCACCGTGGTCGCGGGCAATTTCATCCGCGTTCCCCACGACCCGCTGATCGCGTGCGTGGCGGCTGGCCCGGGCATGGATGCCGCGGACGACTGGATTGCGGCACGCGCCGGTCCCACCGACATCGTTGTCACGGCCGACATCCCGCTGGCGAGCCGCTGCGTGAAATCGGGCGCGGCCGTGATCGCACCGAACGGAAAGCCGTTCACGGAGGATTCGATCGGCATGACCTTGGCGGTCCGCAACCTGATGACCGACCTGCGCGCGTCGGGCGAGATCACCGGCGGCCCCAGATCGTTTTCGCCGCGCGACCGGTCGACGTTCCTTTCGACACTGGACCAGACCATCCGCCGCATTCAGCGCCAGCGGGCGGAAGCGCCAAAAGAAACGTCAAGGCAAGGCTGACATGGCGCCACCGCTGATCCAGTTGAAAGACATCCGCCTGACCTTTGGCGGCCCGCCGCTGCTGTCGGGCGTCGAGCTTTCAGTCTCACCGTCGGAGCGCGTCTGCCTGATCGGCCGCAACGGTTCCGGCAAATCGACGCTGCTGAAGATCGCGGCCGGGCTCGTCGAATCCGATTCCGGCACGCGCTTTGTCCAGCCCGGGGCGACCATCCGCTATCTGCCGCAGGAGCCGGATTTTGCCGGCCACGCCACCACGCTCGCTTATGTCGAAGCCGGCCTCGGTCCCGGCGATGACCACTACCAGGCGCGCTATCTGCTGGAACAGCTCGGTCTTGGCGGTGACGAGGATCCCACCCATCTCTCCGGCGGCGAGGCCCGCCGCGCGGCGCTGGCGCGGGTGCTGGCGCCCTCGCCCGACATTTTGCTGCTGGACGAGCCGACCAACCATCTCGATCTGCCGACCATCGAATGGCTGGAGAACGAGCTCGACGGCCGCCGCAGCGCGCTGGTGCTGATCAGCCATGACCGCCGCTTTCTCGTCAACCTGTCGCGCGCCACGGCCTGGCTCGACCGCGGCGAAATCCGCCAGATCGATCGCGGCTTTGCCGCGTTCGAATCCTGGCGCGACGAGGTGCTATCAGAGGAAGAGCGCGAGCAGCACAAGCTCGACCGCAAGATCGTCAACGAGGAGCACTGGCTGCGCTACGGCGTCTCCGGCCGCCGCAAGCGCAATGTGAAGCGGCTCGCGGGTCTCCACGCATTGCGCGCCGAGCGGCGCAATTATCGCGGCAGCGCCGGCGCCGCGAACCTCACCGCGGCCGAAGCCGACAAGTCCGGCCGGCTCGTCATCGAGGCCAAGAACATTTCGAAATCCTATGGCGATCGGACCATCGTCGACGGCTTTTCAATCCGCATCCAGCGCGGCGATCGCGTCGGCATCATCGGCCCTAACGGCGCCGGCAAGACCACGCTGGTCAACCTGCTGACCGGTGCCGACGCGCCCGACGGCGGCACGATCCGGCTCGGCGTCAACCTCGAGATGGCGACGCTCGACCAGCATCGCGAAAGCCTCGATCCCAAATCGACATTGTCGGAAGCGCTGACCGGCGGGCGCGGCGACCATGTCATGGTCGGCGGCAAGCCGAAGCATGTCGTCAGCTACATGAAGGATTTTCTGTTCGCGCAGGAGCAGATGCGCGCGCCGCTCGAAGTGCTCTCGGGCGGCGAGCGCGGCCGGCTGATGCTGGCGCGCGCGCTGGCAAAGCCGTCCAACCTGTTGGTGCTGGACGAGCCGACCAACGATCTCGATCTCGAAACCCTCGACGTGCTGGAGGAGATGCTCGGCGACTATGAGGGCACGGTGATCCTGATCAGCCACGACCGCGACTTTCTCGACCGTGTCGTGACCTCGGTGATCGCGCCGGATGGGGCCGGCCGCTGGATCGAATATGCCGGCGGCTACAGCGACATGCTGGCGCAGCGCGGCGCCGACCTGAAGCGCGAGACGGTGAAGTCGATCGCCGTCGAGCCGAAGCCTGAAAAGGCGCAGGCGTCCACAGCAGCAGCACCCAAGCGCAGGCTCTCGTTCAACGAGAAACACGCGCTGGAAACGCTGCCGAAGATGATCGCAGCCCTGCAGACCGAAATCGCCAGGCAGCAGCGCCTGCTTGACGATCCCGATCTCTACCGCCGGGATCGCAAGGCATTCGATGCGGCGTCCCAGGCGATCGCGGTCGCGCAGCAGGAACTGACCGCCGCGGAAGACCGCTGGCTCGAACTCGAAGTGCTTCGTGAAGAGATTGAGAGGGCCTGACCGATGACCACACCGCTCGCCGCAAAAATTGCCAGGGAATACGGCACCCCCTGCGCCGTGATCGACATGGACCGTGTCGAACGCAATATCGCACGGGTGCAGGCGAGCTGCGATGCGGCCGGCCTCGCCAACCGCCCGCACATCAAGACGCACAAGAGCCCCGTTCTGGCGCAGCTTCAGGTCAAGGCCGGCGCGCAGGGCATCACCTGCCAGAAGATCGGCGAGGCCGAAGTGATGGCGGGGGCCGGTATCGACAACATCCTGATCAGCTACAATCTGATTGGCGAGGAGAAGATGGCGCGGCTCGGCGCGTTGCAGGGCAAGGCCGAGATGACCGTCGCCGCCGACAATGCGACGGTGATCGAGGGCCTGCCGCAGGCCGCGGCGATCTCGGGCCGCACGCTGTCGGTGGTGGTCGAATGCGATACCGGACGCAAGCGCGCCGGCGTCGAGACGCCGGCCGAGGCGATCGCACTGGCGCGCCAGATCGCGGCGTCAAAGGGCCTGCACTTCGCCGGCTTCATGCTCTACCCGACCGAGACCGGCTGGGCCGAGGCGCAAACATTCTATGACGAGGCGCTCGCCGGCGTGCGCGAACACGGGCTCGACGCCAAAATGGTCTCGACCGGCGGCTCGCCCAACCTGATAAACCTCGGCAAGCTCAAGGGCGCCACCGAGCATCGGCCGGGCACCTATATCTACAACGACCGCATGCAGGTCGCGGCCGGCGTGGCGACGCTCGATGATTGTGCGCTGACGATCTATTCGACCGTCGTGAGCCGCGCCGCGCCGGAGCGCGGCATTCTCGATGCCGGCTCGAAGACGCTGACGTCGGATACCGGCGGGCTCGACGGTCATGGCCTGATCCTCGAACATCCCGAGGCAAAAATCGCGCGCTTTGCCGAGGAGCACGGCTTTCTCGACCTCACCCGCAGCAACACGCGGCCAAAGGTCGGCGACGTCGTGCGCATCGTGCCGAACCATGTCTGCGTCGTCGTTAACATGATGGACGAAGTGGTGATGGTTCGCGGCGAGGAGATTTTGGGCGTGCTCCCGGTCGCAGCGCGCGGAAAGCTGCGCTAATCCAGATTGTAGGATAGCTAGAGCGCAGCGAAACCCACCATCCGCGCGCGCAATGGGTTTCGCTGCGAGACCACCACCGCCATTGCGAGGAGCTTCAGCTCCGAAGCAATCCAGACTAGCCCCGCGGAGCGATCTCTGGATTGCTTCGCTTCGCTCGCAATGACGAGGCTCGGGCAGTGAGCCACTTCAGCACGCCCTTCCCTGCCGCCACGCCCGTGGCAAAACAGGCCTGCAGCAGATAGCCGCCAGTCGGCGCTTCCCAGTCCAGCATCTCGCCGGCGGCAAAGACGCCGGGCAAGCGGCGGATCATGAAGTCGGCGTCGAGTTCATCGAACGCGATGCCGCCGGCGCTGGAGATCGCGCGCGCGATCGGCGCTGTGCCAGTGAGCCGGACCGGCACCGCGTTGATGAACTCGACAAGCGGATCGAGCGGGAGCTGCGGCAGAGAGATGCCCGTTCGGATCGCGGCCTCCTGCATTAAGCCGATGGCCGGTGGCGGAAGCGACGTCGCCTTGCGCAGGAAATTGGTGAAAGACTGATTGCCACGTGTTGCCGACAGCCGCGCTGAGAGACTGTCCTCGGAGAGATCGGGCCGCAAAGCAATGTACAGGGTCGTCGCGCCTGATTTCGCGATTGCATCACGCAACTCGGCCGACAAGGCGTAGATCGCACCGCCTTCCAGCCCGGTTCGGGTGATAATGACGTCGCCCTTCATGGTCTGACGGCCGGAGGTCAATGTCACCCCCTTGAGCGGCTGGCCCTCGAAGCGGTCGCGGAAGATGTCTGACCAGGCGACCACAAAGCCGCAATTGGCCGGCCGCAGCGGCGAGATGGCTACGCCCTTCGCCGTGAGAGCCTCGACCCAGCCGCCATCGGAGCCGAGTCGCGGCCAGCTCGCGCCGCCGAGCGCCAGGATCGTTGCCCGCGCATCGACCGTGCGCGATCCCTCGGCGGTCTGAAACAACAGACGACCATCCGCATCCCAGCCGATCCAGCGATGGCGCAGCGCGAGCGTGACGTTCCGCGCGGCGAGCCGGCGCAACCAGGCGCGCAGCAGAGGCGAAGCCTTGAAGCTCTCCGGAAACACGCGGCCTGACGAGCCGACAAAGGTCGGCTGTCCCAGCGCTTTACTCCACTGCCGCAGGCTGTCTGGCGGAAATGCGTTGATCGCCGCTTCCAGCGCTGGCCGCGCCGCGCGATAGCGATCGAGAAACGCCTCCAGCGGCTCGCTGTGGGTGAGATTGAGCCCACCGCGACCGGCCATCAGGAATTTGCGCCCGGCCGACGGCATCGCGTCGTAGACGGTGACGCGGAGGCCTGCCCCGGACAACGCTTCGGCAGCCATCAGGCCAGCGGGGCCGGCGCCGACGACAGCGACATCAAT
>Ga0070710_10001118_pt1 | contig 12696 bp, 9 predicted proteins | sample LARL52metaG_FD_65454 | JGI IMG/M metagenome (GOLD analysis project Ga0070710, IMG submission 65454) | Corn, switchgrass and miscanthus rhizosphere microbial communities from Kellogg Biological Station, Michigan, USA - LAR L5-2 metaG | ecosystem: Host-associated > Plants > Roots > Rhizosphere ... | reverse complement strand
CTGGTCATCGCGGGCTCGCCCGACAAGGGTGACCTCGACCCGGTGCTGGTCGGTCCGGCGCCGTCGCAGAACAGGGTGCTGGACGCGTTCGGGCAGCTCGGGTTCTCGTTCCGCGGCACCGCGGTCGAGGCCGGGCGGCTGCCTGGCGTGCCGCAGGAGCTCGGTTTCTGCCAGCGGCTGGAGTTCTTCCCCCCGGCCCAGTTCGCGGGCCGGGTCAACCAGGTCGAGCTGACCTTCGTGGCCAACGCGAACGAGCTGCACGTCATGCTCCAGGCCGACCGGCACCGCGGCGGGTTCCCCACCGGTGGTGACACCACCGGCCACCTGCGGCTCTCCCACCAGGAAGCGCAGGCCACCGACTGGGCCGCGGCCATCAGCGGCTGGCTCGCCCAGACCGCCGAACGCAACCAGATGAACCCCGCCTTCGGCGGCCAGCCCGGGTACGGCGGTCAGCCCGTTCACAACCCCGACGACCAGCAGGGCCAACGGCGCGGTCCGGGCATGGGCGGCATGCTCGCCGCCGGTGCGGCCGGTGTCGCCGGTGGCGTGCTCGGCGGCATGGCGCTCAGCGGCATGGCCGACGAGTTCTTCGGCGACGACGAGGACTGACCCGGCACCATCGCGAAACCTGCGTGGCAGGCGGCACCCCGGCCGCCTGCCACGCTTCTTCGCATTGAGGAAGCAGATCTCTTCCAACGGCAGGAAACCTGTCCGCGGAGGGCTTTCCGGAAGTTCCTTCCGGTTGACGGGGTTCCGCACCGCGAGCTGACGGATGGCTTGTCCGCCCACCGCTCCGGGAACCGATTCCCAGTCCTCCTGGACGCCAGTGCTCGTGTTCACCTTCGGCCTGCCGGGATGCTCGGAGTGCACCGGATCGGCGCACTCCGAGCATCCGCTCATCCGGCCTGTTCGCCGGTGAGCAGCTGAGTGGCGGCGAAGTCCGCGTACAGCGGATCGCTCAGGACGAGCTCGTCATGAGTGCCGGTGGCCCGCACGGTCCCGTTGTCCAGCACCACGATCCGGTCCGCCTGCGTCACCGTCGACAGCCGATGCGCCACCACGAGCACCGTCATCGTCTTCGCCGCCGTCGTGACCACGTCCCTGATCGCCATCTCGTTCGCGGCGTCCAGCTGCGAGGTGATCTCGTCCAGCAGCAACAGCCGCGGACGGCTGATCAGCGCACGCGCGAGCGCGACCCGTTGCCGCTCACCACCGGACAGGAAGGTGCCGCGGTGCCCGACCGGGGTGTCCAGGCCGTCGGGCAGCCGCTCGACGAGCCGGTCCAGCCGGGTCTGGGCCACCACGTCGCGGATCTCGTCCTTGGTCGCCTCCGGGCGGCCGTAGACCAGGTTCTCGCGCAACGACCCGGACAACAGCGGTGCGTCCTGTTCGACGTAGCCGATGCCCGCGCGCAGACTCTCCAGCTCCCAGTCCGCCAGGTCACGGCCGTCCAGCCGGATGTGGCCGGAATCCGGTTCGTAGAACCTCTCGATCAGCGCGAACAGCGTGGACTTCCCCGCACCCGAAGGACCGACGAAGGCGGTCATGCCCAGCGCGGGAACGTCGACGCTCACCCCGCGCAGCACCTCCGGCAGGTCGGGGCCGTACCGGAACCGGACGTCGGAGAAGACCAGGCTTGCCGCGTCCCGCCCCGCTGTCTCGGTGCTGCCGGTGCTGACGGGCTCGGCCGGCATCCGGTCGACCTCGCCCAGCCTGCGCACCGCGGCGAGCCCGATCTGCAGCCTGCTGCCGGCGTGCAGCAACTGCCCGATCGGCTCGTGCAGGTAGAACAGGAACAACAGGAAAGCCACCAAAGTGGACAGTGAGATCGCTCCGGTCGCGACCCGCGCGCCACCGATGCCGAGCACGGCGAGGAACGACGCCTGGACCGCGAGACCGTTGGCGCCGTGTACGAGTGACTCCCACCACGCCGAACGGACACCGGCACGCCACGCGTTCTCGGCACCGCGCTCGATCGCGGCGATCTCCCTGGCTTCCGCACCGGCCGCCTTCACCGTGCGGAACGCGCCGAGCACCCGCTCCAGCCGCGCGCCCGTGTCACCGACAGCGGTCTGGGCGGCGTGCGACGCCTTCTCGATCATCGGCAGGCCGGCCAGGGCGAGCAGGCTCACCACCAGGAGCACGGCCAGGGTGACGCCCAGCAGGACGAGGTCCATCACGCCCATCATGACGACCATCACCACGGTCGTCACCGAGCCGGTGACCAGGGCGACGAGCGCGTGCGTGCAGACCTCCCGCAGCAACGTCGTGTCACCGGTGAACCGGGACAGCAGGTCTCCTGGCTCGGCGCGTTGCACCGCAGGGACGCGCAACGACAGCAGCCGTCTGGCCAGCCGTTTCCTGGCGACCAGCACGACCGACTCGGCGGCGCGTTCCAGCAGGTAGTCACCCACCATCGCGATCGCGGCGCCGGCCAGCGCCAGGCCGACCAGCAGCGCCAGCAGACCGGTGATCCCGTCACCGGAGCCCAGGCGGTCCACCAGGGACTTGGCCGCCAGCGGCTGCGCGGCGGCGGCGAGGCCGCTCAACAGGAAGAGCGCACCTCCACAAAGGATGGTGAGTCTCTGGGGCCTGGCGTACCCCAGGAGCGTTCGCCAGGTTGCGCGGTCGATCGGCGTGCGCACGGTAGCAGAACTCCGTTTTCGATGGTCGTGGTCGAGAGTCGCGGCCCGAGCAGAAGCGGACCGATCCCACGATCATCAGCCGCGCGGCACGTCTGCGGCACCGGTGGACGAGCTGGAACTTCCAGTCAGGTGACCTGGGGAAACCCCACCACCTGGGGGATGCCGAAACGCCGCGAACGTGGCGGGACACGTCTGCGGAGTGTCCACAATGGTGCTGCGGACAGTACGCTTCCGGTCCGTCACATCGCCTCACGAAGCACGGTCACATGAACTCGCTGCTGCTCATGATCGCGATCGCCATCGCGGTCCGTTCCTTCGCCGCGTCCCGGCTGGACCGGTGGAACCTCGGCGCGCCGGTCGTCATCGTCGCGGCGGGCGTCGTCATCGGTCTGGTCAACGAACATTCGATCAAGATCGCGCTGAACACCCAGGCGATGTTGTACGTGGCCGAGATCGTGCTCGCCGTGCTGCTGTTCGTGGACGCCACCGAGGTGCGCGGCGGGCGGTTGTGGGGCAGCTCACCGGGACTCGCGGCCAGGGTGCTGCTCATCGCGATGCCTGTCAGCCTCGTCGCGGCGATGCTGCTCGGCTGGTGGTTGTTCCCCGGCCTGCCCTGGCCGGTGCTCCTGCTGCTGGCCGGCGTGGTCGTGCCCATCGACTTCGCCCCCGCCGAACGGGTCGTGCGCGACCGAGGCCTGTCGTCGCGGGTGCGCAGCGTGCTCAACGTGGAGAGCGGCTACAACGACGGCATCGTCTCGCCCCTGTTCCTGTTCGCGTTGATCCTGGCGGGCGACCAGACCCAGGAACGGACACCGCTCTCCGCCCTGGCCACCGTGCTGCCCTTCGCGCTCAAGGCCCTCGTGGCCGGTCTGGTGCTCGGCACGGTGCTCGCGCTGCTGATGACCGCCGCCCATCGCGCGGGATGGCTCACCGAACAGTCCGGCCGCATCGTCGTGCTGCTCGTGCCGCTGCTGACCTACACCGCCACGGTCGCCGTCGACGGCAACGGGTTCGTGGCCTCCTTCGTCTGCGGCATCACGTTCCGCTACGTCCACCGGCAGGCCAAGGCCCGCCAGATCCGCAACGCTCCGCAGGGCCGGGAGCTGCTGCGCGGCGGAGCGCTGGACGAGGACTTCCGCCTGCTGGAGGACTTCACCACCCTGCTGACCATGACGCTGTGGTTCGTCGTCGGCGTCACCGCCGTGGTGGCGTTCTCGGACGGGCTGCCCTGGCAGGTCGCGTTCTTCAGCATCGCGGCGCTCACCGTGGTCCGCATGCTCCCGGTGCACCTCTCCCTCACCGGATCGGTGCTCTCCCAACGGGAACGCCTCCAGGTCGGGGCGCTCGGGCCACGCGGTACGACGTCGATCGTCTTCGGGCTGCTCGCCTTCAACCGGCTTCCCGAAGGCCACGCCGCCGACACCATCCTGCTCGTCACCGTGACCGTGGTCCTCAGCAGCGTGGTGCTGCACGGCATCGGCGCCAACCCCACCGTCAAATGGCTGACACCCGCGAAACCGGCTCGGCGCTGAGCCGCGGCACCCGCTCAGCCCACCGTCGTTCCCGCCACGCCGCGCACGATCGCTTCCGCGTCCGTCAGGGCACCGATCGCCGCGAGCGAGCCGGTCGCCTCGGCGAACCGGCGGCAGGCCTCGACCTTCGGTCCCATCGAGCCGGCGGGGAACGTCAGGTCCTCGAGTTCCGCCAGGTCCAGGTGGTGCAGCGGTTCGGCATCCGGCGTGCCGAAGTCGGTCATCACGGCGGGTACGTCGGTCAGCAGGAGCAGGCGGTCGGCTTTCAGGGCGATCGCGAGCGCGGCCGACGTGAGGTCCTTGTCCACGACCGCCTCGACTCCGCGCAGGCGACCGTCGTCGACGACGGGTGCTCCTCCCCCGCCGGCGCAGACGACGATCGTCCCGCCGCTCACCAGCTGCTCGACGGACTCCTGTTCGACGAGCCGCAGCGGCTCCGGCGAGGGCACGACGCGCCGCCAGTGCGGACCGTCCGCGGCCATGGCCCAGCCGTTCTGCTCGGCGAGCTGGTCGGCCTGGGCGCGGTCGTAGACGGGGCCGATGAACTTGGTCGGTGCCGCGAAGGCCGGGTCCGCCCGGTCCACGACCGTCTGGGTCACGATGGCGAGGACCGGTTTGCGGACGCCCGCGTTGCGCAGTGACTGGGCGAGCCAGTAGCCGATCATGCCCTGGGTTTCGGCTCCCAGGGTGTCGAGCGGGTACGGGCGGGCGAGGGAGGGGTCCGCCTCGCTTTCCAGGGCGAGCAGGCCGATCTGGGGGCCGTTGCCGTGGCACACCACGAGCTCGTGTTCGGCCGCCAGCGGCGCGAGTGCCCGCGCCGCCGCTTCGACGTGGTGGAGCTGCACGGAAGCGTCGGCGGGTTCGCCGCGCATGAGCAGGGCGTTGCCTCCGAGTGCGGCGACGATGCGCATCAGGAGGCCAGTCCGGTGATCATGACCGCCTTGATCGTGTGCAGCCGGTTCTCCGCCTGGTCGAAGACGACCGAGTTCGGGGAGTTGAAGACGTCGTCGGTGACTTCGGCACCGTCGAGGCCGTACTGGTCGTGGACGCGGCGGCCGACCTGGGTGGTGCGGTCGTGGATGGACGGCAGGCAGTGGAGGAACTTCGTGTCCGGCTTGCCGGTGGCCTTCATCAGCTCGGCGGTGACGCGGTAGGGCGTCAGCAGCGGCACGCGGGTGTCCCAGGCCTCCGCGGAGTCGCCCATGCTGACCCAGACGTCGGTGTAGACGAAGTCGACGCCGTGGACGGCCTGATCGGGGTCGTCCGTGACGAGGACGCGGGCGCCGCTCGCGATGGCCAGCTCGTGCGCCTTGCTGATCACGTCGGCAGGCGGCTGCAGCGAGACCGGGGCGGCGATGCGGACGTCCATGCCGAGCAGCGCGCCGGTGATGAGCAGAGAGCGGGCGACGTTGTTGTGACCGTCGCCGACGAACGCGAAGCTGATCTCCTCGACCCGACCGGGATGGTTCTCGATCATGGTGAGCACGTCGGCGAGCATCTGGGTGGGGTGCCAGGAGTCGGTGAGGCCGTTCCAGACCGGGACGCCGGCGTGGTCGGCGAGCTCCTCGACGGTGTCCTGGGCGAAGCCGCGGAACTCGATGCCGTCGAACATGCGGCCGAGCACCCTGGCGGTGTCCGGAATGGACTCCTCGCGGCCCATGTGCGAGCCCGTGGGGTCGAGGTAGGTGACGTGGGCGCCCTGGTCGTGGGCGGCGACCTCGAAGGCGCAGCGGGTGCGGGTGGAGCTCTTCTCGAAGACCAGGGCGATGTTCTTGCCGGTGAGCAACGGGTGTTCGGTGCCGGACGCCTTGGCGCGCTTGAGGCCGCGGGCCTGGGAGACGAGGTCGAGGAACTTCTCCTTGGTGAGGTCCAGTTCCTTGAGCAGGGAGCCGGGGTGTCGCATCGAAGTGGTCCTTTCAGAGGCCGTCGCGCTGGATCGGGCAGGTCATGCACCGGGCACCGCCGCGGCCGCGGCCGAGCTCGTTGCCGGGGACGGAGATGACCTCGATGCCGTGGTCGGTGAGCATGGTGTTGGTGACGGTGTTGCGCTCGTAGCCGACGACGACACCCGGTGCGAGCGCGAGGAAGTTGTTGGCGTCGTCCCACTGCTCGCGTTCGGCGGCACGGGCGTCCTCGGCCGCGCAGAGCACGCGGAGGCGGTCGAGGCCGAGCTGGTCGGCGATCGTGGCGAACACCGAGTCGCGTTCCTCCACGCGCAGGCCCGCGGAGGCGTGCTCCACGACCTCCAACGGGTCTGCCGCGGTGATCAGCCAGGTGCGCAGCAGCGCCGGATCGAGCTCCGGGTAGCGGATGAACGTCGCCGGGTCGAGCATCGTCATGACGGTGTCGAGGTGCATCAGCGCGTGCGAGCGCGGTAGCCCGACGGCGATCACCGAGGTGGCCTGGCCGGTGCGGAACAGTTCGCGTGCGAGGATTTCCACGCCCATCGGGGTGGTCCGCTCCCCCATGCCGACCAGTACGGTGCCGCGGCCGAGGACGAGGATGTCGCCGCCTTCCAGCGTCGCGGGCTGGTGGGTCGCGTCGTCACCGCCGTAGTAGGTCGGGAAGGTGGCGTCGGCGAACAGCGGGTGGAAGCGGTAGACGGCCTGGCAGTGCAGGGATTCGCGGCGCCGGGCGGGCTTGGCCATCGGGTTGATCGTCACGCCGCCGTAGATCCACGCCGAGCTGTCGCGCGGGAACAACGTGTTGGGCAGCGGCGGCAACACGAAGTCGTCGAGTCCCAGTGAGCTCCACCGCAGGCTGTGCACACCGAGCGGGGACAGGTCGGCGCGGGTGACTCCGCCGACGAGCAGCTCGGCGAGCTGCGGGGCGTCGACCTTCTCGGCGAACTCGCGCACCGGCCCCGCCAGCGTGGGGCCGAGCAGCTCCGGCGTGCAGACGCGGTCGAGGACGAACGCCCGCGCCTCCGGCAGCGCCAGGGTCTCCGCGAGCAGCGTGCCGGTGTGGTGCACGGTGATGCCGCGGGCGCACAGCACCTCGGCGAAGTGGTCGTGTTCCTCGCGAGCCTTCGACGCCCACAGCACGTCGTCGAAGAGCAGCTCGTCGCAGTTGCGCGGGGTGAGCCTGCTCAGCTCCAGGCCCGGCCGGTGCACGATCACCTGGCGGAGTGCGCCGACCTCCGAACCGACGCCGAGGGTCATGACCTCGCCTCGCCGTACTCGCCCCGGCCGACCTTGAGCCACATGTAGAGCGGCACGCCCAGCAGCAGGCACACCACGCCGTAGTAGACGGCCTGGTAACCGCTGCCGGCCAGGGCCCAGAAGGAGAAGACCAGAGCGAGGAGCGAGATGACTCCGTCGCGCACCAGGTGCGGCCACTCGGCCCTGCGACCGCGGACCAGCAGCCAGTACAGCTGCGCGGCGGCGCTGAACAGGTAGGGCACGACGGCGGTGAACACCGACAGCAGCACGAGCGTGGTGAAGACCTGCTCGAACTTCGTGTAGCTGACGACCACCAGCGCCGAGGCCAGCACGGTCGAGCTGATGATGCCGAAGCTCGGGATGTCGCCTCGGGTGCGCAGGAACGCCTTCGGGAACAGCTCGTCCTTCGCGGCGGCCATCGGCATCTCACCGATGATCAGCGTCCAGCCGATGAGGCAGCCCAGACCGGAGACGACGGCGGCCACCGCGATGACCTGCCCGGCCCACTGGCCGCCGAAGATGGCGTTCGCGGCGTCGGTGAACGGGGCCTTGGTCTCGCGCAGCGCGGCGTTCGGCACCGTGCCGAAGACCGTGAGCGTGCCGAGGATGTAGACCACGGCGCAGCCGATGGTGCCCAGGACGGTGGCGCGGCCGACGTTGCGCTCCGGGTCGCGCACGCGGCCGGCGGCGACCGAGGCGGTCTCGATGCCGATGTAGCTGAACAGCGCGATGGCCGCGGCAGCCGAGACAGCGCCCCAGATCGAGGTACCGCCGGCGTTGAACGCGCCGAAGTTCGCCGACTTCACGAAGAACACGCCGACCGTCGCCATGAACAGCAGCGGCACGACCTTCAGCACCGTGAACAGGATCTGCGTGACCGCCATGTTCCGCAGACCCGACAGGTTCACCAGAGCCGGGATCCACAGGCCCGCCAGTGCGATCGCGATCGACCAGCCGACCTTGTGCCCGGTGTTCACGAACACCTCGACGTAGCCGACCAGCGCGACGACGATGGCCGCGTTGCCCGCCCACGCGGTGATCCAGTAGCACCAGGCGTTGAGGAACCCGGCGAACTCGCCGAAAGCGTCCCGCGCGTACACGTACGGGCCGCCGGAACCGGCGATTCGCTTGGACAGCGCCCCGAAGGCGAGGGCGAGGGCCAGCGCGCCGATCGTCACCAGCACGAACGCCACGAGGCTCACCGGACCGAACGGAGCGAGCGCCGCGGGCAGACCGAACACGCCGGTCCCGATCACCGAGCCGACCACCAGCGCGATCGCGGTCGGCAACCCGAACCTGGACGTCCTCGGCAGATCGGCGTCAGGACCGGGCCGGGTAACCGGCGGTCCGGCGGTGTCTGTGCTCACGACGAGCTCCTCACTCCGATGTGGACTGTTCCGCTGGGGAGAAGCCTCCACCCGGCAACGAAGTCGTCCCACCGGCCCAGGTCTCGTCGGCGCGAGGCACTAGGTCCCGCGCCGCGCAGGGACCGCGGTCCCTGCGCGGCGCGACCACGCGCGAGAAGCCTTGCGGTGCAGCCGGTTGAAGGGGTCAGCCCGACCGGGCATCGAGCTCACCGGCCCGATCCGGCACTTCGTGCAGCAGCGTGCGCGAGGTGCGCTGGTAGCCCCGCGACGGCGGACGGTGCGGCAGCGTGATCTCCGGCGGCGTCACCTCCTGGTAGTCCACCGTGCTCAGCAGATGGGCGATCATGTTGATCCTGGCCCGCCGCTTGTCGTCGCCTTCCACCACGTGCCAGGGGGATTCGGCGATGTCGGTGTGCACCATCATCTCGTCCTTGGCGCGGGAGTAGTCCTCCCAGCGGGTCAGGGACTCCAGGTCCATCGGCGAGAGCTTCCACCGCTTCAACGGGTCGTCGAGGCGCTTGCGGAACCGGCGTTCCTGTTCGGCGTCGCTGACCGAGAACCAGTACTTGCGCAACAGGATGCCCTCCTCCACGAGCATCCGTTCGAACAGCGGGCACTGCCGGAGGAACAACCGGTGCTCCTCGGGCGTGCAGTAGCCCATCACGCGTTCGACGCCCGCGCGGTTGTACCAGCTGCGGTCCAGCAGCACGATCTCGCCGGCCGCCGGCAGATGTGTCACGTAGCGCTGGAAGTACCACTGGGTGCGTTCGCGTTCGCTGGGCGCGGGCAGCGCCACGATGCGCGCGACCCGCGGGTTGAGGTGCTCGGTGATCCGCTTGATCGCCGAGCCCTTGCCCGCCGCGTCCCGGCCCTCGAACACCACCACGAGTCGCGCGCCGGTCTCCCTGACCCACTCCTGCAGCTTCACCAGCTCGGTCTGCAGGCGGTACAGCTCCCGTTCGTAGACGTCGCGCTTCAGCCTGTCCATCTGCGTCTCCGCCTTGTCCTCAGCGAGGTTCCGCCAGCACGAAGTAGCTCTCCTCCTCCTGCGCGAAGTGCAGGCGCAGCACGGCGTCCAGGCCGTAGAGCGTGGCGCGCAGGTCGTCGACCTGGTCGGCGGTCATGCCGTCCGGTTCGGCGAGGTGCCTGCCGAGCCTGCGCGCCAGTCGTTCGATCTCGGCGTGGCCGCGGCTCATCGGGACCGTCGCGTGCTGGTCGTCGAACTCCGCCGTCAACGCCGGGTAGAGCTCGTGTTCCTCAGCTCGTTCATGTGGGAGGAGCCGCTCTGTCACCAGGTGATGGGCGTGCCGCACAGCCTCGGCCGCGTCCGCCGTCATGCCGGCGTGAAGTCCGTCCGCGGCCGCGCGCACCGCGTCCCGCACTTCCCGCAGTGCGGTGTGCTCGGCGTCGAACCTGGCCAGCAGTCTGGCCGTCTCCGGCCGCATCCTGCTGCGCCGCAACGGAAGCAGGGCGCGCAGCGAGTAGAGGATGACCGCGACGTCGATCGCCTCCTGAACGAACGCGCCACCGACCGCGGGGAGGAACCCGAAGGCGGCGAAGCCCATCGCCACGAGCGCGAGACCCATGCCCGCCGTCGCGCTCTGCAGGGCGATTCGCTTGGCGTGCGCGGCGATCTCCACGCCGTCGGCGAGCCGGTCGATGCGGTCGTCCAGGATGATCGCGTCCGCCGCCTGCGCCGCCGCCGCGCTGCCGCGGTTTCCCAGCGCCACTCCGACGTCCGCGGCGGCGAGCGCGGGCGCGTCGTTGATGCCGTCGCCGACCATCACGGTGACGCCGCTGGACCGTTCCTCCCGGACCCGAGCGACCTTGTCCTCGGGGGTGCACCGCGCCACCACGTCGTCGAGCCCGAGCATCCCGGAGACGTCGTGGGCGACCGCCGGACGGTCTCCCGTCAGCATGACGACCCGCCGCAGACCGGCCGCCCGCAGCCGCCGCACCGTCCGGCCGGCCTCGCGGCGCAACGGATCGCGGAGCAGCAGCGCACCGGCGAACTCGCCGTCGGCCTTCACCCACACCGGCGTCGCCGCGTCCAGCCGCGTCTTCCCCGCGGCCGCGCGTTCCCAGTCCTGAGCGGGTTCGTCGTCCCGTGCTCCCACGAACACCTCGGATGGCCCGACGCGCCCGGTGACACCACGCCCAGGGCGCTCGTGCACGTCCTGCGCCGGTTCCACGGGCAGCCCCGCCGTCCGCGCGGCCTCGACCACCGCCGAGGCCAGTGCGTGCGTCGACAGCTGCTCGACGGAGGCCGCGATGCCGAGCACGCCGGGCACCGTCCAGCCGGGCGCGGGAACGACGTCCACCACGAGAGGCCGCCCCACCGTCACGGTTCCGGTCTTGTCGAGGACCGCCACCCGCGCACTGCCCAACGCCTCCAGCGCCTGCCCGTCCCGCAGCACGACGCCGACACGGGCGGCGCGCGACATGCCCGCCGTGATCGCCACCGGCACGGCGAGCAACAACGGGCACGGGGTCGCGGTCACCAGCACCGCCACCGCCCGCGTCAACTCGCCGGTGAGCACCGTCGCCACGCCCGCCACCAGCACGGCGACGGGAAGGAACACCGTGGCGATCCGGTCCGCCACCCGCACGACGGGTGCGCTCATGGCCGCCGCTTCCTCGGCCAGCCGGACGACTCCCGCGTAGGTGCTCTCCTGTGCGGTGGCGGTGGCCTGCACGTCGACCGCGGCCCCGACCACCAGCACACCGCTGCGCACGCGTTCGCCGCGCAGCCGGTTGACCGGATCGGGTTCACCGGTCAGCGCGGACTCGTCGAACGTGGCGTCGCCGAGCAGGATCCCGTCCACCGGCACGACCTCGCCGGGCCGCACCACCACCTCGTCACCGGGCACGACCTCGTCCACGTCGACCGCGCACAGCCCGTCACCCTGCCGCACCTGCGCCTGCTCGGGTGCTCGCTCCAGCAGCGCGCTCAGGTCGCGGCGCGCCCGGCGCCGCGCGTAGTCGTCCAGCGCGTGCCCGGTCCCGACCATGACCGCCACGACGGCGCCCGCGAGGTACTCGCCGACCACGAGCGTGCCGACGAGGGCGAGGATCGCGAGCACATCCGCGCCGAACCGCTTGGCGCGCAGGTCCTCGACCACCCACCACACCGCGGGCACGACCGCCGTCGCGGTCGCGACGGCCCACCAGATCCGGGCGCTGGCCGGATCCTGGAGCCACACCACCCCGCCCGCGACGGTGGTGAGCACCACCGCGGTCAGGAAGACGTGACCGGCTCGTGCTTTCACAGCAACGGTCCGGGCGTCAGCGGCACCGCGGCCTCGGCGAGGGGTTGCTCGCTCTCGGACGCGCGGATCACGACCACCGGGCAGCAGGCGTGGTGCACGCAGTGCGAGCTGACCGATCCCAGGATCGCCTCGACGATCACGCCGTGGCCCCGGTTGCCGACCACGAGCAGCTCAGCGTCCTTCGAGGCGTCGATGAGCGCGGTCCGCGGATCGGCCTCGACGAGGATCCGGCGGATCTCCACACCTTCGAAGCCCTCCACCGCCTTGTCCAGGCCGGCCTGAGCCGCGGCCCGCATCGCCTCCGGCGACATCGACATGACCACCGCGGCGGACTCCGCGCCGATGACGAACCCGTAGTCCGGGTGCCACGCGGAGACCGCGTCGACCCGGCACCCACGCCGCCGAGCGTCCTGCACGGCCCACTCCAGCGCCGCCCGCGCGGCGGCCGATCCGTCCACGCCGACCACCACGGGCCGGGGTTCGTTTTCACTCATGCACTTCAGCCTCGTGGGCCGCGCGGTCGCCGGTGAGTGGCCCGGGTCCCCACGACTCAGGACTTTCGTCCCACCGGCCAGGCCGAGTACGACTGCGGTGACGATCCACGATCGACGCCGACGAGCAGCAGGGCCTGCGGGAAACCCGCCAGCTCGTGACGCTCGATCAGCCCGGCCCGCCACTGCTGCCGGTGCATCAGGTGAACCACCGGACGGACCCGCAACCCC
>Ga0070710_10001115_pt1 | contig 12699 bp, 13 predicted proteins | sample LARL52metaG_FD_65454 | JGI IMG/M metagenome (GOLD analysis project Ga0070710, IMG submission 65454) | Corn, switchgrass and miscanthus rhizosphere microbial communities from Kellogg Biological Station, Michigan, USA - LAR L5-2 metaG | ecosystem: Host-associated > Plants > Roots > Rhizosphere ... | reverse complement strand
ATGATCGTGGTGAGGTCGGCGAGGTGGGACAGGGTGCGCGGCTTCATCCGGCGCGCGAAGTCCGAGCACAGGGGCGTCTCGACCTGGAACATGCCGAGGGTGCGCCCGGTGTCGATCGCGTCGTAGACCTGGGGGTCGAAGTGCTCCACGTCCCAGGAGCGCGGGTCGAGCTGGATGCCGGTGCGGTCGCGCACCAGGCTGATCGCCATGGAGATCGTGTCCAGGGTGCGCAGCGTGAGGATGTCCAGCTTCAGCAGGTTCAGGTCCTCCGCCGCCCTGTAGTCCCACTGCGAGACCAGCAGCGTGTCGCCCGGCTTGGCGTGCCGCATCGGCATGGTCCCGGTGAGGGAGCGGCCGGGGGAGATGATCAGGCCGGCGGGGTGCTGCCCCTGGGCGTACACCCGGTTGTGCAGCCGGGTCGCGGTCTCGAACAGGTCCGGGTACCGCTCCAGGTACTCCGCCATGTCGGGGTCGGCGATGATCTCGTCCCACGGCAGGCCGAGGCCGGCGGTGCCCGCCTCCGCCTGGTCGATGATCTTGCCGACCCTCTTGGCGTCGGCGATCACGTCGCCGCCGTACCTGTCCTCGTACACCGAGGCCAGCTTGTTGACGATCCCCTTCGCCTGGTAGCGCATGATCGTCCCGACCCGGACCACGTGGTCGGCCCCGTAGCGCTTCACCGCGTAGTCCTGGATGGGCGTGCGGGCGCTGGTCGGGAAGTCCAGGTCGAAGTCGGGCAGCGCCATCCGGCCGGGGGTGAGGAACCGCTCGAACAGCAGCCCCGCCTTGATCGGGTCCACCGAGGTGATCCCCAGCACGTAACTGATCAGCGACCCGGCGGCCGATCCCCGGCCAGGGCCGACCAGGAAGCCCTGCTCGCGGGCGAACCGGATGATGTCCTCGACGATCAGGTAGCAGCCGGCCAGCCGCTTCTGGGCGACCACCCCGAACTCGTACTCGTCGCGGTCGCGGTACTCCCGGCCGAGGCGCTCCACCAGGCTCCAGCGGGACTCGATCATGGCGCGCAGCGCGCGGGCGTCGTCGTCGGCGGTGCCGCCCGGGGTGAACACCGGCAGCTCGGCGTGCCCGCCGATCCGGGCGTCGCAGCGCGCGGCGACCTCCCCGGTGTTCCAGATGGCCTTGTCGACCACGGCGGGGTCCAGGCCGTGCGACAGCAGGCTCTCCCGCAGCGCCTGCTCGGTCAGCATCGGGGAGAAGTTCCAGTAGTCTTCCTTGCCCTTGCCGCTCTGGCACGCCATCCAGGTGCGGTGCAGCGCGGTGTCCTCGGGGCTCGGGTAGTGGGCGTCGCAGGTGGCGACCAGCGGGATGCCCATGAACTCCGAGACGGCGGCCAGTCCCCGGTTGTAGACCGCCTGGGCGGGGATGTCGTTGCCCTGGAGTTCGAGGTACAGCCGGTCCCCGAAGATCGCCTTCAGCCGGTCCAGCTTGAGCAGCAGCCGGTCCATGGCGGCGTTGCCGCCCTGCGCGGCAGCCAGGTCATCGGCGATGATCCCGCCCAGGCAGGCGGTCGTGCATATCAGGTCGGACCCGTACTCCTCCAGCACCGCCCAGTCCATCCGGGGGCGGCCGTAGAATCCGGTGACGTACGCCTCGGTGGAGGCCGCCCACAGGTCACGCAGGCCCCTGTCAGACTGCGCGAGCAGGATCAGGTGGTCGCCGTTCACCAGGCGCTTCTGCGCCTCCTTGTCGCCCTCTGCGGGCCGCAGGAGGCGGTCGGGGCGGAAGTACGCCTCGATGCCGAGGACCGGGCTGATGCCGGCGGCCAGCGCCTCGCGCTGGAACTCGACGTGCCCGAAGCACCCGCCGTGGTCGGTGACCGCCAGCGCGGTGCTGCCGTTGGCGGCGGCGCGGCGCACGGCCTCACGGCAGGTGGACAGCCCGTCGAGGGTGCTGTACTCGGTGTGGACGTGCAGGTCGGCGAAGGCCATCGCCCCTCCGGGACTGCGATGCCCGGCCGCGAGACGAGGTGTCTCGCGGCCGGGCACCAGGACGGGTCAGGACGTGGACGCGCCCGAGCGGGCTGCCTGGAGGCGGTTAGCGAACTCGTCCACCGCCGCCGGGTCGGGGCGGGCCGCCGTCGCGGTCATGCCGTCAGCGTCGGCCGAGCTTTCGCTGCTGTCGTCGTCGCCGCCGTAGCCGCCCTCAGGGGTCCGGGACGGGTCGAACCAGCGCGCGTACCAGTCGTGGGAGCCCCACTTGATGACCTCGGCGTCGAGGTCGAAGCCGATCAGCTCCAGGGCCTCGGTGTAGCGCGCCCAGGCGGGCGAGCCGGGGTAGAGGGTCGCGTCGGGGGCGCTGACCGCGAACTTGTAGTCGTTCTCCTGGCGGGTGACGCGCACGTCGTACGCGCCGAGTTCACCGCCGTCGAACAGGGCGGCCTCCACGCCGCTCCAGAAGTTACGGTGCTTCTGGCTTACGACGACGAAGCGCGGGACCTGCTTGATGGTGCCGTCGGGCAGCTTGAAGTCGTCCGTGGCGTCCCTGTAGCCACGGGTCTTCTTGGTCACCGTGTCGAGGACGGGCTCGCGGACGACGGCGAGGGCGAAGGTCTGCCAGTCAGGCTGGGACTTGTCCCGCTTGAACTTGCCGTCCCGGACCTTTCCCCTGTCGCGGTCGTGGACGTAGCACTTGCCGTAGCCGTCCTCGTAGGTGCCTGTCGGGTTGCCGGCCTCGTCGAGGATGATGAACATCCGGTCGTTCTGGCAGACCGCGAACATGGCCTTCGGCCAGTTCTCGCCCTTGTACTCGTCGGGGCGCGGCTTAGTGTCGCAGAACATGTGCATGTCGGCCGACGGCATCGCGTCGAGCGGCGTGATGAACCGGAGGTACCAGGGGCCTTCCCCGTCCTTCATGACGAGGGTCTTCACGCGGTAGAAACCGGAGCCCCGGTTCTCCTCGGCGACTTCCCCGGCGCGCTGGACGCCCCTTGTGACATTCGGCATTAATGCCTCCTACCTGGATTCTGTGACTATTCCGAGGGATATGCCCATTTCCACGGCTTCCTGCGCCTTTTGCGGGCTGGCCCCTTCTTCTCCTGTCACGAAGACAATACAGCCTTCATTGATATCGCGCAACACCATCGGTGATTCCCCGCAGCCCTGCGCCACGGCGAACCCGGCGGTCACCCCGCGATCCCGGAGGGCGGCGGCGACCATGCCCTGCCACGCCTCCAGGACGGCCGTGTCGGGCCGCTGGATGCCCTGCGGCCCGGCGACGGCGTAGTGGCCCCACTGCATGGCCCAGCGCGACGTGCGGGCCTGCACGGGCCTCTCCGGGGACTCCCCGGCCTCCTCCCGCCCCTGCCCCGGGGGAGCCGCCTGGAAGCCCATCTCGTTCATCACCTCGTCAGCCGTTATATCCTCGCCCTCCGACATTCGGCGGCCCGCCTCCGCCGCCGCCTTCCGGCGGATCGCGGTGGTCACCTCCCGGTCGCGGAGGAACACCCCGCCCAGCTCGGTCATGTCGTACGCGCGCCGGGTCGCCGGGTCGCTGAGCTGGGCGACGATGTACGTGAGCCGCTCCTCCTGGACCTGCCCGCCCGGCCGTGCGCAGGCGGCCACGTAGGCGCGCCGGATCTCCCCCCGGGTGGCCCGCCAGCTCACCCCGAGGATCAGGTAGTAGGCGCACACGTCCCAGGAGAACCCGGGCTGCACGGCGACGGTGCCGCAGGAGGACGCCTGGGCAGGGCGGCCGTGCGCGAACCGGACGAGGGTGCCGGCCAGCGGGGCGGCGCTCTCAGGGCGGAAGGCCTCAGGCCGGATGTCGGCCGCCCCCGACACCATGACCCCGACGTAGTGCACCAGGTGCTGCCCGAGGGCGCGGTCCAGGTCGATGTCGCCGTCGGGGTCGCGGTAGGCGAACGGCCGGGTCACTACTGGTCGGCCGCCTGGTTCTCGTCGTCCAGGCCCTGCTGGTCGCGCATGGTCCAGCCGCCCGGCCCGCAGGCCAGGGACTGGTCCCCCTCCAGCTTAGCGGTGATGACGTGGCCGTCCTCGTCGATGCCGAGGGGGACCTCGCCGTCGCGGGCGGTAATAACGTGGCCGGTGACGGCCCCGGTCTTGCGGATGCTCATGGTGTTACCTCCTGGTGGTCATGGTACGCAGGCACGGCTGCGCGGCCCCCTGGCGAATCCAGGGGGGCGGGAACCGCGCGGAGAATCGCACAATCGAACGAACCGCAGGTCACCACCCCTTTGAAGGCTGAAAAGAATCGCACGGGAATCGCACGGGGCCGGAGAATCGCACGGAGAATCGCACGGGATCAGCCGATCCCGTCGCTCGGCCGCACCTGGGCCGTCGGGAAGCAGGACACCCCGCCGCCCCGGTACACCTCGAACCGCTTGCCGAAGCGGGGCGTGAACGCCTTGCGCGGCAGCGGCTTGATGTGCTCCTGGCTGCACCAGTACTCGTAGGCCGCGTAGATCGAGGCGATGGTGCGCCCCGCGTCCTTCCTGTTCTCCGGCACCCGGTCAATGCACGCGGTGATGAACTGCTCCACCGGGTCCTCGTCGAACCTGTAGGAGTCGTGCGCCTGGCGGGCAACGTCGGGCAGCCCGAGGCCCTCCTGCCCCCAGGCGATAGCCCCCTCGATGATCCACCGCAGGATGCCCGAGGACTCCTGGGCGAGGAGCCGCTGCTGGAGGGTGCCGTCCCGCTCCTCCTCCGGGATGACCACCTCCCAGGGGATGATCCGAATCCTGCGCCAGGTAGCGGCGTCATCGGAGACGGCCGGCAGGTGGTTGGTGGTGAGCTGGAACTTGCCCTCCACGTCGAACTCGAACCACTCCGCCCGCATGTACCGCGCGGCGATGGTGTCCCCGCCCGTGAGCTGCTTGATCATCTGCTCGTCGAGCGGCTTTCCCTGCTTGGTCTCGCTGGTGACCAGGAACCGCTTGCCCGCCATCCGGGCCACGTCGTTCGGAATCCTGTCGTCAACGCTGCTGGCCATGAGGGTAGACACCGGCACCGTCTGGGAGTAGGTGCCCAGCACGCGGGCGAGCACCGCCTGGGCGACGGACTTGCCGTTCGCCCCCTTGCCGTGCCAGAAGAAGATCGCCTGCTCGTCGACCCGGCCGGTGGCGCAGTACCCGGCGATCCGCTGGAGGTAGGCGCGCATCTCCGGGTTGGGCTGCACGCGGCGCAGGAACTCCATCCACTGCGGTGCCCCGGCCTCCGGGTTGTAGTGGGCCGCCGCCTGGAGGGTCATCCGGTGGTCCGGGGAGTGCTCCAGGAGTTCCCCGGTGGCCAGGTTGACGACGCCGTTGCGGACGTTCAAGAGCATCGGGTCGGCGTCGAAGGTGGACTGGCTCATGCGGACCGCCGGCAGGTACATCGCCAGCCGGGCGGCGGCACCCACCGCCCTGCGCGTCTGCTGCTTGCCGACCCACTCCAGGAAGCGGGTGCGCGGCGACAGCATCTCCTTGTCGCCGTCGGTGGGGGCCTCGTCAGGGTCCTCGTCGTAGGAGAACGCCTCGGTCTCCGGCAGGGCGCGGATCATCGCGTTGGCGTACCGCTCGCCCGTGGTCACCTCGTCCCTGACCCACACCCCGTTGCTGTAGACCGCCCAGGTGCCCCACTCCGGGACCCAGCGGACCTGCTCCCCCCAGTGGTCGACGAAGCGGTCGGCGAGCCCCATCTCGGTCTGGGCACGGCGCGGCCACTCGGTGCGCGAGGTGTTCCACTGGACCTGGCGGGGCTCCTCCAGGCCGGCGTTCCAGCCGGACAGGAACGTGGCGCGGACCTCGCCCGCGTTCAGGCCTACGTCAGAGGCGGCCTCCGACAAGGCGGTCCAGGCGACGGACTCGTCCAGCAGGCCCGCGCCGCCGAGGGTGCCCAGCGAGAACGCGCACTCGTTGAGCACGTTGTTCCTGGTCCCGGGGACGGCCTTGCGCATCTTCTCGCACTCGAACCGCAGCGCGGCCTCGCCGTACTTGCGGTTGGCCGACCCGCCGGACTCCGGCGGCCGTCCGGCCAGCACCTCGCCTGCCTGCTCCCGGTTGTACTGGGACAGCAGGTTGAGCAGCCACGCCGGGGCGTCTACCGGCTCGATGTCCTGCGGCTCGCGCAGCTCGTAGATGCCCTTGGAGGACAGTGACGGCGGCGCGACCACGAAGCCGCGCTCGCCGCGCAGGTCCAGGCCCTGCCCCAGCAGCTTCCGGGCGTCGTTGCGCACGTCGAAGCCGGGGTGCCTGAAGAAGTAGTGGCGGCCCCCGCCCCCGGTGTGGTGGACGCGGGTCTCGGGCAGGTCCCCGTGCCTGTTCTCGTAGCCGGCCAGGCGGGCGTCGCCGCCGTTGTAGGAGTCCACGTCCAGGACGAAGACCCCGCTCTTGCGGCCGGTGACGATGCCGATGTTGGCGAGCGGGAACCACTCGGACGGGTTGGGGTCGTCCGGCCGGGGACGCCACCAGTACGCCGCCTCGGTCGGGTCGGTGGTGGCCACGTCGGGCCACTTGCTGTGCACCGGGTGCTTGCCGGGGTTGGGGCACTCCGCTCCGTCGCGGCACGAGCATGCGTCCCCCTCCATCCAGCGGACGGGGATGACCGCGAACCCGTACCTGTGGGCGTACATCGCGGCGGCGGCGCACAGCTCCGCCCGGCGGGCGTCGTCGGCCTCGGAGATGTAGTTGGTGCCGAGGTCGCTGCCCTGGATGTCCTCGCTCACCCCGCGCCTGCCAGGAGCTGGAGGGCGAAGAACTCGTCCTGGCCCTCGGCGAAGCGCAGCGGGGTGACCGGCGCGCCTCGCCAGAAGCCCTCGTGCGGGCCGAACGCGGCCGTGCACACCGCCAGGGCCTTATCGGGGCCGAAGCGGTCCCAGAACGCGGTCAGGATCTCCCCGGCGCGGGCGCACGTCACCTGCGGGCCGGAGGTACGGAGGATCTCCCCGAGCACGTGGGCCGGGAAGGAGTCACGGGTAACCGCCGCCTGAGGGGACGGCAAAGCAAAGTCCAGCGTCTGCGACATGACGCATCGACCTCTCGGGTTGAGGAACCGAAGGCTGTTTCGCGGGAGGACGTACCGCTAGATACCGATTCCTACCGCGTAGGGAGAGGCTACGACCGCGATAACACGCCGGTCAAGCCGAACATTGACTACCAGAATGATCCTTCTGAGTACCTTTCTGCCATTTTCCGCATTCCGTACTTATTTAGCACTGGAAGGACGTTTCCGCGATCCCAGGCAGTTCTGTGCATGTCAAGGATGCCCGTTTCGGCGAGCCCGGGGATATCAGCGTCCTCCGGCCGCCTCGGCGGGTCGTTCAGGTCCATCACGCGGGACCAGGCGAGCGCCAGCTCGCCCTCCTCGCGGCGGAGGATCTCCGGCGGCAGCGGCCAGCGCCCGGACGACAGGGAGAGCATCCGCAGCGCGACGGCGGGGCCGATGCCGTGCACGCCGGGGATGCCGTCGCTGCGGTCCCCGGCCAGCGCCCGGAAGCGCGGCAGCATGCGCGGCGGGACCCCCCAGGTCAGCTCCACCTCCTCGGCGCTGATCCACTTCTCCAGGACGCCCAGGGGGCGCGCCCAGACACGGCGGGGCTCGGTGAGCTGGAGCATGTCCTTGTCTTCCGACAGCAGCATCACCTTCACGCCTGGCAGGTCACGGGCGGACAGGCGGCAGGCGGCAGCCAGCAGGTCGTCGGCCTCGAAGTCACCGAGGCACCACTGGGCGATCCCGGCGGCGTCGCAGAACTCGCGCACCGCGTCAAACCGGCGGGTGTCGTCCCAGGAGTCCTGCCAGCGGTTGTGCTTGTACTCGGGGACGATCTCCCTGCGCCAGGAGGACCCTTGCCCGCCGTCCCAGGCGATCACCAGGTACTTCGGGTCCACCTCGCGGACCACGGCGGAAAGGGAGCCCGCGAACGCGGTGAGAGCCCCGGTGGGCGTGCCGTCCGGGGCGGTCAAGCCGGCGGCTCGGGTGCCCTTGTGGCACCGGACGAACAGCCCGGTCCCGTCGACCGCCAGCAGCCATGGGGTCTCCACTACGGGAGGTCCGGCGAGGGGGAGAGCAGCTCGTACAGGACGCCCTGAGCCTCTACGACGCGCAGCACGCGGGCGAGCCGGTCGGGCTCGATGCCGCCGAACCGGATCAGGGACCACGCCATCTTCTCGATGTCGGACAGCCAGAAGAGGCGGGCGGAGGTAGCCCGGTTCGGGTCGTTGCGACGGAACTCCATCCGGGTCCCGTCAGAGTTGACGAACCAGGTCTCCGGGTGCTCGTCGTCGGCCTTCAGCCGCAGCCGCAGCCAGCTTGCGCTCATGGCGAAGAAGAACTTGGCAACCTCGTTCATGTGGTAGGTCGGCCGTGCCCCCCTGCTCCAGTCGCGGGCCTCGATCATCTCCTCGGTGATCATGAAGCCTGGGAAGTCAGGCAGCTCGGTAACGGTCGCGGCCCTCAGCTCGGTCATGCTCTCCCTCTCGGGTACAGGGGGACGCCCGCCTCCTGGGTGGGAAGGCGGGCGTCCCTGTCTTCGGTTAGCTCTTCGGCGGGTACAGGGACGCGCCGTCCGGCTTGCGCCGGGTGATGCTCGCCAGGATGGCGAGGTACCTCTTCGGGTCCCGCTTGACGGCCCGCTTGATCTTGCTCTCGTCCAGCGTCCGCTCGGTGCTGGTGAGCGCGTACAGCTCGTCCTTGGTGACCAGTCCCTCATCGAGGAGCTGCCACAGGTCGGTCATGCTCAGCTCGGCCTCGCCGGAGGTAAACCGCTGCTGCCACGAGTCCTTCAGGCCGTCCACCGTGACCTCGAACGGCACGCCCGGCTTGGCAGCGAGGATGTGCCCCTTGGCGACGCCGGCGGCGACGACAGGGCCGGTGATGCCCATCTCCCGGGCCACCGCGTCCATGTGGTGGCGCATGGCCTCGTCGATCGCCTTGCCCCGCTTGGACAGCAGGCCGACGACGGCGGCGAGGGCGCGGTACTCGGCGGTGATCCGGGTGACCTCAGCCTCCTCCAGCTTGCGGGGCTCGGTCGGCTGGACGCCGCCGAAGACCTTGGCCACCAGGCTCAGCGCGGCGCGCAGCTCCGGGGTGACCGTCACGGTCTCGGCCGGCTTCGCCGGGGGGACCTCGGGCCTGGGCGCTTCGCCGGCGAGCAGCTTTGCCAGCGCGTCGACCGTCCAGGTCTTGTGCGTGTCGGTTGCCGTCAGGTACGCGGCCGAATCGCTGGCTACCTGCGCGAGGGCAGTGCCTGCGATCCTCTCGTCCGTCGCGGTCATGTGCGTTCCCTCCTGGGAGTGCTTGTTGTTGATCCGAGGTTACCAAGAAAAGCTGTATCTGACAACGGGATGCGGCTAGTGGCGCTCGGCCCTCAGGATGACGGAGTTGGTCACCTGCGGGAGCACGGCCAGGCGGCCGTTCCACGCGGTGACCTCCAGCTCCCCGGTGCGGGCGTCCAGGTGCACCTGGAACCTGGCCTTCCCGTTGCGGAACTGGACCCTGACGTTGCCGAGAGGCTGCTCCAGGTCAGACGTCACGCAGGCGAAGACGGTGCTGTCCGCCGGGCCGGCGGCGAGCTTCTCCCTGGCATCGGCCAGGTCGTGCTCCAGGCGGCGAACCAGGGTCTGCCCCCATGCGGGGAGCTTGCTGACGTCGTGCTGGTCTCTCATGACGATCCTCCGACGATGAAGGCGACGCACTGCTCCCAGGGCATCGGCTGCCCGGTGGGGGTGTCGCTGGGGGTGTGGATGGTGGGGTGCTTGGCGGTCCAGGGCTCGTACAGGCAGCCGGGCGAGCCGGGGTCCCACTCGCCCGTGAAGAACCCGGCCGGGGTGATGCGGCCGAGCCGCCTGCCGTCCGGCGCGGTCAGCAGGACCACCTTGTTCAGGCGGCCCGAGTAGGTCAGGCGAGCCCGGAGGAGCCCGCCGTCGCGGACGGACCCCCCGGTGATCGTGAGGCTCATGCCGCTGCCTCCAGGTCTCCCTCGGCGACGGTCCCGCCGAGGGCCTTGACGAGCTGGGCGGCGGCCCGCTGGATGCGCCGGCCGGAGTGCTCGATCGCGGTCTTGTGAGTGAAGCCGGTGCTGGCCGCCCAGTCGGCGACGTAGCCGAACGAGTAGTCCCCGGTGTCGACGCCCATATGCGCCGATACGATGAACGCGGTGCTCTCGGCTTCGACTTCCTTCTGCGGGCGGGGGAGGGAGATGCCGCCGCCCTTGCCGGTGCCCTTGCCGCCGGAGTGCAGGATGACGTGGGCGGCCTCGTGCAGCGCGGTCTTGGCCTGCTGCCTTTGGTCGCGGCCTTCGGTGACGATCCGGACGACCTTGGCCGTCGGGTCCATGTCGCCGTTCGCTCCGCCCAGGATGTCGCCGACGAACTCGACGGTGAAGCCGAGGCTCTCGATGAACCTGACGGTCAGCTCCAGCAGCCCGGCGGCGTCGTCGCCCGCGAGCAGGGTGACCGTGGCCCCTTCCGGCACCGGGTCGCCCTCGGTGTCAGCGAGGTCGTAGACCGGGACGGCCATGAAGTTGGGGCGGACGGCCAGGCCCTTGGCCCTGATCTCCTCCTGAAGCGCCTTGGACTTCGGGGTGGGTGCCCAGATCCAGATCTTCTGCGCGCCCGGGACCAGGACCCGGCCGATGGCGAACCAGCCGACGTGCCTGCCGCTCTTCCGCTCCCCTGCTGGCATGAGCATGGTGGCGTCAGGCCGCTGGGCGAGCGCGAGCATCACGTTGTTGAAGGAGTAGTTCGGGAACCTGGCGGCGAACTCAAGGTAGCGCTGCCAGTCGCCGCCGCTGGTGATCTTGCTGATCCCGTCGGCCAGCACGGTCTTGAGCTGGTCGAACCGGGCCTTGTCAAAGGTGCCCTCGTCGGGGCTGCTGCTGTTCCTCATGGGAGGAGTTTATCAAGAAAAGCTGTATTGACACAAGACACGGCTGAGGGCCGGACCGAGCGGGGAAGGTCCGGCCCTCAGGATCAGGAGACTACGAGGCGGCGGTGGCCGAGGTGTCCCAGTGGCTCTCCCCGGCGCGCGGGTTGAGGTGCTGCTCGCGCTCCTGAGCGTGCCTGGCCTTGAAGACCTCGTGCGGGTTCTTCGCGGCGTCCTCCAGGCCGGCCGCCAGCGGGATCAGGTCGCGGAGCGCGTCCTTGACCGAGGCGTGGACGGGCTGCTCGTCCAGCCGCTCGGCCATCGTGGTCAGGCCCTGCTTGAGGGCCGCGAAGATGTCGGGCAGGTGCTCCAGCATCGGGTCGATGTCGCCCATGACGGACGTGGGCCTGAAGCCGGAGAACAGCGCGCTGACTGCCTCGGTGGCGGTGTTGACGGGTGCGGATACGGCCATGTCTGGTGTTCCTCCGGTGAATGTTGGCTGGTGCCGCTGGGGCACCGGGCCGGCGGGAGCCGGCCTCCTGCTGGAAGTTGCCGCAGCGCGAGGTGTCCGGCCCGCGTACGGGTCGGTCGGCGGCCTCATCGTGCTGCGAGGAGGAGAAAGCGCTACGGCCGGGGCCGGCATCCTCCTCCGCCTCCTTGACAACCTTATCAAGAAACCCCGCATTCTGCGCTTAGTCCTGAGTGCCCGGATTCCGAGGCGCATGAACGGCATCCTCCTGGGGGCAGCCGCCCGGCGCGCCTTACGGGCTGCGCGCCGGCGTACGTAGCGCCCGGCGGCGCGCAGGACCCGGGTACGGAGGGGGCGACGCCTGCGGACCGGGCGGACCCGGGGAGCGCCGTGCGGGCCGTGCGGGGGCCGGTACGGGCCGGTACTGGAGCGCCGCCGCCAGGGCCTGGGCACCCAGCGGCGACGGCCGCCGCGAGCCCGCACCCGGGGCGGGGCACTGCGGCGACGGCTCCTGCGCCACCGGGACCAGCGCCCGCGCGGCCTCGGGGGAGGCATGTGGCCGCCGCTCGCAACGGGGCGGGGAGCCCGCCACCACGACGGCCGGAGCGGGCGCGGGACGAGCCTGCGCCACCCTCGTGCCGGGCGCGGCGGGGTGTAACCCCCGCGCGGTCGCGCGTGACGGCCCGGCCGGGCATGACGCCCTGGGCGGGGCAGCGCTCCCCCTGGGGTGCGCGGGCTCCCGGCGCGGCGGGCGCGGCCTGGGCGGGGGAAGGAGCTGCCTGCCCGTCGCGCGCCGCCTGCCGTTCCGGCCCCGGCACCGCGACGCCCGAACGGCAGGCCCCGGCGGGCTCCGCCGACCCCGGTCAGGCGTCCTCCGCGCGGCAGCCCCGGCGAGCGCAGCCGGGAGCCCGGCCGCATCGCCCGCATAGCGCGCAGCGGCCCGCCGTGAACACCACGGCGGGCACCGCCGCCGAGCCGGGTGCCCCTGGGCAGACGGCCCATCCCCCCGGGGAGGCCCCCCGCCGGGCGTCTGCCCGGGAAGCCTCGCGGCATCCGGCCGCCGCGCATGCCGCGCAGGCCCGGTGGAAGCCCACGGAGTCCTGGAGGGAGCCCCGGGCCGCGCCGGCGGCCCCGGACGCGCCGGGCCACCAGGAACACGACAGCGCCAGCGCCGATCACGGCGGCGGCGGTGCCGGTGCTCCTCCACCCGATGACGTGCCCGAGGCCGCCGACGACGGCGGCGAGGGCGCAGGCCACGATCCCGGCTCGCCTCACGAGAGGGAGCCGGGACCCGGAGCCGCCCCCTCCGCCGCGCGGTGGCGGCGGGGGAGGGAACGGCGGGAACGAGCTAGCCATGGCTCTGGTTGCCTCCTGGGAGAGTTCCGGCGGGAGCGGCGATGAAGGGGCCGGTGG
>Ga0070710_10001113_pt1 | contig 12705 bp, 12 predicted proteins | sample LARL52metaG_FD_65454 | JGI IMG/M metagenome (GOLD analysis project Ga0070710, IMG submission 65454) | Corn, switchgrass and miscanthus rhizosphere microbial communities from Kellogg Biological Station, Michigan, USA - LAR L5-2 metaG | ecosystem: Host-associated > Plants > Roots > Rhizosphere ... | reverse complement strand
ACCTAGCGTCGAGTGGCGTGAGCGTTTCACGACGCTCGCTCGACGAAGGAGGAGCAGCGCAAATGGCCATCACCCGGTGGGCGCGTAAAGCCGTCCTCACCGCAACGGCACTGGCATTCGTCCTGCCGTTCACAACCGGAACAGCTCAGGCCGAACCGATCATCCAGGTCCTGGAAGACAACAACGTCAACGTCACCGTCGGCCTCAGCAACAACAACGTCGACTCGGTGCCGGTCAGCCTGGGCACCCTGAACGTGCCGCTGTCCACCGGCGAGGGCTTCGACGTCAACGCCGGCGCACAGGCCGCGCTCGACATGGCGGCCGCGATGAAGGAAGCCATCCACTCCGGTCAGGTCCCCGGCGTGACCATGGGCGCCGCACACGTCCAGGCGGTCAAGGAGGTCGAGGCCGCGCCGCCACCGGCAGCTCCCGCCGTGGCCGCGCCACCGCCCGTTGCCGAACTGGCAGCACCACCGGCCGCGCCGCAGGCCGCACCCGAGACCGCACCGGTCCTCGAGTCCGCCGTCACGGTTGCTGACGACACGGCGACGGTGACCGACGCGCCCAAGGGTGGCGACGAAGGCGACGACGACGATGACGTCGTCGTCAGACCGTCGGGCTGCCCCAACATCACGGCCCTGGGCATCCTCAGCGTCTGCCTGCTGCCGAACCTGATCCAGCTCCACATCTGACGAGCCGCACGCGGTTCCGGGAGGAGGTCATCACGACGGAGGCAACCCACATCTGATCAGACCGCAACGACGAGGCGAGCGCCGCACCCGAAGGTGGCGCTCGCCTCGTCGCACGTTCTGCGGTTGTCCCGGCGAAGTGAGGTCAGCCGGCGCGGACGGACATCCACTGGCGCATCGCGTGCTCCACCAGCGTGATGAGCGTCTGCTTCGTCGACTGCCGGTTCCGGGCGTCACACGTCACGATCGGCACCGACTCGTCGATCGTCAACGCCTCGCGCACGTCCTCCAGCCTGTGGTGCAGGAGGCCGTCGAAGCAGTTGACGCCCACGACGTACGGCAGCTGCCGGTCGTCGAAGAAGTCGATCGACGCGAACGCGTCCGCCAGCCTGCGGGTGTCGACCAGCACGATGGCGCCGATGGCACCCCGCACCAGGTCGTCCCACATGAACCAGAACCGGTGCTGACCCGGCGTACCGAAGAGGTACAGGATCAGGTCGCTGTCGAGCGACACGCGGCCGAAGTCCATCGCGACCGTCGTGGTGACCTTGTTCGGCGTGGCGGAGAGGTCGTCCACCCCCGCACTGGCCTCGGTCATCACCGCCTCGGTGGTCAACGGGACGATCTCGGACACCGAGCCGACGAACGTCGTCTTGCCAACACCGAAGCCACCCGCCACCACGATCTTGGCGGAGGTCGTCGGCTTCCGTGCGCCCTCGGCGCCCTGGGGACTAGAGCCTGCGAAGCCCACTGAGCACCCTCTCCAGGAATTCCATGGAAGGCCGGTCCCCCACGACCAGACCGCCCTGGTGAATCAAAACCAATCCCATGCTTGCCATGTCGCCGATCAACACCCGCACGACGCCCAGAGGCAAGCGTAGGAGTGCCGCGACCTCGGCCACCGACCGAGTGTCCACACACAGCCCGCAGATCGACCTGTGCTCGGGAAGCACCGCGGCGTCCCGTTCCAGGCCGCGTTCGCTCGTCGAGATCAGTGCCTCGATGGCGAGGTCGTAGTCGGGTCGTGTGCGTCCACCGGTGCGCGTGTAAGGCCGCACCAGTGAACCCGAGTCCGCAGAAGAATTCTCCTCCGGACGCACAACAGGCTGCGCACCGGTGCTGTACGCCGGCTGCGCACCGGTGTTGTACACCGGTTGCGGGCCGGTGGTGTACGGCAGCTGTTCCGGCACGGAGTCCGGCATCTCGTGCTGGCCGAAGAGGTCCGCACCGGGGCCACCGAACAACCCGGTGCCGTAGCCGTCGATGTCGAACCGGTTCGGCACGTCGTCGTACGGATACGACGACGAGTCATCCACCTCACGCTGAGACATATCGCCTAGCCCTTGCCCTGTAACCCGCTCATCGTGGGGTGCGTCCTCGGCTTCCTCTGGTTCTTGGGGGATCGCGTCAGGCTCGTCGAACTGGAACCCACCAGCGGCCCACTCCTGGTAGTTGAAGTTCCTACCGAAGCCCCGGCCTCCAGCGCCAGATCTTCCAGCCATCTCTTCTCACCCCTGAACTGCCAGTGAGGTCTAGCGACGGACCACGCCCTGAAGCTGCGCGCGCAGCTCAGGGGTGAGTTGTTGACCGACTCTCTCCACCAAAAGCGTCATCTCGTAGGCCACCAGGCCGATGTCACAGTTTGGTGCCGCCAGGACGGCGAGGCACGAACCGTCACTGATCGACATGAGGAACAGGTAGCCCCGCTCCATCTCGACCACGGTCTGGTTGACCCCGCCTGCCTCGAAGCAGCGGGCAGCACCCTGTGTGAGGCTGACCAGCCCGGACGCGACAGCGGAGAGCTGCTCTGCACGGTCCCTGGGCAGGCCCTGGGACCCCGCGAGCAACAGCCCGTCCGCGGACACCACGACGGAATGTGCCACGCCGGGCACCCTCCGCACGAAGTCGGTGATAAGCCAACCAAAGCTGCCTGGCTGCGCTGCGGTCGTCACTCCTGCTCCTCGTTCTGCCGGCTCGACTGGTCACCAGCGTATGCCTCGATCAATGCGTGCCGGCCTCGCCGGACACCGCTCTGAAGGCTCGACATCCGTCCGCGCACCGCGTCGGCGGAGCGTGGCGGCAGCGGGGGCCGCTGCGCTGTCTGTGTCACGGCCTGCGGCTTGGGTGCTGCAGATCCTGGCACGAGTTGGGCCTTCGGTGTCCGTTTCGGCAATCCTGCCGCTGTCTTCGACTCCGGCGTCTTGTTCAACAACGCCTGAGCCGCCTGCCATCCCTCATCGGCAGGCGATTGCCAAGCCGACTCGGAAGTGGGTGCCGCCGCTGGAGTCTCCTCCACAACGGGCTCCGGTTCCACAACTCGCTCCTGCTCGGCGGGTGCGGTCACTTCTTCCTCGACCGCCTGCTTCACCCTGGAGCGCGGTTGGCGCACGGGCAGGCCGGCTGCCGACGTGGTGGTGGGTGTCACCGCCGGAACGGGCTTCCGGGTGCGGGTCGGCAGTTCCGGCTCGGGCCCGTCCGAGAGCGGAGGGGTCGTCACCGGCTCGTCGATGTAGTCGACGCCGGACTTGTCCTTGTCCAGGCCGCCGAGCCTGGCGTCGACCCGTCCGTTGGTCTGCGCGGGCTCCGTGCTCTCGGCGGACGGTGGGACCGGCACCGCCGTGGACGCGGACGTCTCGCTGCCGACGGCCTGGAACCACTGCGACAGCACCGCCTCGTAGATCGGCAGGCGCTCGGTCGGCGCGTCCAGGTCGTGCTCGACCTGCTTGCGGGAGGCCTCCGAGGTGCCGTTGCGGTGCGCGAGCTCGGTGTCGACCGGGGCCCGCGAGACGCCGTTGCCGGAGGCCGGTTCCACGTCGATCGGGGGGATCGGCACGAACTGCGTGGTCTCGTAGCCGGGCTCGAAGGAGATCTCGCCGTCGTCCTCGTGCCGGTCCTCGTAGGCCGTGAAGAGGGTCGGTTCGCCGAAGGAGCCCTCCGGCTCCACGGCCGCCAGCTGGTCGCGCCGCCACCGCTCGGACGGCGTCGAGTCCTGCGCCGGCATCTCGTCGTGGGCGGACGTCTCGTTGTAGACGGGGACCGCCGTCGCGCCCGCGCCGGTGTCGGTGAGCGGGCTCGGGACGAAGCTGACCGGGATGCTCGGGCTCGACTCGTCGATGCGCGGCACGGCGCCGGTGGCACCGCCGAACGCGCCCGCGATGCCGCTCGCCCTGGTGGCCGTCGTGCCGATCTCGGTGGTGAGCTCGGTGCTGCTCTGCGCGGGCGCCATGCCGAACGCGCCGGCGATCCCGGATCCGGACGGCGGGGTCGTGGGGCCGGCACCGGGCGCGGAGACGAGCGTCTCCGGCACGAGCACCAGCGCGGTCGTGCCGCCCTCGATGTCCTCGTTGCCGCGCAGGCGGACCTTGATGTCGTGGCGCTTGGCCAGCCGCGCGACCACGTACAGGCCCATTCGGCGGGAGACCGCGACGTCGACGTCCGGCGGGTCGGCCAGCCGCTCGTTCGCGTCGAGGATCTCCTGGTCGCCCATGCCCACGCCGCGGTCCTGGATCTCGATCGCCAGCTCGCCCTTGCGGGTCTTGGCCGTGCGAACGGTGACCTTGGTGACCGGGTCGGAGAACGCCGTGGCGTTGTCCAGCAGCTCGGCGATGAGGTGCACGAGGTCGTTGACCGCGCGGCCCTGGACGGTGAGGTCCGGGGTCTGGCCGACCTGCACGCGGGCGTACTGCTCGACCTCGGAGACCGCGGCGCCGAGGACCTCGGCGGCCGGGACGGGCCGGGTGAGCCTGCGCGAGAGGTCGGTGCCCGAGAGGACCAGCAGGTTCTCCGAGTTGCGGCGCATGCGGGTGGCGAGGTGGTCCAGCTCGAACAGCGAGGCCAGCTGGTCCGGGTCCTGCTCGTCCTGCTCCAGCCGGTCGATCAGGTTCAGCTGGCGTTCGACCAGGGCCTGCGAGCGGCGCGACAGGTTGACGAACATCGCGTTGACGTTGTCACGCAGGAGGGCCTGCTGGGCGGCCAGTCGCACCGCTTCACCGTGCACCGCGTCGAACGCGCGCGCCACCTGACCGACCTCTTCACGCGTGTGCACCGGCACCGGCTCGACGGCGGTCTTGGCCGCGTCCTCCGGGTTCGGGTCCGCGAGGATCCGCTCGACCGCGTCCGGAAGACCGTGGTCGGCGACGTCGAGGGCGGTGCGGCGCAGCGTGCGCAGCGGGTTGAGGATCGAGCGGGCGACGAACAGCGCCATCAGCAGCGCGAGCGCGAGGAACGCGAGCACGAGGCCGGACGCGAGGTACGCCTGGGTCCTGGTGGTGCCGGCGAGGCTGTCGGTCTTGTTCTGCAGCTGCTCGACCAGCAGGTTCTCGACGTCACGGGTCAGGTTGACCGTCAGCGTGGCGGCGATGTCCCACTTCTCGGACGTCAGCTGCGTGAAGTCCTTCTTGCCGGCCTGCTGGTTGATCGCCGATTCCTGCATGTCGTTCGCGGTGTCGACGATGAGACCGGTGACGGTGTCGTCGTAGATCTTCGCCTGCTCGGGCGTCGCGGACTTGCGGAAGTCGTTGCGGGCGGCCGCGAGCTCGGCGTCGGCCGACTGCAGGGCGCGCAGCTGGGACGGCGTGAACGCCTTGCGCTGGAAGACGTCGAGCAGAATCGCGCGCTTGAGCGACTCCTGCTCCTTGATCCGCGCGATGGCGTTCGTGGTCAGGTGCAGTCGCACCAGCTCGGGGTCGTTGATCTCGGAGATCGTCTGCTCGCCGAGGCCGATGAGCGTGTCGATCGACTCCGAGTAGGTGCGCTGGACGGCCTCGGCGGGGTACTGCGTGTCGCGCACCGAGTTGCGGAGGCTGTTCAGGCGGTTGAGCTGGTTGAACGCGACCTGGAAGCGTTGGACGGCCGCCGGGTTCAGGTCGGAGCTCAGCTCGGCGATCTTGTTGCTGAAGGCCTCGCTGGTGTCGTTCACCCGGCGCAGCTGGCGCTCCAGGACGACCCGGTCGACCTTCTTGTTCGACGCGACGTAGCTGACCGAAAGGTCGCGCTCGCGCTGAAGCTGCTGCACCAGGTCCGCGACCGCGGTCTCCAGACGGATCTGGTTCGCGAGGTTGTTGAGCTCCGTCGCCGCCTGGAGGTCGGTGCGCACACGCAGACCACCCAGGACGAGCGCGCAGACCGTCGGGATGAGCAGAACGGCTAGCAGCTTGGTCCGCAGCCGCCAGTTGCGCAGCCGCCACCCCGCAGACCGGGCAGGTCCTGAACCGGGTCCGGCCGCGACGTCTGCTTTCACCGCGTTCGGTGTCACATTCATCGTGCCGTCACCCAGCGCAGCCAGTCCGTCACCCGATTCGGGCCTTTCGGAGCGTGTGGTGTCACCCACGCCAAACTGGCTGGGACCTCTCTCACGTCGGGCCACTCTGGGCTTCCTCTTCCAGCAGCAGTGTCCCGGTCTCTCCCCAGGACCGAGCATGGACTCGTCAAACGGGCCGAATTGCAGCACAGAGGTCGTTCGCCCGGTGAGGCGACCTACCCCGTCTGAAGACACGTCGGTCTACTACGACCTGTGCCACCCGGCGGGGAGCGTAATGGCCACCCCCTCCTCGGGGGAAGTCTCCAGAAGCACTCACCGTATCGAGATGGGGTGTCCTTTCATACGTTCAGGTGGTTAACATCCCCGGTCGTCGGCATGCCTCATGTCCGTCCGAACGCGCAGTTCGGACTGCGGACCACCTGGCCTGTGGCGACACTCACTGATCAACTCGATGCTACTCAAGGCCTACCGGCGAGAGGTGCCATGGCTACCCGAGCCAAAGCTCTGCGACTTGTCGCAGTGCTCATCACGTGTGTTCTGACCGCGAGCTGCAGCGTGTTCGGAAGTTCGTCGAACAGCGGCACCGCGGACGTGGAGCGCAACATCCTGCGCATCGGCGTGCTGCCGGTCGTCGACGTCGCCCCGCTGCGGATCGCGCTGACCGAGAAGCTGTTCGAGAAGGCCGGCTTGCAGGTCAACCTGGTCACGCAACCCAGCGAGGCCGAGGCCATCAAGCAGCTGGACACCACGCTGGACATCACGTGGGCCACGCACGTCAGCCTCTTCCGCTCCGTTGCCGAGGGCACCGAGCTGCAGCTGCAGGGCGAGGCCTACCAGGCCGGTCCGAACTCGATGGCACTGGTCACCTCCGCGACGTCGGACTACGACGACCCCGGCAAGAAGCCGAACCCGATCATCGCGGTGAACAGCGAGACCGACATCGGCGCGCTGACCACGCGTGCCGTGCTGGACACGGCCGCGGTCGAGAAGGGCAAGATCAGGTTCAAGCCGATGCCGTTCGCCGACATGGCGACCGCGCTGAAGGCGGGCCAGGTCGACGCGGCGTTCATGATCGAACCGTTCATCACGAAGGCGCAGCGCGACATCGGCGCGAAGATCCTCACCGACACCGCGCGCGGCCCGACACTGGACTTCCCGATGTCCGGCTACGCGTCGTCGAAGAAGTTCGCCGAGGCGAACCCGAAGACGCTCAAGGTGTTCCGCGACGTGCTGCGCGAGGCCCAGCAGCGCGCGCAGGCCAACAAGCTGGCCGTGCAGGACTCGCTGACCAGCTACGCGGACGTCGACCAGCCGACCGCGGCGCTCGTGTCCGTGGGCACGTTCCCGCTGTCGCTGAACCCGATCCGGCTCCAGCGGGTCGCCGACATGATGGACACCGAGGACGTGCTGTCCGGCCGTCTCGACGTGCAGCAGCTGCTGCCACCGGGTACCACGAATTAGTTGTCGCCGGACATGAAAAAGGCGGGCCGTTTTTTCGGCGGCCCGCCTTTTTCACTTCCCGGAAACGGCCGTCACGCAGTAGGTGATTCCCGGCGCCGGTTCCGCGTACGAAACGGCAGTCGCCTCACCGCATTCGGCGGTCGCGGCCTTGACCACCTTTTCGATCTTGACGACCTTCTGGACGACGACCTCGTTGGCACCCTTCGAGCAGTCGACGACCTTCATGCCCTCCATGTTGATCTTGACGAGCTCCTCCTCGTAGCACTTGCCCTCCTCGAGCTTCTCGACGAGGCAGAGCTTCATGCCGGAGCCGCGGCGACCCTTCTCGGTGTACTCGGCGTAGTCCTGGCTGGGACAGGCCTCCGAGGTGTTCTTCGAGGCCTTGGCCACGAAGTAGTTCGCCTCCGCCGCACCGCAGTCGACCTTCTTGTACTTCGGGCTGATCGTCGTGCCGGTGACGCTCGCGCAGTCGCCCGCCTTGGCCGACGGCTCGGTGATGGCGCTCAGACCACCGCTGATCAGCACCTTCACCAGGATGCCGACGCCCACCAGCACGACGATGCCGACGATCGAGCCGATGGCCTTGCCGGCGCCGCTCTTCTTGGGCGGCGGCGCGTACGGCATGGGCTGGCCGGGCGGCATCTGACCACCGGGCGGCGGGCCGTACGGGTCACCGGGAGGCGGGCCGTACGGGCCGGGCTGACCCGGCTGTCCCTGCGGCGGCGCGTACGGGTTGGGCTGCTGACCGTACGGCTGCTGCGGCTGCCCACCGGGAGGCGGGCCGTACGGCCCTGGTTGCTGCGGGTAGTTGGGGGTGGTCACTGGATTCCTCTCCGATGGGACTTGCGAAAGACGGCGAAACCGGAGCCGTCGGGAGCGGGCTCCGGTTTCGGGAGGCCTGACAGGCCGGTCCATTCGCGTGCGCGCGCTTGCGCCGAACAGCCCACGCCCCCCGGCACGGCCGGAGGATGAGGTTGCCACGCAGGCGAGGAATCCGCCGGGGCTTTACGGAAACGTTACGGCCGCTTGGTAGTCAGCTGATCGCTAGCGGTGTCCGAGGCAGTAGGTCAGCTTCACCGAGGGGTAGGCGAGGGTCTTCTCCCCCGCCGCGCAGGCCGGTGCCGGCACGTCCCTGCTGAGCTTGTCCACCCGGAACGCGTTCTGGTCGGCGCAGTCGGCGGTGGTGAGGTCGTAGCCGGACCTGGCGTCGCTGTAGCACTCGCCCTCCGCGTAGAGCGGGGCGAAGCAGAACCGGGTGTTCGGGTCGATGCCCCGCGAGGGCACCCAGTCCCACGCGCTCGCGTCGGGGCAGGCCGCCGACTTCGCGACCGTGCCCAGCGCCACGAAGTTCGCGGTGGGGGCGTCGCACTCGACGGCCCGGTAGCGGCCGTCCTTCGGGTTGCCGGTGAGGAACGCGCAGGCGCCCTGCTTCGGCGGTTGCACCGGGGTCAGGAACTCGGAGAGGCCGTAGATCGCGATCGCGGCGACGACCACCGTCGCCGCGTAGGTCAGCACCCGCTTGCCCAGGCTCGTCCTGGGCGCGGCCTCCTCGTTCATCACGCCGGAGAGAATCCCACGTGGACCGTCGGCGGCGGGTGCTTACCGCGAGATCACTGCTTGCTGCCGCGTTCGAGGCAGAACGTGACGGCGGGTTCGGGGAAGACCGCCGCGCGCGCGTCTCCGCAGGCCGCGCGGTCGGTCTTGCCGCTGAGCACCTTCGCGACCTTCACCGAGTCCTTGGTGGCGCAGTCGACCTTGGCGATGCCGCTGTCCGGGTCCTGGCCGTAGCAGGAGCCCTCGACGAAGTTCGGCATGAGGCAGAGCGTGGACTCGCCCGTGAACGTCGAGTAGTCCATGCCGCCGGACGGGCACTGCTGCTCGTTCCACGGCAGGACCTTGGCGATCTTGACGGTCGCCTTCTCCGAGGCGCAGTCGAGCGCCTGGTACTTCGGGTTGTCGTGCGAGCCGGAGATGCGCGCGCAGTCGCCCACCCGTGCCGCCGTGGCCACGCCGCCGAGCTGGTTCAGCACGATCCCGCCGAGCAGGACGAGCGCGAGAACAACGGCGATACCCAGGCCGACCTTCTTCATGGCCTGGGTATCGGCGTCAGTCGATGATCAACTCAACCGAGTTCACCCGATCAGGACGATCAAGAACCCTCGTGCACACCCATGCAGTAGACCGAGGCCGGTTCGCTGAAGCGCAGCTCGCTGGAGCCCTCCGGGCACGTCTTGCCCTCCTCCGGCAGGCCGTCGACCTTCTTCACGATCTTCACCGGCGACTCGGTGGTGCACGCCTCCTTCTTGAAGGCGCCGTCGTCACCGGAGGTGTAGCAGTTGCCCTCGGCGAGGTTCGGCATCAGGCACATCGAGTCGCGGCCGGACTTGACCGGCTCGTAGATGCCCTCGTCCGGACACGGCTCGTCGGAGCTCTTCAGCACCTTGGCGACCCGGTGCGTGGCCTTCGCGTCGCCGCAGCTCTGCGACGAGATGTTCCACTCGCCGTCCGGCTTGTCGACGTCCTTCGGCGAGGCGCTGACGCAGTCGCCGACCTTGGTGCCGTTGAGGGAGGTGAACGCCCACACGCCGCCACCGATCAGCACGACCGCCAGCACGGCCACGATGACGGGCTTCAGCCAGTTGTTCTTCTTGGGCGACTCGTCGGTCTCGGTCTCCGCTGCGGGCACGACCTGGGTCTCGGCTGCGGTGGCCTCGGCCTCGGCGGGCTCGGCCTCCGCGGCAGCCGGTTCCACCGCGGCCGGTGGCTCGACGGGATCAGTCGACTCGGTGCTCATGCGCGAGAACGTACGACACGACGTGTTGGCTGGATGTGTCGCCTCTCACTTGTCGTCACCAGTTGACGCAGGTCGAACGCATTTGGCGTCGTCAGGGAGACTTGTACGCGTGACCGATGGCCCCCTGATCGTCCAGTCGGACAAGACGCTGCTGCTCGAGGTCGACCACCCGCTCGCGGACGACGCGCGGACCTCGATCGCACCGTTCGCCGAGCTGGAGCGCGCGCCCGAACACGTGCACACGTACCGCGTGACGCCGCTGGCCTTGTGGAACGCCCGCGCGGCCGGGCACGACGCCGAGCAGGTGGTGGACGCGCTGGTGCGGTTCAGCCGCTACCCGGTGCCGCAGCCGTTGCTGGTGGACGTGGTCGACACGATGAGCCGGTTCGGCCGGCTCGTGCTCGCCAACAACCCGGCGCACGGCCTGGTGCTCAGCTCGAACGACCGCGCGGTGCTCGAAGAGGTGCTGCGCAACAAGAAGATCGCGCCGATGTTCGGGGCGCGGATCGACGACGACACGGTCGTCGTGCACCCCAGCGAGCGCGGGCGGCTCAAGCAGCTGCTGCTCAAGGTCGGCTGGCCGGCCGAGGACCACGCCGGGTACGTCGACGGCGAGGCGCACCCGATCGAGCTGGAGGAGAACGGCTGGAAGCTGCGCGACTACCAGCGGCTCGCGGCGCAGGCGTTCTGGGCGGGCGGCTCCGGTGTCGTCGTGCTGCCGTGCGGCGCGGGCAAGACGCTCGTGGGCGCGGCGGCGATGGCCGAGGCGCAGGCGACCACGTTGATCCTGGTCACCAACACCGTGGCGGGCCGGCAGTGGAAGCGGGAGCTCATCGCGCGGACGTCGCTGACCGAGGACGAGATCGGCGAGTACTCCGGTGAGCGCAAGGAGATCCGACCGGTCACGATCGCGACCTACCAGGTGATCACCCGCAAGTCGAAGGGCGAGTACAAGCACCTGGAGCTGTTCGACTCGCGCGACTGGGGCCTGATCGTCTACGACGAGGTCCACCTGCTGCCCGCGCCGGTGTTCCGGATGACCGCGGACCTGCAGAGTCGCCGCCGCCTGGGGTTGACGGCGACCCTGGTGCGCGAGGACGGGCAGGAGGGCGACGTCTTCTCGTTGATCGGCCCGAAGCGGTACGACGTGCCGTGGCGCGACATCGAGGCGCAGGGCTGGATCGCGCCCGCCGAGTGCACCGAGGTCCGCGTGACGCTGACGGACAACGAACGGCTGCAGTACGCGACGGCCGAGCCGGAGGAGCGCTACAAGCTCTGCTCGACCGCGCGGACCAAGATCCCGGTGGTCCGCAGGGTTCTCGACCAGCATCCCGACGAGCCGGCTCTGGTGATCGGTGCTTATCTGGACCAGCTCGACGAGCTGGGCGAGGAGCTGGGGGCGCCGGTGATCAAGGGATCGACGAAGAACAAGGAGCGCGAGGAGCTGTTCGACCAGTTCCGCCGCGGTGAGCTGCGCACGCTCGTGGTGTCGAAGGTCGCGAACTTCTCCATCGACCTGCCCGAGGCGTCGGTGGCCATCCAGGTGTCGGGCACGTTCGGCTCGCGCCAGGAGGAGGCCCAGCGGCTCGGCCGGATCCTGCGTCCCAAGGGCGACGGGCGGCAGGCGCACTTCTACTCGGTCGTCGCGCGGGACACGCTCGACACCGAGTACGCGGCGCACCGGCAGCGGTTCCTGGCCGAGCAGGGCTACGCGTACAAGATCGTCGATGCGGACGATCTGGTCGGATGACGTTCTGGTGGATGTGGGACCCGGCGGGAACGGTGCCGGTGCGCCGGTTCCGGTCGGAGGAGTCGCTCGCCCGGTCGGCACCCGACACGCAGGTGGTCCGGTCGACCGACTTCACGTGTCCTGACCAGCGCCGCCGGGCCACCGCGATGCGCTCGGACTTCCTGCGGGTGACCGGTGACCCGGTGCAGGTGGCGCTGGTCGAGCAGCGGCTGTGGACGTTGCTCGTGGCACTGCGCCGGGCCCAGCCGCTGCGGGACGCGCTCGCGACCGCCGCGCCCAGGGCGGGACGGGCGGCGCTGGTGGCGGAGCCGTCGCGCGAGCTGGCCGAGTTCGACCGGCGGTTCGACCGGTTCGCGGCGGCCCTGCAGGTGCTGGTGGCGGACCCGACCCCCGAGCAGCTCCGCCACACCGCCGCTTTGGACTAGATACGTGAGCCGTAGCGGACGCCTTGGTGCACCGACACCGTGCCGTCCGCCGCGACCTCGCACGGGTTGTTGGCCGTGCACTGCTCGCCGTTGTCGTTGCCGGTGCTGTGCACGCCGACGACCGTGACGCCGTCGCGCAGCACGATCGGTGAGCCCGAACCGCCGTGCGAGGGCCTGCACTCCGGGTCGTACCGGTAGGCGTTGTCCTGCGTGTAGCCCTCTTCGCGCAGGTGCGGCACGACGGCTTCGATCGTGCACCGGAAGCGGTCGCCGTTGCCCGCCGAGATGATGTCGACCTTCTCCCCCGGCCTGGCGGAAAGCCCGGC
>Ga0070710_10001108_pt1 | contig 12732 bp, 9 predicted proteins | sample LARL52metaG_FD_65454 | JGI IMG/M metagenome (GOLD analysis project Ga0070710, IMG submission 65454) | Corn, switchgrass and miscanthus rhizosphere microbial communities from Kellogg Biological Station, Michigan, USA - LAR L5-2 metaG | ecosystem: Host-associated > Plants > Roots > Rhizosphere ... | reverse complement strand
GGTGAGCGAGATCGACCGGTTGCTCGACGGCCGGACCGGCACCCACGCGCTGCTCACGTTCGGCATGGCCGTCCGCGGCCCGCAACTGTCCACTCCGGACGTCGCGGTGACCGACTTCCGCGCCGCGGCGGAACGCGGCGTCGTCGTGTCGACGCACCAGAGCGGCGGCACGCCGGGGCCGGGCTGGGAGGCGGTCCGGGACGCCGGGTTGCTGAGCCCCGGCACCAACGTCGTGCACGGCGCGGGCCTCACCGACGAGTGGATCAGGACGCTGGTCGACGCGGGCGCGGGCGTCACGTGCACCCCCGAGAACGAGCTCGGGCAGGGCCACGGCTCCCCCGTCACCGGGAAGCTGCTCCGGCTGGGCGCCGCGCCGTCGCTGGGCACCGACACCGACGCCGTCGCACCCGGCGACGTGCTCTCCGCCGCCCGGATCGCGCTGGCCCATCAGCGGGGCCGCGACCACGACCACCACCGGCGGGCGACCGGGGCGTTCTCGCTCACCGCGACGATCACCGCCAAGCAGGCGCTGGCCTGGGCGACGGTCGAAGGCGCCCGCGCGCTCGGCCTCGACGGCCACGTCGGCCGGCTGGAGGCCGGACTGCAGGCCGACCTCCTCGTCATCGACTCCGCTCCGCGTCTCGTGCCGACGCACGACCCGATCGCGGTGGCGCTGTACTCGACTCCCGGTGACATCGAGGCCGTCATGGTCGCCGGACAGTGGCGCAAACGCGACCACGCCCTCGTCGGCGTGGACCTCGAAGCGGTGCGGGCGCGGCTGTGGGAGTCCGCCGACCACCTGCTGCCCCGGCTCGCGGACTGGCGGGCCGGAGCCTGACGGCCGCGCGCGGCGAGTAGCCGTGGTCACGGCGCTCGCCCCAGCAGGTAGTCCTGGGTGTGCGAGGTGAGGATCGGGGTGGTAGCAGGTCTGGCCGGGACGGTGCCAGGTCAGGCACCCGCAGCCACCGTGATGACGATCCCGCGTGGGAGTTTCGACACCCGAACAGCTGTGGGCGAGCGCGAGCCGGCCTCGGGCAATCGGCCAACGAGCCACAACGGGAAGTCGCGCGGTTTCCGCGACTGCGCACCTTTTTCCCGATGCCGTCGTTCACGCTCCGCGAAAGACGAACAGTTCTTCGCGTGGAAGCGGAAAAGGCCGCGGCGGGCGCCGCGGCCTTTCCACGCTCACGCCGTGGGGGCGAGGTACAGCAGCCGGTCGGGCGAGCCCAGCCCGGGGTTGCCGACCTTGCCCGGCGTCGACTGCCCGACCAGGTAGGCGGCGACCTCGTCCGGGGTGGCCGACGGGTTCGTCGAGAGGTACCGGGCGGCCGCGCCCGCGACGTGCGGGGTGGCCATCGACGTGCCGGAGATGGTGTTCGTGGCGGTGTCACTGGTGTTCCACGCCGAGGTGATGTTGCTGCCCGGCGCGAAGATGTCCAGCGCCGCACCGAAGTTGGAGTACGACGCGCGGGCGTCGGTGCGGTCGGTGGCGCCCACGGTGATCGCCTCGGTGACGCGGGCAGGCGACGCCGTCGACGCGTCGACGCTGGAGTTGCCGGCGGCGATCGCGAACGTCACGCCCGCCGCGACCGCCCTGCGGACGGCGTCGTCGAGCGAGGAGCTCACGAGCCCGCCGAGGGACATGTTCGCCACGGCCGGCTTGACGGCGTTCTTCGCCACCCAGTCGATGCCGTCGATGACACCCTCGGTCGAGCCGGACCCGCCGTCGTCCAGCACGCGCACCGCGACGATCTTCGCGGCTTTCGCGACGCCGTACTGGGAGCCCGCGATGGTGCCCGCGACGTGCGTGCCGTGACCGTTGCCGTCCTGCGCGGGAAGCTTGCCGTCGACGGCGTCGTAGCCGTCCACCGCGCGTCCGCCGAACGTGGCGTGGCTGACGCGCACGCCGGTGTCGATGACGTACACGTTCACCCCCGCGCCCGCCGAGGTGTAGCTGTAGGAGCTGTTCAGCGGCAGGTCGCGCTGGTCGGTGCGGTCGAGGCCCCAGGACGGCGGGTTCGGCTGCGCGGCCTGCACGTGGACGACCTGGTTCGCCTCGACGTACTCGACCGCCGGGTCGGCGGCGAGTCTGCGCGCCTGCCCGTCGGTCAGCCGGGCGCTGAAGCCGCCGAAGCCGGTGAAGTGCCGCGAGACCGCGGTGCCGAAGCGGGCGGCCACCGCGTCCGCGGCGCCGCCGTGCTTCAGCTTGACGATGAAGCTGCCGGGAATCCTCTCCGGCGCCTGCAGGGAGCGAACCTCTCCCTCGGCGGAGGCCGCGGGGGTCAGGAGAATCGACATCGCGAGCGTCACCGCGCCCGCACCGGCCAGGAACTGGATCTTTCGCGCCATCTGACTTCCGTTCTGTGCAGGGGCCGTTCGAATGTTTGCGAAGCTAAGCTCCGAAACAGCCCGCTCCAAGCACTTCCTCGGAATCAGGAAATAATTCCAGCGCGGATGAGATCATTTGTTAACACGACCGAAAAAGACCGGGACGCGATTTCACCCGAATTCACGCCTGGTCGTGCGGCGACCTGCCCTTCGCCGGGTCGTGCACGTCGAGCCGGCCGCACATGCCGAACCGCTGCGACCCTTCCGCGCTCGTCACGTGGATGTCGGCGTCCGCGAGATGCCCGACGTCCCCGTCCCGCAACCGGTCCAGGTGCTCGCCGGTGCGTTCGGCCGACGCCAGCGCACCCGCCCGCCACCGCTTCTCCCAGTCGTCCAGCACGCCCTGCTTCAGCCGCACGGCGGCGCGGTAGAAGTCGTCCAGCGCGTTCTCGCCGGCCTCGGCACGGCGCCGCAGTTCGAGGAACCCTTCCAGCGCGAGGTCCCGGCGGCGGCGGGCGGACTCCTCGTCACCGGCCCCGGCGTACGCGGCGTAGGTCTCCGCGTCGGCCAGCACCTCGGCGGGGAACGGGAACACCGCGTCCCCCGCCTCCGGCAGGCCGCTGTTCTGCATGATCACGATGATCCGCAGGTCGCCGTCGTTGACCAGGCGGTGGATGGTGCCCGGCGTGAACCACGCGACGGTGCCCTCGCGCAGCGGCGTCTCGGCGAACCCGCGGTGGGTCAGCGTCTGGACCGCGCCCTCACCGGCCACGACGAAGTAGCACTCGGCGCAGGCGAGGTGGACGTGCGGCGATCCTCCGCACAGCCCGTCCACCGCCGGCCAGTCGTACACCCGCAGGCCGGAGATGCCCACCCCGCCGGGGAACGGCGTCACCACGGGTGAGCCTCCACATAGGACTCCAGGCGCTCGCGGTCCCAGCCGCCGTTCGCCACGACGAGCCGGTAGCGCAGGCTCAGCGACTCGCCGGACGCCACCTCCACGGTGTCGAAGAAGGCGAACGACGGGTTGACCGCCGCGAACGGGGTGCTGCGCACGAACCAGTGGGTGTCCTTGTTGTCCGGGTGGTCGACGAACAGCAGCGTGGACGCCCGGTCGACCTCGTCGTGCTGACCGACGAACGCGAGCCACCTGGCCGCCTTGCCCATCATCTCCTGGCCGGTGCCGCCGTCGGCCGCGATGACCTCGCCCTCGGTGAACGACCGCGGGCCGCGCCAGAAGAACCCGGTGTACCCGGCGAGCTCCCGGCCGTTCGTGGTCGGGCTGCCGAAGACCAGCGGCTCGGCCCGCAGGTTGGTCAGCGTGGTGGCGAACTCCAGCGTCCAGGCCTCGTCCTCGACGTCGCGCACGGTCAGCTCGCGCACCTCGTCGACCCAGTGCTGCCCGGCCTCGGTGAACCAGGACAGCAGCTCCTCCACGCGCACCTGCCCGTCCGGCCAGGTGATGGTGAAGTCCTCGTGCCGCATGGAACCGACGTTCGGCAGCGCCGCGTACCCCTGGTCGCGCACGTAGGTGTTGCCGCCCCAGAAGTTCTCGCCCGACACGTCGGTCGCGGTCATCTGCACGCCCTTGTGCCACCGGTGGTCGTGCGGCCGGAACGCCGTCACCACGTCACCGGCGAGCGTGCGCACGGGGTGCAGGTAGGGCTTCGGTCCCTCGAACGCCGGCGTCGAAGGCCGGTGCACGTAGCGGAACAGCTCGACGTCGCCCACCGACACGACGAGCGCCTCGTCGTCCTGCCGCGTGATCACCGGGCGTTCGCCCATGGGGCACCGATTCCTTCCATCGTCGCGTAGAACGGGTTGTCCGGGCCGATCTGACCGGCCTTGACCGCGGTGCCGGTGAACGCCGAGGCGTACAGCGCCGTGATGAACTCCATGGTGGTGCGCGTGTCCGCCAGCGTCACCGGCGGCGTCTCACCGCGGTCCAGGGCGTCGAGGAACGCCGCCAGCTGGCACCGGTGGCTGCTCACCGTCGTGGACTGCTCCTCGCGCCACAGCCGCGCGACCTCGTCGTGGCCGGGTGCGGGCGTCACGGTCCAGTCGGCGTCGGTGTAGCCGTAGAGGTGCTCGACCTCGACGGTGGCGCGCTCGAAGTCGAACCGCAGCTGCGAGGTCTCCCGCGGCGACAGCACCGAGTTGACCACCGAGGCCACCGTGCCGTCGGCGAAGGTCACCAGCGCCATCGAGACGTCCTCGGTCGCGACGGCACGGGCCTGCCGTGCCGCGACCGCCCGGATCTCCTGCCACGGCCCCAGCACCGACAGCATCAGGTCGAACTGGTGGATGCCGTGGCCCATCGTCGGGCCGCCGCCCTCGCTCTCCCACGACCCGCGCCACGGGACGTCGAAGTAGGCGCCGTCGCGGTACCAGAGCGTGTCGGACTTGGCCACCAGCGACCGGCCGAGCACACCCTCGGCGAACAGCCGCCGCAACCGGATCGCGGCAGGTCCGAACCGGTGCTGGAACACCGTCGCGACCCGCCCGGCCGACGTCCGCTCGGCCGCGATCAGCGTGTCGATCTCGCTCAACGACAACGCGGGCGGCTTCTCGACGAGCACGTGCACGTCCGCGGCCAGGGCTTCGAGCGCCAGCGGCACGTGGGAGCGCGGCGGGGTGCACACGAACACCACGTCCAGTTCCTCGGCGTCGAGCAGGGCCGTGAGGCCGCCGTGGACCCCCGGCACATCCCACTGCCGGGCGAACGCGGACGCGCGTTCCTCGTCCACGTCCACCACGGCGACCAGTTCGATGCGATCACCCTCCGCCCGCACCGCCTCGGCGTGGGAGGTCGCGATCGCGCCCGTGCCCACGATCGCCGCGCGCCTCACCTGTTCCACTCGATCACCCTCCACCAGTACGCGCGTGCCTCACCTGGCCGCGTCCACTTCGGACTGCACTTCCTTGATGAACGCCGTCGCCGCCGCATCAGGCGTGGCCCGGCCGAACAGGACGTCCTCGGTGTGCCGCTTGAGGATCGCGTCGAGCGTGCTGCCGCCCTTCGGCGTGATCCTGGGCGGGTCGCTGACCGGGACGGTGTCGAGGTACTCCTTGGCCGCCTTGTCGGTCTCCTTGAGCTGACCCGCGATCGCCTCGCGGATCTTCAGGTTGGCCGGCACGCCGCGTTCGGTCAGCAGCACCTTGGCCGCCTCCTCGTCGTTGGCCAGGAAGCTCACGAACGCCGCGGCCTCCGCGGGGTGCTTCGACCGCGACGACACCGACCAGAACATCGACGGCTTGTAGTAGGCGCCGGGCTTGCCCTGCGACTCGCCGGGCAGCCGCAGGAGCTTCAGCTTGGCGCCGCTGGCGGCGGTCAGCGCGGTCAGCTGGGTGTTCCACCACAGGCCGAACGCGGCGGTGTTGGTCGCGGTCGCGGACATGTTGAGGCCCGCGGAGCCCTTCTCGATCGTCACCGACGGCGGCGGCGCGACGCCGGTCTTCGCGAGGTCGGAGATGTAGGTCCAGTACTGGGTCGCGATCTCGGGCGGCAGGACGACCTTGGCGTTCTGGTCGAACAGCGCCTTGCCCTGCTGGCGGGCGCGGATGCTCAAGCCCGCCGTGTCGTTGATGCCGGGCGACTGCACGCCCCACACCGTGCCGCCGCTCGCCTTGGACACCTGGTCGCCGACCTTCTTCAGGTCGTCCCACGACCACTTGGTGTCGTCGGGCAGCGGGACGTTGTACTTCGCCAGGAGATCGGTGTTGGCCATGATCGAGTACATGCCGAGGCCGACCGGGACGCCGTACTGCTTGCCCTCGATCGCGCCGGTGGCGAGCGCCTTCTGGTCGAAGTTCGCCGTGTCGAGGTGCTTCTTGGCCTCGTTGAGGTCCAGCAGCGCGCCGCGTTCGGCGTAGGAGGCGATGTAGAGCTCGTCCATCTGCATGACGTCCGGCGCGTCGTTGGCCGCCATGGTCGTGGCGAGGCTGTCCCAGTAGCCGTTCCACTCCTTGAACTCGCCCTTGATGGTGATGTTCGGGTGCTTCTTCTGGAACATCTCGATGACCTGCTGGGTGCGCTTGTGCCGGTCGTCCGCGCCCCACCAGCTGAACCGCAGCGTCACCGGCTCGGCGGTCAGCTCTCCGCCCGCGTCCGAGCCGGAACCGCACGCGACGAGCAACGACGCGGTCAGGGACAGCAGGACCGTTAACGCGGTACGGCGATGTACCCCTTCGAACATGTCCAGTCCTTTCGGCTACTTGCCACCGGTCGTGGCGATCCCCTTGACGAGGTACCGCTGGCCGACGAGGAAGGCGAGGAAGATCGGGACGAGCGACACGACGCTCATCGCGAACTGCGAGCCCCACGAGGTGGCGACCGTCGAGTCCACGAACGAGCGCAGGGCGACGGGCACCGTGTACATGTCCGGGTCCGTCAGGTAGATCAGCTGGCCGAAGAAGTCGTTCCACGTCCAGATGAACGTGAAGATCGTGGTGGTGGCGAGCGCGGGTTTCATCAGCGGCAGGATGATCCGCAGGAAGATCCGCGGGTGGCCGCAGCCGTCGATGCGCGCCGCCTCGTCCAGCTCGCGCGGCAGGCCGCGGATGAACTGGACCATCAGGAACACGAAGAACGCGTCCGTGGCGAGCACCTTCGGCACGATCAGCGGCAGGAACGTGTTCACCCAGCCGAGCTGGGAGAACAGCACGTACTGCGGCACGATGATCACGTGGATCGGCAGCATGATCGTGCCGAGCATGATCCCGAACCACCAGCGCTTGCCGCTGAAGTGCAGCCGGGCGAACGCGTAGGCGGCCATGGAGCACGACACCAGGTTGCCGACGATGCAGCCCAGCACCAGGATCGTCGAGTTGAGCAGATAGGTCCCGAACGACGGGGTGAGCGCGTTCCAGCCCTCCGCGTAGTTCTCGGTCCGCAGGCTGTCGAGGATCAGGCCGGGACTGCGGAAGATCTCGTCGTCCGGCCGCAACGAGCTCACGATCATCCACAGCACCGGGTACAGCATCACGAACCCGATCAGGATCAGGCCGAGGTGCTTCATCGGAACGGTCAGCCGGCGCCGGAGATCAGTCGTCATAGAACACCCAGTACCTCGCCGCCCAGAAGTTGATCGCGGTGAACGCCGCGATGATCAGGAGCAGGAACCACGCCAGCGCGGACGCGTAACCCATGTCGAACCGGCTGAACCCCTGCTGGTACAGGTAAAGCGTGTAGAACATGGTCGAGTCCGAGGGTCCACCCGTGCCGCCGGAGACCACGAACGCCTGCGTGAACGACTGGAACGCGTGGATGATCTGCAGCACGAGGTTGAAGAACAGGATCGGCGACAGCAGCGGCAGGGTGATCCGCCAGAACTGCGACCACCTGCTCGCCCCGTCGATGGCGGCGGCCTCGTAGTACACCGCCGGGATCTGCCGCAGCCCGGCCAGGAAGATGATCATCGGTGAGCCGAACGTCCAGACGTTCAGCACGATCAGCGTCGACAGCGCGGTGTCGGGGTCGGAGATCCAGCCCTTGCCCGCGATGCCGAAGAAGCCCAGCACGCGGTTCACCAGGCCGTCGCTGCCGAAGACCTGCGTCCACAGCACGGCGATCGCCACGCTCGACCCGAGCAGGGAGGGCAGGTAGAAGGCCGAGCGGTAGAACGCGAGCCCGCGCAGGCCGCGGTCGAGCAGCAGCGCGACGCCCAGCGCGCACGCCAGCTGGAGCGGTACCGAGACCAGCACGTAGGTGAACGTCACGCGCAGGGCGTTGTGCAGCCGATCGTCGCTGAGGATGCGTTCGAAGTTGGCCAGCCCGATGAACTTCGGCGGCTGGATCAGGTTGTACTTGGTGAAGCCCAGCCCGAACGACGCGAGGACCGGGCCGACGGTGATGAAGAGCAGTCCGGCGAACCAGGGGGCGAGGAACCAGAACGCCGCCCTGTTGTCGCGCTTGCGCACCTGGACGCCACCGTGCCGCAACTGACGCAGTTCGTCCAACGCGCTCATGAACCCCTGCCCCCGTCGCCTGGAAAACGCTTTCCGGAGTCTGCATCGGGGCTTCGCGAGCGTCAAGCGATGTAGTCGAACGCAGTCGAACGGCGGCGTCGAAAATCGACGCCGCCGTTCGATAACAGTCCTTTGTGGACCTCTTCCTTCACCGCCGAGAAGCAGCCCCCTCGCTGTCGATGAAGGGAACATTCATCCACCTCAGGTGGAGGAAGGTTCCCTTCATCGAGCACCTGGCGCGCCCGGACGGGCGGGGTGTCAGGAGAGAACGCGTACGGACAGGCCAGCTGGGCTGTAGCAGGCCTCGACCCGGTGGCCGGTCGCGGTGATGCGGGCGAACCGGCCGAGCAGGCCCGGTGCGGCCAGCACCGGCAGCACGGCGCCGGCGCGCACGTTCTCCAGCGAGATCTCCAGCGCGCTGCCGGTCGCCAGCCGGATCGGGTGCGCGGCGGTCAGCACGGCGCAGGCCCCGTGCCGCAGCGTGACGGCGAGGGTCGTGCCGGCGGCTTGGCGGTAGCCCCGCACCCGGACCGCCGTCTCCAGCCGCAGGGTGCCCGAGCGCAGGTCGACCTCACCCCTGCCGAGCGCGGACGGCGCCGCGGCGGCGAGCGTGCCGCCCTCGACGCGGGTGGTGCCGGTGTAGGAGTTGGTGCCCGCCAGCGTCAGCGCGCCGGTGCCCCGCTTGACCAGCCCGCCGCGGCCGCCGATCGCGTTGTGCCAGGTGTCGGCGGCGTGGAAGCCGCCGCGGTTCGCGTCCATGTCCACGCGCACGTCCGCGTCGAACGCGCCGAACCCGTCGGCCGCGGCGAACAGGTTGAGCCGGCCCCACTGCTCGGGGCCGTCGAGCACGGCGTGCCCGGACGGCAGCGCGGTGGTGCGCAGGACCTCGCGCCGCTGGTTCGCGGTGAGGTACGGCAGCCGGGTCTCCAGCAGCACTTCCGCGCCCTTCGGCACGGTCATCTCGATCCGGCGACCGGTCCTGGGCAGCCCGTAGGTCAGCAACGGCGCCACGAGCCGCGCGTTCGCCTCGCGGTCGGCGTACGGGTCGGTGGAGGTGCCGGCCGAGTGCGCGTACCTGATCAGGTCGGCGCCGGCGTGCTGCTGGAAGTACTCGCTCGCCTGCGTCCTGGCGGCGGCCTTGAGGGCGGCGTTCTGCGGGTCGGTCAGGGTGGCGGCGGCGAGCGCGGTCGCGAGGATCCGGCCGCCGAGGACGTCCACCGGCGAGTGCATGCCGGCCACGATCCGCATGTCGGCCAGCTCGAACGCCCTGGTCACCAGCTCCTGGAACCGTTCGGGGACCGCGTACGCGAGCGCCAGGCAGGCCAGGTGCAGGGCGTTCGTGTGCCCGCTCGGGTAACCCCCGTCGTCGACCGGGCTGAGGTTGCGCTGGCGCAGCAGCTGCGGTGCCACCGACACGTCGGTGCGGTACACCGGGTAGCCGAACTGGTCGGTGCCACCGGTCGGGACGACCGTGCTGTCCGGCGCCATCCGCCACGGCCGCGGGTACTGGTAGGCGTACTTCGACGGGTTGCCGGACGCGAACGGCCCGCGCACGGTGTTGACCAGCTGCACCACCTGCCCCAGCGCGGAGTCCGGCGAGCCCGCGCCGAGCGCCGAGCCGGCCGGGGCGTCCGGCGGGAGCTTCTCGTCCACAGTGGACGGCGGGGTGCCGTCCGGTGCGGAGGTGATGCCGGTGACGGCCTTGGCGCCGGCCTTGTACAGCTCGGCCAGCGGGCCGAGGCCGCCGATGGCCGCGTAGCTCTGGTGCTGACGGTCCACGATGAACGCTCGCTTGGCCTGGTCGGCGGTCCGCGCCCCGGTGATCCGCGCGACGTGGCGGACGTTGGCGGTGAGCACGTTCCGGTTGAGCACGACCCCGTTGTCCCAGGCGGTGCCGGTGCGCCAGAGGTCCTGCATGCCGGACAGCACGCGGACCGCCGCGTTCGTCTCCGGCGTCTGGTTCGCCATCACGTTGGTGCGGTAGGAGTCGACGAAAGGCGCCGCGCCGGTCGGCAGGTCCGCGGCGTTCGCTGCCGGCGCCCGGTCCAGTGCGGTCGGGCCGATCAGCAGGCCGGCGGACAACAGCGCCGAACGACGCAGCAGGGCTCTGCGGTCGAACGCTTCGGCGGTGGTCATGTTAGCGCTCCCAACAGTCCTTCACGGACATACGTGGCGGCACGGGGATTTTGGTGCACAATACGCAACGAAACTGGACCGTACTCGAAGTTCAGGAGGTGTGAGCGTTAACAGTTCACCGAGCGGCGATGCGCAGGACCGGCTCGCCGCCCACGTCACCCGCCGGATGACCGACCACCGCCGTGAAGAACGGGGTGCGCACCCGCACGCCCTCCGCGACCTCGTCGGCCGTCACGTCCAGGGCGACGGGCTCGGCCCCGTAGCACAGCGCGAAGACCGCCCGTCCGTGCGGCTCGCCGGCGATCGGGTCGGCCAGCACGTGGTTGGTCGCGATCACGCGGCGCCAGCCGGCGTCGGGATCGCCGTAGCCCCTGGGGTCGTCGCCGAGCCAGAACGCCAGCTGCTCCTGGGTCATGTCCGCGGTGCGCGGGCTGTTGAAGTACGCCGGTCCGTCCGGCGGGTTCTCCACCCGCAGGCCGGCGCCCGCGCTCAGGGCGAGACCGCCCGCGAGCAGCACCTTCCCGGCGGAGAGGGCTCGCCACGGTTCCGCGAGGTCGAACGGCTCACCGCCCGGCTCGCTGACCGTGCGGACGCGACGCTGCCGCGAGCCCTCCGCGCTCGCGTAGGGCAGGCCGGCGAGGAAGGTCAGCTCCGCGTCGACCGGCAGCGCGGCGCGGTCGAGCACCGCGACCAGGAAGAGGCGTTCACCGTCGGTGACGTAGAGCTGCTGCACGGCGAGCATGACCTGGTCGGAGGTCACCACGGCCTTGGTCACCAGCTTGGCCCCCAGCCCGTCGCCGGTCACGTCCCGCACCCGGACCGGGCCCAGCGGACGGGTGAGCAGCGTGCGCCTGCCGTCCGCCTGGTGCACCAGCGGCCCGATGCCGTGCTGGTGGTCCACGACGGACTCGATCACCGCGGTGCCGCCGGCGTCGATCAGGTACGGGGTGAGCTTCTCGGTGAGCGACACCGAGACCTTGCCGTGCCGCAGCGAGTAGCGGGTGAACACGGGGTCCCCGGACGGCGCGCGGTACCACCGGTGGTCGTCGAGGAAGAACCACACGGTGGCGAAGGCGAAGTGCCCGCTCGGCAGGCCGGGCGTGGTGGCGCAGTAGTAGGCCACTCGCCGGTCGCCGAGGTAGCGGCCGAGCTCGGCGGAGATGCGGCCGCCGAAGAACCGCAGGCCGAGCATGCCCTCGCACCCGCTGTGCTGCTCGCTGTAGCGGGGGCCGCCGTAGTCGAACCCGCGCGCGGACAGCCGCGCCTCCAGGTGCCGCGCGATCTCGTCGCCGTCGTCGAGGAAGCACTGCTCGCCGCTCACCTGGTGGGCCCGCGCCAGGAAGGTCAGCGAGATCGGCAGGTAGTTCTGGTCGTGCCCGGCGCCGTGCTCGACCGGCAGCCGCAGGTCGCGGTCGACGACGCGCTTGGCCCTGATCTCGCTGTGGTACAGGAACATCGCATCGTCCACGATGGACTTTTCGGACAACAGCCGCCCGAGCGTCAAACCGGCGACCACGGCGCCGATCGCCTGGTTCGCCGTCTGCTGGGGGTTGAACATGCTCGCCTCGGTGAGCCAGCGCCAGAAGCCCGTCGCCACCTCGGCGAGCGCGGTCCACTGCTCGGCGGTGATCACCTCGCGGCCGAACTCCAGCACGTTCACGGCGTGCAGCAACGCCCACACGGTGCTCGGCCAGTCGCCGAAGGGGTGTTCGCCGGCTTCGAGCACGTACCGGGCGTACGGCAGCCCGCTGTCCCGCACCAGCAGGAACGGTTCACCGGGGTTGTCCGTGCGGAAGACCCGTTCGGCCAGCACGAAGTCCAGCCCGCGGCGGGCGGCGGCGGTCAGCTCCGGGTCCCGGCGGTCACCGCGGTGCCAGGCCAGGCACAGCAACGACACCACGCCGAGCGTCATGTCACCGACGTCGTCGACGACGGCCGGGTCTTCGAGGTTGCCGTCCGGACGCTGCCGCGCGAGCACCGCGGACACCGCTCTGGCGAGCACCTTCCGCAGCTCTTCGTCGTCGTCGGGCAGGTCGTGCACGCAGGCGTGCTGGCTCGGCAGGTACACCGCGGCAGCGGTGGTCATCGGTACTCCTCGCGGGTCGCTCGCCCGAGGTCGTCAGCTGTCGTGGGCGTGCGTGGCCGGAGTGCGGTTCCTCCCCTTCGTTGTCGTGGGCGTCGCGGCTGGGACCCGCCTAGTTGGTTAAAACGTAAACTTCTTCACCCGGTCGGCGTCAAGTCACAAGTTTCGAAACTTCGTTGGGGAACAAGGTTTCCTGAAGAGGTCCTTGACAGGCGGGT
>Ga0070710_10001106_pt1 | contig 12758 bp, 3 predicted proteins | sample LARL52metaG_FD_65454 | JGI IMG/M metagenome (GOLD analysis project Ga0070710, IMG submission 65454) | Corn, switchgrass and miscanthus rhizosphere microbial communities from Kellogg Biological Station, Michigan, USA - LAR L5-2 metaG | ecosystem: Host-associated > Plants > Roots > Rhizosphere ... | reverse complement strand
TACCTGCCGCTGGACCCGGAGTACCCGTCCGACCGGATCCGCCACGTCCTCGAGGACTCGGGCGCCCGGCTCGTCCTCACGACGGCCGGGACGGCGGAAGTCCCGGCAGGCGCGGACGTCCGCGTCCGCACGATGAGGGTGGACGAACCCGAGCCGGCGGACGACGTGCCGCCCGCGCTGTCGCCGAGGCGTTCGGACCTGGCCTACCTCATGTACACCTCCGGATCGACCGGCCGCCCGAAGGGGGTGTCCGTCAGCCACCGCTCGCTGACCAACCTGGTGCTCGGACAGCGGGCGACGTTGGGCGTCACGCCGGACGACCGGGTTCTGCAGTACTCGTCCGTCGGCTTCGACGCGTCGATCTGGGAGACCTACCTGGCCCTGGCGGCAGGCGCGGCAGTGCACGTCGCCAGGTCGCACGAACGCCTGGGCGCGGCGCTGCTGGGCCTGCTGCGGGACGCGGGGATCACCGTGGCCACCTTGGTGCCCAGCGTGGTGAGCACCTTGCCCGCGGACGCACCGAACCTGCTTCCGCACCTGCGGACGCTGGTGGTCGCCGGCGAGGCGTGCCCTCCCGTGCTGTCGCGGAGCTGGGCTTCCGGCCGCCGGTTCGTCAACGCCTACGGTCCCACGGAGGCCACTGTCTGCGGAACGCTCGGCGTCCTGGAGCCACACGATCCGCCGTTGATCGGACGCGCACTGCCGAACGTGGCCGCCTACGTGCTCGATGACCGGCTCCGTCCCGTTCCACCGGGGGTGCCCGGCGAGATCTACCTGGGTGGCGCGGCGGTCGCCCGTGGCTACCACCGGCAGCCCGCGCTCACCGCCGGGCGCTTCGTGGCCGATCCCCACTCCCGGGAACCCGGCGCCAGGATGTACCGGACGGGCGACCTCGGGCGGGTGCTGCGCGGTGGAGACCTGGAGTACCTGGGCAGGGCCGACGGACAGCTCAAGATCGGCGGTGTCCGCATCGAACCGGCCGAGGTCGAAGCCGTTCTGGTGCGCCACGAGTCGGTCTCTCAGGCGGCGGTGACCACACGGCCGGACCGCTCCGGCGATCCGCGCCTCGTCGCCTACGTGGTACCGAGTTCGCCGGGCAGCGGCGACTCCGCGCAGTTGCGCCGGTATCTCTCGGCCTCACTGCCCGCCGCGATGGTTCCGGACACCTGCGTGTTCCTGTCGGCGCTGCCGTTGACGGTGAACGGCAAGCTCGACCGCGCCGCGCTGCCGCAGCCCGAGCTCCGCGGCCCGCGGGCCGCGGAATCCACTCCGCCCAGGACCGCTCTGGAACGACGGCTCGCCGGAGTGTGGTCGGAGGTGCTGGACGTCGACGGCATCGGTGTCCACGACGACTTCTTCGCGCTGGGCGGCAACTCTTTGCGAGCCGTGCGGGTGTGCGCCGCGCTGGAGGAGACCGAGACCGTGCCGGTCACCGTCGCCGACCTCCTGCGTGCCCCGTCCGTGGCGGCGCTGGCCGCACTGCTCGAGCAACGTGCCGGGTCGGGCGTCACCGCCACCCGACCCGTGATCCCCGTACTGCCCAGGCGTGCTGGAGCCGGCGCCACCCGGATGGAGACGTGCTGATGGACCTGAGCGTGATGTTCTTCGGTGCCGACGACGGCGCGAGTGACCACGTCACCGCCTACCAGGACGTCCTCGACATCGCCAGGGAGGCCGACGAACTGGGCTACGCGGCGGTGTGGGTGCCGGAGCGCCATTTCCAGTCGGTCGGCCGGATCTTCCCCAATCCGGTGGTGCTGGGTGCCGCACTCGCCGCGGTGACCCGGCGGATCGGCATCCGGGCCGGCAGCGTCGTGGTGCCGCTGCACCACCCGGTGCGGATCGCCGAGGACTGGGCCGTCGTGGACAACATCTCCCGCGGCCGAGTCGGGTTGTGCGCCGCCACCGGCTGGCACTCCACCGACTTCGTCCTGGCACCCGAGCGCTACGAGGATCGTCGTGCGTACACGACGGAGACCATCGGGCTGCTGAGGAGGCTGTGGGCAGGCGAAGGGATCGAGCTTCCCGACGGAACAGGGAAGCCGGTCACCGTGTGCCCCCAGCCCCGGCCGGTCTCGACCGGCCTTCCACTGTGGATGGTGAGTTCCGGCAGCACGGCCACCTGGGAGACCGCGGGACGGCTGCGGACAGGGGTGCTCGCGGCCACCACCGGCGAGACGCCGCAGAGCCTCGCCGAGAAGATCGGGCTCTACCGCGAGGCCTATGCCGCGGCACCGCCGCAGCCGAACACCCCGGAGCGCGGCACCGTCACGCTGATGGCGCACGCCCACGTCGGCACCGACGCCGCAGAGGCCCGGCGGCGGGCGAGCGCGCCACTGCGGTCCTATCTGAGGTCCCACGTCCTGCAGATGGGCTCCAGCCGGTCTGCCGACGGAGTGCGGCGCTCCGGGATGACCGAGGACGAGATCGCGGTGATGACGGAGTTCGCGATGCGGCGCTACCTGAACTGGGGCGCTCTCGTCGGTTCGCCGGAGACGTGCCGGGACTTCCTGGCCGAGCTTCGTGCACTCGGCTGCGACGAGGTCGCGTGCTTCGTCGACTTCGGACTTCCACGCCAGGACATCTTGTCGTCGTTGCGCCTTCTGGCGGAGATCGGGAAGGAAGCGTCATGACCATCGCCAAGCGGAGCGACGCGCTGATCGAGCGCATTTCCGCGCTGTCCAAGGAACAACGAGCCGAGCTGCTCAGTCGGATCGTCAGTGACGGACGCACCGCGGGCCTGCTCCCCGTGCCCCGTCGTGACCTGACGCTGCCCGTGCCGCTCAGCCCGGCCCAGCAGGACCTGTGGACGTTCGAGAAGCTGTATCCCGGGACGGCCGCGCTGAACCTCTGCGGCATCTACCACTTCGACCAGCCCGTCGATCCCGACGACCTCGCGGCGGCGCTCACGGCGGTCCAGAACCACCACGAGGTCCTGCGGGCCAACGTGCGGGAGTCGGATGACGGTCCACTGCTGGTCTTCGCGCCGGGACCGTTCCGGTTGGCACAGATGGATTTGAGCGAAGGCATCCGGTCCTTCGCCGACGTGGTGGCCCAGTTCCGCGGCCGGTCGAGCGACCTGACCAAGGACCGACTGTTCCGCGGCCTGTTCGTCCGCATCGACGACCGGCGGTCGGCGTTGCTGCTCGGGCTGCACCACATCATCACCGACTGGTGGTCCTTCGACATCATCCACCAGGACTTCGCCACCGCCTACCAGGCCGTGGTGTCGGGCCGGACGCCGGAGCTGCCGCCGTTGCGCGTGGACTACGCGGACTACGCGTCGTGGCAGCGTGAGCTGGAATCCGCCGGGGCGCTCGACGCCGGTCTGGCGTTCTGGCGAACGTACCTGCGCGACCTGCCCGGCCCCCTGACGGTGGGCGGGGCCGTGAGCGACGGGGACGTCCGGTTCGACAACGCGCACGTTCCCTACCAGTTCGGCCCGGAGACGACCGCGGCGGTGCGCGAGTTCGCCCGGCAGCGCGGCCTCAGCGTGTTCAGCGTGCTGGCGACCGCGTTCGCCGTGCTCGCGCATCGCCTCTCCGGTGCGTCGGACATCGTTTTCGGCACCCCGTCCGCGAACCGGTCCACCCGCGGCCTCGAGCGGATGGTGGGCTACGTGATGAACGTCGTGCCGATCCGCTGGCGCATCGGCCCGGACGACACCTTCTCCTCAGTCCTGGAGACCTTCGTCAAGGAGTTCCCCGAGCTCATGGCTCGTGCCGAGGTGCCGGTCGGCCGGATCGTCTCGGCCGTCGAACCCGAGCGAGTGCCGCACCGATCACCGTTGTTCCAGTGGGTGTTCATGTACCTGCCGGACCAGGAGTCGATCCGCAGGTTGCCGGGCGATGCGCGCTTCGAGCGGATCCACACGGGAGGAGAGCACGATCTGGTCGTCGGGGTCCGCGACCTCGGCGAGACGCTGCACGGCAGCTTCGAGGTGCGGACGGACCTGTACGACCCCGCCGCGGTCGAAGAGTGGGCGCGCAGCTTCGTCACCCTCGTGGCCGGCCTGGTCGGCGATCCGGACCGCCCGGTGGGCGGGGTCGACCTGCTGGGAGACGCCGAACGGCGTCGAGCGCTCGCCGCCGGCTCCGGCCCGGCTTCCGGCAGGGCCGCGGTGTCCCTCGCGGACCTGGTCGCCGCTCGTGCCGCGGACAGTCCTGACGCGGTCGCCGTCGAGCACGCGGACGAGTGCCTGGCCTACGCCGAGCTGTACCGCAGGACGAGCCGGCTGGCCCGGCTGCTGCGAGACAGGGGCGTCGGCCCCGAGTCGGTGGTCGCTGTCGCCCTGCCCACATCGCCCGATCTGATGGTCGCGCTGATCGCCGTGCAGCAGGCCGGTGGCGCCTTCCTGCCGATCGACCCCGAACACCCCGCCGACCGGGTTCGCCACCTGCTGGGTGACGCGGCTCCGGACCTGCTCCTGGCCACCGGTGCCACCGCGGCCGGACTGCCCACGACGACGACCGTTCCCACGTTCCTGCTCGACACCGCCGTGCCCGCGCCATCCGGTGGTGAGGAGCCGGAAGGGCTCCACGTGCGCACCGATCCGGACGCGGCGGCCTACGTGCTCCACACCTCGAGGTCGAAGGGCGTCCTCGTCACCCATCGGGGGATCGCGGGCCTGGCCGAGACGCTGGTGGACCGGTTCGGCCTCGCGCCGGCGAGCCGGGTGCTGCAACTGTCCTCGATCGGCTCCGACGCGCTGGTGGGTGAGCTGGCGGCGGCGTTCGGTGCGGGTGCGACGCTGGTCGTGCCGGAGGGCGGCGCACTGGCGGGTGCCGACCTCGCCGCGGTGTTGCGGGAGAAGTCCATCTCCTGCGCCATGATCCCGCCGTCGGTGCTGGCGACCGTTCCGCCGGGGGAGTTCCCCGACCTGCGGACGCTGTCGGTCATCGGTGAGCAGTGCCCGGCCGGTCTCATCGCCACGTGGGCCCCGCGGTGCAGGCTCGTCAACGGCTACGGCTCGACCGGGGCGACGGTGGTGGTCACGGTCAGCGAACCGCTGCGGGCGGGCGGCCGTCCGCCGCTGGGCCGCGTGGTTGCCGACAGCCGCGTCCACCTGCTCGACGACCGGTTGCGGCCGGTGCCCGCCGGCGTGACCGGCGAGCTGTACGTCGCGGGGCCGGGCCTGGCCAGGGGCTGTCTCGGCCGTCCCGCGGCGACGTCGGCCCGGTTCGTCGCCGATCCGTACGGGCCGCCGGGAGAACGGATGTACCGCACCGGTGATCTCGCCCGGCGACGTGCCGACGGGCAGCTCGAGTTCCTCGGCAGGGCGGACGACCAGGTCGAGGTCAACGGCGTGCGGATCATGCCCGCCGAGGTCGAACACGTCCTGGCGGCACATCCCGCCGTGTGGCAGGCCGTGGTGGTGTCGCGCGAAGACCCTTCCCGCAGGCTGGTCGCGTACGTCGTCCCCCGCGCCGGTGCGGTCGTCGATCCGGCGGAACTGCGAAAGCACGCCATGAACGTGCTCCCGAGGCACTCGGTGCCGACGGCGTTCGTGACGCTGGAGTCGCTGCCGGTCGCCGAGCACGGCAAGCTCGACCGGGCGAGCCTGCCGGCACCGGAGCACGACGTGGCGCAGACGACGCACCGCGCGCCGGAGACGGGCACGCCGGACGAGGAACTGCTCCGGGGGCTCTTCGAGGAGGTCATGGGTCGCCCGGTGGGACTCCACGACGAGTTCTTCGAGCTCGGCGGCGACAGCATCACGGCGATCCGGCTCGTCGGCAAGGCCCGCCGAGCCGGGCTCGGCATCACCCTCCACGACGTGTTCGTCCGCGGCACACCGGCCGAACTCGCCACCGCGGCACCGCGGCTGCGCGTCGTCGCCGGGCAGGAAGCAGCCGGGCACGACGTCGCCGATCGCGGACCTGTGCCCCGCACGCCGATCATGCACTGGTGGCTCGACAACGGCGGGTCACTCGACACCTTCACCCAGTCGATGCTGTTCGTGACTCCTCCTGGCACCACCTCCGAGCGGATCACCGGTCTCGTGCAGCACCTGCTGGATCGGCACGACGCCCTGCGGATGAGCACCTCCGGCGATCAGGGTGCCGATCTCGTGACGGCTCCGCCGGGTTCGCTGCGCGCACAGCCGTGCGTCATCCGCCACGACGCCACTCACCTCGACGCCGCGGCGGTGCGCGCCCTGGCGAAGCGGACCGCGGCCGACTTCGCGCTGGCGCCCGGCGACGGCAGGGGACTCGTCCGCGCCGTCTGGTACGACGCCGCCGGCACCGCCGGAGTGCTCCTGTTGATCATCCACCACCTGGGCGTCGACGGGTTGTCCTGGCGGATGCTGCGCGAGGAGGTCGAATCGGTCCTCGCCGGTGCCGGGCAGGCGGACGAGCCGCCTGCCGGCACCGGTTTCCGCCAGTGGGCACTCGCTCTGGCCGACGAGGCGAACAGGGCCGGCCGGGTGGCCGCCGAACTGCCCTTCTGGACGGACACGCTCCGCCAGGACGCGGTCCGGCTCGCGCCCGTCGAGCTGCCCCCGAGTCCGGCGCAGCGACTGGTCACCGTGGAACTGCCCGCGGCGATCACCGAACGGGCGCTGGTCGAGGTGCCGGCGCACTTCGGCTGCCGTCCGGACGCGGTGCTGCTCACCGCGTTCGCCGCCGCGGTGCTGAGGTGGTGCGGTCACGGATCGGCGGTGCTCACCGATGTCGAGGGACACGGCAGGCAGGATCTGCCGGACGGGCCGGACGTCTCCCGCACCGTCGGCTGGTTCACCAGCCAGTACCCCCAGCGGCTCGATCTCGCGGCCGTGCCGGGTGGTCCGGAGGCGTTCTGGAACGACGAGTCGGCGCCGCATCGCGCGTTGGACACGATCCGCGCGCAACTCGCCGCCGTGCCGGACCGCGGTCTGGGCTACGGCCTGCTGCGGTACTTGAACCCGGACACCGGACCCGTGCTGGCCGAGCTGCCGCAGCCGCAGCTGAGGTTCAACTACTTCGGCCGGTTCGCCGCACAGAGTCCCAACGCGACGGAGTTCCTCGGCAGCGCCGCCGATCCGGCCTTCTCGTCGCACCGGTTGAGCGTGGACGTCATCGCCGAGGAACGACCCGACGGACCGCATCTGGTGGCCACGTGGATCTGGCCCGACGACACCTGCGACGAAACGACCGTGCGGCGCCTGGCCGCGCTGTTCACCGAGGCGTTGACCCGGCTCACCGGACCTGGAGGTGACTGACGATGCTGATCGACGACATCACGACCACCGAGTCGTACTTCCCGGTGTCCCCGGCGCAGTCGAGGCTGCTGATCCTCGACCGCGTCTTCCCGGCGAGCGCGCAGTACAACGTGCACGTCGCCGCCGAGGTGCACGGCCCGTTCGACGTGGCGGCCTTCGCGGACGCCCTGTCCGCGGTGGTCGCCCGCCACGAAGCGCTGCGCACCACCTTCCGCACCGTCGACGGGGTGGACCAGCAGGTCGTCCGGAGCGCCTGGCCGGTCGTCGTCCGCGAGGAACACGGTGTCGCGCGGTCGCGGGTGGGTGCCCTGATGCAGGCTGAGGCCGCCCGGCCGTTCGACCTCGCCGCCGGCCCGTTGCTGCGGGCCGCGGTGTTCCACGTCGAAGACGGGTCCGCCGGTGTCGTCCTGACGATCCACCACCTGGTCTGCGACGGGTGGTCGGTGCAGCTCGTCCTGAACGAGCTCGCGGGGTTCTACCGTGCCGCTGTCGGAGGCGGCCCGTACCGTCCGGCGCGACCGGGACTGCAGGCGGCCGATGTCGCGGCGTGGCAGAACGGTCTGCTGGCGGCGGGCGAGTACGACGCCGCGCTCGACCGGTGGGCCCGACAGCTGAAGGGCGCGCCGGCGGTGCTGCCCCTGCCGACCGACCGGCCGCGGCCGCCGGTGCGCACCGCCGCCGGGGCGACCGAGTGGATCGATCTCCCCGGCACCGTGCTCGATCAGGTGAACGCCCTCGCCAGGGACTGCCGGGCGACCGCCTTCATGGTGATGCTGTCGGCCTACGCCGCCTTCCTCGGCAGGCTCACCGGACAGACCGACATCGTCATCGGGGCACCCGTGTCGGGCCGGAACCAGGCCGACCTGCTGACCACCGTCGGCATGATCAACAACACGGTCGCGCTGCGCGTCGACCTCAGCGGCGACCCGTCGATCCGGGAGGTCGTCAGCCGGGTCAGGAACCTGGTGCTCGACGTCCAGGACATCCAGGACGTGCCGTTCGACGCGGTGGTGCGGCGGCTGGCGCCGGCCAGGGAGACCAGCCACGACCCGGTGTTCCAGGTCGCGTTCGGCTACGACGACGACAACGAGCAGGAACTGCGGCTGCACGGCACCGAGACGAAGCGGGTTCCCCTCGCTCCCGACATCGCCAAGTTCGACTTCAGCATGTTCGTCGAACGGTCGGGCCCAGGGCTGCGCGCCCGCGTCGAGTTCCGCACCGACCTGCTGGACCGGGGCACCGTCCAGCGCTGGGCGGGCAACTTCCGCACCCTGCTCGACGGGGTGCTCGCCCGGCCCGACCTGCCCGTCCGGCTGGTGGACGTGGTGACGCCGGCGGAACACGACGAGGTGGTGCACGGCTGGAATCCAGCGGTGCGCCTGCCGTCCGAGCCGGCCGGGCCCGCCGTGCCGGACCTCATCGCCGAACAGGCCGCACGGCACCCGGACCACACCGCGGTGGTCTGCGGCGACGAGCGGCTGACGTACCGGGAACTCCTGGTGAGGGCCGACGCTCTGGCCGCGGAGTTGCGCCGGCACGGTGCCGGGCGCGAATCCAGGGTGGTGATCCTCGTGCCGCGCTCGGCCGACATGGTCGTCGCCGCGGTGGCCGTCCTGCGTGCCGGTGCGGCCTACGTTCCGGTCGACACCACCGTGCCGGCCGCTCGCGTCGACCACGTCGTGTCGGACTGCTCCGCGCGGCTGGTGCTGGCCGCGGCCTCCACCGCCGCCGTCGCGGCGGCCACCGGGGCGACCGTCGTCCGGGTGGATCGACCCCTCCCCGCGGCGGACACTCCCGCACCCGCGGTGGAGATCCGGCCGCGGGACGCCGCCTACGTCGTCTACACCTCCGGTTCGACCGGGACCGCCAAGGGCGTCGTGGTGGAGCACCACTCCCTGACGACACTGGCGACCGACGTGTCCCGGACGATGCCGAAGGCCGTCGGAGACCGCGTGCTGAACATGGTGTCCTTCGCGTTCGACGCGGCGGTGGCGGATCTCTTCTTCACCCTCGTCTCGGGCGCCGAGCTGCACATCGCGCGGGACGACGAGCGCTACGGCGATGCCCTCTTCGACCTGATGCGCCGGTCGCGGATCAACTCCACGATCACGACCCCGTCCATCCTGCGCACGGTGTCCGGTGACCCGGCGGCTCTTCCCCACCTGAAAACGCTGCTGGTCGGCGGCGAGGCGGTGCCGGCCGAGCTGGTGGACCGGTGGGCTCCCGGACGGCGGTTCTTCAACGTCTACGGACCGACCGAGTGCACGGTGATCACCGTCACCGCGGAGCTGGCGGCGGGTGACTCCCCGGTGATCGGTGCGCCGGTCCCCGGCACCGGGGCCTACGTGCTGGACGAACGCCTGCGGCCGGTCCCGGTGGGCGTGCCGGGCGAGTTGTACCTCGTCGGCGCGGGCGTCGGCCGGGGCTATCTCGGCCGGCAGGCGCTGACGGCGGAACGGTTCGTCGCGGACCCCCACGCCCGGTCGGCCGGTTCCCGCATGTACCGGACAGGAGACCTGGCCCGTTACGACGCCACCGGCCAGATCACCTGCCTGGGGCGGGTGGACGACCAGGTCAAGCACCGGGGTTTCCGGATCGAACTCGGTGAGATCGAGGTGGTGCTGGCCACCCACCCGCGGGTGAGTTCGGCGGCGGTGACGATCCACCGGGACGACCCGGACGCCGCCGACGGCCGCCTCATCGGCTACGTCACCGGTCCGGCGGAGCTCGCCGCCGCGGACGGATCACTGCGGCGGTGGCTGGCCGACCGGCTGCCCGCCTACCTGGTGCCGGAGATGTTCGTCGTCGTCGACGCGCTTCCGCTCAGCGCCTCCGGGAAGCTCGACCGGAAGAGGCTGCCCGCTCCGCCCGCCCGTCGCGTCGCGGGACCGGTTCGCGGCAGGTCGCCGCGGACAGCCACCGAACAGCAGATCGCCCGCATCTGGGCGGACCAGCTTCGTCTGGACCGGGTCGGGATCGACGACAACTTCTTCGACCTCGGCGGGACGTCCGCGGAGCTGCTCGCCGTGCTGGCGGCGTTGCGGGAACTCCAAGGGGCGATCCCGCTCCAGCTCGTCGACCTGTTCCGCCATCCGACCGTGGCCGCGCTCGCGGAGCACCTCACGCGGGCCGGCGCCGACCGGCCCGATGAGCGGGGACGAACTCGTGGACTGCGGCGTCACCGACAAATCGCCAGGTTGGCAGACAAACGAAGGACGGACCGATGACTGACGACACCGCGGTGGCGATCGTGGGCATCGGGGGACGATTCCCCGGTGCCGACTCCGTCACCGAACTCTGGCGGAACCTCCGCTCGGGAACCTGCTCGATCACCGACTTCACCGAACAGGAGCTGCTCGACGCGGGCGTGCCGGCGAGTGAGCTCGGCCATCCGTCCTACGTGCGGTCGAAGGGCTTCCTCCGGGAGGCCGACCGGTTCGAGGCAGAGCTCTTCGGCTTCACCGACACCGAGGCCGCGATCCTCGATCCCCAGCACCGCGTGCTGCTGGAGACGGCTTGGAGCGCGCTGGAGGACGGCGGGTACAACCCGCGTGCGGTGCCGGTGAACACCGGGGTCTACGTCGGTGGCAGCCTCAGCGAACACATGCTGGCCGGCGGCACCGATCCCCGGCTGGTCGCGGAGCACGGCGAACTCACCCTGCGCCTGCACACCGACCGCGACTTCCTGGCGTCGTGGCTCTCCTACCGGCTCGGGCTGGAGGGGCCGAGCATGGCCGTGCAGACCGCGTGCTCCAGTTCGCTCACCGCGGTCCACCTCGCCGTGCAGGCACTGCTCGTCGGCGAATGCGACCTGGCCCTCGCCGGTGGTGTCAGCATCGACACCATCCATCCCCGTGGCTACCGGTACTTCCAGGGCGGTGTCGGTTCCCCGGACGGCCGCTGCCGCCCGTTCGACGCCGAAGCCGGCGGGACCCTCACCGGCAACGGCGCGGGTCTGGTGGTGTTGCGCAGGTTGTCGGACGCGCTGCGCGACGGCGACCCCGTCCGTGCCGTCATCCGCGGCAGCGCGGTCACCAACGACGGGCGCGGCAAGGTCGGGTTCAGCGCGCCCAGCGCGGGCATGCAGGCCAGTGCGCTGATCGAGGCGTGGGCGGCGGCCGGCCTGACCCCGGCCGCGGCCCAGTACCTGGAAATGCACGGGACCGGCACCGCCCTGGGGGACCAGATCGAGGTGAGCGCGGTCAGCGAGGCGCTCGCGGACGCCACGTCACGATGCGGGATCGGCTCGATCAAGGCCAACATCGGCCATCTCGACGCCGCCGCGGGGATCGCGGGCCTGATCAAGGTCGTCCTCATGCTGTCGCACCGGACGATGGTGCCCACTCCCAACGTGCATCGGCCTCACCCCGATCTGAAGCTCGACGAGACTCCGTTGTACGTGGTGGACCGCACGACCGAGTGGCCCGCCAACGACGCGGGAACGCGGCTGGCCGGCGTCACCTCGGTCGGTATGGGCGGTACCAACGTGCACGTGGTCGTGGAGCAGGCACCCGGACGCGCACCTGGGGAAAGCGGACAGGACACCCCCGAACTCCTGCTGCTCTCGGCCGCGACACCTGCCCAGGTGGCAACGCTGGCCACCGCCGTGGCGGACGCGCTCGACGGGCCTGTGCGACTGTCCGACGTGGCCCGCACGTTGCGGGTCGCTCGTGCCCCGCTCGCCACCCGCGCCTACGTCGTGGCCGACACCGCGCGGGCGGCGGCCGGCGCGCTCACCGCCCTGGAGACGGGAGGGCTCGGCGAGGCGCGGGAGGAACCGGCCGGTCCGATCTTCGTCTTCCCCGGTCAGGGCACTCAGTACCGGAACATGGCGACGAGTCTCGCGGCCCGTTTCCCCGTACTGCGCCGGGAGCTGGACCGGTGCGCCGAGATCCTCGCCGACAGGTACGCGATGACGACGGCGCCGTGGACCCGGCAGGACGTCCACGATCCCCGCTACGGGCAGGTCGCCCTGGTGAGCGTGCAGTACGCGCTCGCCAGGCAGTGGGAGCAGCTGGGCATCCGCCCGGCGGCGATGGTCGGGCACAGCGTCGGTGAGTACGCGGTGGCGTGCCTCGCCGGGGTCATCAGCCTCGAAGACGTGCTCGGCATCGTCGTCGCCCGCGGTGAACTGATGGCGCGGACCGCACCGGGCAAGATGCTGGCGGTGCCGCTGTCGGAGGCCCAGGTGGCGCCGCTGCTCGGCGTGGGTGTCGAACTCGCCGCCAGCAACGGACCGACCGCGTGCGTCCTGTCCGGTACCGGGAACGAGCTCGACCGCATCGCTGCCTCCCTGGCCGCGGACGGCGTACCCCACCGGTTCCTCGACGTCGCCCACGCCTTCCACTCCGCGCTGATGGACCCGATTCTCGACGACATCGCCGAGCTCTTCCGCCGCGTGACACTCACCGCTCCGGCGATCCCGTACGTTTCCGGCGTCACGGGCCAGTGGATCACCGCGGCCGAGGCCACCGACCCGAAGTACTGGGTGGCGCAGGTGCGCGAGCCGGTCAGGTTCCACGACGCCGTCGCGACCGCGGGCCGGGCGACCAGCGGG
>Ga0070710_10001104_pt1 | contig 12775 bp, 10 predicted proteins | sample LARL52metaG_FD_65454 | JGI IMG/M metagenome (GOLD analysis project Ga0070710, IMG submission 65454) | Corn, switchgrass and miscanthus rhizosphere microbial communities from Kellogg Biological Station, Michigan, USA - LAR L5-2 metaG | ecosystem: Host-associated > Plants > Roots > Rhizosphere ... | reverse complement strand
GCGCCGCCGCGACGCGCAGCGCGCTGCATCTCGACGATATCGGGGCTGCGTCCGGATTGCGAGATCGCAACCGAGACGGCGCCGGACAGCCGCATCGGCGCGCGGTACAGCGTCGCGATCGACGGCCCGATCGAGGCGCAGGGCGCGCCCGATGCGATCTCGACGAGATATTTCAGATACAGCGCGCAGCAATCCGACGAGCCGCGCGCAATGGTCGCGACCAGCGGCGGATCGAGGGCACGCAGACGCCGGCCCAGTTCAGCAAGAGCTTGCGCATTTTCGGCAAGCTGGCGCGCCACCGCGTCGCCCGCCTCGCCGATCTCCTGAGACATGTGGGTGGTCATCTCTGCGCCTTTCGAACCGGCGGCGACAGCGTGAGTTCGGAAACGAAATCGTAGGCGTCGGCGCGATACCAGGATTTTGTGAATTCGACGCAGGAGCCGTCGGCCAGATAGGCGATGCGCTGGATGTAGAGCGCCGGGCTGTTTTGGGCGACGCCGAGCAGCTCCGCATCCGCATCCGACACCAGCGTCGCGCGCAGGCGCTGCAGGCCGCGGGTCGGCCGGAAACCGCGGCCCGAGAGCGCCTCGTAGAGCGAGGCGCCGACCTTCTCCGAGTCCGGCAGAAAGCGCAGCGGCACGGCGGCACGCTCGATCGCCATCGGCGTGCCGTCGGCCAATCGCAGGCGGCCGAGCCGGAACACGCGTTCGTTCGGCCCGGCGCCGAGCATCATCGCCTCTTCCGGCGTCGGCAGGAATACGCCCCGCTCGAGCTCGCGCGAACTCGCCTCGAGGCCGCGCAGCCGCATGTCCTCGGTAAAGCTCGTCAGCCGCGACGAGGGCTGATCGACGCGCGGCCGCGCGCGATGGATGAAGGTGCCGGCGCCGTGACGGTGCAGCAGCACGCCCTCGATGACAAGATCGGCGATCGCCTTGCGCAGCGTCGTGCGCGACACGTCGAGCAGCTCGCACAAGACGCGCTCGGCCGGCAGGAGCTGCGCCTCCGCAAAACGCCCGGTCTCGATCTCGCGGCGAAGCGCGTCGACCACGGCGCGATAGAGTTTCTGGCCCGGCGCGGCCTCGACCGTCATTGCCATGGGGCGGTCTCCGCGTCGTCGAGGTGTCCGCCCGCGAGCAGGATCGCGCCGTCGACCGCGTCGCGCCGCGGACGCAGGAGGCGTTTTTCGACGTCGGGCGGCAGATAGGGACGCAACGGCTCAGCCAGCCCGCCGACGAGCGCGATGCGCTCGGCGCCCCGCGCATGCAGCGCGTGCGCCAGCGCCGCAATCGCGTGAGCCGCCTCGCCGACGATGTCGCGGGCACGCGCATCGCCGGATTTCGCGACATCGAGAATCTCCGGCGCGAAGGCGCCGAAATCGCTGGGCTTGGCGTCCACCGCCCAGCGCAGCATCCTGATCGGGTCGCTGCCGAAATGACGGCCCAGCGCACGCGACAGCCCGCTCATTGGCTCGAGATCATCGAGAGCGCGCAAGGTCGCCCGCAATCCGGCTTCGCCGAGGCGCGCGGCGGATCCGTCATCGCCGAGGCGAAAGCCGCGGCCGCCGATGATCGTTGCCTTGCCTGCAATGCGCGCAATGCCGGCCGAGCCGGTGCCCGCGATGATGAGGCCGCCATCGCCAAGGCCATTGGCGCCGACGCACGCCGCGACCGCATCATTGACCGCGACCACGCGCGCGAAGCCAGGCAAGGCTGCCGCGATCCGCTCGGCTTCCTCATGTTCCGCAAGACCAGCGAGGCCGATCCCGACCGCGATCTCATGCTTAGCTATGTCAGCGGCAACAGCAGCATCGATGGTTTCGCGCACGACCCGGACGCCGGTATCGAAGTCGACATAGATGTTCGAGGCCGGCCCGACACTGCGCCCCAATTCGCGGCCGGCCTGGTCGCGCAGCCGCGCGCGGCAGCGCGTCGCGCCGCCATCCACGCCGAGGAAGAATCGTGCCGCCGCCAAGGGGCCTCCCAAAAAATTTCTAAACGCCTCTAGACAAGTGGTATGTCACGAGCCTAAAACAAATACAAGAGGTATGTACCATTGGTATTCGCAATGTCGCGGCCAAGCTTGGAGACCAAGAGGGAGGGATGGCTTATGGCCGGCGATCCGCCGACCAGTTCGAGCCTGTTCACGGATGCGATGCTCGCATCCTACCGCCGCGCGATCGCATCAGTCGCCGCAGCCGCCGATGACATTTGCATCGCAGCGTTTCACCTCGCCGCGCTCTGGCGGGCGGGCGGACGGCTGATCTATGTCGGCGCCGGTTCGTCGGGCCTTGCAGCGGCCTCCGATGCAGCCGAGCTTCCCGGCACCTTTGGCCTCGACGACAACCGCATCGCGATCGTGCTGGCCGGCGGCATCGGCGAGGCCTTTCGCATCAACGCGACTGCGGAGGACGACGCAGCGTCCGGTGCACAGAGCATCGCCGTCTTTGGCGATCTCGCCTCAGATGCCGTGATCGCGGTGTCGGCGAGCGGCTCCACGCCTTTCACCGTCGCCGCCGCTTTGGAGGCGCGCCGGCGCGGCGCCTTTGTCATCGGCATCGCGCACCAGCCCGAGACACCTTTGCTGTCCGGCGCCGACGCGCCGATCCTGCTCGACAGCGGCGAGGAGGCGCTGCGCGGCTCGACCCGGCTCGCGGCCGGCACCGCACAGAAGGCCGCGCTCGGCATGCTCACGACCTTGATGGGATTCGAGCTCGGCCACATCCATCAGGGCCTGATGGTCAATCTGAAGGCCGACAATGCGAAATTGCGCGACCGCGCGCGCGGCATCGTCGCCATGATCGCCGGCATTGGTGAGACCGAGGCGGAGGCCGCGCTGCGCGAGGCCGGCGGCCAGGTCAAGGCCGCGATCCTGATCGCGCGCGGCGGCGTCAGCATGAGCGAGGCCGAAAGTTGGCTCACGGCGGCGGACGGACGGATTGATCACGCGTTGCGCCGCGTGCGCACCACGTGAGGATAAGGCGTATCAACCATGGGCAATGGCCCGACCAAGGGAGCGTTAGAATGAAACAAACATTGAAAGGTGCGTTGAGAACCAGTGTCGCCACGGCGACATTGCTCGCAGGGCTTACGGCGGCGCAAGCCGGCTCATTAAAAATCGAAAGCTGGCGCAACGACGACGCCGACATCTGGAACTCAAAGATCATCCCGGCCTTCAACAAGCACTATCCCGACATCAAGGTCGAATTCGCGCCCTCGGCGCCGAAGGAATACAACGCAGCCCTCAATGCGCGGCTTGACGGCGGCACCGCCGGCGACCTCATCACCTGCCGCCCGTTCGATGCCTCGCTCGCACTCTATCAAAAGCACCAGATCGATGCCGTCACCGACCTCAAGGGCATGGACAACTTCTCTGATGTCGCCAAGTCCGCATGGCAGACCGACGACGGCAAGACGACGTTCTGCGTGCCGATGGCCTCCGTCGTCGCCGGCTTCATCTATAACAAGGAAGCCTTCGCCAAGGTCGGCGTGAGCGAGCCGAAGACGCTCGACGAACTCCACGCCGTGCTGGAGAAGCTGAAGAAGGACGGTACCTACGTCCCGCTGGTGATGGGCACCGCGGACCAGTGGGAGGCCGCGACCATGGGCTTCCAGAATATCGGCCCCGATTACTGGAAGGGCGAGACCGGCCGCACCAATCTGATCGCGGGCAAGGAGAAGTTCACCGACCCGCAATATGTCGCCGCCTTCAAGGAGATCGCAAGCTGGGCGCCGTATCTGGGATCGGGCTACCAGGCGCAGACCTATGCCGACAGCCAGAACCTGTTCTCGCTCGGCAAGGGCGCGATCTACGCAGCCGGCTCCTGGGACATCTCGACCTTCCGCGGCCAGGCGAAATTCGCCATGGGCGCATTCCCGCCGCCGCTGCCGGCGGGCGATACCCAATGCTACATCTCGGATCACACCGACATTGCGATGGGGGTCAACGCGGCTTCGAAGAACAAGGATGACGCCAAGAAGTTTCTCGAATGGCTGACGACGCCGGAATTTGCGACGATCTATGCCAACGCGCTGCCGGGCTTCTTCCCGCTCGCCAAGACGCCGGTGAAGGTCGACGACGATGTCGCCGCGACCATGGTCGGATGGCGCCAGAACTGCAAGTCGACGATCCGCAACTCTTACCAGATTCTTTCGCGCGGAACGCCAAACCTCGAGAACGAGCTCTGGAACGTCTCCGCGCAGGTCGTCAACGGCAAGCTCACGCCCGAAGCCGCCGGCAAGCAGCTGCAGGACGGCCTCGACAAATGGTACAAGCCGGCGAAGTGACGCAGGCACTCTCGCTTCGCGCTCGCGCGGAGCGAGAGTTACGTCACGGCTCTAATCCCTCATCCTGAGGAGCTTGCTCAAGCAAGCGTCTCGAAGGGTGAGGCCCGGAAATCGATATCGGCCTCATGGTTCGAGACGCCGCGCAAGCGCGTGGCTCCTCACCATGAAGGTCCGAGCCCGCAAGATGACCTCATCCCGAGGGGCATCGCTTCAGCGATGCGTCTCGAGGGATGGGCGCAGGGGTCGCCTCGAAGTCAAAGTTCCTGCCTAGCCGCGCAAATGCGGTCGCCGTCGCGGAAGAGCGAAGATTTAGCGCCGTAGTTTTGAGTCTCTTTCCATCATGACCGAACCCGTTGCCCATGTCGTCGCGCAGATGCCCCGCGGGAAGCGCGTGGGCCTGCTGCTGCTGTTTCTCGGACCGGCGGTCGCGATCTACAGCCTGTTCTCGATCTACCCGCTGCTCGATACGATGGCGCTCTCGACCTATACCAGCGACGCCACCGGCGCCCGCCATTTCGTCGGGCTCGCCAACTTCCAGGCGCTGCTCGGCGATGCCCTGTGGTCAAAGCCGTTCTGGAACGCGTTTGGCAACAACCTGATCTTCTTTGCCGTGCATATGTGCGTGCAGAACCCGATCGGGATTGCGCTCGCGGGATTTCTGAGCCTCCCAGGTCTGAGGCTGAAAGGCCTCTATCGCACCGTGATGTTCCTGCCGACCATGCTGTCGGTGGTCATTGTCGGCTTCTCCTGGAATCTGATCCTCTCCCCGCTCTGGGGCGTCGCCTCGGGCGCGCTGAAGGCCGTGGGCCTAGGCTCGCTGTTCGCGCCCTGGCTCGGTCTCGAATCCAGCGCACTGATAACTCTGTCGCTCATCTCGGTCTGGCAGTTCGTCGGCATTCCGATGATGCTGATCTATGCGGCGCTGCTCAACATTCCCGACGAGCTGATCGATGCGGCGCGGGTCGACGGCCTCGGGCATTTCCGCATCTTCCTGCACATAAAACTGCCGCTGGTGCTGCCGACCATCAGCCTGGTCTCGGTCTTGACCTTCGTCGCCAATTTCAACGCTTTTGACCTGATCTATTCGGTCAAGGGGGCGCTCGCGGGGCCGAATTTCGCCTCCGACATCCTCGGCACCTTCTTCTACCGCACCTTCTTCGGCAACCAGTTGCAGCTCGGCAATCCGACCATGGGCGCCGCGGTCGCAACCGTGATGTTCTTCATCATCCTGGTCGGCGTCTGCTTCTATCTCTTTCTCGTGCAGCGGCGCATCCGCCGCTACGCCTTCTGAGGGGGCCGGCATGACCATGGAGCAGCGTGCCAGGAGCGTCGGGGTTCACCTCGTCCTGCTTGCCTATAGCGCGCTGGCGATCGGGCCGATCCTGCTGGTGGTGATGAACTCATTCAAGGCGCGCAGCGCGATCTTTGGCGCGCCGCTGGCGCCGCCGGACAGTTCGACCTTCAGCCTGATCGGCTACGACAAGGTTTTGCGCGCCTCCAACATCCTGACCTATTATTCCAACTCGCTTGTCGTCACCCTCGTCAGCATGGCGCTGGTCCTGCTGTTCGGCGCGATGGCGGCCTGGGCGCTGACCGAATATCGTTTTCGCGGCTCGACCTTGCTCGGGCTGTTCCTGTCGATTGGCATCATGGTGCCGATCCGGCTCGGCTCGGTCGCGATCCTGAACATGATGCGCACGGCCGGGCTCAACGACACGCTGACCGCCCTGATCCTGGTCTATGTCGCGCAGGGCCTGCCGATGTCGATCTTCATCCTCAGCGAATTCATCCAGCAGATCCCGCGCGACCTGCGCGACGCCGCACGCTGCGACGGCGTGCCGGAAACCCGCATCTTCCTCGAAGTGATCGCGCCGCTCCTGCGCCCCGCGATCGCGACCGTCGCCGTCTTTACCATCGTTCCGATCTGGAACGACCTCTGGTTTCCGCTGATCCTGACGTCGAGCGACAAGACCCACACGGTCACGCTCGGCGTGCAGCAGTTTCTGGGCCAATACATCACCGACTGGAATTCCGTGCTCGCCGCGCTCTCGATGGCGATCCTGCCGGTGGTCGTGATCTATGTGATCCTCTCGCGCCAGCTCATCGCCGGCCTCACCTCCGGCGCGGTCAAATAGGTTTTTCGGGATGTCCAATCTCAGCATCGCGCATCTCTACAAGCGCTATGGCGCGGCAACAGTGCTCGACGACATCAACCTCGGCATCGAGACCGGCGAGTTCGTCGTGCTGGTCGGACCGTCGGGCTGCGGCAAGTCGACGCTGCTGCGCATGATCGCGGGCCTCGACGGCGCCTCCGGCGGTGACATCCACATTGCCGGAAAGCTCGTCAACAACCTCGCCCCCGCCGAGCGCGGCATTGCGATGGTGTTTCAGTCCTACGCGCTCTACCCGCACATGAACGTGCGCAAGAATATGACGTTCGGCCTGAAGTTCACCGGCGTAGCGCCGGCCGAACGCGAAAAACGCGTCGCCGAGGCCGCGCGCATGCTGCGGCTGGAAGAGCTGCTCGAACGCTATCCGCGCGATCTTTCCGGCGGCCAGCGCCAGCGCGTGGCGATCGGCCGCGCCATCGTGCGCGAGCCTGCCGTGTTCCTGTTCGACGAGCCGCTCTCGAATCTCGACGCCGCGCTGCGCGTCTCGACGCGGGTCGAGATCGCGAACCTGCACCGCCTCCTGAAAGCCACCATCGTCTATGTGACGCACGACCAGGTCGAGGCGATGACGCTGGCCGATCGCATCGTGGTGATGAACAAGGGCCGCATCGAGCAGGTCGGCAAGCCGCTCGATCTCTATTATGCGCCCGCCAATCTGTTCGTGGCCGGTTTCATCGGCTCGCCTGCGATGAATTTTTTTGGCGCGAAGGTCGAGAGCGTCGAAGGTAGACGGGCGCGCGTGACCGGCGCCGGATTCAAAAGCCTCGATCTGCCCGCGACGCCGCTTGGGGTTGGCGATACCTTGACGATCGGCGTGCGTCCCGAGCATCTGTCGCGCGGAACGGACGGCGCTTTCACCGTCGAAGGCATCGTCGAACTGGTCGAGCGCCTCGGCGAATCCTCCTTCGCCCATATCCGTCGCGCCGACGACAAGCTGTTCGTCGCCGAAGTGCGCGGCCGCGACACGCCGGCGGTGGGCGACAAGACGACGCTCGTTGCGAAGGCCGAGGACGTGCACGTCTTCGATGCGTCCGGCCTACGCATCCCGATGCAGGGCAAATCTTGAACCAAGCTACACGATCCCTGCTGAGGTGCCGGCGACGGCGGGGCGTTCCTTGGCCTTCTGCGCCCGATAACCGGAGGCGCGGTAGGCGGCGATCGGCGCGATCGCGCCGCCGGCGCGCTGACGGGCGACGGCGAGCAGCGGCGAGACGTCGGTCGTGAAGGCGCGCTTCAGTTCGAGATGCGCGCCGAGCGCGTCGTTCGCCTCCTGCGCCGCTTCGAGATCAGCGCGATCGACCACCAGCGCCTGCGCAAAGGCGCGCTGCAGTTCGATCGCCGACTGCATCAGGCTCTCGATCGGGTCGGTCACGTTGTGCGACTGGTCGATCATGTAGGCCGGCGCAAAGCCCTCGGCCTTGCGCCGCTCGGCGTCGATCAGCTCGTTGAAGACCAGGAACAGGCGGAACGGCTCGACCGAACCGCTGTCGAGATCGTCGTCGCCATATTTCGAATCGTTGAAGTGGAAACCCGCGAGCTTTTTGAAGCGGATCAGCCGCGCGACGATCTGCTCGATGTTCACATTCGGAGCATGATGGCCGAGATCGACCAGGCAATGCGCTTTTGGCCCGAGCTCCTGCGCCGCGGCAAAACTCGTGCCCCAGTCCGAGACCACGGTCGAATAGAACGCCGGCTCGTAAAGCTTGTGCTCCAGAAACACCCGCCAATCCGCGGGCAGCGCCGCGACGATCGCGCGCGTGGCGTCGAGATAGCGATCGAGCGCTTTGGTCAGGTTCGACTGGCCGGCAAAGTTCGAACCATCCGCGATCCAGACCGTCAGCGCGGTCGAGCCGAGCTTTTGGCCGATCTCGATGCATTCGACGTTGTGCGCGACGGCCTGGGCACGCACCCGCGCATCAGTATGCGACAGCGAGCCGAACTTGTAGGTGAGCTCCTGCCCGGCCTGATCCTGAAACGTGTTCGAATTCACCGCATCGAAGGAAAGACCAAGCGCCGCGGCCTTTTCACGCAACGCGGCGTAGTCATCGACCTTGTCCCACGGAAAATGCGGCGAAATGGTCGGCGTGGCGCGCACCAGTTGCTGGATCACGCCGCAATCGTCGATCTTCTCGAAGACGTTGCGCGGCTCGCCCGGTCCCGGAAAGCGGGCGAAGCGCGTGCCGCCGGTGCCGACGCCCCAGGTCGGAATCGCGACGCCGAACGCCATGACCTTCTGCACCAGGGCATCCGCGTCGATGCCGCGCCGCGCCAGCGTGCGCTTCAACGCCTCGTAGTCTTCAAGCATCGCCGCTTCCAGCCGCGCGTTTTGCGCGGCGATGAGATCGGGGCTGATCGCAAACGGGGCGCTCATCGGGTAAACGCCTGGGCGTTGCCGGCATCGACATTGAGAATGTTGCCGGTCGATTTGGCCGAAAGGTCCGAGGCGAAGAAGTAGACGCCCTCGGCGATGTCCTCGGGAAACACCGAGAGTTTCAGCATCGAGCGCTGGCGATAGACCTCTTCGAGCTGGTCTTCCGAGACCTTGTTGGAGGCCGCGCGCTGCTGGCGCCACTCGCCTTCCCAGATCTTTGAGCCGCGCAGCACCGCGTCCGGATTGACCGTGTTGACGCGAATGCCATGAACGGCGCCTTCCAGCGCGAGGCAACGCGCGAGATGGATTTCCGAAGCCTTGGCGGCGCAATAGGCCGACGCGCCGGCCGACGCGGCGAGGCCGTTTTTCGAGGCGACGAAAATGATGGCGCCGCCGATCTTCTGGCTCTGCATCAGGCGGAACGCCTCGCGCGCGACCAGAAAATAGCCCGTCGCGAGGATGTCCATGTTCTTCTGCCACAGCGTCAGACTGGTGTCCTCCACCGGCGAGGCCGAGGCAATGCCGGCATTGGAAACCACGATGTCGATGCCGCCAAAGGCGCGCGCGGCCTCCTCGAACGAGGCGATCACCGCGGCCTCGTTGGTGACGTCGAGCTTGACACCGATCGCAGCATCGCGGCCGTGGCGCTTGGTGATCGCAGCAACGCGCGCATTCAACGCGCTTTCGTCGATGTCGGCGATGACGAGGCAGGCGCCTTCGCCGAGCAGCCGCTGCGCAGTCGCGCCGCCGATGCCACCGGCACCGCCGGTCACATAGGCGATCCGCCCGGCCAGCGATTTTGGCTTGGGCATCCGCTGCAACTTGGCCTCCTCGAGCAGCCAATATTCGATGTTGAAGGCCTCCTGCTCTGCTAGCCCTACATAGGCGCTGACACCGGAGGCGCCGCGCATGACGTTGATGGCGTTGACATAGAACTCGCCGGCGATACGTGCCGTCGCCTTGTCCTTGGCGAAGGTGAACATGCCGACCCCGGGAACGAGATACACGACCGCGTTGGGGTCGCGCATGGCCGGTGAGTTGGGATGTTTGCAGCGCTCATAATAGCCGGCGTAGTCGCGCCGGTAGGCGGAGAGAACATCGTCGAGACCAGAGATCACCTCGTCGAGATTGTCGCGCGCGGGGTCGTAAGGCAGAACCAGCGGCCGGATCTTGGTGCGCAGAAAATGATCCGGGCACGACGTGCCGAGCGGCGCCAGTGTTGTCAGCGCGTTGGAGTTGACGAACTCCAGCACCTCCGGCGCGTCGGTGAAATGGCCGATCTTGCGCTCGCCTTCGGAAATTTTTCCGCGGATCAGCGGCATCAGTCTTGCCGCCACTGCGCGGCGCCTGTCCAACGCGGCCGCCTGACCCCTGGCGCCGCCGAAGGACGGTTTTGTCTCATGCACGGCAAGCCAATCCGCGGCCTGCTGGATGACGCGCAAAGTGGTCTCGTAACAGGCCTTCGAATCGCCGGCCCAGGTGAAAAGCCCATGGCCGCCCAGCACCACGCCGATATGGTCCGGATGACGCGCGGCCATCTCGCCGAGCTTCAAGCCGAGATCGAATCCCGGCCGCTGCCACGGCAGGAAGCCGAGCTTGCCGCCAAAGATTTCGCGGGTCAGCCGCTCGGCGTCCTCGGAGGCTGCGATCGCGATCACCGCGTCGGCATGGACGTGATCGACATGACGATGCGGCACGAAGGCATGCAACGGCGTATCGATCGAAGTTGCACGCGGATTGAGATCGAAAGTGCAGTGATTGAACAGCGCGACCATCTCGTCCTCATGGGCGAGGCCGCGATAGAGGCCCTTCAGGCTTTCGAGCTTGTCGAGATAGAGCGTCGAAAAGCCGTCGCGCTTCATCGAACCGATATCGCCGCCAGAGCCCTTCACCCAGAGCACGCGCACCTGCTCGCCGGTCAGCGGATCCTTTGCCTCGACCTTGGCCGAGGTATTGCCGCCGCCGAAATTGGTGATGCGGAGGTCCGCGCCGAGCAGGTTCGAGCGATACAGCAACTGTCCGGGCTCATCGAGGGAGGCGGCGATGGCGTCGTCCCACAGGTTCGGCAGGGGGTCATTGGGCAAGGGCGTGTCAGGCGAAGACTTGGCCGTGGCCTCGCTCATGGGGCGTTCTCCCTGATGCTTCATTTCTTGGCAGCCTAAGTCAGTCATTCGATCATGGTCAATCACATAAGCGCGCCGCTGCGACGCAATATGATTGATGCAGCGCGATATTGACTGATTTTGAAAGTTTGCTGTTGACCGATCTTCGGGAGCATGGCCAATCTGCAGGAAAAGGGAGGATGACGGACGTGCACGAGCGGGAACGCTGGCAGGTCATCAAGGCGCTGCTGCGCGAGCGGCCGCTGGTGCGCATCGCGGACGCCTGCCGCGCGACCGGCGCCTCGGAAGCATCGGTGCGGCGGGATTTCGCAAGCCTCGCCGAGCAGGGAATCGCGATCCGGGTGCATGGCGGGCTCGAGGCCTTGCCCGCCACCGCGAGCGCGCAAGCCGACATCCTCTCGCTGGCGACCCGCGCCTTCGACATCAGCCAGACCCTCAACATCGATGCCAAGCGCGCCATCGCGAAGGCGGCCGTCGCGCTCTGCGCCGACGGCGAAACGATTATCATCAATGGCGGCACCACCACCTACCAGATGGGCGAATACCTGCGCGAGCGGCGGCTGAAGGTGCTGACCAATTCCTATCCGCTGGCCGAAGTGCTGATCCACAAGTCGAAATGCCGCGTCGCCCTGCCGGGCGGCGAGGTCTATCGTGAACAGGGCATGATCGTCTCGCCGTTCGAGGAGGACGCGATCCAGCACTATTCGGCGACGCGGATGTTCATGAGCGCGATCTCGATCGGTCCGCTCGGCGTGATCGAGGGCGATCCGCTGCTCGCCCGCGCCGAATCCAAGCTTTTGAAGCGCGCTGACAAGCTGATCGTGCTCGCCGATGCCTCGAAATTCGTGTCGCGCGGCAGCCTCGTGGTGTGTCCGCTGTCGCGCATCCATACGCTGGTCACCGATTCCGACGCCCCCGCCGCCGCGCTCGACATGCTGCGCGACAACGGCGTGCAGGTGGTCGTCGCCACCGCGTCAGCCGAAGCCAATGCGGCGGCATGACCATGACCAGCGCCTCCCCGCATGACAACGCCGCCCCTGCAATCCTCTCGGTGCGCGGGATAGAGAAATCCTTTCCCGGTGTCCGCGCCCTCACGGGCGTGTCGTTCGACGTCGCCAAGGGCGAGGTCCACGCGCTGCTCGGCGAGAACGGCGCCGGCAAATCGACCCTGATCAAGATCGTCTCCGGCGTGTTTCCGCCCGATCGCGGCGAGGTGGTCGTCGACGGCAAGCCGGTCAGCCTGACGCGGCCGGACGATGCGCGGCGCGCCGGCATTGCGACGATCTATCAGGAGCTCCTGCTGTTCCCCGAGCTGACGGTCGCCGAGAACATCTTCATGGGCCATGCGCCCCGCAAGGGTTTTGGCCGGCTCGACTGGCGCGCGATGCGCGACAAGACCAGGGCGCTGCTGGCGTCGCTGGAGATTCACGACCTGCAAGCCGACCGCGTGGTCGGCTCGCTCAGCGTCGGCAATCGCCAGCGTGTTGAAATTCTGCGCGCACTGTCGCAGGACGCCCGGATCCTGATCATGGACGAGCCGACGGCGGCGCTGACCGAATATGACGTGACGCGGCTGTTCGACATCGTGCGCAAGCTGAAGGCGCGCGGCGTCGCCGTGATCTATATCAGCCACAAGCTCGACGAGATCTTTGCGATCGCCGACCGCGTCACGGTGCTGCGCGACGGCGCGCATGTGGCGACCCGGCGCGTTGCGGAGACCGACGCGGCCGCCCTCGTGCAATCGATGGTCGGCCGCAAGATCGAGAGCCTGTTCCCAAAGATTACGGTGCCGATCGGCGCGCCGGTGCTGGAGGTCAGGGATCTCGA
>Ga0070710_10001103_pt1 | contig 12792 bp, 10 predicted proteins | sample LARL52metaG_FD_65454 | JGI IMG/M metagenome (GOLD analysis project Ga0070710, IMG submission 65454) | Corn, switchgrass and miscanthus rhizosphere microbial communities from Kellogg Biological Station, Michigan, USA - LAR L5-2 metaG | ecosystem: Host-associated > Plants > Roots > Rhizosphere ... | reverse complement strand
CGCGCTCGGCGTCGGAGACGCGCAGGTGCTGGTCGGAATACAGGCCGCCGCTCGCAGGCGAAGCACCAGCCCCGCCGTCCGGCGCACCGTTACCTTTATCTATGACCATAAGACATGAGTACATTCGATAATTCGGCTTGTCAAACGTGGCGGCCCAGGGCAGCAGCGCAGCGCCTGCAAACAGGACCGCCGCCGGGCACTGCGGACCGGCCCCCGGCGATCCGCCTGCCTCGCGGCGATGTGAAAACTGGTGATAACCCGCTGTATTACCCGGTCACCGATCCCAGTTTCCAGCGCACGATGCTGGTGAGCGATGGTGCCCGCCGAGCGGTAGAGCCCGAAATTTGATCCACATCAGAGCAGAGGGGCCTCGCTGTCACATTCATGACAAACGCGGGAGCCCTGCACCGGTGGGTTCAGTCGGCGGTGTCGAAGTTGACCGAGCTGTAGGCGCGCAGCTTCCAGAGCTGGTGCTCGCTGGTGATGGTCCTGATGGTGCCCGAACGGGCCCGCATCACCAGGGAATGCGACATGGCGCCGCCGGCCCGGTACCTGACCCCGGCGAGGAGCTCCCCGTCGGTGATCCCGGTGGCGGCGAAGAACGCGTCCTCGGAGGCGACAAGGTCGTCGGTGGTGAGCACCCGGGACAGGTCGTGCCCGGCGTCGAGCGCCCGCCTCCGCTCCGCGTCGTCGCGCGGGGCCAGGCGGCCCTGGATGATTCCGCCCAGGCACTTGACGGCGCAGGCGGCGATGATGCCCTCGGGCGTGCCGCCGACGCCGAGCAGCAGGTCAACCCCGGTACCGTCGCGTGCTGCCATGATCGCGCCGGCCACGTCGCCGTCGGTGATGAGCTGGATCCGCGCCCCTGCCGCGCGGACCTCGGAAACGAGATCCGCGTGCCGCGGCCGGTCCAGGATGACCACGGTCACGTCCTGCGGTGAGCAGGCCTTGGCCTTGGCGACCTTGCCGATGTTGTGCGCGACAGGCGCCTCGATGTCCACCACATCCGCGGCGGCCGGCCCGGTGACCAGCTTGGACATGTAGAAGACCGCGGACGGGTCATACATCGAGCCGCGTGCGCTGACGGCGAGCACCGAGATCGCGTTCGGCATTCCGTTGGCGGTCAGCCGGGTGCCGTCGATCGGGTCCACCGCGACGTCAACGGCGGGGCCGCTGCCGTCCCCCACCTCCTCGCCGTTGTAGAGCATCGGGGCGCGGTCCTTCTCGCCCTCGCCGATCACCACCACGCCGTTCATCGAGACCGTGTTGATAAGCGTGCGCATCGCATTCACCGCGGCGCCGTCGGCACCGTTCTTGTCGCCCCGGCCCACCCACCGCGCGGCGGCCATGGCACCGGCCTCGGTGACCCTGACCAGTTCCATGGCGAGGTTGCGGTCCGGCGCCTGCCGGGGCGGCCTCGGGGGCTCGGTTACCGTGAACCCCGGCTCGCCTGGGATGCCGTCGGTCGCGTGGTCTGTCATGGCCGGCGCCTTCCGTCAGAAATGAATACCTCAGAACGGCGCGGCGGGCTCGCTCGGTCCCGCCTCGTCGGCCGACGCCGCGGTCAGCCGGGCTCTGGCGCCTTCGAGCCACTCTGAGCAGATGGTGGCGAGCCGCTCACCCTGTTCCCAGAGTTCCAGCGACTCCTCCAGGGTGAGTCCCCCGCCTTCAAGCCGCCGGACCACGTCGGCGAGCTGATCGCGCGCCGTCTCGTAAGGGACCGGGGAAGCAGCCTCCGTCACCCGTGCCAACTTAGCCGGCGGTGCCCCCGCCGGAACTGAAGCCGGAGGTCAGGCCTTGGTGCTCTCGTCGGCGGTCACCGAAAGCTGGTCCTCGGCGAACCGCACGGTCAGCCGCTCACCGGGGCCGACACTGGTGGCGCTGCGGACCACGCCGCCGCCGGGCCGCTGGACGATGGCATATCCGCGCTTCAGGGTCGCCGACGGCGCCAGCGCGAGCAGCCGGGCCCGCAGATGGCCCATGTCGTCGGCGGCGCGGTCAAGGTCGGCGGCCAGAGCGCGGCGGCCCCGTTCGGTCAGCGCGGTCACCTGCTCCTGCCGCCGGTCGACGTCGCTTACCGGATCGGCCAGCACCGGGCGGGACCGCATGGCGTCCAGCCAGGCTCGTTCCCGGTCCAGCCGGCCCGCGACGATCCGGTATGCGCGGGCACGCAACTGGGCGATGAGGTCAAGCTGCTCGGCCACGTCCGGCACCACCCGGCGGGCCGCGTCGGTCGGCGTTGAGGCCCGCACGTCGGCGACCAGGTCGAGCAGCGGGGTGTCCTGCTCGTGACCGATCGCGCTGACCACCGGGGTCCGGCAGGCGGCCACCGCGCGGATCAGCGTCTCGTCGGAGAACGGCAGAAGGTCCTCGATCGACCCGCCGCCCCTGGCGATGATGATCACATCCACGGCGGGGTCAGCGTCCAGGCGCGACAGTGCGTCGGTGACCTCGGCGACCGCGAAGGCGCCCTGTACGGCCACCTGCTCGACCCGGAACCGCACGGCGGGCCAACGCCTGGCGGCATTTTGCTGCACATCCCGCTGGGCCGCCGAGTCGCGCCCGCAGATCAGGCCGATGCATCCGGGCAGGAACGGCAGCCGCCGCTTGCGTTCCGCCGCGAACAGCCCTTCCGCGGCCAGCGCGCGGCGCAGCCGCTCCAGCCGCGCCAGCAGCTCACCGATGCCCACGGCCCGGATCTCCAGGGCGGCCAGCGAGAACGACCCGCGGGCCACGTTGAACTCGGGCTTGGCCCACACCACCACGCGGGCGCCCTCACCGGGCGCCGGGTCCGCTGCCTCCAGCACCGTCCGGGCGCAGATGACCCGCACCGACACCGCGGCCACCGGATCCCGCAAGGTCAGGAACGCGGTGTTGCCGCGCTTGGTCAGCTCGGCGATCTGGCCTTCGACCCAGATCCGGCCCAGCCTGCCCACCCAGTCGCCGACCAGGCGAAGCGCGGTGCGAACCGGAACGGGTGAGTCAGCGGAGGTCTGCAGAGGCATGGCAACACCACAATGACACCGCGACCGGCCCGCAGGCGCCTTATCCGGCGCTGATCTTCGCCAGGCGCCGTTCGAGCATGGTGATCACCGGCTCCCGGCGCGCGTGCGCCTTCTCGTAGGCGAGCATCGCCTGGATTGCTGGCGCGTCGAGCACCCGCAGCCGGGCACGCAGGGAGGCAATCGAGAGGTCGTCGTATCCGGGCAGCGGCGGCGCCTGCGTGGCCGGCTCCGCCTCGCCCGCCCGTGACGCTGGCACGGTCTTGGCCGCCTTCGCGGCGCGGGGTGCCTTCGTGTCCGGCGAGGTCTTGGAAGCGCGCGTCGTCTTCGCAGCCGGCGGGGCCTTGGCGGTGGGCGGGGCCTTGGCGGTGGGCGCGGCCTTGGCTGCGGGTGCGGCCTTAGCGGTGGGTGCGGCCTTGGTGGTAGGCGCGGCCTTGGCAGGGCGCGAGGGCTTCGCGGCGGGCGCGGCCTTGGTGGCGGGCGTGGTCTTCGCGGTCACCGGGCTCCGGCCCGCCGTCGCCTCGCGCACGGCCGGCTGACCCGCGACGGTGGGCTCGGTCCGCGTCACCCCGTTCCGCGGCGGCTCAGGGGCCCGCCGGTCGGCAGGCAGGCCGGCCGGGGCCCGGTCCGGTGTCCAGACCTGTTCGGCCGCACGGGCGCGGACCTTGTCGGCGGTCAGCAGGATCTGTCCGATCCCTGCGAAGACCGCACGGAGCACAACCACGGGAGCCTCTTTGATGCGGTCATTGACCTGCGGGATTGGCATAGCGGTTCTCCTGCGTGCGGGCCTAAGGTCTCCACTGGCGGGGGTGGGCCGCCGGCGTTGCGTGAGTTCATTGTCTCTTCCCGTCCCGTTCACCGCAGCAGGGGCCCGGGAGTTTGTACGGATAAAGCCCGGCCGGCCGCATCCCCCACGCCGGGGGACAGCGGCCCGGCAAGGCTCACCTACCATGAGAGGCATGCCTGTCAAGACCCGGCGTGTCCTGCTTGCCAAGCCCCGCGGTTACTGCGCGGGGGTTGACCGGGCGGTGCAGACGGTCGAGGTAGCACTCGAGTTGTACGGCGCCCCCGTCTACGTGCGCAAGCAGATCGTGCACAACTCCCATGTGGTCGCGTCCCTGGAAGCCCGCGGCGCGATCTTCGTGGAAGAGGCCGGGGAGGTGCCGGAGGGCGCTGTGGTGGTGTTCTCCGCGCACGGGGTGGCGCCACAGGTCCGCGAGGATGCCCGCAAGCGCGGCCTGCAGACGATCGACGCGACCTGCCCGCTGGTCACCAAGGTGCACAACGAGGCGCGGCGGTTCGCCGCCCAGGGCTACGACATCCTGCTCATCGGGCACGAGGGGCACGAGGAGGTCGTCGGCACCACGGGCGAGGCGCCAGCGAACATCCATCTGGTGGACGGCCCGGAGGAAAACGCGAGCGCCACGGTGCGCGATCCGGCCAAGGTCGCCTGGCTGTCCCAGACCACACTGTCGGTGGACGAGACGCAGCAGACCGTCGCCGCGCTACGGCAGCGGTTCCCGCTCCTGGTCGACCCGCCCAGCGACGACATCTGCTACGCCACGCAGAACCGGCAGGTCGCGGTCAAGGCCATCGCCAGCGAGTCGGACCTGGTCCTGGTGGTCGGCTCCACGAACTCCTCCAACTCGGTGCGCCTTGTCGAGGTGGCCCGCGACGGTGGCGCCGGTGCCGCGTACCTGGTGGACGACGCCTCGGCGCTGCGGCCCGAATGGCTGGAGGGCGTCACCACGGTCGGGCTGACCAGCGGGGCATCGGTTCCCGAGGACCTGGTGGAGGGCATGCTCGCCCGGCTCGCCGAGAGCGGCTTCGACCAGGTCGAGGAGGTCGAGGCCGTGCCCGAGCGGATGCAGTTCGCCCTGCCGCACGAACTGCGCCGGGCCAAGGCGGACCGGGACAACTAGCCCCCACTCAGCCCTGCGATGATCCGGAATGTTGCGACGGAGACTTTAGCGCCGACCGGAGCCATCATTCGCGGGGGTCCGGGGGTCCCGGACCCCCGGGCTAATACAGCGAACAACGGCGCCGCTGGCCGAAGGCCAGCAAGCAGGGTTGACCGTCTCGGACCCTTCAGCCGGAACGCAGTTCCCGGCGCAGGTCCTGGATGCATCCCGGCAGGCCGCGGATCCAGGTGATGATCACCGTGAGGACCATGCCGACGGCCAGCCACGGTGCCACGCTCGCGAGCGTGACCACGCTGCCCACGATGACCGACATGAACAAGCCGCCCGGCCCGGTCATCGCGCTGACGAGGATCACCGCGGCCAGGAAAAGCAGTGGCGGGCTGACCACGACGGTGAGCAGGGCGGCGGGCGCCGCGTAGCGGGCGGCGAGCACGCAGCCCGCCACGAAGGCCAGGCCGGCCAGCCCGGCCCAGCCCAGCCACGCGGCCAGCAGCAGGCCGATCAGGTACACCCCGGCCATGGTCGCCACGGCGCCCCGCCCGGTGAGCCGTGCTGCGTTGCCAGCCGCACGCTCGGGCAGACCGGTTTCGGGCCCGCGCCCGGCGAGCCCTGCTGCCCGGTCGGTGGCACGCTCGGGCGGGCTGCCCACGGCTCCGCGCCCGACGAGCCCGGCCGCCGGGCCAGCGGCCTGCTCGGGCCGCCGGTCAGGTAGCGGTGCCATTGGTGTGGGCCATGAACAGCTCAGCCGGTGAGCCTTCGGGCGCGGTAGCTTCGGTCAGTTCGGGCGGGGTCGCCGGCCCCGCCGCCCGGGCAGGTGCCGCCGCGGTCAGTGCGGACGGGGTGGTCTCTGCCGCCTGTGCGGGGACGACCGAGGCGGTCAGTTCCGGCGCGGACAGCAGCCGGGTGGTCTCCTCGACGATCCGCGGTGCCTCCTGGGCGTCTTCGACCAGGCCGAGTTCGGCGAGCCGGCGGGCGCTCACCAGCACCCGGCTCTCCAGCGAGCCGACGGTCTGGTTGTAGGCGGTCACCGCGCCGGTGAGCGCCTTGCCCACCCGGTCCATGTGCTGCCCGAGGCCGGAGATGCGCTCGTAAAGCTCCCGCCCTGCCTCGAAGACCGCCCGGGCGTTCTCCGACAGCGCCTCCTGCTGCCAGGCGTACTGCGCGGTACGCAGCAGCGAGACCAGGGTCGTGGGGGTGGCGATGTGCACCCGGCGGGCCATGGCATGCTCCAGCAGGCCGGGATCGTGCTCAAGCGCCGGGGCGAGGAACGCCTCGCCGGGGATGAACAGCACCACGAACTCGGGTGCCGCTGGCAGCGCGGACCAGTACGCCTTGGCGGCCAGCCGGTCCACGTGCTCGCGCAGGTGCCGGGCATGCGCGGCGAGCCTGGTTTCGCGCACGGTCTCGTCCGTGGCCTCGGCGGCTTCGAGGTAGGCCGCCAGCGAGACCTTGGAATCCACCACGATGTGCTTGCCCCCGGCCAGGTGGATCACCATGTCCGGGCGCAGTTGCCCGTCGCTGGTGGTCACCGTTGCCTGCTCGTCGAAGTCGCAGCGGGCGCTCATGCCGGCAAGCTCGACCACGCGGCGGAGTTGCATCTCGCCCCAGCGGCCCCGGGCCTCTGGCCGGCGCAGCGCCGTGACCAGAGCGTTTGCCTGCTGCTTGAGCTCATCGGAACTGCGCCGGGTGATCGTCATCTGCTCGGTAAGGGCGGCGTGCGACGCGGCGCGCTGCGCGTCCGACTCGCGCAACTGCGCCTCGACCCGGGTCAGAGTCTCCTTCAGCGGCCCGACCAGGCCCTCCACCGCGGCCTTGCGGGTCTCGAGTTCACCCGCGGCCCGGGCGTTCGCGGCGCTGAACCGCCCCTCCGCCATCTCCAGGAACCGGCGGGCGCTCGCGTCAAGCGCCTGCGCCGACAGTGCCTGGAACCGCTCCGCGAGCTGCCCGTCGACCAGTGCCGTTCGCTGCTCCGCGGCCCGGGCGCGCTCGTCGGCGGCGCTCGCCCGCGCCACCAGGTCCGCGGTGGCACCTGCCTCCCGGTTGCGGGCCACGAGGAAGCCGATGACCGCGCCCAGCAGCACGCCGATGACGAGCGTGAGCAGTGAGATCAGGGGCATGTCGCCATACTTGCAGCAAGCGATGACAGTTCCCATTCGCCACGCGGGCCGCCGGCCAGGGCGTACCCGGGGTCGGCCGGCGTGCGTGAGCCGCCCGCGCCCGGGCCTGCCCGGTTCCCCGGGAACCGTTGGCGTCCGGGGTACCCGCCCGCGCCGGGTCACGCGGCGCTTGTCGGGGTACCCCGGAATCCGGCCTGGTCAGAGCGGTGCGATCACTTCTTCAGCGTAATGTTGACAAATTCTCCAGAGCCCGTGGTGGCCACCTTCAGCGTCCCGGTCAAGATCGTGCTGGCGACGAACTGTTTGCTGCTCGTCCACGACGCCTCGTTGTAGTCCGTGGACGTCTGGGTGTAGGTCGTGCCGTCCAGGGTGCAGGTCTCGGTACCGGGGATCACCAGCTTGGCGCCGGAGATCACGCCCGCGCCGGTGACCGCGCCGGACGCGAGGCCCTTGACCGTCAGCGATTTCGCCTTGGAGTTGAACACCGGCGCCGCGGCCTTGACATCCGCGCCGTCGGTACGGGTCGCCCCGGCCGGGGCCGAGAGGGACACCTTCCTGATCACGTCGATGAAGTGCACCAGGTGCCCGGGCGTGCCCGCGGCGATCCCGGCCGCGATCGGCGCGGTCGGCGCGCCGCCGACCCCGCCGCCCCACGACGCGAAGCTGCACGCGAGCGGCGGCACGCACGCCGCGTCGACCTGGAGCGAGTTCGGCGTGCTGAACGTCGCCTTCGCGTCGCTGAGCTTCAGTCCCTTCAGGCCCGTGGTCAGCGTGACCGAGCCGGTGAGGGTGCCCAGGTAGTCGGTCTCGCTGCCGGCCGAGCAGGTGCCCGCGGAGTGGGAGGTGGGCTTGTAGGACAGGTTCAGTGAGGCAACCGGCGACAGGTCGGAGTGGGAGTTGATGGTCGCGGCTCCGGTGGTCTTGTTCACGGTGAAGTCGGCGCCGGGCATCTGCATGCCCCAGTCGTGGATCTCGGTGCCGCTCAGGTGCGGGGTTTCGATGAGCACATCGATGGTCACCGGGCCACCCGACGAGCCGCCGATCAGCGACACGTTCAGGTTCCAGGTATGGCCGCCGGAGGTGATGCCCACCGTGCCGGCGGTGAGGAAGTAACTCAGGTTCGTCGCCGCTGAGGCCGGCGCGGCTGCCGTGCCGAGCGTGGCCAGGGACAGCGTCACCGCGAGGACCGCGCCGATGCGAGCGCGCATCTTGGTCATGGACGTTCCGAACTTGCGCATAGAAAACCACCCGTCCTGGTCCCGGATAGTGCAGGCACTTTCTGGCAGCGATCGTGCGCCCGGCGTCCCGGCCCGATCAATCCGTGAACCCCGCAGAGTTCTCACCCGGCACCCGTTCTCACCGTGAACGGGCTCAGGCGGTGGGCGTCTAGACTGCGCGGGTGAGCTTGTCCATCGGCATCGTCGGCCTGCCCAACGTCGGGAAATCCACCCTGTTCAACGCCCTGACCAGGGCGGGCGCGCTGGCGTCGACCTATGCGTTCGCGACCGTCGAGCCCAATGTGGGCATCGTGGGCATCCCCGACCCGCGCCTGAAGGTGCTGGCGGAGCTGAGCGGGTCCGCCAAGATCATCCCGGCGACCGTGCGTTTCGTGGACATCGCGGGCCTGGTGCGGGGCGCGTCGGAGGGGCAGGGCCTGGGTAACCAGTTCCTCGCGCACATCCGGGAGACCGACGCGATCTGCCAGGTGGTGCGCGTGTTCGATGACCCGGACGTGAGCCACGTCAATGGCGATGTGGGCCCGGCGCGCGATGTGGAGATCATTTCCACGGAATTGATGTTGGCGGACCTCCAGACGCTGGATAAAGCCTTGCCCCGGCTCGCCAAGGAAGTGAAGTTCTCTAAGGACGCAGAACGGCTTCGCGTGGCCGATACCGCCGCGGCGGCACAGCGGCTGCTCAACGAGGGGACCACGTTGTGGCAGGGCGCGGCAGAGGCCGGCATCAACCTCAGTGACCTGCGCGAACTGCAACTGCTAACCGCCAAGCCGTTCCTGTACGTGTTCAACACCGACATGACCGGCCTGCCCGACGACCAGCGGAAAGAGCTCACCGCCCTGGTGGCGCCGGCCGAGCCGATCTTCCTCGACGCGAAGACCGAGGCGGAGCTCGCGGAGCTGCCCGAGGACGAGGCGGCCGAACTCGCGGCCGAACTCGGGCTCGGCGAGCCGGGGCTGGACCGGCTGGCCGAGGCCGGGTTCGCGGCGCTCGGGCTGACCACGTTCCTGACCACCGGCCCCAAGGAAACCCGGGCCTGGACGATCCGTGTCGGGGCGACGGCGCCCGAGGCGGCCGGGGTGATCCACAGCGACTTCCAGCGCGGCTTCATCAAGGCCGAGATCGTGTCCTACGACGACCTGGTTGCGGCCGGCTCCATCGCCGCCGCGCGCGCTGCCGGCAAGGCCCGCATCGAGGGCAAGGACTACGTCATGCAGGACGGCGACGTGGTCGAGTTCCGCTTCAATGTGTAACCGGGTGGCCGGGGTTCCGGGCGTCCGTAATGCGGCATCGCCGTGCCGCCGCCCGTGCCGTGCGCCCCACCGCGCCGCAGCGCGCGGTCGCGGAGATCGCCGGGGTGTCTGGTTTGCCGTGTTCGCCGGGCCGGAACGGGGGATATCACCAGGTATGCGGTGCAGGATCCCACGTACTGGACGGCGCGGCTTATCCAGCGCGGAGTCACCACAGAGTCACCAGGGGCTGGCGTCCTGTGACGTGTGACCCGGACGCAAGGGCCGTTTTGGCGGTATCTGCCCTGTTCAGGCAGCAATGTCCTAAGGATCTTAGGGCTCATGGCGCGTCCGGCCGGGTTCCAATGGCGGGGGATGGCAGGCTTGTGAGCTGGGTCAAAGGGCTGCCCGAGCAGCGTGTTATGGCGCAGAATGGTGCAACGGACACGGAGAGCACTGCACGTCATAGCGGTGCGTGCACAGAAGTGGGGCGGAGGTGCGATGGTTCGCAGGTCGACCGTTGATCGCAGCCCGCAACCAGATCTGTACAGTCCGGGCTACGATCCGGGGGTCGGAAACCAGCAGGCCGGTAACGGCAAGCGACCGCGATCCGGCTCCGGCTGGCGTGGCGCCGGGGGCCGCTGGCTGGTCTGGACGTTCCGCCTGGTCGTCTGGGCGGTGCTGCTCATCATCGGTTACCGCGGCGTGATGGCCATCGTCCTGAACGAGACACCGCCCAGTAAGACGGCCCCTGCCCCGGCCGCGCCGGCGACTTCGGGCTTCCCGGTCCAGGAAGCCAGCGCGTACGCCCTCCAATTCGGCCAGGTGTACTTGAACGCCAGCCCGCGCACGGCCAGCCAGCGCGCCGGCGACCTGGCGCCGTTCCTGCCGACCGGCACTCCCGATCAGCAGCTCGGGTGGAATGGGGGCGGCTCGCTGACTCTCCAGTCCGAGCAGGTCGCGGGCGTGCGGGTGGAGGACGCCCAGCACGCGGTGGTCACCCTGCTGGCCCGGGTGAACGGCAACATGATGGAACTGGGCGTGCCGGTCTACGCCGCGGCTGGCGGCCTGGGGATCTCCGGCGAGCCCGCGTGGCTGCCGGCGCCGAAGTCTGTCACGGCGCCCGCACCGCCCACGGTCAATACCGACAACGCCACCGAATCGGAGCTCATGCCCCAGCTTCGCGCCTTTTTCGCGGCCTACGCGAGCGGGGACCAGTCCACCCTCGGCCGATTCCTGGCGCAGGGCACCTCGGTGACCGGCCTGGGCGGCAACGTCCTGTTCGGTTCTGTCACCGGCGTCACGGTACCGGTCGGCGGCAACGTCCGTCACATTGTGACGACGGTCGTCTGGGAAATCCCTGGGGCCGCGGCCAAGGGAGCGCGGCCCGGAAACACGACGGCTAACCTCGAAATGACCTATGCGCTGACCATGGTGAGGCAGCATGGAACTTGGTATGTCCAGAACATTGCCCCATCCACCCAGGCCGGGGGCCAGCCGTGACCTCGCGCCGGGTTGACTTCTCCGCGACGCTCCTCACCCGCAATGCCCCCAACCCCGGAGTAGGACGATGTCGTTCCATTCGCTGATCGTGGCAGCGCCGCTGTCACTCAACACGTCCGGCCTGGTGTCGTACTTGCAAGGTCTCTTTGGCCCGCTGTTCCTGGGGATCGTGGGAATCGTGGCGCTCTTCTTCCTGTTCACGCGCGAGATCATCCGGTTCGTTCAATTCGTTGTCCTTGCTGTCGCGATCGCCGTGATCTTCTATACCCCGAGCATCGTGCAAACGCTTGCACAGGGGATCGCCAAGGCTCTGGGCGTCCACTGATCTCCGTCCGGGCATAAGGAGAGCGACCGGTGGAGCTGCCCACCTATACGAGCATCTGGCGGATTGAGAAAAGGCTGTACAAGCTCTACGATTTCCGCCTGCCAATGCCGCTGCCCGTAGGGCAGATTGCAGTGTTCACCGCCGTTACGGTGCCCTATGTAGTTCTTCTCACGCTGTTCGGCCTGCCGTTCAACCACAGTTTGTTCTGGCTGTACGTGCTGCCGCCCGGCCTGCTCACGTGGCTGGCGACGCGGCCGGTACTGGAAAGTAAACGCCTCCCCGAGTTGCTCATTTCCCAGGCGCGTTACCTGGGGGAACCGTCCACCTGGTGCCGTATGGCCCCACTGGCCGAAAAAGACCAGGTCGTCGTGGTCGGCCGGGTGTGGCGGCGGGCCAGCGTTGCCGCCACGGCCGAGGCCGCCGAGGCCGAGATCGCCACCGCCGAGCAGGACCAGGCCGTCGCCGGGTTGCCGCTGACCGGGAGGCCCGCCCTGCCGGTCGCGACCCCGTTGGTACGGCCGGTCGCCGCGCACGCCGACGCCACGGATACCGTTCCGGCACCGCGGGCCCGGGGCCGTCAGGCGCGGGGCCGGCTGGTCCGGCAGCGCCAGGCTCCTGAGCAGGGGGCGGCGGAGGGCGCCCCGGCCCGGCCACCGTGGGGCGAGCGTGCCCAGCAGGGCGCTGAGCCGCGGGAGAGCCGTTGGGGGCTTGCGGCGGGCACCTCGCGCCGGACGCCGGCACGGGAGCGTCCGGGCGTGCCCGACGCGAGCAGGGCGCCGGACTCTGGCAGGGCGCCGGACTCGGGAAGGGCGCCGGACGCGGGAAAGGCACCAGGGCCGCCAGGGGAGGCGCAGGGCACGCCGGTCGCTGGCGTCGGCCGGGCCAAGGACGCGACCGCGAGAACCTGGCGGGATCCGGGCCTGGCCGGAACGGCTGGCCACGGACGTCACGCGGCGGCGGGCAGGCCGCCCGCGCCAGCCCGGCCGCCCGCGCCGGTCGGTTACGCGGCGGGAGCGCGGCCCGCGCCTCCGGGCACGAATGGTCCGGTCAGCAATGGCCCCGTCGCCGGTGGCCCAGTAGCCGGCAATGCCGGCCGGCCACACGGGGATTCGGGGACCGGCAGGGATGCGGGTACCGGCTGGCCGATGGTCGGCTACGGCACGGCCGCGGACGCCCGGCCTGCTGATCCGGTTGCGGGGGCCTGGACGGGTGGCCCGGCTGTGGGCGCCCGGTCTGACGATCCGGCCAAGGATTCTGGTCCCGGCCAGAACTACGGTCCGGACCGGAATGCGGGTCTGGGCACGGACGAGGGCGCACGCTGGGCCGCGGGAACGGGCTGGCCGGTTGGCTACCCGCCCGTCGCGAGCATGCCGCCGGGTGGGTCGGCAGGGCCGGCCGGGCCGGGGCCGGGCTCCGGCGTCGCTTCGGGCTCCGATGTGGCTTCGGGCTCCGGCGTGGC
>Ga0070710_10001092_pt1 | contig 12842 bp, 8 predicted proteins | sample LARL52metaG_FD_65454 | JGI IMG/M metagenome (GOLD analysis project Ga0070710, IMG submission 65454) | Corn, switchgrass and miscanthus rhizosphere microbial communities from Kellogg Biological Station, Michigan, USA - LAR L5-2 metaG | ecosystem: Host-associated > Plants > Roots > Rhizosphere ... | reverse complement strand
GGGTGGTGTTGGACAGCGCGCGGGTGGCGGCGGTTCCGCCGCCGGCGAGGGCGGCGATGAGCAGGGCGCTGACGAGGAGGAGGCGGCGCGAGCGCGGCCTGCGGTGCCGGTTGCCGGGCGGGGCGGCCAGTGCGGGGGCGGCGGCCAGGGTGGGGGCAAGGGCGGGAGTGGCGGCGGCGGTGCGCGGCGCGGGCGCGGGTGTCTGGGCGGGCTGGGCTTTGCCGGCGGGCGGGGTGAGGCGAACCGGTGCTGCCGCCGCGGCGGCGGCCCTGGCCGTTGCGGCGCCCGCCGCGGCGGCGCCGAGTGCGATGGCGTGTTTGGGGTGGGTGTCGACGGAGGTCGGGCGTCCGAGTTCCGCGGAGACCAGGTGAGCGACCATGGGGATGCGCGAGGAACCGCCGACCAGCAGCACGGTGTGCAGCTGGCGGGGATCGATGCCAGCAGAGTCCAGCGCCCGGCGCAGCGAGGCGATGGTGGCGTCGATCGCCGGGCGGATCATTTTCTCGAACTCGCCGCGGGTCAGCCGGACCTCGGTTTGCAGCCCGGGCAGCAGCACCGCAATGGTGGTTTCGGTGTCCGCGGACAGGGTTTCCTTGGCGGTCACGCATTCGCGGCGCAGCCGGATGGCGGCGCTGGTGGCCCGGGGATCGGCCGGGTCGAGGCGGGAGACCGCGCCGTCCAGGGCCCGGTCGACGTGGGTGAACACGGCCTCGTCGAAGTCCACGCCGCCCAGTCCCTCGATGCCTTGCGGGCGTCCCAGGATGTCGAAGCCGTGCTCGGCGGTGCGCAGCACGGTCGCGTCGAAGGTGCCCCCGCCTAGGTCGTAGACCGCGACCAGCGCCCCGGGGTCGAGGTGAGCGCTGCGGGCGTAGTGCGCGGCGGCGGCCTCCGGCTCGGTGAGCATCCGGACCCCACCCAGCCCGGCCAGCCCGGGGACCTGCGCGAACAGCTCACGCTTGTAGGGTCCCCAGCTCGCCGGGTAGGTCAAGGTGACCATCGCGGGCCGGCCGCCCTCACGGCCGCTGACCAGGTCGGCGACGGCGCGCAGCTGGTGGGCCATCAGCGCGGCGGCCGTGTATGACGTCCCGCCAAGGATCACCGGCACCGGGTCGCCGAACCGGCGCTTGACCGACCGGGCGACCCGGTCCGGCTCGGCCGCGGCCCGCCGCTCGGCGGCCCCGCCGGTCAGCACCGTGCCATCGGCGCGGATCAGCACCACCGAGGGAACCGCATCAGTGTGGTCACCCAAGGTGGCCATCTCAACCCGCCCATCGCGGGCAACGGCAGCCGCGGTGAAGGTCGTCCCCAGGTCGACACCCAGCCCGTAACTCATCGGAACCGCCAAGTCGACACCCGCCAGATCAAGACCGTCGTGCCCCCCGGACTCACCCACACCAGGCTGGTCATGGCTTGTTCTCCCCTGGCAGTCTGAGAAGGGTAGTTGTTACCTGCTCGGAGGCCCGGACGGGGCTGCAGATACACGGGACGCCTTTTAATCCGGGGCGGTGATCTCGGACCAGAGGGAGCCACGCGGCGTTCTCACGTGCGGGCAGAAGCTGTCAGCGCACTTAGTACGTCCGTTCGCGGCATTAAAGAGTTCCTGTGCTGGCCGGTTCGGAGTTAACTTTGGGGTGGAGTTCTGCTGCCCGGGGGGGTGGAAGATGAACTACCCGGACGTTCCCGCGCTGCGATTCGGCGTCCTGGGTCCGCTCCGGGTCTGGCGGGGCGAGACTGTTCTAGATCTTGGGCCGGTCCAGCAGCGGGTGGTGCTCGCCGTTCTGGCGCTGCAGGCAGGCCGACCGGTCGGCAGGCAGCAGATGATCAATGCCGTGTGGGGCGATGCACCGCCTAGGAATGCAGTGAACCTGGTGCAACGGCACGTCTCCGGGCTGCGCCGTGTGCTTGAGCCGGAGCGTCCCGGCCACGCGCCGTCCGGCTTGCTGGCTTGGACCGAAGTCGGCTATCAGCTGACCGTGCCGAAGCGTGCACTGGATCTGGATGTATTCGAGGGAGGCCTCAGCCGCGCACGGGCTGCCCGGGCCGCGGGACAGCTGCAGGAGGCCGCCGAGGCGCTGCATTCAGCGTTGGGGCTCTGGCGCGGTCCGGTCTGTGACGGTCTGTCCAGCCCGTTCCTGGACGCGCAGGCTGATCGGTTGGACGAGTCACGCATCAGCGTGCTCGAGGAGCGCATCGAGCTTGACCTGGCGATCGGCGTTCACGCCGACCTGATCGCGGAACTGCGGGATCTCGTGGCTAGGCACCCGTTGCGGGAACGGTTGTACGGCCTGCTCATGTTGGCGCTGTACCGAGTCGGCCGTCAGGCAGACGCGCTGACCGTTTTCCGGGACGCACGACGCCATCTGCACGATGAACTCGGCGTCGAGCCGGGGGCCGCGCTTCAGCAACTCCATCAGCAGATCCTGGCCGCTGATCCGGAGCTGGTCGCAGCGGGTGCCGCTGAGGTCGGCGCAATGACCGAGACGCGGCGGCCGCTGCCTGTGCAGTTGCCGCACCAGATTCCGGACTTTACCGGCCGCCATGCTGAACTCGACCGACTCGACGCATTGGTCACCGGTCCCCACGAGAACATCGGGACAAGCGTCGTCATCACGTCGATCGCGGGAACCGCCGGAGTCGGTAAGACCGCCTTGGCGGTGCACTGGGCGCACCGGATTAGCGCGAAATTTCCCGACGGGCAGCTGTACGTAAACCTGCGGGGCTTCGACCCAACCGGTTCGGCCATGAAACCGGCCGAGGCGATCCGGGGATTCCTGGACGCATTCGGGGTTACACCGCAGCAGCTTCCGACCAGCCTTGAGGCCCAGGCAGCCCTCTACCGCAGTTTGCTCGCCGGTCGGCGAGTGCTCATCTTGCTAGACAATGCCGCAGGCGAGGACCAGGTCAGACCGCTGCTACCAGGCTCGCCCGGCTGCTTGGTCATCGTGACCAGCCGCAACGAGCTGCAGGGCCTCATTGTTACCGAGGGTGCGCAGCCGGTGCTCGTGGATCTGATGAGCGTCCCGGAGGCGCGCCAGCTGCTTTCCCGGCGCATCGGGGTGAGCCGGGTGGCAGCCGAAGCGCAGGCCGTCGATAGCATCATCGCGCTGTGTGCCCGGCTGCCCTTGGCCCTGATGCTGGTGGCGGCGCGTGCCGCTACCCATCCCGGGTTCCGCCTTTCCGCATTCGCTGCGGAGCTCAGCGAGGCCGGGGGTTCGCTCGACGCGTTTGACAGCGAGGACCAGGCTACCAACGTCCGGGCCGTATTCTCGTGGTCCTACCAGCGGCTCAGCCTTTCTGGCCAGCGCCTGTTCAGGCTGCTCGGGCTCCATTTCGGGCCGGACGTTTCACTGCCGGCCATGGTCAGCCTGGCCGGGATGCCCAAAGAACAAGTCCGGCACGCGCTGGCCGAACTGACACGAGCACACCTCGTCTCTGAGCGTATTCCGGGGCGGTTCGCTATTCATGACCTGCTTCGTGCTTACGCTACCGAAGTCGCCTACGCTCACGATCCTGACGACTATCGTTACGCGGCGAGATACCGGGTCCTTGATCACTACCTGCACAGCGCCTACCGCGCCGACGAGGTGCTCAATCGACACCGTGACCGGCCGTTTACGCCCGCCGCCGCCAGTGTCGAGGTGACACCCGAAAGCCCCCCCGATCAGAAGCAGGCGCTGGCCTGGTTCGAATCAGAACACGCCGTGCTTCTCGCGGTGCTGCGGCATGCGACCGGGTTCGACACCCACATCTGGCAGCTGGCCTGGGCACTGGCGTCCTTTTTCGAGTACCAGGGCCACTGGCGGGACTGGAGAGACAGCCAGACCATGGCGCTGGATGCGAGCCTGCGGCTGCCGGACAAGCAGGCCCAGGCCCTGTCACACTCTCTGCTGGGCAGCGCGTTCGTCCAGCTCAGCAACTATGACTACGCGCGCACGCACCTCCAGCACGCCCTCGGCATGTACGGCGAACTAGGCGACAATGCTGGCCAGGCCTACGCCCATCACAGCCTCGCGCGAATGCTGGAGCGACAGGGCCTGTACTCCGAAGCGCTACCTCACGTCCAGGAGGAACTCACCCTCTTCAAGGCGGCAGGCAATGACATCGGGCGGGCCAGGGCACTCAACGCTGTTGGCTGGTTTCACGCTCAGCTCGGTGACTACACTCAAGCCCTCGACTGCTGCCAGCAGGCCCTCGACCTGCAACGGGAGATCGGAGATCGGTTCGGCCAGGCCGAGACATACGACAGCCTGGGTTACGCCCACAGCCATCTTGGCCACCAACAGGAAGCCACATCCTGCTACCAGCGGGCCGTCAACCTGTACGGTGAGCTCGGCGACCGTTACAGCGAAGCCGATGTCCTTGTCGCCCTGGGCGACGCGCACCAAGCATTCCGCGATTCTGAGTCCGCCCAGATCGCCTGGCAACGCGCACTGACAATTCTCGAGCAGCTCGACCACCCCCGCGCCGACAGCGTCCGAGCAAGAATGCGCGAAAGCAACGAATACGACATGTCGGCTCCCCGTGCAAGCCGACGCCCGGCCGACTCGGTTGCCACAGGTTCTGCATCTGTACAAAGACCGAGGAGGCGACATAAGCTAGGCACTGACGCAACATAGCCGATCGTTTTACTAACCATTGCCCGCATTGCGGTCATTGACTGTGCTCACTCTCAGTAAACGCGCCACCTCTACCTCAGATGCGTTCAGTGCCAGCCGGGCCCTCGCGGCGTTCATGTCCTGACTGCTCATCCCATTCGACCGCGCGAACGCATTTCGAGACCAATGTTCCTGCCAGACCGAGAAGACGCTTCACAGCCGGAGGTGCCCTATGGCCGATCTGGAGTTCAACAGGCAAGACATCCAAAATCTCGCTCAGAAGCTGGCCACGCTCTGGGATCAGTTCAGCCCACAAGAACGCGATCTGCTGCGAGCAATCTTCGCGAATGCCGCGGGCAAAGTTAAGCCCCCTGGCTCGCAGCAGCCAGCGACATTGCCTGCGGCTTCAGACTCGGCCCAGGCACTGACACCGGGAGCCGATTACGAAGCGACTCTCGCACATTATCAGCAACAGCTCCTCACTGCTTACATCGCTGGCAACAGCTTCAATTCCGCAACGGGCGGCGGGGGTGCTGGCAGAATCGCTTAGGCCCGGCACAGCCGAACCACGCAGGGTATTTAAGCCTTAAGCCGAATGCGGGTAAGCGTCCGGTATAATTGTTCCTTGCGCCGGAAGGCGTTATAGTCAAATTGGTGCATAGAAATCATGCAAATTGATGACATGCCGGCCACGGTAGCACCTGGTCAGCACTCAGCGTTGCCCATCGTTCTGGTCTCGATGCCGTTCATGGAGACTCACCGTCCGTCAATCCAGCTTGGCCTCCTCAAAACCCTGGCGACGAAACGGGGCTTCGATGTCCGCACGTTGCATGCGAACTTGGACTTCGCGGCGCTGATTGGTCTTGACTGCTACGACCTCCTCTGCCAGCATCGGGGTCCTTTGGTGGGCGAGTGGCTATTCTCCCTAGAGGCATTTCCAGACACTGCACCCGACTCGGATGCGCATATGATCGACGAGACCGCGGACGAGTTGTCATATTTTGGCTTGTCAACAGAAGAGCTGCGAGAAAAGCTTTCCCGAATACGCGGCATAGATGTCCCAGCATACCTGGATTCGCTGGTCGGTACCTTTCCGTGGGAAGAAGTGGCGATTGTAGGGTTCACCTCGACATTCCAGCAGAATACCGCGTCGTTCGCGCTGGCTCGACGCCTGAAACAACGCCACCCGCGCATCGTGACGATATTCGGTGGTGCTAATTTTGATAGCGAAATGGGTCCCGAACTGGTCCGTGCCGTCGAATGGATCGACGTCGCTGTCATTGGTGAAGGCGATGAGACTTTCCCGCGCCTGCTCAGCGCTCTTGCAGCTGGCGCTCACCTGGATACCGTTCCCGGTCTCGCCTACCGCCGGGATGGGCACGTTGCGGTGACACCACCCAGGTCCGCGCCCGTTCCGCTTGACGACCTGCCAGCACCAGACTATGAGGAATACTTTCAGCGCGCGGAGGACCTCGGCATCTTGCCCCGCGTCGGGCACCGCAACGTCTGGCTCCCCATCGAAACGGCCCGGGGGTGCTGGTGGGGCGCAAAGCACCACTGTACGTTCTGCGGACTCAACGGGACCGCGATGTCGTTCAGGTCCAAGTCACCCGAACGAGTGCTGGACGAACTCGCCAGCCAGGCCAAGCGATATCGGAGTTTTCGCTTTGAGGCGGTCGACAACATCATGGATACGGCGTACCTCACGAAGCTGTTTCCGATTCTCGTCGAGAATGAGACCGGTTACGAAATCTTCTACGAGGTCAAGGCCAATCTGAGGAGGGAGCAGCTAAGACTGATGGCGCAGGCCGGCGTCACTCACATCCAGCCCGGCATCGAATCGCTGAGTTCCAACGTGCTGCACCTGATGCGCAAGGGCATCCGCGCTATCCAGAATGTAAACCTCCTGCGCTGGGCCCAGTATTATGACATTCACGTTGATTGGAATCTGCTTTGGGGTTTTCCCGGCGAGACTGAGCGGGACTATACGGAGCAAGCAACCGCCATACCTCACCTGCTTCACCTGCCGCCGCCATCGAGCACGAACCGCATCAGGCTGGAGCGGTTCAGCCCGCTCTTCACCGAGCATGACGTGTTCCGGCTCCGCTACAGAACGCCGGAACGCAGCTATCGGTACGTTTATCCTCAGGATGTTGATCTCGAGCGCGTGGCTTATTTCTTCGACTACGACCTGAACGGCGGATTGCCCGACAGCGCGTACGCTGGGATCCGCCGCGCAGCGGCGGACTGGTCCAATGCCTGGCGGACCGACAAGCCTCCGGTGCTGAAGTACTGGTCCGCACCTCACTATGTCCAGATCTACGATGAAAGGAAGCAAGGACAAGGGGGGACCTACACATTCGAGGGCACGCTCGCCGATTTGTACCTAGCGTGCAGTAACCGGCCCACTACCGCAGATGCTGTGCGGCGGGAACTAGACCTGCACCTGCCAGCGGAAGCAATCCACGAGCTGTTCGAAGAGTTCGGTAAGCATGGTCTGATGCTCCTCGACGGGCAGTTCGCGCTGGCCCTTGCCGTCCCCGCAATCAAGGCACGATAACGAGACGGCGACAGGCTACCTCGGCCGTCGCCGCCGCCTGACTGCCTGAGGCCACGCCCGATGGATCGCCGGGACATCATGTCGGTCGGGATTAGCATCCCCGAAGGCGGCATCGCGATCATCACGGCTAAGGCCGGGTTGGGCCCCGACGAGGAAAGTGCCGTTAGGCTGCAGCTCATGCCACCTGTTATCGGTCGGGTCGAGCCACGAGATGTAACAGCCAAGAGGCACGGTCAAAGGCCGGGCCAAGAAGCCGGCGAAGTCGACCTCGCCCGTGGTGTCCGGGTCGTAGAAGGACGGGAGTACGAAGTCAGAGACCGGCACGCCATCGATGTCGTAGGTATAGACAGCGCAGGGATCGCACACCTCGACCAGGTACTGAACCTGCTGACCGCCAGAGTAAGGATCGAGGTCAGCGGCCTGGATGACGCGGGTGCCCAACGGGTCAACCAGCATCTCCAGCAGTTCATGGCTGAGCGTGATGCTCAGCTGGTCGTCGTTGACCGCCTCGGCAGACAGCTGCCCCCGGTAGTCGGTATGCACACCGGCTTGTCCAGTTAGGGAATCGACGATGTTGAGAGGCAACGTGTCCGGCGGGACCACGGCCCCGGCGGCTAGCACGGAGATATCCGCACGCACATTCCAGGCCGGCGCCAAGTGGTTGTCCACCTGCTGCTGGAGAGCGGCCGCGTATTGCTGCAGCGTGGCGGGCGACACGGCACCTTCATTTGTCTGGTCGATGAGGGCCACTTTCGAAGAGTTCATCTCATATCCTCAGCGCTTGCACCCCCGGCTGCTCCTTATCACACGAGTATCAGGGCAGCTCAATTCAGGGCGAGTCGTGTTGCGACCACCCTCGGTATAAGTGGCCTGTTTGTGCGTCCTCCAAACACAATCGTCCGCCCATCGACGGCCAGCGGAGCTTGGTGAGCATGTGCAGGGCCTGAGGCAATGTGAGGTGGGGCAGGTAGGCGCGGCCGATCGCGGCGGCGATCGAGCCCAATGCGGCCGGATCCGGGTAGGCCAGGTAGAGGGGCTGGTAGACCGGCTGGAACTTGGCCTTGAACTGCAGCAGCGACTGGAAGCCGTACGCCGGCTCGATGATTGTGGCGATCATGTCGAGCAGGCGCTGCGGTGCGGAGGGCCGCTCTCCGCGGTCTAGGCAGGCCAGCGGTGCGCCGGACAGGCTGACGAAGCACGCCCCTTCCTGCCCGAAGGTCAGCGCCGCGGTGGCAATCAGAAACTCCATCACACCGCGGAAGGCGCCCGGCTCGGTGTTCCGGCGCATGAGGTCGAGCGTCCAGCCGACCGGGCGGCCGCTGGCGTACACGGGCATCCAGCTAGTGATCCCGTGGACCTTGCGGTCCGCGCCCACGGCGATGAGGCAGCGGATGTGCGGGTCGTTGAGCTGGTCCAGCCCGCCGAGGGTGAAGCCCATCTCGGGCAAGCCCCTGCCAGCCATCCATGTCTGGCAGATCTGGCGGATCTGGCCGACCAGGTCCGGCGGCGCCTGCGGATAGCTCAACCACTCGGCGGCGATGCCTTCCTTGGCCGCCTTGTTCAGGGCGGTCCGTACGTCTTGCCACTTCTTGCCCGTAAATTGCAGGCGGTCTAGCGGGAGCAGGGTGTCCTCGGCGATCTGCACCGACTTCCAGCCCAGCCGCTGGGTGAATGCGCGGGCCTGCGCAGTGACGCCATACAGACAGGGCTGCAGGCCACGGTGCTCGCAGAACCTGGCGAACTCGATGATCGGGAATCGAGGGCAGCCGGTTCGCCGTATGGCCCGCCGACGGTCACCGCGACCGCGGCGATGGCCCGGTAGGCGACGGCGGCTCGGCCGTCCGGGCTGAACCAGTACTGGTTTCCCGGCCAGGTCGACATGTAGGACAGCGTCGAGCCGCCGGTGGCGAGGATGTCGCGGGCCCGGTCTGGCGCGTCCGCGTCGCGATTGGTGCGGGTGTGCAGGAAGAACTGGGTAAGGGCACCGAGGACCACGATCCAGAACAGCAGGAAAACCCAGACGCACAGCAGCCTCCCGACCAGGCCCTCCGGGAGGAAGAAGCGGTTGCTGAACAGCCTGCCCGGCAGGAACCACGCCGGCAGGTCCTGTGCCAGCACGCCGAAACCCGGACGCGGGCTGAAGTGGTCCCGCGGCAGGTAGGCGAGCAGCAAGAACGCGGCGTAGCTCATGCTCAGCGCGGCGGTCACGGTGGTAGTCAGCTTCCGGGCCGCTCGGCGGTCGGCGGTCTGGTCGAAGCGGCGGCGGGTGACCAGCAGCACGATCAACGTCACGACCGGCAGAAGCATCGCCTCCCGGCGCAGCGGAACCGCCCAGCCCCCGGCCCGCAGGCCGGCGATGTGCATGCCGGAGTGGGACCCGACCGCGTAACTAACCCGGACACCGGCAGCGAGCACGGTCAGGTTGATGACCACCGCGAGCCACCAGGCTAGGCGGCGCCCGCGGCGCAGCCCGTAAGCGCTCAGCAGCAGGAGCAGCGCTGGGGCAGCCAGCACTGGCACGCCGGGCCAGTGCGCGTAAAGCTGCTGCTCGCGCAGGCTGAGGCAGACGACGGCCAGTCCTGGGGACCGGCAGGCGGCCGCGAGATTGCGCGGATCGGGTCCCGGGGCAGCGAACAGGAAGGAGAACAGCGACGTAGGGCCGTCCGCGTTGGCGGCCAGTGCGGCCAGCATGCCGCCGAGCGCAGGGGCCGCAACCAGCATGCTGGTGAGCACCCGTGCTTCGTGCGCGGACGTGCGCGGACCCGCCCGTGGCCGGGCCCGGTCGTACGTCAGCGCCACGCCGGCAAAGCCGACCGCCGCGCCGCACGCCTGCGCGACCTGCTGCAGGTGTCCGAGGTACAGCGCGCTGATCATGACGGCGACGGTCAGCAGCAACCGCAGCCGCCGGCGCCAAAGCGGGGTGAGCGTGCAGCTCAGCACGAAACCGACGCCGAGCATGCCGGGCAGGGCACCGACGGCCGTCTCGCCGGTCAGGGCGCTGAGCCACGGCTCGCGCGCCAGCCAGGCCAGCTTGATCAGCCCGGCTGCCAGCAGCAGGCCGGCGGCCTGGCAGGCCAACAGCGCGGTGAACGTGCGGCGGACGCCCACCCGGCGCTCGGCCGGGGCGAGGATCACGAGGCCCAGGACGGTAACGGCGAGGTAGCCGCCTGGGCCGGACGCCCACAGTCCCGCGGGGTCCACCAGTAGCTGTGCCCGAGGGAAGGTATCCCGGCGTCGACGTGCTGGGACAGCCAGCGTGGCGGCCCATCCGCGATGCTGCCAGTGACCAGCCCAGCGACCCAGACCACGGCCAGGTAGCAGATCGTCGCCGGGGCACGCCTGACCTGCTGCCAGGCCAGGCTGGGCCGCGGTATCCGGCGCCGCATCTGGTTCTGCGGGAACGGGCTGGCCGACCGCTCCGGTATAACCGGAGCATTCTCTTGCCGCTCGTCGCCGATTCGGCCCGGGCTGTCCAGGACGGTCATCAGGCACGCTCCGTGATGCCCAGAACGCTGGCCAGCCAGGCCACGTTGCGCTGCAGCCCGCCGCCCCAGACCCGCCAGTCATGCCCGCCAGGAAGGTACATCAACATCACGCTCATCCCCGCGCGCCCCGCGGCGAGGTACATGGCCCGCTGCTGCGGGGCGTACACGCGGTCACTCGTGCCGACCACGAAAACCCCGGCGCTGTGCGGAAACCGGGTGCGCGCCAGCACGACGACTGGGTTCACCCGGGCGAATGCGGCGGCGTCCCCCGGGAACGCCCGGCTGATCGTCCGCTGGCGGCTGCCCAGTGTCGGCCCGCTCTGACCGGAGATGTCGACGAAGAACGGATAAAGCCGCGGTGCCTGCGTGCTGAGCTGGATCGCGCAGGTGCCGCCCTCGGAGAAGCCGCCGATCGCCCAGCCCCGTTCGGCCGGTCGGACCTGCAGGTGGGTGGTGATCCAGTTCGGCACGTCGACGGTCAGGTATGTCTGTACGTTGCCGAGGCGTGAGTCCAGGCACATCGGGTTGGCGAACTCACTGCCCAGATCATCGGGCATGACGATGACCGGGGCGAGGCCGTGGTGGCGATTCGCGAAACCGTCCATCATCGCTTGGATCTGGCCGGAGTCGACCCAGGCACGCGGATCCCCCGGCTGCCCGCCGAGCAGCACCAGCACCGGAAGCTGAGGCCGGGGCGTGGTCAGGTAGGCGGGCGGCAGGTAGATGTAGCCAGGCCGGGCCGCGAACCCTGACCTGACCCCGGGAATGCTCACCTGGTACACGGCACTGGTCTTCGGCATTCCCCGCGGCGGATGCCAGATGCTCTCCACTGCCTGCCCTAGCCTGGCCACGGTTTCGGTGACGGGCATGGTCCTGGTGAGCTCCGGCTTCGGGTCCAGCCAGGGCGCCAGGGCAACCCGCAGCGACGGATACGCCTGGAAGTAGCCGTTGACCTGGTTAGCCGCGGCCGCCATCACCAAGACGCCCGCGGCGATCGCGGCGGCCCGCCTCGGCCAGGTCCGAACCAGCGGCTGCCGGGCCAACGCCAGCACCATGCCGACCAGGGCCACCCAAGACCACAGCACGATAGTGAACGGCAGCAAGTCGGAAAACGGCCGCCAGACATTGTTGACTAGCCATGTCAGCAACGCGATGACCCCGCCAGCCGCCATCACGATGAGCGGCACGCAGATCGCCAGCCAGCGCACTGAGGCCGCCCCGTCGGCGCGTCCCCCGCGCATGCCGCGCCACAGAGAGCCATACCCTGACGCGTTGCGCCCGGCTACTAGCCAGGCCAACGCGAGCAGCGCGCTGACCAGCAAGATGACTGGCAGCGGCCCCGCGATCAGCGACCAGTCGAGCGGATTCATCTCCCCATTCCCCCGCTTGTGGAATAGCCCTGCGTACATCCGAACCATCGGAACTCTCGACCCTCGGCCTGGCTTCGCGGAAATGGACCGCCATCGACGGGAACCATGACCGGGTGACGCTACGCCAAGCTAACGATCAGTAGCTATGCCGCTCACGAGAAGCAAGGCTCTCTGAGACACCTCAAGATCATCTTTTGGAGGCCGGCATACGCCCAGCTCAGACGAAGATCCTTTCTAGGTAGGTGTGCGCGAGGGCGCACTTGATACACGAGCTTGTGGCTTTACCAGGCTCCGGCCCGGAGTACTCCGATCTCCCATCGAGCCGTGCATATCAACGGGCTGCGGAAGTCCCGGCTCGCAACGGCTCCCCCAGCACTGCCGCGCAGCAGCTCACTTACGACTCGGAAAACGACCTGGGCCGGGCGGCGGGCATGCGGTCCGAGGCCGCGTGGGTCACCAGCGCTGCCGAGCGGTTGACTCATCGGAACCTTTTCTTTCTGCCCATGCGCGGATCAGTGGACGACAGGAGTGTCGGTGCCAGGATCGTGCCCGGACACCGCGGGGTCCCCGCCCGTCGCCGAACCGGGATGAACCCCGCCCGCCTCCTCATGCCCACCAGCCCCGCCCGCATCGCCCCCAGCCCCGGGCCCCGCCAGATCCACACCCGACAGATCAAGACCCACATGACCACCGAGATCACCCAAACCAGGCTCGTCACGGCTTGTTCTCCCCTGGTGGTCTGAGAAGGGTAGTTGTTACCTGTTCGGAGGCCAGGGCGGGGCTGCAGATACAGGGGACGCCCTTAATCCGGGGCGGTGATCTCGGACCAGAG
>Ga0070710_10001090_pt1 | contig 12859 bp, 19 predicted proteins | sample LARL52metaG_FD_65454 | JGI IMG/M metagenome (GOLD analysis project Ga0070710, IMG submission 65454) | Corn, switchgrass and miscanthus rhizosphere microbial communities from Kellogg Biological Station, Michigan, USA - LAR L5-2 metaG | ecosystem: Host-associated > Plants > Roots > Rhizosphere ... | reverse complement strand
GACGGACAGGGCATCATCCATCTGAACCCGTCCGGGCGGGTTCAGACCAAGAAGTACCGTCCGACGATCCCCATGGTTACCACGCTTCGCCAATGGCTTCAGGAGTGGCAACCGGTCACTGAACAGGGGCACCTTCTCGGGTATCGCGGTAGACCGCTCGTGAAGCTTCGCAGCCTCTTCAAGATCATCGCCAAGCGGGCCGGGATCGTCGCGACTCCGTACACCATTCGGCACACCCTTTCGACGTGGATCACGAGCCGCGTTAGCTCCCACTGGGAGCGAGATCAATTCATGGGCTGGCTACGCTCGGAGGGCAGCGCCATGGGTGCGAATTATAACCACTATGACCCGCGCTATCTGCGCGAGGTCGCCTCAGCGGTTCAGGAGCTATTCGAGGCGATTGCCCCGCATATGGTCGGGGATCTGCTTAAGCGTGGGTTTGAGGACCAGCCGCTTCCAGATGCCGCCTGGGAGGCCGCTCCGTCGCTAGCAGTGCCGCCTATCGAGAATGCGATCACCTTGCTACCGCTTCGAGAGAAAGCCGTATGTAATTCTGAGGATCGCGACGCGGCTGCGCTTAGCATGCCGACCCTGTCTATCACCTATAACCGCGTGGCAACCCCCGGCGCGTGGCAAGCGCGTGGCACGCGGCTTGGTGAGATGTCTTACGCTGTCGCTAACCCTATGATTTTTATGGAGCGGGAAACGAGACTCGAACTCGCGACCCCGACCTTGGCAAGGTGCGATCGTGACGACGATGACCGGCTAAAAAACGTCCTCAAATCAAATAATTAGCCCACCAATAACGCGTCGACATGCGTCTCATGTGCTGTCCAAAGGTGTACAATTAACTACAAGTAAAAACAACGGCTTATAGAAAGCGCGTGGCAAGCGCGTGGCACGATTTGAGGCGGTGGTGCACTTTCGATTGGAAGCCCAGGCACAGCTTCGAAAGTTATTGCAGCGGGAGGGCAAAGCGGGCGATGAAACCAGAAAGCAGCCTCATGAGTGTGTTGACCGAGGCACGCGAGACGCTCGGCGTGTCCGACGCAGCGCTGGCCGAAGCCAGTGAGAATCCGCGTTTCTCGGAACAAGTCCGCGCCCGACTGAAAGTGTCGACGCAAAACGCTTTGGCCAACATCGAGGTGATCAACGAACGGGCTAGTGAGGCCCGTGCGACCATGGGCAAGCGGCTCCGCGCGGTCGTCAATAGCCGTGAGCCGGTCTGGGTTCGTATTCGCAAGGTCTACGCCTTGTTAGACGAATTGACCGCGTTCAATGAGGGACACGTTGCCTGTCGCAAAGGCTGCGCCCACTGCTGCCATGTGCCCGTCGCGGTGCCTCAGGTCGAGGCGGAAATGATCGGGATGGCGATTGGCCGTAGACCCAAGAAAGTCGCTGGCCACAGAGACGAGGGTCACTATGCTTCGCAGGCTTACGGGTACCACACCCCGTGCCCGTTCCTGAAAGATAATCAATGCTCGATCTACGAGCATCGTCCTTTGGCCTGCCGCAAGCTCGTTAACGCGGATATTGACGATCTGCTGTGTCAGCTCATCGAGCCGCCCGGCCCTCCCGTTCCCTATCTGGACTACATGGAATTCGAGTTCGCCTTATTCGCGCTCTCTGCCGACAAAAACGGCGTGAAGTCCGCAGACATTCGCGAGTACTTCCCGCCAAAACCTCCAAAATAGACTCAGTCTTCATTAGGGTCGTGTTGCCCCCTGTCAAGCCGAGCCTCTGGGTTTGACCGCTACATGGATTTAAAAATATTCAATTGGGTGAGATAATTTACCTTTGGTTGCCAGTAGTCTGTGGTGACTAGGGACGAATAGCCTAAGGGATCTAGAGACTTTGGTCTTTAATTTGTCGCGATGGAGCAACAAGACAGCCGCGCAAGCATAGGATTCGCTGTGCGGAACGGGAATTCTCACCCGTTCCAAGATCTCCAAAGCACCCACCCTCCGTACCGAAAGCTTAAGTGTAAATGGGCTGTCAAACCCTGGCCCTATTTCATAACCAATATCAGCATCGAAGCTTCGATATCCGCCGATGTTTTGGTCGTGCCGGTATGATGATAGACACCCCCACGTTTCTCGCGTTTCTAACATTGTTGGATCAACACACTAACGGATAGATTTGTGCTTAATCAAATGCATAGCAATGGGATTTTCTTGAAAAGGATAAATAGCAAGGGCAGAATCCAGGGCATTCGTCCTGATTGGATAGCATAACTAGAGATGTAGGGGTCACAACTCATGGCGAGTGGTCAAGAAATTCGGATGGAGGCCTCGAAGGTGAATTTGATTACCCAACTGCTAACAGCCGCACTCTCGATGCTGCAGGATGCCGTGGTCATCACACAGCCTTCAATTCAAACGACGAAACCTGCTCGTCGCAAGCGGGATCCAGCGCGAACGAACGGCAAAAATGCCGAAGACCACGACGCAGATAAGTCGCGCTACGGCGGCACCGTGGTTCCGATCGGCCCTTTGCTGAGGTCGCCTATAGACTCCGATAAGGAGTACCCGCTCGATTTTGTCGCGAAGTATTTGGATGTCAGCGGACAAACCGTACGCAAACGGATTAACGATGGGTCTCTCACGGCTGAAAAGAGAGGCAATGGTCGTGGGGCGTGGTACATCACCGGTGAAGAGCTAATTCGATTTAGCAACTTATCAACGACAGGAGACGACACATGAGTCGTAATACCGCTGAAATCATTCCGATTCGCAAATCACTTGAGTCCTTTACAAAGCGCAACGGCACCACCATCAAGCGCCGTCGCGGTATCGAACTTAAGCAGTGCAAAAACCAAAAAATTAAGTGCCCACGCTGGGTCTCGGTTCGATCAAAAACTGGCTTGTGTCAGTGCTGCAAGAGAGCCGACAAAGTCGCCATTACAAAGGGCCCTGGCTACGTCGCAAGGCGTCATCTAACGCTGACATTACAGTTGGGGCGCTACGAGGTCCATGTACCGGATAATGTTGACGCTATCTTTGCACGTATCCAGGCACAGACCAATAAACACACACTCACGCAACTGCAAGAGCGAGCCGAGCAGCGTCAGCAGCAACAGCAGCAGAAAAAGAGAGCGTAATTTATGCCCGTAGGAGTGGAGCGCTCTCCCTACACACCAATCGTCTCGAAAACCATAGGCTGGTCACTCGGGAAACTACGTGCCCGCCTTAATAAGGCGGGCTACGATGCTCCGTACAAAGATCCGGTACGGATATTAAAAATTCTCCATGCACAGGGGGTGGATGTCACCAAACTGTTCAAAGTACTCAACCTTGATCCTTCCTGTTTAAACGAACATACCAATAACACTCAACTCATACTAGCTCCGGCACCCTCACCGCAGGGATTAGGCGCTCTTGCGTCTCATCTCGATGAGAACGCCTCCCCGCTACCGCTGATGACACGACTCGCACAACTGTTACCCGGCGATGATACGATCGCCGAGAAGCGAGTCCGAGTAAGGATGATGCTGAATGATGCCGGGATGGACGGGCGCACCAAGGACGAAGTCGGAGCGCTCAAGGTACTTCAAGACAATGGGGTTGCAACAGACAATTTCATTTGGAGTGGATCACCAGCATCATTACCTGCTGTGTCGGCAATGCCTGATGTTGAGAACATGCCGGTCGACAAATTGCGGGCGACAGCCAAGTTCATGGTCGCTGAAATAGTCAGAATGGAAAAGAGTATCAAAACCTACCGGCGACGAGAGCGACTGGCTAAGGAGATCTTGCAGCAAGCCGAGCACCTCTATCGCGTAGAAGCACCGACACGTCGCTGGACGAAGTCGGAATTTCGTGCATTTATGGCATTGGAAGAACTTGAGGAATCATTCGAGGAGGAAACATGACGGTGTCGTCATACACGGTAATCGCCATAGACAATTCCGGCCGCGAACACACACTAGAGCAGAAAGGGCATCACCGAAGAGATGCGGTTCACAAGCTCCTAAGTAGTGAAAAAGGGAAAGAAATTGTTGAGGTTTTGAATGGAAACACGAAAAAGGACTTTCGCAAATCGATTTGGCTTCGACCGGGCTGTCACTCGCGAAGCCCGGACCCACTGCCCACGGAGTCGACCTCACTTGGATTGGCTTTGGGTGAGGCCATAAGTTGCCAAGGACGCGAAGCCGCCAGACTGATCCTCAAAGACTTTGAAAACCGAGGATACAAACTGGGGCTTTTTGACGAAGACGGCGACGAACCCACTATCGTCTACCCGAGAGGGCTTACCGATCAGGACAAAGCCACAATCGAAGAAAACAGAGATAGCCTGATTACTGTCTTGCGCGCACAGAGCACAAGTAGTAGCAACGAAAAACCCAAACGAAAAACCCAACGTGACGTTCTACGACGTATATTGGCCGATCCCGAACTGAAAACGGCCTTCCAGCGGTACGATATCGAGTTGTTATTGCGTCGCTCAGGAGAGCATTCACTAGCGGACGATGATGCGAAATTAGACGCGTTACTTGCATGGGCTGCTCAGCAAGGACTTATTGAGCGAACTACACGAGGCAACTATCGGAAAGTCGCGGTTGCATCGGACATCGTGCCTCCTGCTACTAAAGCCACCACTCTTACGGACGAGCAGCCACCGCAACACACGGAACCTATCGTGGTCGTGGCTGCGAAAGAAGATATCGTTGAAGCCGCAACTCCGCTAGTTCCAGAAAGGATTACGAAAGTAGAGGCATTACCTCCCACTGCGATCGCACCAATGGTGTCATCGCTGTTGCCTGCTGCCGCGCCTGCGCAGGATGCACTCATTCGCTTGGTAAGCGAATTAGGTGCCGGGCAGATCGATGAGTCAACCATAGCTCAAGCCGAGAAGGCTATCAATGAAGTGTTGAGTGCGTGGGAGGCCGTTACTAATGCGGTGGGTCCGATAGAAGCGTTACTCAAACGTGCCCGGCAGATCAACGCTAACAAGAATCAGTTGCTACAAACATTCACAGGAATGAAATCTCCATAACGCTAGTGTTAGTGGTGGCGTTGCAAACATTGCGGATACACCCGTGGACTTCGATGCTGTGCGAAATTCAAACGCACACGAGAGGCCACGGGTATGCACGCCGAACTCAAACAAAGCTGGATTCAGGCCCTACGAAGCGGCAAGTACAATCAGGGCCGGGGACATCTTCGGGCCGAGCTATATGGCAAAACCTATCATTGCGCGATGGGGGTTCTATACGACCTTATCGCGACGCCCGAGCAGTGGGAACGCCTTCGCCTAGGTGAGTCGTCCCACTTCTACGGTGCGTATCTGCCGATCGAAACGTACGAACAGACGAATATCGATCCACGGTTCGAAAAACGCATCGCCTCTCTCAACGACGAGGGCGCGACGTTCCATGAGATCGCGGACATCATGGAGCGCGATCTTCTCTCCGAGCCTGACGTAGCTGATTACGTCGAAGCCGAATTGTCGCGCATCGCCGCGCTGCCGCCGCCGTACAAAGTATCGCAGTTCTCCACGTCCTTTGGTTTATGGGCAAGCGAGAATGAAAGGATCAATCACGGCATGATCTGGAGCTACGCATGACGAAGCTCCATGAGCTACTCGCGTCCGAGAAAACCCCTATGTCGGCGTGGAATCAGGTCTTCGAGGAGACGTTGAAAAAATTCGCTGCCGAGGCGCATTACTTTTCCGGCTACTCGAAGACGCTGAAAATGATCGAGGACTCCCCCGCCAACGAGGCGATTGAAGCCCAGGCCCGCGAGGAGAAACCCGTCACAACCACGGTCTATGAAACGCTTGATTACGCGTTGGCAATCTATGGCAAGGCCGAAGATATCCAACTACAGAAGAACTTGGCGAACCGTGACGCCACCGGTACCGTCTACCTTGGTGATCGTCCTGATCCAATCTTGAAGGATCTACCGATCGATGAGCTATTAGGGCTAGAGAATCGGTTGACGCAGATCAGACGCTTGATCGCGGCAGTACCTACGCTGGATGTAGGCAAACATTGGGCTCGGTCGGATAATGTTGGACCCTATATATGGGTGATCCGGCATCCAGAAGAGACCACCAAGACCGAGAAAACGATCATTCCGATCATCCTGGCGGATGCCACGAAGGAACACCCGGCGCAGATTCAGGCCGTGCAGAAGGATGTCGTCGTCGGACGTTTCAGCACGATCAAGCGAAGCGGTGCGGCAACCTCCTTGCAGAAAGCCAATGCGCTTCAACGCATTGATGAGTTGATCGTTTCGATCAAGAAAGCGCGGATGCGGGCGAACGAGCAGTCCGTGTCGAACGATCGAATATCCAAGATCTTGCTTCCGCTGCTGTTAGAGCCGTTCATTGATACGACGGAGGAACACCAGTAACCGAGTTGGCCCTCGTTATCGTTAGCGTTAGTGACACTCACTATCGTTTGAGTATTGCCAACCATCGATAGCGTAAGGCGTGCAGTGAGTCCAAGTACGTAAAAGTCGGTAACACGGGTTCGATTCCCGTTGGGCCCTCCATCGATGGGTCCATCGTCTAGTGGCCCAGGACACCGACTTTATATCGTTAGCGTAAGCAAACTCGTCTGTACGGGGCAACCGAGGATGAGCCGCACGGCAGGTACGCACGGCGGCTCGCCTCCCATCTAACCATTTTCAATCATCAACGTCGGGAGACAGTCGATGACCCTTAAAACGATGATCTGTTTGATCATGGACCGTTCCGGCTCCATGCAGAACCTCCGTCAGGATGTCGTCGGAGGCGTCAATAACTTTATCGAGCAGCAGAAGAAGAAGCCCGATCCTGCGAGTATCGCGTTCGTGCGCTTCGATAGCCCGAGCGACACACCGGTGATCGAGCGCTTTCGCCCGATGCAACCTCTGGCTGAGGTCAAACCGCTCACCCTGGACGAATATGACCCAAGGGGCTGGACGCCGCTACTTGATGCGGTCGGTAAGACGATCGTTGATCTGGATGAGGATTGGAAGCGCGAACAGCCCGACCGAGCCATCGTCGTGATCGTCACGGACGGTCAGGAGAACGCGTCGGAGGAATACACGAAACCGAAGATCAGAAGCCTCATCCAGGCCCGCGAGGCGAGCGACCAATGGACGTTTATCTTCCTAGGAGCTAACGTGGACGCTTTTGCCGAGGCCTCGGCCCTGGGTATCCGCTCGGTCAACACAGCCTCTTATACGGCGTCCTCCGCTGGTATGGGCTCAACGTACTCTACGATCTCGGACACGGTTGGTCGGATGCGCAGCACCGGAGACACGATGGCTCATAACTTAGGCGGAACCATCACAGAACAAGGAGACGTCATCTCGGCCAAGGGAACCGTTGCACCGCCGCCCGCTGACCTAGCTGCCGCGTGGGTGCCCCCCGCTCCAATCCAAACGGATCAGGACGTTTGGACTCCACCACCGGCAGCGTGAGCCCCACAAATGATCAAGCGATATACAAGATCGATCCAGCGACAACACTACCCGGGCTCTACGCCGGAGATCGTAACCGAGGTGAATGGACCTGCCATCATTCGGGATTGCGTGATTTTGATCGTCGGGCTAATTCTACTCTCCTGGCTGTGGCCCTTCTATTCCGTTCCCACAGGAAGCCGAGGTGTCATCACGCAGTTTGGCCGGATCGTGGGCATCGAGCAGGAAGGTCTTGCCGTCTTGCCGCCCTGGCAACAGTTGACGCTATTCAGCATTCGGGCTGAAGCTTCAAACATCGACAAGGCCACCGGCAGTACGAGCGACACTCAGCCTGTCGATACCTCATTGACCGTCCGATATAGCATCAATCCTGACAAGGTTGCGGAAGTGTACGAGAAGTACACGCACAACGCTGACCTATCGTCATATGTACAAACAGCGACGCAGGAGGTCTTCAAGGCTGTGACGGCTGAGTATGTGGCAACTGATCTCATTAGCAAACGTCCGCAGGTCTCCGGTGATATCTATTTATCGTTACAGGCGAAGCTTGCTAAATACGGTGCACAAGTTATCAACATTGATATGCGAAACTTCGAGTTCTCACCGACCTATATGGCCGCTATCAACGATAAAGTAACGCAAGAGCAACTACGCTTGGCTGCCGAGAACAAACTCAAAACGGTGGAAGCAGAGCAAAAACAGAAGGTAGCCGTCGCTGAAGCTGAGGCCAATGCTGTAAGAGCAACAGCAGACGGGGAGGCCTATGCTACAGTGAAAAATGCTGAGGCCACGGCGGAAGCTCTGAAAGTGCAGAACGCAGCCCTAGCGCAGAACAAAGACGTGTTGGAGCTAGGGCGTATTCAAGTGGATCAGACGAAGGCTGAGAGGTGGGACGGTAAGCTGCCTGAGGCCATTTACGCCGGAGCGCCAATACCGTTTATACAGACGGGTAAGTGAAGTGGAGTCTATGTGAGTCGATACTCTACGCTACTGCTGCTCCTATCGCCCATTGGGTGCCTCGCGCTATCGGCTATATGCGCGATAGCCGCGTGGAAGACACCGTATTCACACGTACGCATTGGCTTTGGGTTTGTGAGCGCATTCGGCGTGCTAGTGGCGGCATGGATGATACGCAATAACATCAAGAAGGGCTGGGGTTGGCATGGACAACACTGGCCTGATCGATGGGATTCAAATGACTGACGAGTACCAGTTAGGGGATGCTCCGATCGAGGAGCGTTATCGGGCGGAAATGATCGCCATTGCGGACGCGCTGGATGACATCTTTAATCCAGGGCTAGTCCACCCGAACAAAAAAGTCGGTTTTGTACTACTGACGTTTGCATACGGAAGTCACGAAGGCCGTTGCAACTTCATGAGTAATGGCGCAGATAGAAAGGATCTCGTGGCGCTATTTAAAGAGATGATCGCCCGTTTCGAGGGTCAGCCAGAAATAGACGGTCGAGGGTGACGCATGGATACATTGGAACAGTCGCACGGTTATCCTGATAGTGAGCGCTGCCCGATCCTCTGGCGCGGAGTGAGCCCAGAGGACCTTATGCGGGGGCGCTTTTCTGATTGTAGAATCACCACACAAATCGATGCGAAGCGCTCGCTCATCAGTAATGTTGAGTATTGCGCTAAGTTATTTGTCCGTAGACGATACGTACACGACGGGGAGGAGCACTATCAACTGATAGCTACCCTAATACCAATCCGCTAGGATGGCAGTACCCGCACCGCGCTCGTTCTTGGGTACGTTCTTGGGTGCCGTTCGTCTTCGAGTAAACGCCGGATATGGCGTAGCTCCTTGAGAATCTCCAAGCTGAGTTCACTGATCTGCTGGAGCCAGTAGCACTCCTGTGACTCCAGCAGATCATCCGGGCAGTGAGGTCTCACGCGGGCGTCACGGTGATCCCGGTCGTAGCCGGAAACGTTGCAGTCCCGGTACTGAAAGTCTGAGTGATGGCGGTTCCAATTGTGGCGCCGGTCGTGTCCAGATCGGTCGCAACAACCGTCCCATTTCCATCCGCTAGACCTGATGCCGTCACGGACCACGGCGGAGTCTCGGACCCATTCAGCGAAAAATTCTGCGTTGCCCCGGCTGCGTCGGTCACCACGAGGGCTGTTTTCGCGAAGGTCACACCGGCCGGAGGGGGAGTGCTGGTCTTGGTCAGTTGAATGAGAATATTTGCCATTGAATTAAGTCTCGATTGGGTTAAAAGTTTCCGCTACGTACACCGGTCAGTAGGTCATCGGTTACAGATCCATGCCCATAAGGCCAGTGAGTCAGTTTTGCGTAGACCAAATTGCCCGGCTCGCTGGTGACGTACGTAGACATCATGCCCGCGTCGACGAGCTTCTTGACAAACGCGCGCGCCAAGCAGTCCGGACAGCTCGGGAACCCGCAGCCCTCGACCTTTTGTCCGCTTTTCAGTTCACGCTGACAGCCGTGTCCGCCTACGCCTTGAATCTCGATCCTGAAAGTCCCCATAGGTATTCCTTAGTGAACGACGACGGTGATCTGGGTGGGAACGCCCGGTGTTGGGAAGGCAATCGCAACGCACGCAGAAGTACTCTGTGCGCTCTCCGCCGCATTAACGACCGCTGTTACCGTGAAACATTGCGTTGTGCCCTGAGTGAGTCCGGTCGTTACCGTTGCGCTGGTCGACGCCAGCCCGCTTTGGACCTTAGTGAGCGATGCACCCTGAACACCCTGATAGAGGTTGTATGTCAGCGTTGCCGTGATCGCGCTGCCGTCCGTGTTCTTAGTAGGTGCGGTCCACGTTACCGTCGCGGTCTGGGAGAAAGCGGCTGAACAACCGAATATCAACGCCAGATAGAAAAGCTTTTTCATGGACTTTCTTCCTTCCTTAATGTCCGCCGGATCGGGCGGCATCGATTGCAGCAGTGAGCGCCGCTTCTGCCGAGTCGTCTGTACCGATCACCGTTGCCCATTGATCTGCGGTCAGCGTGGTCTGACCGGCACTCTGGGCCAATTGAATGAGCTGCGAGATCTGCGCTGCGTTGTTCAATAACGCCACAAGCAGATCCACAGCGACTGAGACTGCAGCACCACCACCACCCATGTCACTTCCCCTTTGCGTTTAGAAAGTTCTGTAGCGCCGTAAGGGCGCTTACCGCGAGCGTGAGATCATTGCTAGCTCCGGAGGTGTTACCGGCGGTCTCGGCTACCCTGGCACTGTCCAGCAGCGCCCTTGCGCTGTTCGCCTGGGACTGTACTTGGGTGGCCTCAGCGCTCGTGAGGCTGCCAGCATTCACGGCTGTGGTGGTAGCCTGGAGCACAGCGGTATGAACGCTATAGGCCTCCGCCAACTGTTGATCGAATCCTTTTGGTGTGCTCAGTCCCAATGACGCACAGGCCGAGAGCAACATAACCCCTAGCATCAGTGTAAATTTCACTTCCTTCCTCCCTCAAAGAAATAGCCAGCTAGTGTGGAGCACAGCGTTGTGATGGCCGCTACCGTCACTACATCCAGCGCGTGTGTGGCGTAGCTATTGACAATGGCCACGATCACCACCGCGAGCGCACCGCCCGCGCCACTACCGAGCGTGGAGCCGCTGGGCTGCCATCCAGGCTGAGGAAGAGTCGGTGGCGGCGTAGCAGGATTGGGCGTATTCATGTGCGTTCTCCGGTCAGTAAGAGTTGAGCGAGCGCCGCGTAGCGCGAAGGAAGCTCACGCGCGGCCTTGGAATCCAACAGTTGGGCCTTCGCTTGCGGCCAGTCCCGATGACCGATCGCGAGGATCATGTGAGAAAAATGGAGTAACCCCGTCACGCCGATGTTGAATGCCACATCCAATAAGACGGATTGTCGCACTGGGTCGCACTGTGAGTACCACGGATAGCCTGCGAGCGTCTCGTGCAACTCTTCCAACTGCGCCTGCAATAAAGCGGCCGCGACTCGTTGACTGATACCTGCCGAGACATTAAAGCCGTAGCCGAGCGTGGCGTGCCCGGTCGTGTCTGTATATAGCGTGGATCTGAAGCCTTCCTCGGTCTTCAGTCGCGCGAGCGCGCTAACGAGCGGCTCTGCTTCGCTTCCCACCGATCCACCCGCTCCTTCAGATCATCTACAGCACGCGGGATATACGGGTCCACGCTCTCGTGTTTCCACCGGCGCAGGTCCAAAATGTCCTCCTCCACACGCTCAAGACGTGTAGCAATAATTCCCTCGTGCTCGCTCGCATCTAGTTTGGCTTCAATCCGCTGAAGCGACTCTTTGTTATCCAGATGCATGGCTTTGCGGTCCTGCTGCAGCCGCTCAAACGCCTCCTTCATCTCATCTCGGCTGACGTAGGTTCTCTCTAGTTGATCCAGGCGATTGACGGAGCGAATGCCTAGCCATGCGACGAAGCTCACCACCATACCCCAAGCAAGCTTCGCGATGGTCCAGCCGTCGAACTGGTCCACGTCGCTCACTCAGCAGGTCTCATATCACTCCACCCGCGCGCCACTGAATCGGTACGGATCCGCCATTGGTCACTCCAACAACGGTGATGAATAGCTGTGTGGCACTGACCGCTGTGCACTGTGCGACAATACCGCCGCTAGCTGTCGATGTGATAGTCGCAGAGCAGTTCTGTAGTGTGGGCACGAAATCCGAACAGAATGCGGTCCCGAAGGTGATGGTGGTAGTACCCGAAAATAACCCGCCGAGAGCAGTGGACGTTGTCACGTTAACTGTGCCATTTTGAAAGTCTGACGCGACGACATTGGTTGTCGCAGGGGCATTGATAGAGTTTGCAAATCCGGTGATCGAGTTCACCCCGATCTTGGCGTTGGTGTTGTGGGTACCAAAAAGAATCCCGGCGGTGCTGGCGCCGCCACTACCGATAAGGGTGTTTTCTCCCACCACGGCATTGGTGACGTAGTCGACCACGATGGCATTCGCCGAACCGGTGTCGTCCACTCGAATCGTATTGCCGCAAATAGTCAGCCCGTTGATAAACACTGCACCATTATTGGTGTAGATGCCTGCGGAATTACCGCTCGTGCTGGAGGCGAGAATCTGATTACCCGTAATCGCAACATTCTGAAATACCGCCGATCCGGAGGTCCTCTGAAGTTGAATATTGGAGAAGTGAGCATTTTCGAAACTGTTGCCAACAATGATCAGGTCAGATGTGCTGTTCGCGCCTAGGTTCAAAAAAACATGAACACCGGCATTATTGAACTTGTTGCCGACCACCTTGAGGCCGCCCGAGGCCACTTGTTCAATACTATTGGCGCTAGTATTACCCGGACTTGTAAACTGACAGTCCGCGACGACCGAGTCGCCGGAATCCGCATTATTCTGATTGTCGACTTTGATCGCATCAGCGGAATATGCATAAAAATTGCAGCCAATGACAGACCATAGGGAGGCACGCACGAAGCTAATCCCATTCGGGTATCCATTGAATACACACTGTAAAAAGCGCATT
>Ga0070710_10001086_pt1 | contig 12876 bp, 10 predicted proteins | sample LARL52metaG_FD_65454 | JGI IMG/M metagenome (GOLD analysis project Ga0070710, IMG submission 65454) | Corn, switchgrass and miscanthus rhizosphere microbial communities from Kellogg Biological Station, Michigan, USA - LAR L5-2 metaG | ecosystem: Host-associated > Plants > Roots > Rhizosphere ... | reverse complement strand
AAGGGCGTGCTCAAGCCCTGGGAGTGCAAGGTGTTCGGCACCGCGTGCACCCCGGAGACCCCCATCGGCACGTGCATGGTGTCGCCGGAAGGCGCCTGCGCCGCGTACTACAACTACGGCAGGCTGAACCGGCAGCGCGTCCCCGAGGCGATCTCCATAGAGCTGAGCAGGCCATGACGCAGCAGCTAGCCTCGACCCCGCCACCCCGCCCAAGGCGGGTACTGCCCCCGGGCGAGCGTGAGCAGCAGGTGCTCGACCGCATCGAGCGGGCCCGCAGGCGCCGGCCCAAACTGCGGGAAGAGCGCATCACGATGTCGCACGGGGCGGGCGGCAAGGCGACCCACACCCTGATCGAGGCGATCTTCCTCGACGCGTTCCGCAACCCGCTGCTCGAACCGCTGGAGGACGCGGCCCGGCTGCAGGTCGGGGGGGCCACGGTCGCGCTGACCACCGACTCCTTCGTGGTGTCCCCGCTGTTCTTCCCCGGCGGCAACATCGGCGACCTGGCGGTCAACGGCACGGTCAACGACCTCGCGGTGGCCGGCGCGACCCCGATGTACCTGTCCGCCGGCTTCATACTCGAGGAGGGCTTTCCCGTCGCCGACCTGACCCGCATCGCCGAGTCCATGCGCGACGCGGCCGCCGCGGCCGGGGTCGCGGTGGTCACCGGGGACACCAAGGTGGTGGAGAAGGGCAAGGCGGACGGCTGCTACATCAACACCGCAGGCGTCGGCGCCGTGGCGGCGGGCGTGGACCTGGGCGTGGCCAACGCCAGGCCCGGCGACAAGATTCTCGTCTCCGGGCCGATCGGCGACCACGGCGTGACCATCATGCTGGCCCGGGGCGAACTGGACATCGAGGCGGACGTGGAGTCCGACACCGCGTCCCTGGCGGACCTGGTGGCCGGCCTGCTCGGCGCGGTGCCCGGGGTCCGCGCGCTGCGCGACGCGACCCGTGGCGGCGTCGCGACGATCCTCAACGAGGTCGCCAAGGCCGCGGACGTCGGCGTGCTCATCTCCGAGAACGCCATCCCGGTGCGGGACCAGGTCCGCGGCGCGGCGGAACTGCTCGGCATCGACCCCCTCTACGTGGCCTGCGAGGGCCGCCTGGTCGCCGTGGTGGATGGCGACCAGGCGGCGCAGGCCCTTGCCGCCCTGCGCGCCCACCCGCTCGGCGCGCAGGCGGCGATCATCGGCGAGGTGACCGCCGAACCGGTCGGCCTGGTCACGATCAAGACCACGTTCGGCGGCACCCGCATCGTCGACCTGCTGGTCGGCGACCCGCTGCCGCGTATCTGCTGACCGCGCCGGGGAGGGCTGCGTGCACGAACTGGCCATCGCGGAAAGCGTCGTCGACACGGTGACGCGGCGGCTGCCCGATGCCAGGATCACCAGCGTGCACCTGGAGATCGGGGCGCTGTCCGGCGTGGTGGCCGAGTCGATCAGGTTCTGCTTCGACCTCGCCACCGAGGGCACCGGCCTGGAAGGAGCCACGCTGGAGATCACCGAGCCGCACGCGCAGTGCCGGTGCCGCGCCTGCGGCACTGAGTTCCAGCCTGACTCTCCGATCGTGCTGTGCCCCTGCGGCAGCGCGGACGTCGCCGTGCTCGGCGGCGAAGAACTCAAGATCCTCTCGGTGCAGGTGGCCTGAGATGTGTGCGACCTGCGGCTGCGCCGGCGACGAACCGGCCGGGCACGTGCACGCGGACGGCACCTGGCACGAGCACGGCCCCGGGCACGACGACGGCACCGGGCACGAGCACGACGAGCGGCACGCCGACGGCCGGACCGTCACGCTGGCCGAGAAGGTACTGGCCCGCAACGACGCGCTCGCCGGGCAGAACCGGGACTGGCTGCGCGCGCGGGGCATCCTCGCGCTCAACCTGATGAGCTCGCCCGGCGCGGGCAAGACCACGCTGCTCGAACGCACCGCCGCCGACCTGGCCGGGGAGCTTGTCGTCGGCGTCATCGAGGGGGACCAGGAGACCGCGCTCGACTCCGACCGGATACGCGCGGCCGGGTGCCAGGTGGTCCAGATCAACACCGGGACCGGCTGTCACCTCGACGCCGTGATGGTGCGCGACGCGCTCACCAAGCTCGACCCGCCCGGCGGTTCCGTAGTGGTGATCGAGAACGTGGGGAACCTGGTCTGCCCGGCCCTGTTCGACCTGGGCGAGGCGCACCGCGTCGTGCTCGCCTCGGTCACCGAGGGCGCCGACAAGCCGGTCAAGTACCCGCACATGTTCCGCAGCGCCGACCTGGTCCTGGTCACCAAGACCGACCTGCTGCCCTACCTGGATTTCGACCTGGCCCGGTGCGCGGCGGACCTGGGGAAGGTCAGCCCCGGCGCCACGGTGCTGCCGGTCTCGGCGCGCGCCGGGGAGGGCATCGGCGGCTGGTACGACTGGCTGCGCCGGCAGGCGGGCGCGCTAGCCTCGACGCCATGACCTTCTGGGAAGAGGTAGCCGACGGCGTCTTCCGCCGCCGGTACCAGCCCCATGACGTGAGCGTCTGCGTGGTGCGCGGCACCGGCGGGCTGCTCGTCTGCGACACCCGCTCCTCGCACCGCCAGGCCGACGAGATCCGCGCCGACCTGAAGGACCTGGGCACGCAACCGGTCCGCTGGGTGGTCAACACGCACGCGCACTTCGACCACAGCTTCGGCAATGCCAGGTTCGGCCCGGACAGCGACCTCGGCGCGCCGATCTACGCGCACGAACGGGTGCCCGCGCACCTCGACGCCTACGAGCGGCCGATGCTCGCCGAACTGGTCGCAGCGGGCGAGGAACCCGTCGACGAGTGGCGGGAGATCGTGATAACCCCGCCCACGGTGCTGGTCGGCGCGAAGATGACGCTCGACCTCGGCGGCACCGCGGCCGAGTTGCTGCACCTGGGCCGCGGCCACACCGACAACGACCTGCTTGTGCACCTGCCCGCCAGCGGCGTGTGGCTCGTCGGCGACCTGGTCGAGGAGTCCGGCCCGCCCGTGTACGGGTCTGGCAGCTTCCCGCTCGACTGGCCCGCCACCATCGGCCGGCTCCGTGCGGCGCTGCGCGAGGGGGAGGTCCTGGTGCCCGGGCACGGGGCGGTGGTCGACGCGGCGTTCCTGGCCGCGCAGCAGGAGCAGCTTGTGGCCGCCGCCGCACTGGTCCGCGAACTGCACGCGGCCGGCGTGCCCGCGGAGCAGGCGGAGGCCGAGGCCGGCGACCGCTGGCCGTTCCCGGAAGGCCTCCCCGGCGCCGGCCTGGCCGCAGCCGCCCGCGATGGATACGCCCAGCTGGCTGGCTAACCCGAGCGGTCCCCCGCCCTGCTAGCCCGGAGGGCACTCCGCCTCCCCGGGGGCAAGCCCCCGGACCCCACGGCCGGAACCCCCGCGGCTGGAGCCGGCCCGCCTGTAGTCGTTCCGGTCTCTAGCCCCAGCCACCACGGCCTGCCCGAGGCTGATGCCGCCGTCGTTGCAGGGCACTCGCGAGTGCAGCAGCACCCGGAACCCGCGCGCCTCCAGCCGGGCGGCCGCCCGCTCGGTCACCAGCAGGTTCTGGAACACCCCGCCCGACAGCGCCACCGTGTCCAGCCCGTGCCGCTCCCGTGCCAGCACGCACCCGTCCTCGATCAGCGCGGCGATCCCGTTGTGGAACCTGGCCGCGATGACCGGCGCCGGCGCCCCGTCCGTCAGCTCACCGGTGACCGCTTGCACCAGGCTGGCCCCTTGGATGCGAAACGGCTCTCCCTCGCTGATCGCCGCCCGGTAGCCGCCCGTCTCGCCGGGGTCGGCCAGTTGCTCGAGTTCCACGGCGGCCTGGCCCTCGTAGTTGATCGTGTCCCGCACCGAAAGCAGCGCCGCGACCGCGTCGAACAGCCGCCCCGCGCTGGAGGAGAGCGGGGCGTTGACGCCCTTCCCGGCCATCGAGGTGACCGCCGCCCAGTTCCGCTCGTTGCGCTTGACCACGTCCAGCCCGGACGGCGGCCCGGTGGGGAAGGCGGCGCGCAGGTAGGCGGCGGCCATCCGCCACGGCTGCCGGATCGCGGCCGCGCCGCCCGGCATCGGCACCGGTTCTAGGTGCCCGGCCCGCTCGAAGCCGGCCAGGTCCGCGACGAGGAACTCGCCGCCCCACAGGGTGCCGTCGGTGCCGTACCCGGTGCCGTCGAAGGCCACCCCGATGACCGGCCCTTCGTGCCCGTTGTCGGCCAGGCAGGAGGCGATGTGCGCATGGTGGTGCTGCACGCCGCAGGAGTCCAGGTCGAGGTCGAGCGCGTACTTGGTGGACAGGTACTCCGGGTGCATGTCGTAGGCGACGACCTGCGGCTCGATGCCGAACAGCCGGCCGAAGTGCTCGATGCCCGCGGTGAACGAGAGCAGCGTCGCCACGTTCTCCAGGTCCCCGATGTGGTGGGACACGAACGCGCGGTCGTCCTTGGCCAGGCAGAACGTGTTCTTCAGCTCGGCGCCGCAGGCCAGCACGTGGCGCGGGAACCGGTGCGCCGTGGTGATCGGTTCGGGTACGTAGCCCCGGGAGCGCCGGATGACCATTTCCCGGCCGCGCCCTGCTGGCTCTGACCCCGCCGCCCCACCGCCCCATACCCGCACCACCGAGTCGTCGGTCCTGATGTGGATGGCCCTGTCGTGGGTGAGGAACGCGTCCGCGATCGCCGCCAGCCGCTCGAAGGCGTCCTCGTCGCGGTAGGCGATGGGCTCGTCGGAGAGGTTGCCGCTGGTCAGCACGATCGGGCCGCCGACCGCTTCGAGCAGCAGATGGTGCAGCGGGGTGTAGGGCAGCATGACCCCCAGCGCCCGGTTCCCCGGCGCGACCGCCGCGGCGACCGCGCCGGGCCGCCGGGGCAGCAGCACGATCGGCCGGCGCGGGCTGGCCAGCAGCGCGGCGGCGGTCTCGTCCACCTCGCCCAGTTCCCTCGCTGCCGCCAGGCCGGCCGCCATCACCGCGAACGGCTTGTCCTCCCGGTGCTTGCGCGCGCGCAGCGCCGCGGCCGCCGCCTCGCTGCGCGCGTTCACGGCAAGGTGGTAGCCGCCGAGCCCCTTCACCGCGAGCACCTGCCCGTCCCGCAGCAGCGCGGCCGCCGCCGCCAGTGGGTCGCCGGCTTCCCGCGGGCCGCCGCCGGCGGGGCGCAGGCTCAGCCGGGGCCCGCAGGCGGGGCAGCAGACCGGCTGCGCGTGGAACCTGCGGTCGGCCGGGTCGTGATACTCCGCGGCGCACGGTTCACACATGGCGAACGGGGCCATCGTCGTGTTGGGCCGGTCGTAGGGCACGTCGGCCACGATGGTGAACCGCGGCCCGCAGTTGGTGCAGTTGATGAACGGGTAGCGGTACCGCCGGTCCGCGGGATCGCGGAGTTCGGCCAGGCAGTCGGCGCACATCGCGCTGTCGGCCGATACCAGGGCGGTGCGCCGCGCGCCCGGTGCGCTCGGGGCGATCGTGAACCCCGCACCCTGCTGGTTCTGACCCCACCGCCCCGCCCAAGCGTATGGCCGCATGTTTGTGGACACGACCTGGTCGATCCGCGCCAGCGGCGGGGCGTCACGTTCCACCGCGACCAGAAATTCCTCGACGGCGGCCGGGGGCCCCTCGATCTCGGCGAACACGCCCTCGGAGTCGTTACCCACAAAACCGGACAGGCCCAGCCGGGTGGCCAGCGAGTAGACGAACGGGCGGAACCCCACCCCCTGGACGGTCCCGGTGACCCGCACCGATTTGCGGACCCGGGCCGCGTCGCTGTTCACCGTCCCAGTGTGGCCCGGCCGTGCCCTAAGCTCCCAGACGATGACGACACGAGCGGCGATCGGCTACGAACTGCGGGAGCGGGGCGGCCTGCGGGTGCTGGCCTGGCCTGCCTTCGACCGGTATCCCGTCGATGCGCTGGTCACCACCCGCCACGGGGGCGTCTCGGCGGGCGACTACGCCACGCTGAACCTGAGCTTCGGCGTGGGTGACCGCCCGGAGAACGTGCTGGAGAACCGCCGCCGGGCGGCCGCGGCGCTGGGCGCCGACCTCGGCGACTTCGTCTTCGGCAAGCAGGTGCACGGCGCCGTGGCGCGGGTGGTGACCCGCGCGGACCGGGGCGCCGGCGCCGCGGTCGCCGACGCGGGGGCGGGCGAGGCCGACGCGCTGGTCACCAGCGACCCCGGCACCGTGCTCGGGGCGCTGGTCGCCGACTGCGTGCCGATCCTGCTTTACGACCCCCGCGCACACGTGATCGCGTGCGTCCACGCGGGCTGGCGCGGCACCGCGGCCCGGGTGACCGACGCCGCGCTGGCGGCCATGGCCAGCCTCGGCACCCGGCCGGGTGACGTCATCGCCGGCATCGGGCCCGCGATCGCCCCGGACCGCTACCAGGTGGGCGAGGAGGTCGCGCAGGCGGTGCGCGAGTGCTTCGGCGAGCGCGCGTCCCTGGTCATCCGGCCCGACGGCACTGGCCGATGGCTGTGCGACCTGTGGTCGGCCAACCGCCTCCTGCTGAGCGAGGCCGGCGTGGCCGACGATCGGATCCACGTGGCCACCGTCCCCACCGGCGCGGACTTCTTCAGCAACCGCGCGGCCCGGCCATGTGGCCGGTTCGGGGTGCTCGCCCGGCTGCGCCCGCGCGATGGGGGCGCAGCCTGATGGCCGCGGCGCGCCCGGCGATCTCCTGGTCCGACCTGCGCGGTGCGCGGGCCGGGGTGTGGGGCCTCGGCGTCGAGGGCATGGCGAACCTGCGCAAGCTGGCGACGCTCGGCGCGCACGCGGTGCTGGTGGACGACCGGCCGTCCGGGCCGGGCCCGGACGGGCAGCCGGTCCTCGCCACCGCGGAGGGCGGGCTGGAGGCGCTGGCCGGCTGCGAGGTCGTGATCAAGTCGCCCGGCATCAGCCGGTACCGGGCGGACGTGGCGGAACTGGCGTCCCGGGGGGTTACGGTGGCAGGCGGCCTCGGCCTGTGGCTGGCCGAGGCGGACCGCAGCCGGGTCGCCTGTATCACCGGGACCAAGGGCAAGAGCAGCACCACGGCGATCGCGGGGCACCTGCTGCGCCGGTGGGGCTACCCGTGCGTGGTCGGCGGCAACATCGGCCAGCCGCCGTGGGACCCCTCGCTCGCTGGAGGTGCCCGGTACTGGGTCATCGAGACGTCCAGCTACCAGGCCACCGACCTGGCCTGGTCGCCCGTGGTGGTCGCGGTCACCTCGCTGCACCCCGACCACCTTGACTGGCACGGCGACGTGGAGACGTACTACCGGGACAAGCTGTCGGCGTGTTCCCAGCCCGGTGCGGACCTCACCGTGGCCAATGGGGACAGCCCGGAACTGGCGGCGCGCGCGGCGCTGCTCGGCCCGCGGGTGGAGTGGGTCCTGGCCGGCGATGACCCCGGCGCGGACTGGATGGCGCCGCTCGGCCTGCTCGGTTCGCATGGCCGGCGGAATGCGCTGATCGCCCGCGCCTGCCTGCGAGGGCTGGGGGTGGCGGAGGCGTCCGACGAGGCCGCGCTGGCCCGGGCGGCGGTGGGCTTCGAGCCGCTGGCGCACCGGTTGCAGGTGATCGGCGAGGTCGGCGGGGTGACGTTCGTGGACGACAGCCTGTCCACCAACGCGCTGCCCACCCTGGCCGCGCTCGACGCCTTCCCCGGCCGCCGGGTGGCGCTCATCGCCGGTGGCCACGACCGCGGCATCGACTACGCGCCGCTCGCCACCGGCCTGGCCGCCCGTGGCTGGCCGACCCTGGTGCTCGCCATCCCCGACACCGGGCCCCGGATCCAAGCGGCGATCGAGGCGGCGGAGCCCGCCAAGGTGGACGTGGTGGCGTGCGACGGCCTCGATGCCGCGGTGGAGCGCGGGTACGCATGGGCCCGCCCGGACGGGGTGGTGCTGCTGTCGCCCGCCGCGCCGAGCTTCGGCGCCTTCCGCAACTACGCCGACCGCGGCGCCGCCTTCGCCCGCGCGATGGAGTCCTGCGGGGCCTAACTACGCCCGGGGCCGGCACCGCCGCCGCCACCATGCGCCGCACCACCGCCCGCCGCCACCATGCGGCGCACCACCGCCCCCACGCCCGCCGCCCACGACGCGCCGCCCACAGCCCCCACGCCCGGCGCCACCACGCGGCACACCCACCCCACTGCCCGCCGCAGCCGGCGTTTGTCATGGTTGGCGCAACCGCGACATTCTTTCGTCGTGGGAGACGAAACGACTACAAACGCCGGTTCGGTGCCACCCTGCTGACCGGGGCTACATCAGGCCGGCGACGGTGTCGGCCAGCAACTGAGGTGCGCCGGCTTCTTCGGGAGCTCAGGTGGGTCATCCCCAGATCCAGGTGTCGCCGAACGGGCTGCCAAGGTCACTGCTCACGCCGCCGAACAGCACGACGTTGCTGGTGGCCGCGTCGTAGGCCATCGCCGCGCTTGTTCGGGCCGAGGGGTGGGCCGCCGGGTTCTGCTTCTTCCACGTAGACCCATCCCAGGTCCAGGTGTCACTGAGTGCGCCTCGACTGTTATTGGCACCGCCGAACAGCACGACGTTGCTGGTGGCCGCGTCGTAGGCCATCGACGCCGCGGACCGGTTCGGCGGGCGGACTGCGGGGGCCTGCATGGTCCAGGTCGTCCCGTCCCAGGTCCAGGTGTCACCGGCTATGGCCCGGCCGTCTACGCCGCCGAACAGGACAATGCTGCTGGTGGCCGCGTCGTAGGCCATCGGCGCAAAGTAGCGGGCGGACGGGTGGGAGGCGGGGGCCTGCTTGGTCCAGGTGGACCCGTCCCAGGTCCAGGTGAGGCCACTACGGCCGCGGCTGGTGACACCGCCGAACAGCACAGCGGTCTTGGTGGCCGCGTCGTAGGCCATCGCCGCCTGGATCAGGCCACCCGGGTGGGCCGCCGGATGCTGCTGGGTCCAGGTCGAGCCGTCCCAGGTCCAGGTGTCACTGAGCGAACTATTGGCACCGCCGCCGCCGAACAGCACGACGGTCCCGGTGGCCGCGTCGTAGGCCATCGACGCCCCGGACCGGGCGGGCGGGCTGGACACGGGGGCCCGCTTGGTCCAGGTCGAGCCATCCCAGGTCCAGGTGTCACCGAACGTGACAATGCCACCGGCGGTGCGGGTGTAGCCGCCGAACAGCACGACGGTGCCGGTGGCCGCGTCGTAGGCCATCGCCGCATCACTCCGGGCGGGCGGGCTGGACGCGGGAGCCTGCCTGGTCCAGTTCAGCCCCAGGGAAGGGCTCGCCTGCACCGCGGAAGGAAAGACGCCCAGAACACCAACCACAGACAGCAGAGCGATGGCGCCCGCAGTCAACCGGCGCCCACCAGGCCAAGACACCTGCCCAGCACTGATCACCTTCACCACAACCTGCCCTTGCCTAGGTGACGGCCACCGCATCGATATCACCCTAAACCGCCAGGCGGGCAACAGATGGCTGTCAGCTCCCCGAGTCCCGAGGGCGCGCCATCAGGCAGAGGTAGGCGTGACCGCCCGCGCGGGCTGGTGTCCTCCTAGCTGGGCTTTCCACTCGATTGTCAGGCGTCCACCCTGGTCAGCGAGGGCAGGGTTGGCCCATTCTTCACAACACCTTCTGAAGCGATAGATGGCCGAACCCAGGTCGGCGGGCTGTGAGGCTTCAGTCCCCGTTGGTGGCCGTTCATGGTTGCCAACCTGCGAGGCGGGCCAGGCGTCCAACTGAAGAGCAAGCGTCAGCCTGGCAAGGGGGCCTTTGTGAAGCGACATGCCACGGTCGTCACGGGCGTGATTCTCTGTGCGGTGCTCGGGAGCGCATTGCCGGCGAGCGCCAGCACGACCTGGCGGGTCCAGCCCGTACCGAAACCGCCTAACAGCACGGCCCGGCTGGATGGCGTTTCCTGCCCGGCATTTGGGGACTGTATCGCCGTCGGCTTCTCCGGCGACAAGACCACCGGTGCCCATCACACGCTGGCCGAGCGGTGGACTGGCGGCGGCTGGGTGATCCAGCCGACGCCCACCCCGACGGGCCAGGGGGACTTCGTCGGGGTGTCGTGCCTGTCGGCCACCGACTGCACCGCCTTCGGGGACGCGGGCGTGGGCCCCCTCGTCGAGCACTGGGACGGCACGAACTGGACCGTCCAGCCCAGCCCCAGCCCCCCGGTCGGCGCGACATCGGTCGGCCTGGTGGGTGGGTCCTGCACGTCGCCCACCAGCTGCACCGCCGTCGGGCTCTACGACCTGTCCGGCGGCAAGGGTGAGCGCCCGTTCGCCGCGTACTGGAACGGCTCAACCTGGACCGACCAGCAGGTCCCCATGCCAGCCGGCGCCCGCCTTGCGGACCTGGACGGCGGGGTGTCCTGCTCCTCGGCGACCCGCTGTATCGCCGTCGGCGCCTACGCCCTGAAGACCGAGCCGGGGGCCAGGCCGTTCGCTGCGCGCTGGAACGGCACCGGCTGGATCGCTCGCGCGGTGCCGATGCCGGCCGGTGCCACGGGCGGCTTCCTGGACGGCGTGTCGTGCACCTCGCCCTCCCACTGCACCGCCGTCGGGGACTACGACAATGCCGCCGGCACCGCAGTCCCGCCGTTCGCCGCGCGCTGGAACGGGATCACCTGGACCGTCCAGGCGGTCAACGCCCCTGACGGGGGCGGCCTCGACGCGGTGTCGTGCACCTCGGGCACCTCGTGCACCGCCGTCGGGTCCTTGTCCAGCACCGGGCTGGCCGAGCACTGGGACGGGACAAGCTGGACGGTTCAGCCCACGCCCGTGCCGAATCACGGGACCGCGACCTACGCGGACCTCCTCGGGGTCTCCTGCCTGTCGGCCGCCTACTGCACCGCAGTCGGGCTCTACAACCGGGCACAGCCGCTCGCCGACCACCAATAGCCGGTTCCACCGAGGGCGGGCTGCCAGCATCGCCACGGCGATTCCGCGATGCAGGGTGTCACACGGGTGAGAGCGTGGTCATGCGACGATGTGCGGGCAGGCGCGGGACATCACAGATCCGCGGTCACCCGACGATCTGAACCGTCACCCTGGGCTGCGGCGACAGGCCATGATCTTGCCTCCTTCAGCGGCCGGCGCTGGGAAGGCACAGCCAGGCGCAGAGGGTCCGTGCCCGGCCCGCCTGGCGCTCCGGCCGTCTTGCACGGCCGGGCCGCACGGCGCGGCAGCCATCGCGTGGCCTGGCTGTCGTGCTGGGGCCGACGGCCGGGCTAGCCTGTCAGCAGCGGTGCCGCCGAGCCGTCTCACAGGTTCGCGGTCCACTCGATCACCAAGCGCCGACCCCGGTGAGGGGCGGACTGGTTGGCCCATTCTTCACAACACATTCTTTTGTGATGGTTGGCGCAACCATCACATTCGTTCCGGAAGGCGGGCGCGTTGAGCAGCGGCCAAGTGTCAGCGGTGCTGTTGCGGGAATTTGCTTCCGTGGTCGGCGATGCGCATGTGCTGACCGGGGATGCCACCGCCGGGTACACGGTGGACTGGACCGGCCGGTTCCGCGGGCATGCCCCGGCGGTGCTGCGCCCGGCGGACACCGGTCAGGTGGCCGCGGTGCTGGCGCTGTGCCGGGAGGCCGGTGTGGCCGTGGTCCCGCAGGGCGGCAACACCGGCCTGGTGGGCGGCGGGGTGCCGCGGCACGGCGAGGTGGTGCTCAGCCTGGCCCGGCTGGACCGGCTGAGCCCGGTGGACATCGACGCGGCGCAGGTCACGGCCGGTGCCGGGGTGTCGCTGCAGCGGGTCGCGGACGCGGATCCAGGGCTCGACCTCGGCGTGGTTATCGCCAGCAGGGAGAGCGCCACTGTGGGCGGGGCCGTAGCGACCAACGCGGGCGGGCTGCGGGTGCTGCGCTACGGGCCGATGCGGGCCCAGGTGCGCGGCGTGGAGGCGGTGCTTGCCGACGGGACCGTGGTGTCGCACCTGGCCGGGCTGGTCAAGGACAACACCGGATACGACTACCCGGGGCTGCTGGCCGGCTCGGAGGGGACGCTCGCCGTGGTCACCGCGGCCCGGATCCAGCTCGTCCCCCGGGCGGCCGACCAGGTGACCGTGATCATCGGGCTCGAGGGGCCCGGCGAGGTTCACGCGCTGGCCAGAGCGGCGCTGCGCGCGGTGCCCGGCCTGCTGTCGGCGGAGTTCTTCACCCGGGCCGGGCTGGACGTGCTGGCCGAGCATGCCGGGCTCGCGCCGCCGCTGCGCGAGCCGGTTCCCGCGTTCCTGCTGCTGGAGGCGGCCGGGCCGGGAGCCGATGAGGACCTGGCCGGGATGGCCGGCGATCACCCGGTGGCCGTGGGCACCACGGCGGCGGACCGGGCCAGGCTGTGGGCGTACCGGGAGCGCCACCCGGAGGCGGCCGGGTTCCTCGGGGTGCCGCTGAAGCTGGACGTGTCGGTACCGGCCGCACAGTGGGTCACGTTGGCCAGCGAGGTCGGCGCGGTGGTCCGGGCGGTGGACCCGGGCGCGACGGTGATCATCTACGGGCACGTCGCGGACGGGAACCTGCACGTCAACGTGGTGCCCGCGGCCGAGGCGGACGGGCGGCACGAGGACGCGGTGTTCGGCCTCGTGGCCTCGCTCGGCGGGTCGATCTCGGCCGAGCACGGCATCGGCGCGCTGAAGGCACGCTGGCTGCCGCTGGTCCGGTCCGAGGCCGAGCGCGCACTCTTCGCCCGGATCAGAACGGCGTTCGACCCGGACGGGATACTCAACCCGCACGTGCTCCCCCGATGATCGGCGGGGGCCGGTCCCGCCCATCGCCGCAGCAGGCATATAGTTGATCTCTCAACCAGGGTGGGCTGCCGGAGGTGGGATGACCGCGCATGACGCGCTGGGCGTGACACCGACCCCGGACACCGGCGAACGGCTCAGCACGGCCCGGCTCTGGGACGAGTCCGCCCGCCCGGCCGGCCCGCAGCCGCCGCCGGACGCGGCCTACTCGGCGCGTGGCCG
>Ga0070710_10001083_pt1 | contig 12886 bp, 8 predicted proteins | sample LARL52metaG_FD_65454 | JGI IMG/M metagenome (GOLD analysis project Ga0070710, IMG submission 65454) | Corn, switchgrass and miscanthus rhizosphere microbial communities from Kellogg Biological Station, Michigan, USA - LAR L5-2 metaG | ecosystem: Host-associated > Plants > Roots > Rhizosphere ... | reverse complement strand
GTCAAAGGCAGCGGGCGGGGGCGCCCGCTCCACACGCTGGCAGAGGCGCGAGGGGGGTATGCCTGCTGTGAATCCGAAACGTCTTGGTTTATGGCCCAACATGGCCCGGGCAGCGCGAAGCCCAGCCACAGGCGGTCGCACCATTCCCGCCGTCACGCTTCGTCGTGCTGCAGTCCGGCAGCGTTAGGCCGTGGCTGTTTTTCCTTCTGCACAATCGGCATGCCGACAAAATCGTGATTCCACTTGCGTGGATAGATTTGGCCGCCTTCGAAATTTACAGCCGAAGCACAACCATCTTCACAACCTGCGTGCAGGTGACAATGGTGTTCGGAGCAAGGCTGGCACCTAGATTTGACGAAAGCAAGTCTGGAATTGATTTTTATTTTTCCTATATATCAAGTTGTGGCACCTCCGAAAAAATGATTCTGTGATCGGTCCGGTGGCATCCGGAAGGGATGAGGTCGCTCGATCAAGCTTGGAGCGTTATCGTCTCGCGTCAGCGGAAGCGCCGAATAAATAAGGTGTGACGTTCCGAGCGATAGTATCCAACTACGTAAATGGCCGCTTTTCCCTTGGTCGAGTAGATCACCTGGCGGATGCGCAAAATGGCGGCGCCTTTAGGCAAAGCAAGCATCTCGGCAAGACTGGCATCTGCCGCCGTGGCATCGATTTCCTCGTCAGCATAGGCCAGTTCCACGCCATAGTCGTGCTGCAAGGCGGCAAACAGAGAACTTCTGCCCAAGGGAGCACTCACGAGTCCGGGGAACTCCGCTGCTGGCAGATAACAGGTTTCCAGGGCGAAGGGTTCTTCTCCGGTCAGGCGGAGCCGGGTGATCTTGATCATACGGCTGGCCGCAGGGAGGCCGAGACGCGCGGCGATTTCCTGTTCGTCCTCAATGACCTTGGCGACCAAAACGCGCGAGCGGGGAGCCAGTCCCCGGCTGGACATGTGCTCGGTGTAGCTCATTAACTTATTGAAGTGGATTTTCGGGGCGGCGACAAAAGTCCCGGCGCCGCGGCGGCGTTCCACAATGCCTTCCCGCTCCAACCCCGCCAGAGCATGGCGGGCCGTCATCAGGCTCACCTTATGCGTCTTGGCGAGTTCACGTTCCGAGGCTACGGCATCGCCGGGATTGAGTTCCGCCGCTTCGATGCGCTTGCGAATCGCGTTCTGGATGCGTTTGTAAACCGGCGTCCCGTTGTGGTGGTTTCCAGCCATAAACGATCTTCCAGACTGTCACGACGCGAACGGGACGAAGACCGAATCCACAGGGCTCGCCCGGTCCAGGGAAAGCAATTTTTCGAGCAACATGTGCTATATAGCTTATTAACAGCTTTCTGTAAAGAGAAAATCGAGAGGCAGCTGCCAATACCATTGGCGGAAGAGGGTTGATTGCTATAGAGCAGGAGCTCTGGCCGGGCCATCTGGCAAGGGTTTAGCAGGGTTGGCCAGGATCAAAAGGACTATCGAAAAGATTGTTCTCCAGCATAAATCAGCAATTCATTTGAGGATTTGGGGTAAGCCGACGCTTGCCTGTCTTTTGAACCTCCAATTTACCGTTCTGTTCCGATATAGAGCGGTATAACGCCTCCTCGCTAAATATTTTACAATTCCCTGCATTTTTTTCTTGACCGCGAACTCCCGCGTGCTATATAGCATAGTGCGATTCTATTAGGGGTCTTTTTTGTGCGTCTAGCAGTGAGTGTTCTGAGGAGGCGGTGCGATGAAAAAACTGGCGAGTAGGTTTCTGGTTCTGCTGACTTTGGTAAGCCTTGTGGCCGTGTTCACTCCGGCATGGGGCCAGGACGTGACCGCGTCCATCGTAGGCACCGTCACTGATCCCAGCGGCGCGCCCATCAAGGGCGCTGCGGTCAAAGCGACGGATGCGGACCGCGGAACGGTCTGGACGGCGGAGACCAACGACACCGGAGCTTACAACCTGCTGCGCCTGCCGGTAGGGAATTACGGCGTCAAAGTAACGGCGCCGGGATTCCAGACTTCGGTCTATTCAACGTTCACGCTTGTGCTCAATCAAACCGCGCGCGTGGACGTGCAGATGAAGGTCGGCAAGGTGGGCGAGAGCATAGAAGTGAGTGGGGAGGCGCCGGTGCTGCAGACCGAAAGTACCGAGGTCAGCACGCTCATCGATTCCGGCACCGTTACGTCAGTGCCTCTGGCGGGACGCAATTACCTCCAGTTGGCCCTGCTTGCGCCTGGCACCACCACCAACAATCCGCGTGGAATCAACGAACCGCAGAACCTCGATAACAGCAGCCGTCCATTCATCAACGGCAACCGCGAGCAGGCAAACCAGTACTTTCTCGACGGAATCCTGAACAGCGAGGACAAGAACAACGAGACTTCCTACCAGCCCAACGTGGACGCGGTCCAGGAATTCAACGTGATCACCCAAAACCCCTCCGCCGAATTCGGCGACTTCGAGGGCGGCGTGGTCAGCGTCTCCACCAAGTCCGGCACGAACCGGTTTCACGGCAGCGTTTATGAGTTTTTCCGCAACGACAAACTGGATGCCAACCTGCCATCAAACGGGTGGACCACGGGAGTATCGAACCTGGAAAATCTCCCTGCTCAAGGGCAGATCGTTCCCGGACACTCGGCGGACGGAACGACACTCAAGCCGGAGTTTCGCTACAACGAGTTTGGAGTCACCCTCGGCGGCCCAATCATTAAAGATAAGCTTTTCTTCTTTGTGGACTATCAAGGTCTTCGCGATTTGAATTCTGGAGCGACGGGAGCGCAGCTGCTGACCTCGAGCATGCGTGGTGGCGACTTCGGGCAACTCTGCCAAAACGGGTTCACCGCGCCCGGTGGGGTTTGTGCCGATCCAGCATTTGGGCCAAACGCTCTTGACCTGGATTCGAGTGGCAACCCCAAGAACACCGCCCCGGTAGCAGGGAACCAACTGGTCGTTCCCAACTCCGGTGGCGCCAACAACCTCTATTATTTCAACCCGGCCGAAATTCCTGCGACCATTAACGGAAACCCTGCATCCCAACCCACATTTGTTCCGACGAACAACTTGGCAACCGCCGGGCAACCGATCAGCACCTTCGCAAACACTTTATTTACACAATTCCAAAAGTACTATCCGCTGCCGCAGGTCAACAGCGTCATCGGTGGGAACAACTTCTTCTACAACACAGGCAGCAGCATTAACACAGATCAGGGAGATCTTCGGATCGACTACAAGGCTACCGACAAAGACAACGTTTTTGGACGATGGTCACAAGGGCACCTGCGCAATCCGGTATTCAGCGGTTGCCCTTTGTGTGCGTCCGGCTCCGCTCAAGGCGCCGATCAGCCTATGAGAAACGCCGCCTTGTCCTGGACTCATGTCTTCAGCGCCAGTCTCTTGAACGAGGTTCGGTTTGGGTTTAACGCAGTCCAGTTTAATCAGAATCAGGTTTTTTCTTCATTTCTTGGTAACGTTGGCCAGCAACTTGGCATAAACAACGGCAACTTTGAGCTTCCCGGATTGCTCAATATCAATGTCACACCTTACGGCAGTCCCGCGGATGCCGACCTTGGCCAGCAGAACCTAGTTCAGATCTTCCACACGACCCAAGGGCAACTCAACGACAACCTCTCCTATGTGCACGGGCGTCATTCGATCAAGACCGGTTTCCAGTTTGTCCGCGAACGCCAGGACTTTCAATACAACGGCAATAATGGAGGGTTGGGCAGCATTCCGGTGAGCACGCTCAGCGGTTCCGGGCTGGCAGACCTCTACCTCGGACTTGCTGCGACTGGGGGCGCCAGAGATACGTACGCCCAGCTGACCATGTTTAAACATCGCGGGAACATTTTCGCGGCCTACGTGCAGGACACCTGGCACTTGACCAGCACTCTCACCCTAAACCTCGGGTTACGGTTTGAAGACCACACGCCGCTTTTCGAAACCCAGAACCGCGAGGTTAACTTTGGACTCTTCACCGGCACCATCTATACGCCTGACGGGAGGGATGGAACCACAAAGTTCGGTAATCCGGCGCTCTACAACAACTATCTCGGCAAGGGCGATTGGCAACCGCGAATCGGATTTGCCTGGTCGCCTGCTTCGCTTGGCGGAAAGACGGTGATTCGCGGAGGCTATGCGATTTCCAACTTCTTCGAGGGCGGTGGAACCAACGAACAGCTCACGATGAATCCTCCACTCGGAATCTACAAGCAGGCAAATGCCGGAGGTACTCTGGCGGCAGGCTACGGAGACTTGCAGGTTTGCCCGACTGTCGACTTTACTTGCTACGCAGGAAACCGGATTCGCGTCACCGATCAGAACTTCAAGCCCGCCATCAGCCAGCAATGGAACTTCACGATCCAGCAGCGGCTGAGCCCTTCGGTGACGGCGCAGCTTGGTTATGTCGGCCAGCACGGTACCGACCTGCTCAACTTTGAGGATCTCGCACAGCGTATCGGCTTGAACGCCGCGGGGACGATCGCGAAGCCAGGCCAGTTGATCGTAAACCAAATGGCTGGCCCCTACCTGGGCGGAGGATACACACCGTGCGATATGGCGTCGCTATCAACGTGCGGGGCCGCTGGCTCGCTTTATCAGGCAGACCAGGGCGGAGCCCTTGCCGGCGCCAATATGTCGAACTCCAACCAGAGCTACAACTCGCTGCAGGCAGTGTTGGAAAAGCGCATGGGCAGTGGACTGCAAGGTCAGGTGGCGTATACCTATTCCAAGTGTCTGAGCAATTCGCCCGGATACTTCGGAACCGGCTGGGGCAGCACCGGGGCAACTAGTTCGGGCGGTCAGCCCGGCCCGCAAAACATCTATGATCCGCGCTCCGATTGGGGGCCATGTTTCTTCGACCAGACGCACGTGTTGAGCAGCTACGTGACCTACCAGTTGCCGTTCGGCAAGGGTAAACAGTTTGGACACGACATGAGCCCAGCCCTGAATGCTGTCATCGGAAACTGGGAAATCGGCGGAATCATCTCGGCTCATTCCGGAAATGCACTTACCCTGAACGCATTTGGCGGGTGGGGAAATTTTGCTGCAGATCAATCCAACACCAACGGAATCGGCCCACAGACTCTTTCTGAACGGCCAAGTTGCAATGGCCCCGTTCATATTGCCAACAAGAAGGTCAACGCGACAGCTGGTACACCAGCGTTCATCCAGTGGATCGACCCGAGTAACATTTCGAACCCTGACCCAGGCACGTTCGGTACTTGCTCCGTCGGAAATGTTCGCGGACCTAAGTTTGTGGATTTCGACCTGAGTTTGCATAAGAGCTTTTTGGTGACTGAAGGGACACGGTTTGAATTCCGGTTCGAGGCACTCAACGCATTCAACCACCCCGTGTGGACGTTCTCGGGGGGGCCGGCGAATGGCTCGTTTGATCCGGGCAGTCCGACTTTTGGGCAGATCACCGGTTCGCAAAGCGCACGAAGCCTTCAGCTCGGACTGAAGTTCATCTACTGAGTCAGGAGTCTTAAGTAGAGAATGGCAGGCGCCCCGGCGCCTGCCATCTTCTTTGAACGCCTTTTTCGCGGGGCAGTAATTATTTGGCCCCTGCGCCAATTCGGACTATGATCTGAGCGTGTGAGGGCTTCTCCATGCAAGCTCGAACCCGGATCAGCAATGCGCTCTTATCCGCTGTGACATTCTGTTTGCTGACCTCCCTGGTGCTGGGACAAGCCAGTGGTGGCCGTTCCGCGCCGCCCCCGAATCCTCCGCCACCGCTTCCGCGGCCCGACCCGTCAAACTTCGACAAAGACCGGTTGATGCTTGAAAGCCAAACCGGAAACTCCGCCACAAAAAATGGCGAAGAGGGAACTTGTTTTCTTCCTCCATTGACTTCTGGGCATAGTCACACCGTGGCGGCATCGAACTTGCAACTTTCAGCAAAAGCCAGGAAGGAATATGGCTCGGCTTGTTCGGCGCTTAAGGACAAAAAGTATGACGCCGCCCAAACCCATTTGCGCAAGGCCGTGCAGCAAGAGCCGAAGTACACGACGGCCTGGGTCACTCTGGGGCAAATGCTGGCCGCGCAACAGCACAACGACGAGGCCCGGACCGCCTGTTCCCAAGCCGCCGCCGTCGATGCCACTTACGTCCCCTCCTACCTTTGTCTGGCGGACATTGCGGCGCGCGGCCAGCAGTGGGAGGAGATGTTGAAGTTCAGCCGCCGTGCCCTCGATCTCGACCCCACCGACAATGTGGTGGCTTATGACTACCATGCCGGCGCAAATCTGAATCTTCACAAACTGCCCGAGGCGGAAAGAAGTGCGTTGCGGGCCGTAGAGATCGATAAGAACCACAGCGACCCGCGGTTGCACTTCCTGCTGGCACAAATTTACGAGGCCAAAGGCGACGCGGCAAACGAAGCAGCGCAACTACGCGAGTACTTGAAATTTGCCAGCGATCCGGCCGACGCCGCCATGGCGAAACAGTATCTTACAGAGCTGGAGAAACACACCGGCAAGTAGCCAACTGACACGCGGGTTTTCTGATTCCGCAACGTTCGTTTCGGCTTATAATCAGGGGCAATGCGCACAGTCTTTGGCCTTTTTCCTCCACTTTTCCTGGCTGCGGTCGCCGTTGTTTCTTGTGCCCAGGTGGCGAAAAAAAGTGGGCCCGCCGCCGCGCCCGACCAGGCCACCAGCCTGGCGGAGAGCGGCCACTGCTCCCAGGCGTTGCCCTTGCTGAAAAAATCCATCCGGCAGGCCACCGATCACGACCTGAAAAAGCGGCTTGGGTTGGATGGCTTGCACTGCGCCATGACTCGCAACGTTCCCTCCGAAGCCCTGGATTTTCTCATGGTGTTAACGCGCGATTTTCCGCGCGACCCCGAAGTGCTTTATGCGGCCACGCATGCGTTTTCCGATCTATCGCTGCACGCTTCGCAGGATCTGGCGCGCGAGGCTCCGTTCTCTTACCAGGTTCATGAGCTGAACGCGGAGGCGCTCGAACTGCAGCAGAAATGGGACGAGGCCGCAACGGAATATCGCAGGATTCTGGAAATCAATCCCTTCCTGCCCGGAATTCATGCCCGGCTGGGGCGAGCGCTGTTGGCCAAGCCTCAGCCTTCCGCGGAAGCCGTGGCGCAAGCGAAGAAAGAGTTCGAGCAGGAACTGGAAGTCGACCCCAGGAACGCCAGCGCCGAATATGTGCTGGGCGAGCTGGCCAAGAATGATAACGATTTGTCGGCGGCGATTCGTCACTATTCGCGCGCCACCAAGCTTGACGTAGATTTCGAAGAGGCGTACCTCGGCCTCGGCACCGCGCTGGTTTCCGCAAAAAGGTTTAGCGAAGCCATCCCGCCATTGGAAACCTACGAGAAGCTTGCCGCCGACAGCCCCACCGGCCACTATCAACTGGCACTGGCCTACAACGGAGTGGGACGCAGAGACGACGCAAACCGCGAAGCGGCGTTGCAGCGCCAAAGCGCGGAGAATCTGGAGCAAGTTCGCCGGCGAGCCGCTGACGCGCTGTTGAAGCAATCCGCCCCCGGCGGGCAGACGACGGAGGCTCCGAAGTAGTGGGCCGCCGGCCGCTCCACATGCTCCGCCGCTATCCGTTGCGCATTCGTTTTTTCGGCCGCTTTGTGCGGAACTATTTTTTTGCTCTTGCAACTGCTGCCGCCCTTCAGCCGCTACATGCACAAACTTCTCCGCCAGCTCCCATCCAATTCACCAACGTCACGTCAGCCGCCGGCATTAAGTTCATCCACTATGCCGGGAACAAGGGCATGGCAATCATTCGCGAAGTTTTCGGCCCCGGCGTCTGCGTCGCGGATTTCGACGGGGATGGCTGGCAGGACATTTATTTCGTGAACGGACGCGACCTCTATGATCGCGGCGTTACCGTGCGCAACGCGCTCTACCACAATAATGGCGATGGCACATTTACCGATGTGACGGAGAAGGCCGGAGTCCCGGGCACGGGCTACGGCTTTGGCTGCGTCTGGGGAGACTACGACAATGACGGCTTTCCTGATCTCTACGTTACCCAGTTCGGCCGCAACGTGCTCTACCGCAACAATGGCAACGGCACGTTTACCGACGTGACCGATAAGGCCGGGGTTGCAGGCGTGAAGTCCGGCACTCCGTTTCATGGAGGCGCCACCTTTTTCGACTACGACCGCGACGGGCGCCTTGATCTATATGTTGGCGGCTATGTGTCGCTCGACGCATCCAGTCCGCGCTACTGCGACTTTGTTGACGTCCACACCAATTGTCCCCCCAGCGTGTACAAAGGCGCTCCAGCCATTCTTTACCACAACAACGGAGACGGCACCTTCACGGACGTGACCTCGGCGGCCGGAATTTATCAGCCCGAGGGCAAGAATCTTTCGGTGGCAGCGGCCGACTACGATAACGACGGATGGCCGGATCTATTCGTCGCCAATGACGGCGTGAACGCCTACCTCTACCACAACGAGAAAGATGGCACGTTCACGGAAATTGGCCTGTTGGCCGGCATGGCGCTGACCGGTCGAGGAAGAACTATGGCAGCCATGTGCATGTCGCTGGGCGACTACGACAATGACGGCTGGCTCGACCTTTACATTTCCGACTTCCAAAAATCTTCCGATCACGTCTGGCACAACGATCACAAAGGCGGTTTCGAGGAGGTCAGCGATCAGGCAGGCCTCACCGTTCCCACGCACGATGTACTCAGCTTCGGTGGCGGCTTCTTCGATTACGACAATGACGGCTGGCTGGATTTATTTATAGCCAACGGCCACGTCTATCCCGAGGTTGAACAATCCGCCCAATTCGCACACTACAAGCAGATCAATTCACTCTTTCACAACGAAGGCAATGGCAAGTTCGTCGAGACCACTGGCCAGGCTGGAAGCGGCTTCCAGACACCATACGTCGGCCGTGGCGTGGCCTTCGCAGACTTCGACAATGACGGTTTTATGGATCTGGTTGTGGGGAACAATGCCGATCCACCACTGCTGCTGCACAACAGCGGAGGCAACGGCAATCACTTTGTGAACTTCAAGCTGGTTGGGACCAAGAGTAATCGCGATGCGATGGGAGCCCGGTTGCGGATTACGGCGGGAGGAATTTCCCAGATCCGCGAAATCGCCGGGGGCGGCAGTTATCTTTCTCAGAGCGATCTGCGGGCCAACTTCGGATTGGGGAAAGCGGCCCGCGTGGAGACTCTAGAAGTAAAGTGGCCAAGCGGATTACGGCAAGTCTTTGACAATGTTGAAGCTGACAGATTTTACCTGATCGAAGAAGGAAGCGAAAAGTTGAGCCAGCAGCGATTTTCTCCGCCTTTGCCGGCTAAGAATATCGCCGCTCGTCCGCTCACAGCGCAACCCGAAATCGGCAAGGCACCAGGACCCCAATCGGTTCACTGAGGAGAATTCGAGCCCGCCAAGACCACAACCAGGCTTCACCGAAGAAAATGTCGAAGCATAGAAGCATGATCAGACGGAGCACTTGTTTACCCAGGCGCGACTTCCTTCGCCTCGTGAGTGGAGCTGCGGTACTCCCCTTTCTCCCGCGCTGGGGTGGGGCCGCCGAGTCTTCCTCGTATCCGTTCTCTGAGGTCAGCCCCGCCACGAGCGGCATCACCTGGGCGCATACCGCCGGCCTCTCGCCCGAAAAATATTTGCCGGAGTCCACCGGCGCCGGCTGCGCTTTTCTCGATTACGACAACGACGGCTGGATGGACATTTATTTCGTCAACAGCGGAAAGTGCGACTTTTATACGCCAGCCCAGCCACTGCGGAATGCTCTCTACCGCAACAACCGCGATGGCACGTTTACTGACGTGACGGAGAAAGCCGGTGTAGCAGGGGGTGGCTATGGGATGGGCGTTGCGGTGGGCGACTACAACGCGGACGGCTTTCCTGATCTCTATTTGACGCAGTACGGCCGCAGCATTTTATATCGCAACAATGGCGACGGCACCTTCACCGACGTAACCGAACACGCCGGAGTCGCCGCTCCGGGATGGGCTTCCAGCGCCGTTTGGTTCGACTATGACAATGACGGCCGCCTTGACCTCTTCGTCGGGAGATTCGTTGACTTCGACAAGACCAAGCATCACGCCTGCAACGCCCCAAACATTCCCGCACTCAAGGGCATGAACGAATACTGCTATCCGCGCGTTTATTCACCAATGCCCAGCTGGTTGTTTCACAACAATGGCGACGGCACGTTCACCGACGTCAGCCAGAAGATGGGCATCTCCGACAATCCCGGAAAATCGTGGGGCGTGGTCGCCACCGATGTGAACAACGACGGCTGGATGGATCTATTCGTCGCCAACGACACGGTGGCCAATTTTCTGTTCATGAATCGGGGCGGGAAGCGGTTTGAAGAGATCGGCTTTACGTCGGGAGTTTCTTTCGGGGAAGGAGGAAAGGCGCGCTCCGGCATGGGAGTCGACTCCGCCGATATCAACGAAGACGGTTGGATGGACCTCTTCGTGACCAACCTGAACCACGAATTCTACGGCTTCTATCAGAACCGCCACGATGAAACTTTCGACGACATCGCCGCTCCCTCAGGCGTTGCGACGGCTACGAAGTTGATGAGCGGGTGGGGACTCAAGTTTTTCGACTATGACAATGACGGCAACATCGATTTGATCGTCGCCAACGGCCATCCCGATGACCTGATCGAGAAAATTTATGACAACGTCAAGTATCGTGAGCCGTTGCTTCTCTTCCATAACAACGGAAGCGGCTTGAAAGATGTCACTCCGGCGAGCGGCCCGATTTTTTCACGACCCATGTCGGCGCGGGGTTTGGCCGTCGGCGATTTCAACAACGACGGCGCGATTGACGTTCTGGTTTCCTGCAACAATGAAGCGCCGGTCCTCTTGCGGAATGACACTGGCAGCCAGAACCACTGGCTGGGCCTGAAGTTGGTCGGGAAGAAGGCGAATATCGACGCCGTCGGCGCCCGCGTCACCTACCAGGCGGGCGAACTGAAGAGAAGCCGAATGAAGGTGGGTGGCGGCAGTTTTCTTTCCTCCCATGATCCGCGCCTGGTGCTCGGACTAGGACAGGCCAACAAAGTCGACTGGCTCGAAGTGAAATGGCCACAGCCCAGCGGAATTACGCAGCGCTTCACCAATCTTCCGATCAACCGCTACATCACGTTGCGCGAGAGCGAAGCAAACTATGGGTAGGGACGAGGCCGAACCCACTCCAGCCGGCGCTTACGGTGTTAGGATATACCAGAAAGACTACCTCAAGCCCCGCCGCCACCTAGATCGCCGATCGCCCATGCCTGAGCAGTTCGCGTCTCCACTCCGGGTGACCCCGCAGCTGGGGTCGCCAAAGAACGGATCGCAGAACGACCCAAACTCCATAGCGGTCAGATTAAAGTTCGCAGCCGCGCCGCCTGAGTATCTGTTAGCGGCTCCGCAGTGCCGTTGGCGACGCCCAGCCCGCCAAATTTACTGTGCACCTTCATGGGTATGAGTGAAACTAGAACATCCTGGCGGATGAGTGCAGAAGAGTGAATTGGCATAAGTCCCGGTTCCGGTGTAACAGGGTTGTAGAGGTCAATCACAAGGAATTCTAAGCTAGAAACACCCAGTGCCGACAAAGCCACCCAGCGGCGGCCAGTATTGCAATCGCCAGTAACCAGTACAATGGCGAATGCAGCGTCAGGGCAGACACAAGATTGACGTCGATCCCTGTTGCGCCCTGGTTTGGGCCGACAAACCACGGCCCTGGAGTTCGGATGGCGACCCAGGCATAGGTAAAAAGCGCCAGGATACAGACGGTGCCGAAAACAAGCAGCACGAACTTTAGAAATAGCATTTTCTTTCCCTTCCTCTCCTCTATTTTCTCACGGGTTATGGGTGCATTCGTAGGGCGGCGGTACAATGTTCGTCGCGTTTATGAATGAGAGAGGTGTCGTGCAGGCCCACGGCCCAGATGTATAAAAGCGGATACACCCCGCAGCATTTATCCAACTGAGGTACGTGGCAATATTTCTCCAGTCGCTACTGATAACCGCACTCATGCTGAGGTCCGGGGGCGTGGTGGCTGCTGTGCAGTTGTTGTGTACTACGTAGGAGCACACCCTGGCACTGGAACAGATGGGTGCTGGTGTTCCGTTCCAGTATGCCTGCGTAAATGCGTCTTCGACTTGTACAGTAATCGGTCCACTGCTGCCACCTAAAGCCCCCATCGCCGAGCAGCTAGCGCTTCCATCCCAGGTAATCCCGCAGCTGGGGTCGCTGGGGTCGCCAAAGAACGGATCGCAGAACGACCCCAACTCCGTGACCGCGAGATTGAAGTTCGCAGCTGCGCCAGCGGAGTACGTGTTTGTAGCTCCAGCAGTCCCATGAGCCCCGCCGAGTCCGCCAAATTTACTGTTCACCGTCATCGTATGGGTGTACCCGGAACATCCTGGCGGATGTTGGCACAATGGGAAGTTGGCATAGCTTCCCGTTCCGGTGGTGGTGATGGCCGGCACCACCAGGTTGACGTGGTAGCTGGCGCCGCTGGAGTTGGCGACAAACAGGGACACTCCACCGCCCGTGATCGAAGTGGCAGTCCCCGCAATTTTTGACCAGGTCTGTCCGGCGTCGGTGGAAACGTGGATACCGCCGCCGGTATCAAGCACCGCCAAGGCCTGTCCGCCGACCGCCGCGATCGCGTTAATGGCTGAGGATGGAGTGAAGGGCGGAGCAGGGCTGGCCGCAACCCATCCAGTCCCTGTCCACGAATACAGCACTCCGGAGTTCACGCCCTAGACATTGCTGCCGCTGGCGACAGTGATGTTCTTGAGGTTGCCCGGCTCGTTCGCCCAGGTCGTGCCGTCCCAGTAGTCGATCGCCGACCCGTACATGCCCCAAATGCTGCCATCGGGGACGATTTCGGCCGGCGACCGGTAGGCTAGATGGGCAAGCGTCTGCCATCCGGTCCC
>Ga0070710_10001080_pt1 | contig 12905 bp, 14 predicted proteins | sample LARL52metaG_FD_65454 | JGI IMG/M metagenome (GOLD analysis project Ga0070710, IMG submission 65454) | Corn, switchgrass and miscanthus rhizosphere microbial communities from Kellogg Biological Station, Michigan, USA - LAR L5-2 metaG | ecosystem: Host-associated > Plants > Roots > Rhizosphere ... | reverse complement strand
CGCGCGCGACTGGATCGAGCGCACCATCCCCACCTGGCAGCGCCTGTGCGACCCGGTCGCGCAACGCATGTCCACCGCGTGGGTCGAGGCGATGCCCGCCGAGGCGAAGCAGGCGGCCGGTCCGCTGCTGTCGATGCTCGGCCAGATGGGCGGCATGGCCTTCGGGTCACAGCTGGGCAACGCCTTGGCGCAGCTCGGCGCCGAGGTCCTCACCTCGACCGACGTCGGCCTGCCGCTCGGCCCCGAGGGCACGGCGGCGCTGCTGCCCGCGAACATCGAGAAGTTCACCGAGGGCCTGGAGCGCCCGGCCTCCGAGGTGATGGTGTTCCTCGCCGCCCGCGAGGCCGCCCACCAGCGCCTCTTCACGCACGTGCCGTGGCTGCGGCAGCGCCTGCTCGACACCGTCGAGGAGTTCGCCAAGGGCATCAAGGTCGACACCTCCGCACTGGAGCAGCTCGCGGGCCAGATCGACCCGTCGAACCCCGCCTCCATCGAAGAGGCCATGAGCTCCGGCCTGCTCGAACCGCAGACGACCCCGGAGCAGAAGGCCGCGCTGACCCGCCTGGAGACCCTCCTGGCCCTGGTCGAGGGCTGGGTGGACGTCGTGGTCGACGCCGCCGTGGCCGACCGCCTGCCCGGCGCCCCCGCGCTGCGCGAGACGCTGCGCCGCCGCCGCGCCTCCGGTGGCCCGGCCGAGCAGACCTTCGCGACCCTGGTCGGCCTCGAACTGCGACCCCGCCGCCTGCGTGCCGCCTCGGCGCTGTGGAAGCTCATCGGCGACCAGCACGGCGTCGAGGTGCGCGACAGCGTGTGGGACCACGCCGAGCTCATCCCGTCCGCCGAGGACCTGGACGACCCGCTGGAGTTCGCCGAGCGCCTGGCCAGCACCCGCAAGGCGCTGGAGGACCCGATCGCCGAGCTCGAACGCACCATGCGCGCGGACGAGGGCAAACCCGAGGACGGCAAGCCCGAGCAGAGCTGATCGATCCCCGAACATCACGCCCGGCGAGAAACCTTCTCGCCGGGCGTGACACGTTCGTGGGTCCGGGGGCTCGGCCCCAGAAGACACCTGAGCGAGGAGTGGCGAGCGCTCTGCGCGAGCACACTTCCCCCCGAGCGAGGCTCTAGTCCTCTGACAGCCCCAAATCCGCGGCGGCCGAGATGCCCTCCAGGTAGCCCATGGCCCGCTCGGACTTCGGGTAGCGGTGCACCCACTCCCAGAAGTCCTTGCCGTGCCCTGGCACGAGCAGGTGCGCGAGCTCGTGCACCAGCACGTAGTCGAGCACCCACGGCGGCACCTCACGCAGACGCTCGGACACGCGGATCGTGCCCTCGGTCGGCGTGCAGGACGCCCAGCGCGTGCGCATGGGCGGCACCCAGCGCACGCTGACGGGGTCGGCGAGCGAGTCCAGGTACCGCGCCGACAGCTCGGCACAGCGCGCCATCAGCGCCTCGTCCGACGTTCGCGCAGGAGATCTCCTGCGCGTCTCGCTGCGCTGGAGGCGGCTCAACATCTCCGCCACCCAGTGCTTCTCTTCCCCCTTGGTCATCCGTGCCGGCAGCAGGACGACGACGGTGTCGCCCTCCCGGTACGCGCTGACCATGCGGCGGCGCCGGGGGCTCCGCCGCACCTCCACCCGCGGTTCGGCCATGCAGTCACCGTAAACGTCGGCACCGACAATTTTCGGCCCCCAACCGGCCGCATGCCCGCACCCGGCGGGTGAAGTTCCACCGAACGGCGGCTGGACACGCGCAGATCGACATGCGCGGAATCCCCGCCTCGCCCAGGTACCTTCGCGCCAAGGTCCCCGAGTGTGTCCGCACTCACAACTGCAAGGGAGGGGCTGTGGCCGAGAAGTACAACGGCTACTGCGTCAAGTGTCGGGAGAAGCGCGACTTCGACGGCAAGGTCGAGGAGACCAACGGCCGGCGCATGGCGAAGGGCACCTGCCCAGTCTGCGGCACGAAGATGACGCGGATCCTCGGCAAGGCCAAGGTTTGACGTTTCCGCTGGCAGGGGGCGTCGCCCCCTGCCAGTCTTTCCCATGTGGACATCAGACCTCGCGTGCGTGCAGGACTCGCCGTGGTGCGCCGCGGCCCCGGCGTCGTGCAGGTCGGCACCGACCCGAAGCACGCCGTCGTGATCGACTCGCTGCCCGAGGCGCTCATCGACGAGCTGATCACCCTCGACGGCCGTCACACTGTCGCTGAACTGGGTGAAAGACTGAAAGAACGCGGCGAGGACCCCGACCAGCTGACCGACGTTCTCGTCTCGCTCGAAGAGGCGGGTCTGCTCGACACCGGATCCCCCGCGAAGGGCGCGACGGCCGCCGTGCACGGTGCCGGACACCTTGCGCTTTCAATTACTTCGCTTCTAGCTGAATCAAGCGTGCGCCTGGCGCACCACGCGGATCTGACGGTGCTGGCCGCCACGCAGGTGCCCGATCCCACCCTCGTGAGCGCACTCATGGCGTCGCGGACGCCGCATCTGGCCGTGCGCGTGCGTGAGGGCGTGGGCATCGTCGGGCCGTTGGTCCTGCCTGGTCGTTCTTCCTGCCTGAACTGCGCGGACCTGCACCGTGCCGACCAGGACCCGGCGTGGCCCGTCATCGCGACGCAGCTCGCCGGCAAACCGGCGTCCTCCGACGTGCTGTTCGCGTCCGGCACGGCAGCGCTGGCCGTGGTGCAGATCCTGGAGTCGTTGATCTACGTCCGCGGCCGCGACCTGGCCCCGCCGCCCGTGCTCAACGCCACCCTCGAGCTCGACCTGGTGGCGGGAGTTGCTGAGAGGCGAAGCTGGTATCCGCACCCTGACTGTCAGTGCTCCGCACATAACATGGCCGAGTGACCGAGATTCCGCGCAAGGCCGTGCAGCGCACCGCCAAGCTGGCGAGCCTCCCGCTCGGGGTGGCCGGCCGGGTGGTCGGTGGCTGGGGGAAGCGACTGACCGGACGCGCGGCCGACGAGGTCAACGCCGAGGTGACGGCCAAGACGGCGGAACAGGTCTTCGCGGTGCTCGGCCAGCTCAAGGGCGGCGCGATGAAGTTCGGCCAGGCGCTGAGCGTCTTCGAGGCGGCAGTCCCGGACGAGCTCGCCGCCCCGTACCGCGAGGCCCTCACCAAACTGCAGACCGCGGCCCCGCCGATGCCCGCCCGCACGACCCACCGCGTGCTGGCCGAACAGCTCGGCGCGTCCTGGACGAAGCGCTTCCAGTCGTTCGACGACGAACCGGCCGCGTCGGCGTCCATCGGCCAGGTGCACCGCGCGGTGTGGCACGACGGCCGCGACGTGGCGGTGAAGGTCCAGTACCCCGGCGCCGACGAGGCCCTGCGCGCGGACATGAAGCAGCTGCTGCGGTTCTCCCGGCTGCTGCAGGCGATCATGCCCGGCACCGACGTGCGCCCGCTGCTGGAGGAGCTGCGCGACCGGTACCTGGAGGAGCTCGACTACCGCGACGAGGCCGCCAACCAGCGCACGTTCGCCAAGGCCTTCGAGAACGACCCGCACGTGCTGGTCCCGCGCGTCGTCGCCTCGGCACCCAAGGTCATGGTGACCGAGTGGACCTCCGGCGTCGGGCTCTCGACGATCATCCGCGAGGGTTCGGTGGAGGACCGCGACCTGGCCGGCCAGCTCCTGGCCGAGTTCCACTTCTCGGCCCCGTCCCGGTCCGGCCTGCTGCACGCCGACCCGCACCCCGGCAACTTCATGCTGGGCGACGACGGTCGCCTGCGCGTGATCGACTTCGGCGCCGTCGCCCGCCTCCCCGACGGCCTGCCCAAGACCCTCGGCCTGATGACCCGCCTGGCCCTGGACGGCCGGTCCGCCGACCTGGTCGAACTGCTGCGCACCGAGAACTTCATCCGCGAGGGCATGGCCCTGCGCGGCGACGACGTCCTCGGCTACCTGGCCCCGTTCGTCGAGCCGCTGCGCACCGAGTCGTTCCACTTCACCCGCCGCTGGCTGCAGTCCCAGGCCGAACGGGTGGGCGACCTGCGCAGCCCGGACTCGCAAACCGGCCGGTCCCTGAACCTCCCACCGCAGTACCTGCTGATTCACCGCGTGACATTGGGTGCGACGGGCATTCTCTGCCAGTTGGACGCCCATGTGACCGCACGGGAAATCGTCGCGCGCTGGCAGCCGGGATTTGACGACTAACTCGTCCGAGTGAACATGGACTGAGTTGTCCACAGGTTGGCTCTCACCCCGATTTTCTGTCGTACCCATGGGCCACGATGGACCACATGACCCCCATCACGACCACCACTGACCTGCGTAAATCCGGCCTCTCACCACGCGAGATCCTGCGTCACTGCACGCCGGCCGGTCCTTGGCAACGGCTGCTTCCCGGCGTCGTTCTGCAGAAGCCGTCGCCGCCCTCCCGCCTCGACCGGCTGCGCGCGGTCCTGTTCTTCGCGGGCCTCGACTCCGTGATCACCGGAGCGGACGCGCTGACCCGGCAAGGCGCCCCGGTGCCACTCCCCCGGCACATTCACGTGCTGGCGGGAAGCAACACCCGAAGAGCTCATCCGGGAATTCTCATCGAACGCACAAACCGTCCGCCGGGCGTCGTGCACCGCCAGGGCCTGCGCCTGGCGGCCCCGGCCCGAGCCGCACTGGACATGGCTCGGCGAGAAACGAACCCGCGTGCGGTCGTGGCGATCCTCGACGCGGTGGTGGACGCCCGGTTGTGCTCGCCCGATGAGCTGCGCGAGGAACTGGAGCTCGGCAGCCGACGAGGATCAGCACTGGTCAGGCAGGCTTTACGCCACCTCCATCCGCCCGGCGGTCCGACGCTACTCGCGCACGCCTGACCGACGAGCGCGGCTGCACGGCGGCCGGGCGCCACAAGCGCGTTTTCGGACCGAGCCTCGCGACTTCATCAATCCGGCGTGAAACACAGAACCCGGCCACAAGCCGAACAGGAGACGCCCGAACCCGAGACACGCCGTCCTCCAGACCCGGCATCGAGCGCGGAGCCCGCCTCATGCCGACGATCTGGCCAAACCTCACCAAGCTGAGGTTGAAGCGACGCCATATTCCCGGCCCCAGCCGGACGACCCAGGCAATCCACCGTGAAACGCGGAGCCGGGCCACAGCCGCACGGCTCCACCACCCCGGGGTGAAACGCAAACCCGGCCACAAGCCACTCAGCCGAACCGTGCCCGCGCAACTCCATCAACCCGGCGCGAGACGCGGACCCGCCCACAAGTCGCACCCGAACCCGAGGCGCACCAACCCGACCAGGAGCGTGAACCCCCACCCCAAGCCAAACGCTCCGCCTCACCAACCCGACCCGGCGCGTCCGTCGCTCACCGAGCCCCGAGTCCAGCGCACCCAGCCCGACCGGCACCGGTCAGCGCCAGTACTCGTCCGGCAACTTCCCTTCGATGTCACGCACGTGCGCCTTGGCGCACACGTGACACAACCACCGGACCGACCCACCGGTCCGCTCAGACGACCAGGCCAGGAACTCCAGGTCGGAAACGGAGGCACGCAGCCGACCACATCTGTGGCACGCCGTCATCGGCGCCGTCCAACGTGGACGGTGTCGGTCTCCAGCAGGAACACGTCCTCCCTGGCGCCGACGTACTCGGAGTCGGAGGGGTTCAGCAGCCGGCGCAGCGCGTCGCGGTCGGCCGGGTGCAGGTAGGGCCCGGTGATCTCGGCGAGCCAGGTCAGGCGGTCGACCGCCCATTCGCGGACGAGTTGCTTCGAGGGCGCCGGGTGGTCGACGACGAAACTGAAGGCGCTGATCTCGCCCAGGCCCGCGTCGGCCAGTGCGACGTTCCAGCCGACGGGCAGGCGCACGGAGCCGGTCATGTTCTCGCGCATCGACACGAACCACTCCGCGCGGGCCGCGGCCATGCGGTCCTGCAGGCCGGGTTCGCCGACGCCGAGGTCCCACGGCAGGAAGCGGGTCTCGAGGCCGCCTTCGGCCAGGGCCAGCCAGCCGCCGGGTGCCAGCGCGGAGACCAGGCGGCGCAGGCCGCGCAGCTGGTCGGGGAGGTGGTGGACCACTCGCGAGCCCCAGATGAGCTCGACCGGGCCGGCGAACGACAGCGGGTCCTCGGTGGCGAGGTCGGCCAGCACCGGCTTCACCGACACGGCGCCGTCGGCTTCGGCACGTGCGGCGGTGCAGGCTGCGTCGAGCAGTTCGGGGGTGGCGTCGACCAGGACGAGGACGCCGCCGCCGTGTTCGCGCAGCGCCGAGACGAGCGGCACGCTCATGGAGCCCGCGCCGCAGCCGACGTCCATGACGACCGGCGAGTCGGGCAGCAGCCCTACGAGTCTGCGGGCGACGACCGACAGCGCCTCGGCCTGCAGCGAGCCGTAGCGCCTCATCGCGTGGAGCCTGGCGGACCAGTCGATCCCGTCGTGGGTGTGGTGCGGCACAAACGCAAACGGTACGGAGGAACGGCCGAGGCCGCCATCCACCTTCTCGTGGATGACGGCCTCAGCTCGAGACTGTCAGAGGTCGAAGCGAGCCGCTCTGCGACCGGCCCATCGCGACAACCTGCGCCAACGTTGCGCTGACGCGAGGCGGTTCGCCAGGCGTTGCTCTTCCGCGAACCTCTGGGCTTCTTGTATTCGTATTCGCACGAGTTCTTCGTTCAGAGACATGGGTGTCAGGCCCTCGTTCAGGTAGGTGGGGAACGCGCTGTTGCTGGTCACGGTGTTCACGCCGCCGCCTCCGTCTTGTCAGTGGTGACGACAGCCGCCGCGTCCTTGCGCGGACGGCCACGCGGCCGCTTCCGCGCGATCACGACACCGCGCTCGAAGATCTCTCCACCCCAGACGCCCCACGGCTCGTGACGGGCGAGCGCGCCGGCGAGGCACTCCGCCAGCACCGGGCAGGTCCCGCAGAAGGACTTCGCCTTCTCGAGGTCGGCCGGCGCGTCAGCGAACCAGAGGTCGGGGTTGTGGGTGCGGCAGGGCAGGTCGAGCCCCTCCGCGAGGTCCGGAAGTGTCTCGCCGGTGAGCGGGACAGTCGCGGTCAACATCAGGGTTTTCTCCTTGTGTGGGGTACTGCAAAAAACACGAAGGCCGCGGACTCTGTGCGAGTCCGCGGCCTTCGTGAGCCTGGTGGTCCTTCGACCCCCTCTATGGGGTCGGCAGGAGCCTTCTCACTTGATGCGCGGACGGCGCATTCGTGTAGTTGTGAACGTCGATGACCGGCAGCACGATCGGCTGCTCGCTACCCAGTTCGATGCCGCGCAGTGCGATCCCGCGCAGAGCGGTGCCGCGCTCACGACCCAGCGACGCCACCGGCTTCAGGGCAGACTTCCGCCACATGGCCTGAGCGGCTGCGGACGCGCAGAGGCCCTCGGACACGGGGAGGCCGAGCGCGCGCGAAGTCATGAAGAGCTTCACGACGGCCACCTCCTCCATAGAGAGCTCTGCTGTAGAGAGCTAGTAGTAGTTCTTCTTCCCCAGACGGGTCCTCCGGACCCGGCATGAGCAGGTTATGACCCCGTCCCACGGGCTCGCAACCTATTTAACGAAACTTGTCCCGATCAGGTGGCGGAGTACCCGACACCGGCCCGGACCAGGCCCAACACGTCGTCGCCGAACTTATCAAGCTTCGAAGCGCCGATGCCCGAGATCGCCACGAGTCCGGCCGAATCCGTGGGTCGCTGCTCCGCGATCGCCATCAGCGTCGCGTCGGTGAAGACGACGTACGCGGGCACCTTCAGCTCCCGCGCCCGCGCCGCACGCCACTGACGGAGCGACTCGAGCAGTTCTTCGTCCACATCGGACGGGCAGGACTTGCAGCGTCCCAGCTTGACGGCCTGCGCCTCGACCAGCGTCGTGGCGCACACCCGGCAGGTCGGCTTCTCCTTCTTCATCAAAGGAGGCCGCTGCGCGCCGCCGGATACTCGGGCGGCCGGGTGGTTCTCGGGTACGAGGCTATAGAGGAACCGCGACCGGCGGCGGTACTTGCGTCCACCGGCGGCGCGCGACAACGCCCACGAGAGCCAGAGGTGCTCACGCGCGCGCGTGACTCCTACATAGAGAAGGCGGCGTTCTTCTTCGATCTTGGCCTCGTCGCCGTCGGCGTACTGGATCGGCATCGTGCCCTCGACCAGTCCGACGAGGAACACGGCGTCCCACTCCAGGCCCTTCGACGCGTGCAGCGACGCGAGCGTCACGCCCTCGACGGTCGGCGGGTGCTGCGCCTCGGCCCGCACGTCGAGCTCCGCGCAGAACCGCGGCAGGTCGGCGCCGGGCACGGCCGCGACGAACTCCTCGGCGAGCTCGACGAGCGCGAGCAGCGACTCCCAGCGTTCGCGCGCGGAGCCACCGGTCGGCGGCTCGTCGGTCAGCCCGACGCGCGCCAGCACCGAGCGGACGACCTCGGGCAGGCTGCCGTCGAGATCGCCCGCCGTACGCAACGCGATCATCGCCTGGCGAACCTCGGCGCGCTCGAAGAACCGCTCGCCGCCGCGCACCAGGTACGGGATGCCGTACGACGCGAGCGCCTGCTCGTACACCTCGGACTGCGCGTTGACCCGGTAGAGGATCGCGATCTCGGAGGCCGCGACCCCCTCGTCGAGCAGCGCCTTGATGCGCCGCGCGACCGAGTCGGCCTCGGCCGGCTCGTCGTCGAACTCGTGGAACCGCGGCGGCGGGCCGTCCGGCCGCTGCCCGATGAGCTTGAGCCGCGAACCGGCGGGACGGCCGCGCGCCCACTTGATCACGTCGTTCGCCAGCGCCACGACCTGAGGCGTCGACCGGTAGTCGCGCTCCAGCCGCACGACGACGGCCTCGGGGAACCGCCGCCCGAAGTTGAGCAGCGGCTGCGGCGAGGCACCGGCGAAGGAGTAGATGGTCTGGTTCGCGTCACCGACCACGGTCAGGTCGTCGCGGTCGCCGAGCCACGCGTCGAGCACGCGCTGCTGCAGCGGCGTCACGTCCTGGTACTCGTCGACGACGAAGCAGCGGTAGCGGTCGCGGAACTCCTGCGCGACCTCCAGGTTGTCTTCCAGCGCGGCGGCGGTGTGCAGCAGCAGGTCGTCGAAGTCGAGCAGCTGCGCCTCGTTCTTGAGCTGCTCGTACATCGCGTAGAGCTTCATGATCTGCTCGGCGGGCGCGGGGATGTCGCGCGCGGCGCGTGAGGCGGCCGCCGGGTACGCGTCCGGCGTCAGCAGCGACGACTTCGCCCATTCGATCTCACCGGTGAGGTCGCGCAGCGCGTCGGCCTCCGTCGGCAGCCCCAGCCGGGACGCGGCACGGCCGACGACGCGGATCTTCTGGTCGATCAGCTCCCACCGCGGGCCACCGATGACCCGTGGCCAGAAGTAGCGCAGCTGGCGGGACGCGGCAGCGTGGAACGTCACGGCCTGTGCGCCGTGCACGTCCAGAGAACGCAGACGAGTGCGCATCTCCCCCGCAGCACGTTTGGTGAACGTGACGGCGAGGACCTGCGACGGGGCGACGTGGCCGCGTTGGCACAGGTAGGCGATGCGGTGGGTGATCGTGCGAGTCTTGCCGGTACCGGCGCCGGCGAGCACGCACACCGGGCCGCGCGGCGCTTCGACCGCTGCGCGCTGTTCCGGATCAAGCCCCTCCAGCAACGCCTCCATGCCCGGCAGTCTCGCAGATGACCGATCCGTACTCATCGATGAGACCGCTGTGTCCGATTTTTCTTGGCACGTATCCTGTCCACATGGCAGGTAAGCAGGACAAGGCGGCGGCCAAGGAAGCGACGAAGGCTCGTCGGGCGGCTTCGCGCGAACGGCGCAAGCAGATCTTCGAGGCGTTCAAGATGCAACGCCGCGAGGACAAGGCGCTCGTTCCGCTGATGCTGGCGGCGCTGCTCGGCGTCACCGCGATCGCCGTGGTCCTGGGCCTGGTCCTGAACGCGGTCTGGATGTTCGTGCCGCTGGGCGTCGCGATCGGCGCGCTGCTGGCCGTGATCATCTTCGGTCGCCGCGTGCAGAGCAACGTCTTCCGCAAGGCCGACGGCCAGCCCGGCGCCGGCGCCTGGGCGCTGGAGAACCTGCGCGGCCGTTGGCGCGTCACGCCCGCCGTCGCGGGCACCACGCAGCTCGACGCCGTGCACCGCGTGCTGGGCCGGCCGGGCGTCGTCCTGGTCGCCGAGGGCGCGCCGCAGCGCGTCAAGCCGCTGCTCGCGCAGGAGAAGAAGCGCATCTCCCGCGTCGTCGGCGAGACCCCGATCTACGACTTCATCATCGGCTCCGCCGAGGGCCAGGTCCCGCTGAAGAAGCTGCAGTCGACGCTGATGAAGCTGCCGCGCAACATCACGACCGCCCAGGTCGACGCGCTGGAGACCCGCCTCGCCGCGCTGTCGAGCCGTGGCGCCGCGCTGCCCAAGGGCCCGATGCCGCAGGGCGCCAAGATGCGCAACGTCCAGCGCACGCTGCGCCGCCGCTGAACCCAGCCCTGACCAGCAAAAAGGCCCGTCACACAGCTCGTGCGGCGGGCCTTTCGCGTTGCTCGGGGAGCTAGCGGACCTTGATGACGACGGTGCCTGCCGCCTTGTCGTGCAGGCACCGGCCATCCGCGTCCCAGACCAGCGCCGGGATCAGCGGGAAGATCAGGATCGTCCGCAGCAGCGCACGAGGCAAGTGCACGAACGTCTTGCCGTCGCTGCGCGCGACCCGCAGCCCCAGCAGCGCGTGCCCCGGCGTGAACCCGAAGAACGCGACGGCGACGACGGTGATGACGAACCAGGCCAGCAGACTCCAGTTCTTCGGCAGGTCCGGGCGCGTGAACACAGCCGCGACGCCTGCCGACAGGAGGAAGTCGACGAGGATGGCGGCGGTGCGCCGCCCGATCGAGGCGATGGAGCCCGGCCCCTTCTCGGGGAAGCCGTGGCGCTCACCGCGCCAGCGCTGCTGCCTGCCGTCGTTCGACTCGTCGCCCGGTTCCAGCACCGAGCGCGGTCCCGACAGCCACGAACCGGTCCACCTGCTCACCCCACCAGAGTAAGCCTGTGAACATCGGGTGAGGATCGGCAGGTCGTCTTGCCCCCTCAGACGGCCCCGTTAACACTGGCGAAACATCCGAGTGACGGACGGGCAACACCGCCGACATACGGTCGCTCGCGATGACCAGCCGTTGTCCATAGTCAAGGAGTCGACGAGGGTGTTCAAAAATTCCGACGAGGTGCTGAAGTTCATCTCCGACGAGGGCGTCAAGTTCGTCGACGTGCGGTTCAGCGACCTGCCCGGCGTGATGCAGCACTTCACTCTGCCCGCCAAGGCGTTCGATGCCGACGCGATCGAAGAGGGTCTCGCCTTCGACGGCTCCTCCGTGCGCGGCTTCCAGTCCATCCACGAGTCGGACATGCTGCTGCTGCCCGACCTGTACACCGCGCGCCTGGACCCGTTCCGCATCGAGAAGACGCTGATCGTCAACTTCTTCGTGCACGACCCGTTCACGCGTGAGGCGTACAGCCGCGACCCGCGCAACATCGCGCGCAAGGCCGAGCAGTACATCACCGACTCGGGCATCGCCGACACCGCGTACTTCGGTGCCGAGGCCGAGTTCTACATCTTCGACTCGGTGCAGTTCGACACCACCGCGAACGGCTCGTTCCACAAGGTCGACGCGGTCTCCGGCTGGTGGAACACCGGCCGGGAGGAAGAGGGCGGCAACCTCGGCTACAAGGTCAAGTACAAGGGCGGCTACTTCCCGGTCACCCCGAACGACCACTACGCCGACCTGCGCGACCAGATGGTCCTCAACATGGAGGCCCAGGGCTTCACCGTCGAGCGCGCCCACCACGAGGTCGGCACCGGCGGCCAGGCCGAGATCAACTACAAGTTCAACACGCTGCTGCACGCCGCCGACGACCTGATGCTGTTCAAGTACATCATCAAGAACACGGCGTGGCAGGCCGGCAAGACCGTCACGTTCATGCCGAAGCCCCTCTTCGGCGACAACGGCTCGGGCATGCACACCCACCAGTCGCTGTGGAAGGACGGCGCGCCGCTGTTCCACGACGAGAGCGGCTACGCGGGCCTGTCCGACACCGCCCGCCACTACATCGGCGGCATCCTGCACCACGCCCCGTCGCTGCTGGCCTTCACCAACCCGACGGTGAACTCCTACCACCGCCTGGTCCCCGGCTACGAGGCCCCGGTCAGCCTGGTCTACTCCCAGCGCAACCGCTCGGCGTGCGTCCGCATCCCGATCACGGGCAACAACCCGAAGGCCAAGCGCATCGAGTTCCGCTGCCCCGACTCGTCCGGCAACCCGTACCTCGCCTTCTCGGCGATGGTCATGGCGGGCCTCGACGGCGTGAAGAACAAGATCGAGCCGCCGGCCCCGATCGACAAGGACCTCTACGAGCTCCCGCCCGAGGAGGCCCGCGACGTCAAGCAGGTCCCGGCCACGCTCGACGCGGTGCTCGACAACCTGGAGGCCGACCACGAGTTCCTGCTCGAGGGCGGCGTGTTCACGCCGGACGTGATCGACACCTGGATCTCGTTCAAGCGCGAGCAGGAGATCGACCCGCTGCGTCTGCGCCCGAACCCCTACGAGTTCGCGCTCTACTACGACGTGTGATGCAACACCGGGTTTGACCTGGTAAAACGCCTGTTTTCGACCACCCCAGGCCGTCTACAGGCCGTCATAGCGAAAAACGGCCGGTTCCGCCACCCGCGCGGAACCGGCCGTTTGTCACGATGCGTGACCGTGGGGCTATCGGTGCAGCTCAGAGGCCCCGACCGAGCAGCGAAGACTCAAGACGGCCCCTTCCACTGCGTTCGACGATCCCACTTAATTTTTCGACCAGCGTTCTTGCTTCTACTGTCCGGCGTGTCGCTTGCAACCAAGTTCCGCCCGTCTGCTTAACTTTGCCCATGGAGCCTTGGGACCCGGATGGGGTTGCTCGCCTGGAGTCGATTCGGGACATGCTGGGAGAGGTCGGCTTGATC
>Ga0070710_10001076_pt1 | contig 12933 bp, 16 predicted proteins | sample LARL52metaG_FD_65454 | JGI IMG/M metagenome (GOLD analysis project Ga0070710, IMG submission 65454) | Corn, switchgrass and miscanthus rhizosphere microbial communities from Kellogg Biological Station, Michigan, USA - LAR L5-2 metaG | ecosystem: Host-associated > Plants > Roots > Rhizosphere ... | reverse complement strand
GAGTTGAGAACCTACACCGTGAAGCCCGGCAGTCTCGGCGATATGGTCAAAGCCGCGAGCACGGTATCGCGGGACATTCGCGGTGACGATTTCGGCAAGCTTGAAGGCTACTGGTCGACGGAGATTGGTCCGCTCAATCAGGTCATGCATATGTGGAGCTACCGCGATTATGAGGAGCGCGCCAGATTGCGTGCCGAGCTTGCCAAGAACCCGCGCTGGACCGGTGAGTATATTCCGCTGATCCGTCCGCTGCTGATGCGGCAGGATGTCCGCCTGCTCAATGCGATCAGGGCGCCTGTTGCGCCGGCTTCAACGGGAAACTTCTACGAATTTCGCAACTATCGCGCCAAACCCGCCGGGGCGGCGAAGCAGTGGCTCGATGCGTTCACCGCGGCTCTTCCGGCGCGGGAAAAATACTCCAAGATCGTCGGCCTCTGGCAAACCGAAGCGGGACAGCCAAACGAGGTCTGCCACATCTGGGCATATCCGAGCCTGAACGCGCGTGTCGAAGCGCGTGCGAATGCCATGAAGGATCCGGCCTGGCAGGAATTCCTCGGCAAAGGGGGTGCGCTCCTCGACGAGATGCACTCGACGATCATGCTGCCTGCCCCTCACTCGCCGTTGAAGTGAGTTTGTTCTGACGGCAACACCTGCTAAGCGGATTTTCCGCGATGCTTGCGGATGAAGCGGAAGGCGCTTCGCGCCGTCTCGAATGCGAGCCGGCGCGAGGCCAGCGCGGCGTGGATCAGCGTCACCACAGGATCATTCGGCCGCAGCGGAATCAGCACGTCGCCGACCGCAAGGCGCCCGCGCCAGATCGGATTGATCATGGGGTGATCGGGGCTTGCCGTGGAATCGGCGCTTGCGATCGCGGGATCGGCGCAAAGATGCCGCGTCAGATCGAGTGTGAGCTGAACGCCGGGCGAATATTTCGCAAAGCGCTCATCGACGCCGAGCTTGAAGAAGAAGGCGCGGTCCTGATGGCGTAACACGACGCCGGCCGCGACCGGCTTGTCACCGGCGTAGAGGGTGACGATCTCGCATTGGCCGTAGCCGGCCAGTGCTCTCGTGGCGCGGCGAATGAAGGCGGCATCGCCGGCAAGCTGGATCAGCGCGGTGCCGCGCTGGCCTTTCCAGCCGCTCGCTTCCAGTGCGAGAAAGGTTTCGAGCGCGGACGCGACCGTTTCAGGCGAACGCGCGACGTTGAAACGGACCACCCCGTGTTCGGCCAGCCGCTGCCGCTGGCGACGTAGCTCCTTCAGCTTCTTTCCACTTAGCGCGTCGTGCAGCAGCGCCTCGGCATCGCGCGTTGCGTCAAGGCAAGCCCGGACATGGGACTGCAGCACGCGCGGGCGAAGGCCCTCGCGCCCAAGGTTGTCGTCGAAAACGCGCATGGCCGCGCCATCAAGCGAAACTTCGCGCAGAAGCAGCGCGCGAGCACCGGCCTGCCGTGCCTGCCGGATCAAGCGCGTGACGGCATCATCAGCAGTCTCACGATCGAGATACGGCGTGCAGAGCGTGCCATAGGGATGCGCGCTGACGATCGCAGGCAGCGGGATCTTGTACGCCTGCCAGAGCGAGACGACCGGCATCAGGCCGGTCATGTGCGTGGAGGTTTCGTCGGTAGCGACGAGCGCGGACGCGCCGGTGCGGCCGGGCGCCGACGCATTCACCGCCAATTCCCAGTCGGGCAGATAATAGGCGTTAGGCTCGATTGCGCGTTCGCTGAGCGATCGCCAGGCCGTGTAAGAGACGTCCGTCAGCGGGACCGGCGCGCGCGCGGTCGCGGCATCATGTCGAGGCGCCCCGTGAACCGCAGCTATGTTGGTGATGTCGGCCACGTCTGGATGTCCCGTCCCATCGCGCGATTCAAACTAAAGCGCGATGAGATCAGGTTGAGTCATCATCGCGCTTTAGGTTCTTGACTAAGCATGATCTTTTCGGAAAACCGCTACACACTTTGCCGGATCATGCTTTAGCGCAAGGATTGTAAAATCCGGTTGGCTCGCCGTTGCAATTCGAACGGTAGACTTAACGGGGCGTTGAGTCAGATCGCCGCGCGCCAAGGTGTCAGCGCGTCAGCGCGACATCCTTGAAGGCGCCGATGAGCGGCTTCTCCAGCTTGCCTTCCATGCTCTGGACGATTTCGTAGGCCTTTTCCCGCGGCATCACGGGCTTGTAGGTGCGGTACTCGATCAGCGCCGCGAAGATGTCGGAGATGGTCAGGATGCGAACCAGGTCCGAAATGCTCTCGGCACAGAGCTTGTCGGGATAGCCGCTGCCGTCGAGATATTCGTGGTGATGCCGCACGGCGTCGAGAATTTCCGGCGAGATCGCCGCATTGAACTGCAAGGCATCGAAACCGACGGCGGGATGGGTTTCGACCAGTTCCCGTTCCTCGGGGTCCAGACGGCCCGGCTTGTCGAGGATCTCGAGCGGGATTTTCGCCTTGCCGATGTCATGGAACATCGCGGCCATGTAGAGCCGTTCGAGGTCGGCATTGGGCACGCCGAGGCTCAAGCCGAAGTCGACGGTGACGCCGGTGACCAACAGGCAGTGCTGATAGGTGCCTTCATGATGGCGGCGCACGGTCGCGAGCCAGTCGGACAGGCCGTTCTCGGCGATGCTTTCGGCGATCTTTGCGCCGGCTACTCTCGCGCCTTCCACGTCGATCGGTTCACCGCTCAGGACCGACGCGAACATCGAGGCGATCGAGGCGGCGCCGGCAAACGCGGCTTGCCGTCCACCGTCGGTCGTGATGCATGGCGCGACCGTCGGCGGCTTGCGGTCGGCCAGTTTCGCGAGCAATTGCGCGCGGGTGACGGTGTTGGAGAGCACGCTTGTCGCGCCCAATGCATAGGCCTGCACTGTGGACAGCCGTGACTTGCGATCAATCAGGAAAATGCGCTTGGGTATGCGGCCGAACTTCGGAGAAATCTCCTTGATTGCCGTGATGTTGTCGACGTCGCGCAGATCGGCGGCGATCACAACGGCTTGGATACCTTGGCCGCGAAGGTCGGCCTGGTTCAGCAGTTCCGATGTAAGCGAATAGCGCTTTTCAAGCATTCCACGCAGCGTGGAAAGCTTCGCTATCGTGTCGCCGACAAGATGCACGCTCATGAGAACTCAATCCCCGCAATCCTCTTTTTATTGGCGCCGTGCCCCTGAATATTCGTTAAATTCAGGGGGACGGTAGAAGTACGGAGACTTCGCCGAGTTCCATGACGAACGGCCGGATTGGCGCGATCGGCCCCCTTTGATGGTAATTTGATATGGTGACGGTGCAAAAATACAACCTAACGGTTATGGATGGGCCGCATTTTGCTCAATTGGCGTGGGTTCCCCGTGCTTGCGCCGTAACCGGCTGTTGATCATGCCGCCGCATTTTTCGATCGTCCGGTGAAACGGTTTCCGTGAATGCAGGCGGGCGGGCAGGGCGGCCGTCGCCGAGCAGACGTCGGTCCCGCCTCTTCGAACAGCGCTCAGGACCAATCGAACGTTATGCTGCCTGTCGTTGGGCAAGGACTGCGAAGGAGTTGCATCGAATGACCGTTACGTCCTTTACGCCGGTCGCGTCCACGATCGGCGGCGCGCTGATCGGCCTGTCCGCCGTGATGTTGATGGCGTTGACCGGGCGCATCGCGGGAGTCAGCGGGATCGCTGCGCGTCTGCTTCCGCCGTATGAGGACGATCAATTGGCCGGCAGGCTCGCCTTTGTCGCGGGCCTCGTCGCCGCACCGCTCGTGACGCTAGCGGCGACCGGGCGATTGCCGCTGCAGACGATCGCTGCCGGTCCGCTGACGCTTGTTCTCGCAGGCCTTCTAGTCGGCTTCGGCTCGGTGTGGGGCAATGGCTGCACGTCGGGGCACGGCGTATGCGGCATTTCGCGGCTCTCGCTGCGAGCGCTGATCGCCACCATCACCTTCATGATCACCGGCTTCGCGACGGTGTTCTTCACGCGACACTGGGGCTAGGCGATCATGGCAATTCTTCTTCAGTTCGCGGTGGGGCTGATCTTCGGTTTCGGTCTCTTGCTGTCCGGCATGTCGGATCCGGCAAAAGTTCTCAACTTCCTCGATCTCGGCGGCATCGCGTCCGGGAGTTGGGACCCGAGCCTTGCCCTCGTGATGGCAGGCGCGGTCGCGGTGACGTTTGCCGGCTTTCGCCTCGTGCTTAGGCGGTCGCATCCGATTTTCGCAGACCGGTTTCACATGCCGGCAAGGCGCGAACTCGATGTCCGCATCGTAGCAGGTCCGGCCATTTTCGGCGTCGGCTGGGGTCTTGCCGGCTTTTGCCCGGGCCCGGCACTGACTGCGCTCGGATTCGGAACGCATGCGGCCGCGATCTTCGTCGTGGCCATGTTCGCGGGCATGTGGCTTGCGCGCGTTATCGGCCATCTGCCTTCGCTCTCGCGTATCGCCGCGCCGGCCGATCCTCTGGAAACCTAAATTGGAAACCTAAAGCATGATCCGGAAAAGTGCGAAGCGGTTTTCCGAAAAGATCATGCTCTATCAAAGACCTAAAGCGCGATGATGATTCCGCCTGATCTCATCGCGCTTTAGATCGCCCCGTATTTCTCTGACACGCAATTGTCCTCTTCGCCGACCCGTTTGCGGTCCGCGATCTCACCGTCGCTGATCGTGATGCGATAGGTCTGCATGCCAAGCGGCTTGCCTGTTGCCGACGTCACTTCCGCTCTCACACAGGCAGTCCATCCCGGTCCGCGAACCTCGTGGTGGGGCGGCGACACCCGAACGTTCTGCGGGTATGACGTGCTCACAAATATAGACTCGAGTTTTTCGCGGACGATGCGCTTGACGTCAGGGGCCGGCTCGGGCTGCGGCTCGCTCGCCTGCACGCGCAAGAATTCCGGCAGAGCGGAGCGGCTGTCGGCGGCGCACGCCGCCAGCAGCATCGCACTTCCTGCGATCAATGGAACGAAGATGAACGCCCGCATCGCTCCGATGTTACCGCGCGATCCGCGACGGCGCTGCGCGCAACCCGAGCATATTCAATCAACAAATCCTGATTTTGCGGCGAAACGATATTTCGTCTCGCTGTTCCTTGAACCGCACGCTGATTTTCCCCGACCAAGACCCATGCGATCTGTGCAAGGGGAGAAATGAATGTTCCGTCAAGCGTTTCGCAGCGCTGTTGTTGTTGGCGCAATCGCCGCAAGTTGCAGCGCCGCGCTCGCTGAAAACCGCCTTGCGCTGGTGATCGGTGAATCCGCCTATCGCGCGGTGACGCCGCTGCCCAATCCGGCGAACGACGCAAGAGCGATGACACAATTGCTGAGCGATGCCGGCTTCGACGTAACGACTGCCTCCGACCTCTCGCAAAAGGAGATAAACGCGCAGGTCGGCGACTTTGCCGCGAAGATTGCCTCGAAAGGTCCTGACACGGTGGCCCTGGTGTTCTATGCCGGCCACGGCATGCAGATCGATGGTGAGAATTATCTCGTGCCGGTCGATGTCGATCCCAAGCGCGAAACCGACATTCCGCTCCAGGCCGTGCGGCTGAACGACGTTTTGAACACGCTGAACTCGGTGCCGAGCAAGATGCGCATCCTGCTGCTTGACGCCTGCCGCAACAACCCGTTCCCCGCGATCAACAAGACTGCCGGCCACGGGCTGGCGCTGGTCGATACCAAGACCGGCATTCCCGGCACGTTCCTGTCCTATTCCACTTCGCCGGGGGCGGAGGCCGAGGATGGCAATGGCGCCGACAGCCCATACACGAGTGCGCTGCTGGCGGCTGCGCGTGAGCCGGGCGTGCCGATCGAGCAGGCGTTCAAGCGCGTCCGCGTCGCCGTCAACAAGGCGACCGAAGGCCGCCAGACGCCCTGGGACAGTTCCTCGCTGACCGATGATTTCAAGTTCATCGCCGGCAGCGGCGTCGAGTCCGCGAACGCCGGGCCGAGGCCTGTCACAATCAAACGCAGCACGGACCAGTGGCGCCGTGACCTGCAGGGCAAGCCGGTCGACGTCGCCCATGAGATCGTTGTCGCCGACGGCACGGTCGAATCCTACGAAGCCTTTGTCGTCTTGTTCACGCAAGGTCCGTTCGCGTTGGAAGCGCAGGAATGGCTCGACCTGCACCGGCGGATGGCGGCCTGGAACGAGGCCGTGACCATCAACACGGTCGTCTCGTATCGCGCTTTCCTGGTTGCTTATCCGCAGAGCGACCTCACCGTGACCGCTGACAAGCTGATCGAGCGGCTGCGCTATCGGCCGATTGTGGCGCCTGTGGTGGCGGCGGCTAGCGGCGGTTCGTCCAGTTCTGCATCCTCCAGTCCTGCACCCTCGAGTCCTGCACCCTCCGGCAATGCGCCGCAGAGCGGTCCGTCGACGCCCGTTCCACCGACCAACATTGCGCTGGGACCGACCTGTCCATGCAATGCGCCGGCCTTGCCGATCAAGAAGGTCGACACGCCCACGAAGAAGCGCGAGTCCGATCCGCCCAAGCGCGCCAGTTCGCAGCCGCGTGGTCCGCGTGGCGCTGATCCGGACGTGGTGGTGTATCGCCGTCCGCCGCCGCCCGATTATTACGAGGCTGCTCCACCGCCGCCGCCCCCGCCGCTCGGCATCGGGATAGGCATTGGAATCGGTGGCGGAGGATTCGGTGGTGGCCGCTACCCGTCCGGCGGTCAGGTCGGTTATCCCGGCCGTATCCGCGGCGGTTATTGAAGCTGATCAATGCAGGCGCTTCGCCCTTCGATTGGGGCGAAGCGCACGCAAAATCTCTGCGCGCCGGATCGCTCCCAACCAAGAATTAATGTAACTGGTCGACAGCTTGCCTTGTTGTCGTCCGGTAACCCTGTAAATTGGCATCCCGGCCATGGGCACGGGAGACGGGTGCATGAAGAGAACGGGTATCGCGGCGGCGGTGATCTTCGCGTTGGTGGCGGTGCCCGCGCAGGCGCAGATGGGCGGCGGCAGGCGGCACGAGGGCGGCGAGAAGGCTGCCGATAAGAAACCGCAAGTGGATGAGAAGGCCTACAAGGCCGCCCTCGATAAGATTCCCGAGCCCAAGGAAAAGTACGATCCCTGGGGTGGGGCGCGCCCGGCGGCGCCCGAGAAGAAGCCGAAATAATCCTGCGCGGTCTTGCGGCCGCGGCGTGTGGATCAATTCGCAAGGCTGGCGAGAGCCGCTTTGAAACGGCGGCTGCCTGGAATGACATCACCGGTATCGAGACGGACCTCGAAATCGCCTGAGGCCTGCCACGCCACTGCCGCGATGCGCCTCAGATTGACGAGGCGGCCGCGATGCACGCGCACGAATCCGAACGGCGCCAGCCGCGTCTCCTGCGCCTGGAGGGTCGTCCGGATCAGGTGTTTTCGACCGTCGGTCAGTTGATATTCGACGTAATTGCCGGCGGACGTCACCAATATGATCTCGTTGATATCGATCAGCAGGCTGGTGTTGCCGTCGCGCAGCCAGAACTCGGCGTTGTTCGCTGCCGGATCCTTGACCTCCGGCCTGGTGTTGCCGGCCCCGGTTGGCGCCGCGATATTTGCACGCTCGGCAAGCCAGAAGATCACGACGAAGGCGGTGTAGGCGAACAGATCCTTGCGAAACTCATAGAGAATCTCGTCTGACCATGGAAAGGCGTAGGTCGAGCCCATGAGCCAGTAGGCCAACTCGCGAAGCAGGCCCATGCCAAGGATGTGCAGCGCCGAATAGGTCACGGCAAGGCCCGCGAGCGTCAGACCGAGCGTGAGCATTCGCGGCCACGCGAGAATAGAGGCCGCCCCGCGTCGCGCCAACGGCAGCAGCACTACGATGACGATGGCGCTTGTCGACTCGCACAGCGCCGGCTCCCAGAGATTATATGGCGTGCCGTGTCGCCAGGAGATGTCGCGTGCGTTGGAAAACGTGCCGACGCAGGCTGACAGCACGATCAGGATCGTGACAATGGCATAGGCTGCGCGACCCGACAGCGGGGAGGTGCCGCCGTCCGTTCTCGGTGTCGAGCCGCCGGTCCCCGTCGCCCGCCACTCGTCACGCAGGCGTAGCCATTCGCCCCATCGGGGCTGGACATAGGCGGGTATGGTCAGGCGAATGAGCGACTTGAACATGGGTGAACGCACGCAATCGAGTCTGCCGGTATGATGAGCCTACATCCTGTCCTGACCATCGGAAAGACGCGCAGACGACCCTGCGTCTCGCGAAAGACGGCGTTGATGTCAGCGTTGTTGCTGATGCTGGGCTGTCTTGCGGTGCAACCCGCCTTCGCCTGGGAATATTGGGGCGGCGACCAGGGCGGGACGCGTTTCTCGAAACTCGCCGAGATCACGCCTGCCAATGTCGGCAACCTCGTGCGCGCCTTCGAATTTCACACCGGCGATCTCGCGCGACGACCGCCGGCGGCGATGGCGCGAACGAAGTTCGAGGCGACGCCGCTGTTAGTTGAGGACAGCCTGATCTTCTGCACTGCTTTCAACGAGGTCATCGCGCTCGATCCCGGCAGCGGCGCGCCAAAATGGCGCTTCGACCCCAAGATCAGCGAGAGCCTGCGTCCGGCCAACCGCTATGTCTGCCGCGGCGTGGCCTATTGGGTCGACGATCAGGCCGCCGAAGGGGCCGCCTGTCGCAGCCGCGTCTTCATGGGCACCAACGACGTCCGCCTGATCGCGCTCGATGCACGGACGGGCGCGCCCTGCGTCGATTTCGGCACCAACGGCGAAATCAGGATCGACATCGGCAAGGCGTTGCTGTGGCCAGGAGAAGTCCAGATCACCTCGGCGCCGGTGGTCAGCCGTGGCGTGGTCGTGGTGGGTTCGTCGATGGCGGACAACGTCCGCGTCGATGCGCCGCTCGGCGCCGTGCGCGCGTTCGACGCCCGCACCGGACAGCTGCGCTGGACCTGGGATCCGCTGGTCCATGACACCATCAACGCGGGCCACAGCAATGTCTGGGCGCCGATGTCGGCGGACGATGCGCGCGGACTGGTGTTCCTGCCGACGACGTCGCCGAGCCCGGACTTCTTCGGCGGCAAGCGGCCCGGCAATGACGAGCACGCCAATTCCGTTGTCGCACTTCGCACGGAGACCGGCGAACTGGTGTGGTCGTTCCAGACCGTGCATCACGATGTCTGGGACTACGACAATCCCGCGCAGCCGACGCTGGCGCGGATCGACACCGGGCAGGGGACTCCCGACGGCATGCGCGACGTCGTGATCCAGCCGACGAAACAGGGCTTTGTGTTCGTGCTCGATCGCGACACCGGTGAGCCGGTCTGGCCGGTGGAGGAGCGGGCCGTGCCGCAGGGCGGTATCGAGGGCGAGCAATTGTCGCCGACGCAGCCCTATCCGACCCATGTGCCGGCGCTGATGGCGCAGCGCTTCTCGCGCGACGACACGTTCAGGCCATTGCCGGTCATCGGTAGCCCGTCCTGTGACGCGCTGCTCGCGCCCGCGCGCAATGACGGGCTCTACACGCCGCCCTCGCCGCAGGGCACGATCCTCTACCCGATGACCGGCGGCGGCGTGAACTGGGGCGGTGCGGCGTTCGATCCCGTCAACCAGATCCTCTACGCCAACACCACGTCCGCGCTGCATATCGTCAAGCTGATCGCGCGGGCGGATGCCGAGCATTTCACGCCTCAGCCCGGCGTCGATTTCGGTCAGCAGCGCGGCGCCCCGTTTGCGATGACGCGCCAGGTCGCGCTCTCGCAGCTTGGTCTGCCCTGTAACAATCCGCCCTGGGGGCAGATGGTCGCCCTCGATCTCAAGGCTGGAAAAATCCTGTGGCGTTCGACTGTCGGTACCATGGAGGACCGGGCCCCGCTCGGGCTCGCCTTCAAATGGGGCACGCCGCTGTTCAGCGGCGTCGCCGTCACTGCGGGAGGCCTGGTTTTCACGGGTGCGATGGATGCCTATCTGCGGGCGTTCGACGCCAGGTCCGGCGCGGAACTGTGGCAGGGCAGGCTGCCGGTGCCCGGCGTCGCCAATCCCATGAGCTATCTCTGGAAGGGCGAGCAGTATGTCGCGATCGCCGCCGGCGGCCATTCGGAGGCCGGCACGAGCATCGGCGACAGCGTGGTCGCTTTTCGGCTGGCGCGACCGGATGAGCAGCCGTCACTCTGGTCGCGTACGGTCGACCGGCCCGGCGGCCGGTTTGCGGGCGGTGCGCTCGCCGCGGCTGTGCTGATCATATTGATCGCCGGCACGTTCTGGCGCTGGCGCAAGCGAGCCTAATCGAACGCGACGCCGATCTGCTTGTCCCTGCTCCAGACGGAGTGGCATGACCGGGAGAACTGGTCGGTCTCGATCAGCAGCACGAAGCTTTCGGGTAGGCCGATCGGGCTGGCGACATCGATCCGTGCGCCCGTCTCCGACAAGCTTCGAACAGTGCAATCGACGCTGCCGCCACTGCTGAACGCCAAAATACCGTGCTTGAAGACCCTGTGCCGGGGTGCGATCCGTTTGTCCGTCATTGCCGTGGCCTGAACGTTGCCATTTGCTTTTGTGCAAATTAGCCAGCGCAAATTGAAATCAAATAAACGCCTATGATGCGGACAACGGCGATCGATTTACCATCGATTAACGATAATGCGGCGTGCCCTCACAGCATCGCAAAGGCGCTCGAAACCATCGCCACCTGCTTCTCGTCGGCGGCGCTCAGGAGCGTCACGCGGCCGAAACTCATGGTGCGGCCGAGGCGAACGACGCGCGCATCCGCCAGCACGTCCGATGCTGTCACCGCGCGCATGAAATGCGTGGTCTGATCGACCGTCGTCATCGGCCGGTATCCGCGATTGGCCGCGACCATCGCGATCACCATTGCGGTATCGGCGAGCGCCATCAGGGCCTGGCCGCAGATCACGCCGCCATGCCGGCACAGCCGCTCGGAGAAGGCCATGCGCAGAATCGCGCCCGGCTGCCAGTCTTCGGCCGCGGCGGGCGGGTCGCAGTCGACGCGCTCGATCGACAGCCCGAGGTCGAGCACCCATGGCGCGAACGCCTCACGTAGCACGCGCCGTGCCTGCGCGATGTCGAACGCCGTCGACTCCGGCTCTGTCTGTTGCATGAAGACTGTCTCCTCCAATCCGGTGCCATCACTCTTGCGATCACCCTAAAGTGTGGCGTGCCAAGGCGTCCCGCGGCCGGCTTTAAAATGCCGGACTTCCGCCTCCATCCTGCCAAGCGGGAGAAGATCGACCATGTTGCAGCGTTCCGCAATCATCATCGGCCTGGTCGGCATTGGCCCCTTGATGAACGGCCGCGATGCGGTCCGATCTCGGAGGACTGGCTTCCACGGAAATCCTGCGGATCCGACCGCCTCTGAGCGCTGGATTGCGTCCCCGAAGATGTGCGCTTGGCGTAGCCGCTCGCCTGATGATATAGAGCGACCGGATGACAGGGAGTGTTCGAATGAGAGTTCTTCGCGCTGCGGCGATGATCGCTTTGCTGACGGGACCGGCTTACGCGCAGCAGATGCCCAACATCAACTTGATGCCGGAGGTGACCTCGAAGACGCCGGAAGAGAAGGCGGCCGACGAGGTCCGGGACAAAGCGTACAAGGATTCGCTGAGGAAGATCCCGGATGCCAAAGCCTCGTCCGATCCGTGGGGCACCGTGCGCAGCAATGACACCCCGAAGAGCACGGCCAAGGCGCCGGCGGCGAAGCCCAAGACCAAGACCGGCAACGCCAATTGATCGGTCGGCGCCTGGAAGGCGCCGCTCCGGGTTCCCATATCTGCCTTGTCGTACGGGTTTTGGAGTTGCGACATGGCCTTTCGCCCGCGGGATCTCGCCGACCGCATGTCGGGACGGCGGAAGCGCGATGACGGTTACCTGCGCGAGACCTTCACGCTACCACGCGAGAAGGCGAGGGCGAAGGCGCGTGACTTCTTCACCCGTTTTCCCAAGGCCGGCTATATGAGCGCAGTGGAAAGCTGGCGCGAACTGCCTTCCGGCGAGATCGAATTCACCATGCGCCGGCTGCGCAGCGCAGATTGAGGCTGGTTGCGGATTTCCACAGTCGCCAATTCAGTCGCCAATTCAGTCCTGGCCGAGCAGCTTGCCGTTGGTCCGGTTGATGAAGTGGAGTCCGGTGCAGGCCTTGCAGACCACGGCTTCATAGACACTTTCGGGCTGCTCAGCCCGCAGCTTTTCGTCCAGCGAATGCTGCACGTTCATGCCGGTTCGGGGACATTTGAAGACGAAGTTATTGTCCATGGATACGCCATTATCCGACAGGTCCGTTGGACTAACTTGATCTTGATCAAGTTGAGCAGAAGGCACAGTTCTCGCGGGGGCGCCGAACGTCGTGCTGCGTCACAGGAGAGGGGCAGGCGCTCTACGCCTTGGCATGACGCAGCAGCAGCTTGACGATTTCGTTGCGGGCGCCGCCAGGCAATGGCTTCAGCCCGATGACATCATTGGCCTGGGCGAGAATCCTGGTCTGGCACTGAAACGACAGCTCGTTCCAGCAGAGCAACACGGCGCTCCCGAGATATTGCAGCACCTGCTCGTCGTTTGGCCGGGGCGGCTCGGGGCCATCGCCTGTGCCATCAGGTGCACCGTATTCATCCCCGACCATCATTCGATCTCCGTGATCCGCGTCAAGCCGTCGCCGGTGACGCGCGGATCGCTTTCGATCATCGCGACATGGACAAGGGATACGAGCTTCGCCGAATGATCCGGCACAGAGACCGCGACCTCGATCAACGAGCCCCACTCTTCGTTCGTCAAAAGTTTCGCTGAGTGGACGGTCATCGCTGGACTCTCCGTTCGTACGGAACGATCGCCGTTCGGGCGGCCTGACAGGCGAGGCCCGAACCATGAGCTCCAAGACTTCTTGTCGACGTCGCGGAGTTCGCCATCGGGCGGTTCAGCGGCGAAATGGGCATTCTAGGCAATCGGCAGAATTTCATTTGAGCGAGATCAAGGCCAATTCAAAAGCCCAGAATTTGGAGAAACCGCG
>Ga0070710_10001074_pt1 | contig 12952 bp, 14 predicted proteins | sample LARL52metaG_FD_65454 | JGI IMG/M metagenome (GOLD analysis project Ga0070710, IMG submission 65454) | Corn, switchgrass and miscanthus rhizosphere microbial communities from Kellogg Biological Station, Michigan, USA - LAR L5-2 metaG | ecosystem: Host-associated > Plants > Roots > Rhizosphere ... | reverse complement strand
CCGGCACGCCGTAGACCGCGGACCAGCCCGACGCCACCTCGTCCAGCGCCTCGGGCAGAGCCGCGGAGTCCAGCGCGGGCGGACGCAGGGCGTGCACCGAGCGGCGGGCCTCGGCCAGGTTCGCGCGGGCCAGGTCAGCCGCCACGGACACGCGGCGCTCCCAGTCGGACCCGGAGGCCGCCGACAGTTGCGTGATGATGCCCGTGAGGCCCTGGGCCAGCGTGTCGTGGATCTCGCCGGCCAGGCGGTGGCGCTCGTCCTGCACACCTGCCTCGTGCGCCTGCACCAGGAGCTGCGCGTGGAGGCCCTCGTTCTCCTCCAGCAGCTCCTTGCGCAACCGGGCCTGTTCAGTTGTCACGTGGCCGACGAACGTGAACGTGCACGCCACGACCACGAACACCGTCAGCAGCAACCAGAAGGCAGTTGACTCCCCCGCGGACGGGTAGCCCCCGAACAGCGACAGGGTCGCCAGCACGGCGGTCAGCGCCACCACGAAGAACATCCAGCGGCCGCGCAGCAGTTCGCTCGCGTAGATGTAGACCGCGTACGACACCGCGCCGAACACCTGCTCGCGCAGGCCGAGCACCGCGTAGAGCACGACCATGCCACCGACGAACACGGCCATCAGCTCCGCGCGGTCGCGCCACGCGGGGTGCAGTGTGAACCACCACAACATCCACGCGTAGGCGAACGCCACCACGCCGTAGGTGATCCAGCGCTCCGAACCGGAGTGCACCGTGAAGATCGAGTACATCACGGTCGTCACGGTCAGCACGAAGTACGGGATCACATTTGCGACGAAGGCGAGCCTGCGCTCCCACCTGTCCAACGCGGCCATGTCCACGAGTTACTCCCAGCGAAACGATCTCGCCGCGACGGTACCCGCCACGAGGCTCACCAGCCCCATGATCGCAAGATGCCTCCAGTCCGGCGCGCTGCCCAGCCACGCCTGTTGCAGCGCCTCCACACCGGGAGGCGAGTAGGAGCCGATCGTCTTCACCACAGAAGGCAGCATGAACCGCGGCAGGTACACGCCGCCGAAGAACATCAGCAGCATGAACACCGCCGTCGCCCAGCCACCGGCCGCCCGCGCGGTCGGGGCCAGTGCGGCGATCACCAGACCCAGCGCGAACGTCCCAGCGCCTCCCAGCACCACGGCACACGCCAGGCCGAGCGGATGGTGAGGCAGGTCGACGCCGAAAACGACGTACCCCACCAGGATAGTGAGCAGCACCGACAAGATCGCCGCGGCGGAGTTGACCACCATCTGACCGGCCAGCAACCGCGCCGGATGCATCGGCGTCGTGGACAACCGGCGCAGCACCCCCTTCTCGCGGTAGGTGGCCACCACGGTCGGCACCCGCTGCAACCCGATGAACGCCAGGGTGAACACGACCAACGACGACATGTAGCTGTCGATGAACCGCACCCCACCGAACTCCGGCGCGGGCGTCCGCAGTCCCGGAATCGCCCCCAGACCCAGCAGCAGCAGGCAGGGGAACAACACCGAGAACAACGAGTTCAACCGATCGCGCACGAACAACCGCGCCTCGATCTCAATGATCCGCAGCACCACTACCCCCGGTCAGCTCTACGTAGGCGTCGTCCAGCGAAACCTGGTCGACGCGAAGTTGCCGCGCCACGATCTGCTTGCGCGCCAAGAAAGAAGTCACGGCGTGCAGCAGGTTCTCCGACCCGCTGACCACCAGCTGCTCTCCCACGAACGACACGTCGCCGACCTCCGGCAACGCCGAAAGCGACGCCACGTCCACCGCGGCGGAGGGCACGAACCGGACCCTCGTCGAACCGTCCACACGCGACACCAGGCCGGCAGGCGTGTCCAGGGCGGCGATCCGGCCGTCGCGGAACACGGCCACCCGGTCGCAGAGCCGCTCCGCCTCCTCCATGAAGTGCGTGACGAGCAGGATCGTCACGCCCGCCGACCGCACGTCCTCGATCACCGACCACGTGTCCCGCCGCGCCTGCGGATCCAGGCCGGTCGTGAGCTCGTCGAGGATCGCCACCCGCGGCGAACCGATGAGTGCCAGCGCGATCGACAGCCGCTGCTTCAACCCGCCGGACAGCCGCCCGAACTCCGCCCCCAGGTGCGGGGTCAGCCCGAGCCGCTCGGACCAGTCCACCGGCGACGGGTAGAACGACGAGAACAGCGACAGCGCCTCACCCACCCGCAGCCGTTCCGGCAGCTCCGACGCCTGCAGCTGCACCCCGATCGCGGCGCGGACGTCCGCGGGACGCCGCCCGAGCACCGACACGGTCCCCCGGTCCGGCGTCCGCAACCCGGCCACGCACTCGACGGTCGTCGACTTGCCGGCCCCGTTCGGCCCCAGGATGCCGAAGATCTCCCCCTCGGCGACCTCGAACGACACCGAGTCCACCGCGACCCGGGGCCCGTACCTCTTCCCGAGGTCGCGCACTTCGATGATTGACATGCGTCCAGCCTCGGCGAACGCCGGCCGAAGATCATCGATCGGGCGGCGCCACCGGCATCAACCGATCGGTTGATGCCGTCGTTCAGCCGATCCGCTGGTCCAGCCCGTGCACGACCTGGTCGAGCAACGTCTGGATGACCGCCTCGTTGTGCTCGGTGCGGCCCGGCGTGATCATGCGCGAGGTCGCCTCCACCATGGCGTGCACGAGCATCGCCCGCAGCTCAGCGCGCTGCACACCGGCGGTCTTGAAGACCCCGACCAACGGCGCGAGCAACCGTTCGTGCTCGGCCCGGATCTGCTCGCGCGAGGCGTCCGGCAACGCGTGCGCGGACAACGCGACCACCGCGCCGTGGCTGCCGTCGGTGATGATCGCGAGCTCGGTGCGCAGGTACGCCTCGATCTTGGCCGGCACGGACGTGGCGCTGTTGACCGCGTCCGCCAGCTTGTCCGCCCACTCGGGCAGCGCGTCCGACACGATCGCGGCGACCAGCTCCTCGCGCGACCGGAAGTACTCGTAGAGGCTCGGCCGGGACAGCCCGACGCGTCTGGCGAGCGACGCGAGCGTCAACGCCTCCGCGCCCTCGGTCGCCACGATCTCGCGCCCGGCGTCCAGCAGGGCGCGCAACCTGTTGGCGCGGTGCTCCGCCACGGTGTCAGCGCTGATCCTCGGCACACCGGGATCGTATCGCGCTTGCTTTCCCGACGGAGTGTTGGAATAGTTCCCGACACAGCGTCGGAATCAAGGAGAGTCCATGTTCATCGCGACGAACCGGCTGTTCGTGCCCGCCGAACGGGCGGAGGAGTTCGAGGCCCACTTCCGCAGCAACATGCGGACGTTCCTGCCCGGCGTGCCCGGTTTGCTGCGCAGCACGCTGCTCAAGCCGACCCGCGACGACCAGCCGTACGTGTCGGTCAACGAGTTCGAGTCCGAGGAGCACTTCCGCGCCTGGGTCGCGTCCGACTCGTTCCGCGAGGCGCACAAGCGCAACCGCGGCATCGCCCGGCACGTCACGGGCAACGCCGTCGAGACCTTCCAGCACGCGGAGGACCTGGTGCTGCCCCGGCAGCGCGCCGAGTAGCGCTCACAGCGCGGGGAGCAGGGTCTTCATCCGGTTGATCTCGTCGGTCTGGACGGCGATCACGTCGTCCGCCATCTCCTCGACCTGGACGTTGGTGCCGGCCGACTTCACGTCCGTCGCCATCTTGATCGCACCCTCGTGGTGCTTGATCATCAGCTCCAGGAACATCCGGTCGAAGTCCTTGCCCTGCGCGGCGCCCAGCGCGGTCAACTGCTCCTGCGTGGCCATGCCGGGCATCGAACCGTGGTCGCCGTGCGAGCCCATGTCGTTGTTGGCGCGCTGCCACTGCTTCATGGCGCCGATCTCCGGCTCCTGGCTGTACCGGATGCGGTCCGCCAGGCCCTTCACCGTCGCGTTCTCCGCGCGGTCGGGCACGAACCGGGTCATCGCGAGCGCCTGCTCGTGGTGGACGATCATCATGGCAACGTAAAGGCGGTCGGCGTCGTTCGGCGGTGCCGCGACGGCGCCGGAAACGTCGGAGGGCGCCAGCGTCTGCGCGGTTCCGCCGGGCGTGTCCGGTGCGATCACAGGTGCGGCCTCCGGCTCGGAAGTGCAGCCCGCCAACGCCGCTACCAGCGCAATTACCGCGACCCCAGAACGCATGAACCAGACAATACCCTCCGAAAGACGCTGGCCCTTAGCAAGGCGAACGGCCATACTCCCCCTCACCAACCCGTAATGAGGGGGTAAAGCTGTGACTTCACGCGCAACGGCCCGGCGGCGCAGAGCGCCGTTGGCGATTCTGGGGGCGCTCGCGCTGACGTTGTCAACGTTGACGGCACCGGCCCTGGCCGAGCCCGACCTTCCCGCCGACGGAGCGGGACTGTCGCAGGCCCAGCTGGAGGCGCGGGCCGACGGCGCCACCGGCATTCCCGGCGAGAACGAGGTCAGCCGGAGCCGCAACATGGTGAAGGTGGGAAGCCTGCCCAAGCAGGCCCCGTTCGACACCACCTCGGCGCTCAACACCGACCTCGCGTTCCAGGACAACTACGCGTTCCTGGGCAACTACAACGGCTTCACCATCTACGACATCCGCAACCCGCGGAAGCCGAAGATCGTGAGCCAGGTGCTCTGCCCCGGCTCGCAGAACGACGTCTCGGTGTACGGGAACCTGCTGTTCCTGTCGACCGACTCGTCCCGCAACGACAACTCCTGCAACAGCGTGTCGCAGCCCGCCTCCGTCAAGGAGTCGTGGGAGGGCATCAAGGTCTTCGACATCAGCGACAAGAAGGCCCCGAAGTACGTCGCGGCCGTCGAGACCGACTGCGGTTCGCACACCCACACGCTGGTGCCGGCGAAGGACCGCAAGAGCGTCTACCTCTACGTCTCGTCCTACTCGCCCAGCGCCTCGTTCCCGGACTGCCAGCCGCCGCACGACAAGATCTCGATCGTCAAGGTGCCGGTGCACAGCCCGGCGCAGGCGTCCGTGATCAAGGCGCCGGTGCTGTTCCCGGACGGCGGCAACCCCGGTCACAGCGGCACGGTCGAGACCGGCTACACCTCGGCCACCACCGGTTGCCACGACATCACCGTCTACCCGCAGCTCGACCTCGCGGCCGGCGCGTGCATGGGTGACGGCGTGCTGTGGGACATCTCCGACCGGGAGAACCTGGTGGAGCTGAACCGGGTGCAGGACGACGCGCACTTCGCGTTCTGGCACTCGGCCACGTTCAACAACAGCGGCACCAAGGTCGTCTTCACCGACGAGCTCGGTGGCGGCGGCGCGGCGACGTGCAACGAGAAGATCGGCCCGAACCGCGGCGCGAACGGCATCTACGACATCGAGGGCAAGGGCAAGAACCGCAAGCTCGTGTTCAAGTCCTACTACAAGATCCCGCGGATGCAGGCCGACACGGAGAACTGCGTCGCGCACAACGGTTCGCTGATCCCGGTGCCCGGCAAGGACATCATGGTGCAGTCCTGGTACCAGGGCGGCATCTCGGTGTGGGACTTCACGAACTCCGCCAAGCCGCGTGAGATCGGCTTCTACGAGTACGGCGTGCAGCCCGGCAACGTCGTCGGCGGCACGTGGTCCACGTACTACTACAACGGCTACATCTACTCGTCGGAGATCCAGCGCGGCTTCGACGTGATCGACCTGCGCGACCCGCGCACGTTCCCGGCGAAGTTCTTCCGCACGGACGAGCTGAACGTGCAGACGCAGGGCAACTTCTACCGCTGGTAGCCCGAGCTCAGCGCGGCTGCCGTCGTTCGGCGGCCGCGCTGACCGCGGTCAGGACCAGAGTCACCGCCACACCACCGAAAACCGCCCAGATCGGCGACCCGACGTCCAGCGCCCACGCGGCGACCACGGCCGTCAACCCGTACCCGGCGCCGGTCACCGCGTACATCATCGAGAACCCGGCCGCGTGCGCGCCGACCGGAAGCCGTTCGCGCAGCACCAGACTCCGCGTCACCAGCACGCCGGACTGGAACAACCCCGCCGCCAGCAACGCACCCGCGATCCCGGGCAGGTTCGGGAACAACGCCACCGCGCCGACGCACGTCGCGGTGATCACGAGCAGCACCAAACCCTGCGTGCGCAACGATCCCGGCCACGGCCGCAGCCCGTACAGCACCGCGCCCAGCGCGCTGCACGCCGCGAACCCCGTGAGCAGCGGCCCGATCCAGCCGATGCCGATCCCCCGGTGCTCCAGCAACGCGGGCAGCACCAGTTCCGCGACCGCCAGCTGCGCCAGCGCCGCCGCGCTCACCAGGTAGATCGGCCACGCCGACGCGACGACACGGGGTTTCGCCGAGCCGGAACGGGAAGTCACGTGCCCACGCGGCAGGATGAACACCAGCCACGCCGCGACGCAGATCAGGCTGACCGACACCACGACGGGCGCACGCCGGTCGACGCTCAACGCCAGCACGGTGACCAGCGCGGGCGCCACCGCCCACACCACCTGCGTGATCATGGCGTCGAAGCCCATCGCCTTGGGCACCAACGCGTCCGGCACCAGCCCGAGCAGCATCGCGCGCAGCCCGCCCGGTGTCGTCGACGGCCCGGCGCCCGCGACGAACGCCGCGATCACCAGCACCGTCACGTTGGTCGTCAGCGCCAGCGTCGTGAACGCGCCCGCCCCCACGACCAGCCCGGCCGCGAGCTGGCCGCGCATCCGGGACGGGTCGAGCAGCAGCCCCAGCAGTGCCGCGCCGAGGAGCTCCCCCAGCACGTACACGGCGGTGAGCGACGCCGCGAGCACGTAACCGCCGGGCAGGCCCCTGGTCAGGAACACCATCATCAGCGGCGTCATCGACATCGGCAGCTTCGCGGCGACCGTGACCACGGCACACGCGAGCACGTCCCGGTTCGCGAGATCGCGATAGCCGGCAGCGGAGATCGTCATCTACTCGCCCAGCTCCTGGAACAACGTCAGCTGCAACCCGGCGGGCGCCTTCAACCTGGCGTTGAGCGAGTTCCACGGCGTGCGCGTGGGCTCCGCGATCACCTCGGCCCCCGCGGCTTCCAGTGCACGGGTGGTGCGCGCGGAGTCGTCCACCTCGAACGCCACCCGGACGTGCCCGGCGACCCGCTGACCCACCTCGACCCGGTCGATGAACTCGGCGTGCGGCGGATCGGTGATCTCCAGCGTGGCCCGGCCCGCCTCCAGGATCGTGACCCGCCCGCCGTCGGACGCGAACGCCGCCCGTTGCTCCAGGCCGAGGACGTCGCGGTAGAAGCGCAGGGCCTCGTCGTAGTCGGCGGCGGTGACGACTAGGCGGAGTTCACGAACACCGGTCATGCGCTGATCATCGCACCAGCCGTGTGAGGACCACGACAACCGCCGCGATCCCCGCCGTGACGTGGATCGGCGCTGGTCCGAACGTCGCAGCGAGCACCGCGACCGAGCCGAGCGGCAGCAGGTACTTGCGCGGCCCCGCCTGCCCCGGGCAGTCCTGCACGTACCAGACGCACAGGAAGAAGATCGCGAGCGGCACCGTCGTGAACGCGGCGATCGCCGTGCCGGGCGCGTGCGAGAGGTGCAGGTCGTGGTCGACCGCGGCGGCGAGACCGGCACCGAGCGCGGCGATCGAGCCGAGGATGAACAGGTGCGCGTAGCCCCACAGGAACGCCTTCTTCATCGAGTGCAGGTGGGTCGGCGCCTCGAAGTAGATCCACCACACCGAGCACACGATGATCAGCGAGGCCGCGGCGAGCGAGACGAGGTTGATCCCGCTGTCGAAGCCCTGCTGGAACGCCATGGTGGCCGACAGGATCGACTCGCCCAGCACGATCAGCGTGAAGAGCCCGTGCCGTTCGGCGATGTGGTGCGGGTGCCACGTGGTGGCCGCGGCCCGCTCCGCCCAGACCGGCACCAGCAGCTCACCGATCATGAAGAGCACCCACAGCGGCAGCTGCGCGTTCGGCGGCGCGACCAGCACCCACAGCACCCAGAGCACCTGCATGCCGGCGATGCCGATGGCGTACCGGCGCGTGCAGTTCCTGTGCGAGGGGTTGTCCCGCGACGCCCGCAGCCAGTGCGCGACCATCGCGAGCCGGATGACGACGTACCCGCTCACCACGATGCGGTAGTCGTCGTGCTCGAAGACGCGCGGGATGCCGGACGCGATGATCAGCACGCCGGCGATCTGGACCATCGTGATGATGCGGTACAGCGTGTCGTCGTTGTCGAACGCGCTGGCGAACCACGTGAAGTTCAGCCACGGCAACCACAACGCGAAGAACGCCATGCAGAACGCGAGCACTCCGTGCCCGATGTGGTTCTCGGACACGGCGTGGTGCAACGAGGCGGCGGCCTGGGCGACCGCCACCACGAAGCTGAGGTCGAACAACAGCTCCAACGGCGTCGCGACCCGGTGGGCCTCCGCCGTGTCGCGCGCGAGGAGCTTCCTGATCATCCAGAAACCACCATGATCCTTGATTCGCTGAGGTCGAGCGCCACCCGCGTACCCGCCTGGAAAGCCGCCGCCTGGTTGGACGGCTGGTCGACCCGCAGGATCTGCTCGCCCACCTTGACGGAGATCCGCGTGACCGGCCCGAGGAACGACTGGGTCAGCACATCACCGACGATCTTCCGCTGTATCGAATCATCTTGGGCATCGCCGTCGTGTGCGGAAACGCCGATGTCCTCCGGCCGCACGATGACCCGCACGTCGCTGCCGGACGGCTGGTCGTGCTCGGCGGCGACGGTCACGCCGTTGACGACCACGGTCGCGCCTTCCGCCTTGGCCTCGATGCTGTTCGTGACGCCGACGAACTGCGCCACGAACGCGGTCTTCGGTTCCCGGTACACGACGGACGGCGTGTCCAGCTGCTCCAGGCGGCCGTGCGACATGACACCGACCCGGTCGGAGACGGCGAGCGCCTCCTCCTGGTCGTGCGTGACGAACAACGTCGTCATGCCGAGCTCGGTCTGGATGCGGCGGATCTCGTCGCGCAGGTTCACGCGGACCTTGGCGTCCAATGCGGACAGCGGCTCGTCCAGCAGCAACACGCGCGGCTGGATCGCGAGCGCACGCGCCAGCGCCACCCGTTGCTGCTGGCCACCGGACATCTGGTGCGGGTAACGGCCACCGAGGTGGGCGAGCCCGACGAGTTCCAGCAGCTCACCGGCCTTCTTCGCGTCGGCCTTGCGCATCTTCAGGCCGAACGCGACGTTCTGCGCCGCGGTCATGTTCGGGAAGAGGCTGTAGGCCTGGAAGACCATGCCCATGTCCCGCTTGTTGGCGGGCACGCGGGTGATGTCCTTGCCGCCCACGGTGACCGTGCCGGAGTCGGCGGTCTCGAAGCCCGCGACGATCCGCAGCGCCGTCGTCTTGCCGCAGCCCGACGGGCCGAGCAGCGACACCAGTTCGCCTTCCGCCAGGTCGAGGTCGAGGCCGTCCAGCGCGGTGTTGCCGCCGAACGACTTGCGCAGCCCCTTGAGTTCCAGATGACCCATTTTCACTCCTCGACCACGGTCTGACGGCGCCGTTGGCCGACGTAGGAAAGTGCGAACAGAAGGACGAACGCGAAGAGCAGGCACAGCAGCGACACCGCGATGGACACGCCCGCGTTGCGCTTGCCGAGCAGGTTGACCTGCACCTGCAGCGTGTCGAAGTTGAGCAGCGACGCGATGGTGAACTCGCCGAGCACCAACGCGACTGACAGCAGCGAAGCGCCGATGAGTGCCACGCGGATGTTCGGCACGACGACCTTCCACAGCACCGTGAACCACGACGCGCCGAGACTGCGCGCGGCCTCGGACAACGTCTTCAGGTCGATCGCGGCGAGTCCGGCGTCGATCGCGCGGTACGCGAACGGCAGCACCAGGATCGTGTACGCGAACGTCAACGTGAGCGGCGAGTCGCCGAGGAAGTAGTTCACCCACGCGTACAGCGGCGCCATGCCGACCACCAGCACGATCGCGGGGATCGCCAACGGCAGCAGGCACAGGAACTCGACCAGCCGCTGCAGCTGCGGGAGCCGCAGCCGGATCCACGCCATCGTCGGCACGAGCAGCACCAGCATGAGCAACGCTGAAGTGACCGACAGCAGCAGCGAGTTGACGAGCGCTTCCATCAGCCCGTCGTCGTCGACGATGGACGTCCACGACTCCAGGCTGCGGCTGCCGCCCTTGCCCCGCGTCGAGAACTCCGCCATCGCGATCAGCGGCAGGATGAAGTAGACGCCCAGCACCAGCAGGACGACCGTGCGCAGAACGCGCTGCTTCACTAGCGAACCCACTTGGCCACCCTCCGCTGCAGCAGCACGTTCACGCCCATCGCGATGCTGACGACGATCACCATGCCCAGGCCCAGCGCCTTGCCGAGGTTCTCCTGGCCGAGCACGACCTCGCCGGTGAGGAAGCCGCGGATCTGCAGCGGCACGATCGGGCTGCCCTGCGAGACGAGCGCGGCGGCCGTGGCGTAGGCGCTGAAGGCGTTGGCGAACAACAGCAACAGCGCGCCGAGGAACGGCGGCGTGAGGATCGGGCCGCCGACGTGCCGCCAGTACGTCCAGCTGGTGCCGCCGAGGCTCGCGTTCGCTTCCCGCCACTGTGGACGGAGGCCGTCCAGCGCGGGCAGGAACACGATGACCATCAGCGGGATCTGGAAGAACGTGTAGACGAGCGTCAGGCCGGGCAGGTCGAACAACCACGCGCTGCCGGCGAAGATGTCTATGCCGACGTTGTCGCGCAGGAACTTCGTGACCAGACCCTCGAAGCCGATCGTGGCGAGGAACGCGAACGCCAGCGGCACGCCACCGAACTGGGCGAGCACACCGGACGCCGCGACGACCACGCGCCGCAGCATGCCTTCGGGGTTGCCGACCGCGACGGCCCACGTGAGCAGCGCGCCGAAGACGGCGCCGATGACCGCGGTGAGCGCGGACAGCTCGATGCTGCGCACGAACGCGTCGAAGACGACCCCCGTGAACAGGGTCGTGAGGTTGTCGAGCGTCAGCCCGCCGTTGGAGTCCTGGAAGGCCCCGAACAGCACCAGGATCGTGGGGTAGACGAGGAAGATGCCGACGAACGCGAGGAACGGCACGGCGACGAGCCAAGCGGCCGCAGATGGCCGACCGGCGGCCCCACTCTTCTTCGGAGTGGAACCGCCGGGCGTCGTCGCTACGGGAGCGACGGAGGTCATCCGATGGCCTGCGCCCAGGTCGCGGTGAGAACGGCCTTGGCCTTGTCGGCCTGTGCCTGCGTCTGGAACACCTGCTTGCCGTCGGTCTTGGGCAGCTTGTCCTTCGCGGCCTTGTCCGCCTTGTCACCCATCTTCTCCAGGCGAACCGGGCGGGACATGCCCTTCAGGTAGAGGTTCTGGCCCTCGTCGGAGTAGAGGAACTCCTGCCACAGGCGCGCGGCCGCGGGGTGCGGCGCGTCCTTGCTGATCGCCTGGTTGTAGTAGGCGCCGAGCTGGGCCTCCGCCGGGACGACGACCTTCCAGTCCATCTTGCCCTTGAGCTTCTCGGTCTGGGCGGCGTTGGTGTAGTCCCAGTCGATCACGACCGGCGTCTGGCCGGACTCGATCGTCGCGGGCGAGGGGTCGACCGGCTGGAAGTTGCCGGCCTGCTTGAGCTGCTTGAAGAACTCGACACCGGGCGCGATGTCGTCGGCCGAACCACCGTTGCCCAGCGACGCCATGACCACGCCGTTGAACGCGGCACCGGCCTGCGTCGGGTCGCCGTTGAGCGCGACCTTGCCCTTGTACTCGGGCTTGAGCAGGTCCTTCACGCTCGTCGGCGCCGGCACCTTGGCGGCGTCGTAGCCGATGGACATGAAACCGCCGTAGTCGCCGTAGTACGCGCCGTCCGCGTCCTTGAGCTCCTTGGCGATGTCGTCCCAGGTGCTGACCTTGTACGGCGCGAACAGGTCCTTGTTCGCCAGCGCCACGTTCAGACCGAGGTCGAACACGTCGGGCGCGCGGTCGTTGCCCTTGAGCTGCTTGGCGGCGTTGATCTCTTCCTGGCTGGACGCGTCCGGCTGCGCGGAGTCGATCTTGATGCCGTACTTGGCCTCGAACGCCTTGATGATCTCGCCGTAGTTCGCCCAGTCCGGGGGCAGCGCGATGACGTTGAGCTTGCCCTCCTTCTTCGCGGCCTCGACCAGCTTGTCCATGCCACCGAGGTCACTCGCCGACTTGGCGGTTCCGGCGGCCCCGGTCTGCGTCTCCTTGGCGGGCGGGGCGCCACAGGCGGCCACTGCCAGCACCAACGCGCCGACACCAATCAGTTTCGTGGTGACGTTCCCTCGCTTCAGCACAGGCGGAGGATTCGCGCGGGACGCTTTCGTTGTCAAGCCAGCCGCGCCGGTTGAGACCTTCTCGACTCCTACGGTGAATTCTCGGGTGCCTGCGGGTTGCGACTGAATGCTTTCCGAGCTTCGTCCAGGTGGCGTTCGGTGAGCCCGGTCGCCGGGTCCACGTGGACGAGCGCGGTGGTCAGGTGCCGTCGCTTGTGGACGAAGTCGCGGTTGCGCTCCCGGTGCAGCCCGAAGTCGTCGTCGAACCACACGAGGGGCCGTTCGTAGGCGTACCGGGCGACGGCGGGGTACTTCCAGCCGTGGTCGTCGTGGAACTCGATCACCTTGAGCGGCGGGAGACCCAGGCGCGGTCCTATCTCGGCGTTCGCCCGATGCGACCAGATGGTGGCCCATGCGAGCTCGGCGCCGACCTCCTCGGCCAGCCGTCTCAACTGGTCGCCGTGCCGCGGGTCGAGCCACACGCGGAGCTTGCGCCACCAGCCGACCTTGATGTCGAACGGCCGGTAGCCCGGCGGCTTGGGGTCGGCCGCCCATGGGTTGAGCGGCCCGTCCACGTCAAGCACCACGAGTGGCTTCACACCTCAGTTTCGCAGCCGTACCCGCTCAGGACGCCCGCCGCGCCGAGCACACCGCCGACCCGCCCCACCGGGCGCCGTACAGCAGCCCCGGCAGCAGCCGCCGGAACCGCAGGTGGATCTCCCCGGCC
>Ga0070710_10001068_pt1 | contig 12980 bp, 25 predicted proteins | sample LARL52metaG_FD_65454 | JGI IMG/M metagenome (GOLD analysis project Ga0070710, IMG submission 65454) | Corn, switchgrass and miscanthus rhizosphere microbial communities from Kellogg Biological Station, Michigan, USA - LAR L5-2 metaG | ecosystem: Host-associated > Plants > Roots > Rhizosphere ... | reverse complement strand
CTTGACTTGCTTTTGATTTTCTCCGGGTTTGTTCTGTGCAAACACGTCGAAACCTTTGGGCCGTTTCGAGGCTTGATAGACCCGCAACTGATCGCCGCATTTTGTACACGTGTAGATCATTCGCAATCCGTCTTCATCTTTGTCGCCGGCTTGCGGAAAAGGCCCGAAAGGCAAGAACGTGACGGAACCGCAGTCACACTGCATCATAACGGCTCCACGTAGGAGGCCGGCCGGCTGTACTTGGGAAACTTCGCTTGAAACACCAGCAACGCCGGCCGCAGAACCGGATAGTTTTCGTGATCGGCTCGCAGGCCGGCCGCCGCGATCGACTTGAGAAAATCGCCGGCCCACATTTGAGCGTTCAATAACCAATCGATTAATTCGGAATCTTCTTGTGCGGTCATGGTTGTTTGATTTCCTTTCGCAACGCTCGTTCCTCCAGCTTTAACTTCTGGTCGAGGATTTCGTTGATGAGCTGCGCGATCGGCTTTCCCGTTTTGGCGGCCACGTCTTTCAACACGGCGTAACGCCGCGCCGACATCCGGAAGGCAATCAGTTTTTCATCCGGTTGAATGGTTGCGGTTTGGTGCCAACTCTGACGGGAACGATTCGCACGGTGTCGATACATTCGAACCTCCGAAAGTTCCGGCCGAAACATTGTTAACAATTTCGGCCGGCATATTTTGTTAACAAAACACCGATCGACGAATTGTTAACATTTTTGCTCGAGGTAATTGTTAACAAACGGATCCCGGCGGACTTTCCTCGATTAGCGCCGGATTCGGCATGTTGCAGTGCTCGCAGACGGCCGCGCCGATCGGATTGAACGTCGGGCACCAACCACAACGCCACACTTCACGAACCGGCGGCAGGCTCGCTTCGTTGCGCCTGGCGCGGCCGATCGCCGCGAGCTGCTCGGCGACGTTCACGCCTCTGGAATACTCCCGCCACTTTGAATTTTTCATATTAGCTCCGGATTCTGCATGCTGTTTCACACCCACTCGAACAGAAGTTGAGTTCAGTTTCATCATCGCAACCGAAAGCGCAAGCATAGTATTGCCGGCCACATCCATCCCGGACACATTCAAACACCTCCATGCGGCGGTGGCAATCGGGACACTTGGGAATGGGAGCAGTTGAATTTTTCATGCGTGACACTCTAGCCAGTCGATAAGTCATAGCAGGACCCGCCGAAGAAACCTCTCAGGAGGCTTTATGGACGACGACAACGTAATCCGGTTCCTGATGGCGGTTGCTGGATACGTCGCACACCTGCACGCCATATCGCGAGAAACCCAACCCTCGCCGTCGAACTCTGGAGAAAAGTTTCACGATGGTTCGATTCCTTGGATGGAAGAAGGCTTTGCCCGGTGGATGGGTTATCGAGGCGAAGAAGAACAAGAGCGCGAAATCAAGAATCAGCGGGAGCGGTCGAAAAAGGGAACCTGAGCTGCATCCCCTCGTTTCACAGGCATCAAGAAAAAGAACCCGCCGCGATAGCGGCACCGAATCCGCGAGCGTCGCGAGCATCCAGGATATCTGCGCTCGTTTTTGGCGCAGCTCCGAAAATGCCTCCCTCTCTTCGCTCACGGATGGTCCCAGCGAACGGCACTCAACATCCGTCAGCAGAAACCAACGTCGTGTTGAGCGCCCTCCGAACCCGCGCATCCATGCGCGTCGGGCCGATATTACAAGTCGTCTCAGTCGCCGACGGCTTAAAGACCGGGGAAGTATACATCGTCCCCGGTCTTCCGCCGGGGACGCCGGGAAAGCACATGGGTATAAAACATGGGAGGAGGGAGGGTCCCTAGTCCGTCACCTCCGGACTGTCATTCCGGAGGGTCCTACACTAATAGTCCTCCTTCTGGGGGACTGCCAGACCCCCACGAAGGAGGACTGTCAGACCGAGAGGTAGGAGGACTAGCAGTCCTCCTATACTGTGGAGCCCAACCGTTGGGCTCCCGCTCGGCTTTTAGCTTTTTTCCGGTTCCGGCAGGTCGAAGTGGATTTTCTTGATGGAGGGCTGAAGTTCTTTAGCCGTCTCCAAGATCAGGTCCTGATAATCATGCAGGAAATCGGCAAAAATCAGGCTTTTTGTGTGTACTGTGATTTCTTGCTTGTGGACAGTTGAAAACTTTGTGCTATCGGGCGCAATCCAGTTTTGGAAGTGGGAAGGGTCGATTTTCTTGCCTAGGGCTGCTTTCATTGCTTCATTGAAATCAGCCTTGTTTACATAATAGCCCTCGTCGGAAACCGGCCGAATGTCGCTGCGCCGTTTGGTTGCTTCGGGTGTCGCTACTGGGGGAGTCCATCCCCTCGGGTCAATCGTAATTTGACAATTGAAAACGTGATGCTTATCACTCCCGTTTGGTCTGGACTGCGGGTAAATCTTGATGAGCTTCCACGCTTCCAACTTTCGTAACGATCGACGGATCTGGCGAACACTCAGATTGGTTTGAGTCGAGATTCTCTTTAGGCCGCCCAGGTAACGACTTGTTCCAAATTTGTCTGCGTCGTCTGCAATCGTTACGAGAACGTATTTTTCGACAAAGTGAATGTCGAAGAGGTAAGCCCAGTCGGTAACGTTATGTGCCAATGGTGATTGATCCTCCTTCTCTGAACGAAGAAGGACCGAGATTTAACAAGGGGCCGCAGACCAAACAAGCGTGGCACTTCTTAACGAGTGCTCACGTGAAGACGATAGCTTTTCCTTTGGACAAATCAGGTCCGGAGTTTTGTTTTTGGTTCCGCACCCGGAACCAGGTTGGTTCAAGGAGGTGCACCGGGCTGGTTCAAGGGTTGGATTTTTTCGATTGGACATCTAAGGTCCACCGGGATAGATTCACCATTCGCACATTACCGAAAGCCCGTACAAATGTACGGTGTTGGAATTTTTGTGCGGACACAATTTAGGGAATCTGGCGCGCCAGCCGGATTCCCTTTTTTGTTGTTCGTCGAAAGGAAAAACACTTTGCCCCCTGGTTTTCCTCGTGCCGGAAATACTCTGCTCGTTGCGTCTTCCCCGCTAATTGTTGCCGGTATTCAGATCAATGGAACAACCGTTGTTCCCGTGGGCGCAGCCTCGCTCAGTGGCGATGGTGGAAACGGGGCCAACCTTGTTGCTGGTGGTTTGTTTTTATTCAATGGCTCAACCTGGGATCGAATCCGGAACAATTCCGCGGGCAACATTTCTGCTGTTACACAACCTTTCGCGGAAATGGTTTCCAACCCGGGAGAGTGGACTATTGACGCGGCTCCAGCGGGAAATATTCAAGGCACTGTAACGAAGGCTGCAGGCGGTGCCGGAGTGCGGCACGTTCTAAAATCGCTTTTTTTTGTGCTTTACAACAACGCGGCCGTTTCGGCAACCCCAGGAATCTACGTAAGAGACGGGGCGAGTGGAGCCGGAACGATTATCTATGTTGGAGCACTTGCAATTCCGGCCGTTTCCGGTTCGATGGCGAAGGTTGCACTAGCCGGATTAAATATTGTGGGTTCGCCGAACACAGCAATGACGTTGGAATTTAGCGCGGCCGGTGGAGCGAATACCTTTGAAGTCGTTTCGGGTTCGGGGTACTCGACCATATGAAATTTTTGGACGCCTTCAAAGACTCCACGGGTTTTCATTACATGGTGCAGCTCGATGACGGCACAACCCGGCCGTTTAACTATTCGTTGCCGGTGCCGTATTCCACCGGCCGCATGATCACCAGCACAGTTCCGGACCCAACCGGAGCACTCGAAGCCGATCCGGTAGACCCGAACAAACAAGTGCCTGTAATGGTCGAAGTCACCACACCGGAATTTATTCAAGAAACCGAAGCGGAATACACCGCGAGGATTGAACAAGAAATCAAAGCGGCATGTACGCAGATCGTGAACCAGCCGGTGCCGGTACAACAACCCCTCGCATCGAAAGGCAAACCATTTTGACCAAGCGTATTGAACGGCCGAACGGCAGAGCACACACCACAGAAGACACACCAGGCGGGGGAATTCCCATCCCGATTGATGGAGAAGAAAAACGGGAGAGAAAAGAAATCCCTCCGGAAGAAATCGAAATTCAGGACATGTTGGAACGATTTCCAGAGGTGAAAATGATCTCGGTGAAACGTCTCACCGCAGACCGGCACTGGGAATCCTGCGGAGCTGTCCCCGCGGACGTGCTTGACGAAGATTACATGTTCAACGAGTTTGGGCCCGGCCGTTACATGATTTATCTGAAAACGAGTGAAGGGAAAATGCTTGGCCAACGGTCCACCGTGTTTATCGGTGCACGGGCCACGCCCTCACCAGTCACGGCACCGGCACCGGCCGCCGTGATCGAACCTCGATTGAGCGGCCGGACCGAAGTGGAACTACTACGCGAAACTCTCGAACGGCAAAATCAGATGTTTTTGCGCCTGGTGGATGCGATCGCTACGAGCAAACCGGCAACGGCCGCGGCCGGATCCACGGTAACGGAGCTGGTCACCGCTTTGGGGACGCTTCAAAACTTGATGCCAAAACGCGAAAGCGTACCGTTGCCAGAGCGGCTCATGGAACGGGTTTTTGAAATGGCGAAAGAACCGGCTCGCGATGTGAGCGGCACCCCTCGAAACGAGTTACTTGCTTTTGCGATGGACGTATGGCGGGAAATGAAACCCATGTTGGCCGCTCCACCGGCAACGGCGGCACCGGCACAACCCGCAACGGCCGCGGCCGCCGCTCCAACCGTCCCGGCCGCGGCCGTCGAAGAACAGGGAGAAGAAATCACGGTGGACCTGACACCCGCAATCGACCAGTTAAAAGACCATTGCCGCAAACAGCGGCCGCCCGAAACGATAGCGGACATCATTTTGGACCAATGCAAAACCAACGAGCAATTGGCCGCGATCGTGGAAGAACTCGCCGAAAAGCCGATCGGGGAAATTCTCGCACTCGATCCCGAACTACAAATGCCGGGCTACAAAATCTGGTTTACGAAACTTCACGAGGTATTAGGTGTTCGACTTTTGGGAAGTGCGAGAAATCCCGGAGGGGCCAGCGGGAACCCTTGAAACGTTGAACGCAATGGCGGAGCTGGTGAGGGGTTCCTTACTCGATCCGATCACGCGCGAGACGGGTTTGCATTTGTTGACGATGTGGCGGCCTGGCGATGCTCGATTAGGTGTGAGTCGTATCACACGTTGGGTTCGGCAGCATATGGCTTATGTCAATGAGCCGATCGAAACGCTACACGGGCCAGCTTGGATGTTGGCCACGATCGAGGCACAAGGCCGGGTGTGGGGGGATTGTGACGACGCGGCCATGTTGACGGCAACTCTCGGTTTGTCGTGTGGCCTGGCCGCGCGGCTGGTGGCGATCCGGCCGCCGAACACGGAAGATTTCGTTCACGTCTTCAGCGAACTGGGAACCGTGAGCGATCGATGGTTCGTGAGTGATCCCACGAGCAGGCGGCCGCCGCCGCGCGATTGGGAACGAATGGTAGTTCAAATTTAGAAAGGAATTTTCCGAAATGGCAGACGAAAAAGATTTGCAACAGAACCGCGGGCGAAACCCTATACGAGCAGCCGCAGCCGCAAACATCACGTGCTTACCGTTGCGGGGCAAGCACATCATCGACCGCCGCGATTTTTTGAAGGACGTCCAAGGCAATTACTTGTTGGACAGCAACGGCCGCAAGCAACTCAATTGGAAATGTGTTTGCGGGTTGTTCTCTGCGCATTCGGCCGACTATCGCGGAGGGGAATTCGCATTTGTGCACGACGATAACGAAGCCGAACAACACGGTGCGATCGCTTAACGGCAATGTGCCGTTGCGGCATATGGGGATGCTGTCACCAGGCGACTAACCGGGGCCTGGGCCGCCGCGGCCGCCAGCTCGGCGACGTCGTCAACGGAGGGGATACCGTTGTTGGCGTGTACCAACTCTCGAATGCCGGGGTAACGGATTTGCTGTCACGTCACCCGGAAGTCGCGCAGATGGTTTCGAACGCGATCGAAAACGCGCCATGGTTGTTGACGCAAGGGATTTCGTTTACCGATGAAGTTTTCGGAAACGTGCTGATTAATGCCGACGCGAACGGGATCATTCACTATCAGGGACACTCGCCGATCGATCCCAACGTGGTGAATAGACCCGTGTACACATCGCCCAGCGGTCCGCCGTTGCCCACGTGTTTCGATTCTCTCGAAGCATTCGCGGGTTGTGCCTCCGGATGGCTCGGCACCGCGGCCGTCGGTGCCTCGATTTATTTGTTCTATCGGTTGAAGAAGTGACATGGCGAAACGGTTACAACTGACCAAAAGCATGGCGCGGGACTTACTGAACGAAGCCAAAAGAGGGAGGCGCTCGTTGACACCCGCCCAGCGTGGTTTATTTGAACTGATCGCCCACGGCCGCAAACCGAAACGGTTGCAGAATCCGCGCCTGGTCGAAATTGCGCCGCGCGTGGATGCCATTTTTTACAGCTTCGGGACGGTACCTCACGGGGATTGCGACAAGGAGTGTCGCGACTCCGGGCACCGCTACCGGCATGACTTCGAAAAAGATTTTCCGCTGTTGTGGGACACCGCGACAGGACGGTTACTCATATGAAAAACGCCGATACATGGTTATGGGTGGTTGTTGGCCTGGTGGCGATTTATGCGGCCGCCACAGCGGCAGCCAAACCCGCAACGCCTGGCCTACCGCAACCGCCGCAGCCGGGCGAGCCTGGCTTTATTGGCCCGGTGGAAATTATCTGGGATCAGGAATGACAGACGGCACCAAAAAGGGAATTGTGCTCGCGGCACTCGCGGCCGCCTTATGGTGGTTTTCGGGGAAAGGTTCGGCCAACGTTTCCTTTTCGGCGGCCGGACAGTTATTAGGGTGGGAAGGGTTTCTAACCGACAACGAACTCGATTACCTCATCACGGCCGGAATTCTCACGCTCGACCAGGCGCAAGCGATTTCGAACAACCGGCACGGCCAACCGGCCGATCCCGTGCAACTGCAACTTGCCGTCGAAGCGATCGACGCGAATTTCTCCGACGCGGGCCAGCTCGCGATCGCCGCGGGCGACCAATGAGAAGAAATCTTGCATTTGCTCCCGTCGTGTCGCCCTCACCAGATCCGTTTTCCCTCGCATTGGACGCGATCAGCGGAGTCATTAGCGTGATTGGCGTGTTTCAAGCCCGCAAGCGAGCACGACAGGCACAAGAAAACGAAGTGGTTCAAGTGCAAAACCAACTAGCGGCCAACCTCGATCCGATATCCAAAGCCGCACAAGATCCCAACGTGACACTCGATCAGCTCATTCAATTGGGCAACAACGTCTCACAACTGGGTCAACAGTTTTACAACTACACGTTGAACTTTTCGATTGCCGGACCAGGCGCACGGCAAACGATTTTCGGCGACGAAATCGCGCCTGGTCAGTTCATGACAACAGATCAGCATCCGGGTTGGCTTACCCGTTTGCTGGATTCGATCAAAGCCAAAATCATTGCAGCATCGGGGGGAACAGTGACTGCACAACTCGGGTTCGACTGGGAAAGTTTAATAGGTATCGGCGCCAACACGGCCGCCGCGATCGGCGCCGCGGTCACCGGATCCAACACACGGCCGGTGTACACGGTAACGGGAACCACACCAACCACAGGCGCAAACTCTGGCCTGTTTGGACAACAAATGCCGTCATGGTTGTTGCCGGTGCTTGTGATCGGCGGCCTTATTGTGATTTCGCGGAAATGATCCCGCGGGCCGCATTTTTTGAAACTCAGGAAGGGGGACTCCGGCCGTATCTGATCAACGGGCCAGATAGACGCGTGCGGAATCCTCATTTGATCATCGCGAATGGCCCGGGAAAGCAGGGGAAGAAAAAAATGGCATTTATCAAAATGCGACGAAATTCAAAGGGCCAGTTTGTGAAAGGTTCCTCGCGGTCATCGAATCCGAAGAAACACCACAAGCGGAGCGCGAAGCGAAAGCACAATTTCACAACGGCCGGGGGTGTGGTTCCGATGTTCAACCCACGCAAGAAAAAACACTACAAGCGGAATCCATCGGTGCCGATTCCGTTGTTGGGAACGATCGACTTTCCCATTGATACCGTCGTGGGTGTGGCCGCGGGCCTGGCCGGGCCGCCGATCATCAAAGGCATGATGACATCCGCATTCCCGACGCAAGCCGCGCAGTATCCAACCGTGTTCACTGCGGCCGGTTATGCGATCACACTTGCGGGTGGTTATTTCATCGGCGGCCGCAAAGGGTTGCGTGATGTGGCAATCGGGGAAGTTGCCGGGTTCCTGGTGACGCAGATTAAGCCGATGGCGGCCGCTCTGGGAATCACCGTTGCACGGCCGGGCGTGGCCGGTTACACCGGGCCAACCTCACGCGCTCAATTGAACGGCTACACCGGGCCGGTGAACTCGCGGCAGCTCACCGGCCGCCGTGTGGGTATGCGCATGATCAACGACACGGCACGCGGCACCAGGTTTCAGAGCCGGTTTACAAAAGTCGGTTAGTTAACAACGTTTCGAATTCTCTTTTTTCTCTCTCTGGCGCAGAAAGGTCCACATGTCCAGTCTCGCACCGCTACCGGCGAACTATTCCGCCGCGATGGCGCAGAACGATTTCGGGCCGTTGTTCGAGCAGTACAAAGTTACATACGGCACCGCGTTGGAATTCATTCAAGACACGCTCTACGACACGGTAACGTACACGAGCGCGTCAACGACAACGTTGGCAATTCTCGGCACCGGCCGAAATGATTTGTCGCTTGGCAATCTTCCGTCGAATGCCACCCTGCCGGATCGCACCGGATTTCTCGCGATGGGCTACACGTTCAAACCGTTCATTCAACCGCGATCCACAGCGAAAGCGGCCGCGGCCGCCGTGCAAACGGGAGCGACCAACGATATAGCTCTGTTGACGCAATCGGCCTGGTTTGCCGTGAAGCTTTTGGACAAAGACTACGCAACGGTGCCTCTCGATTTGATTCCAGGGGGTGCCGGGGTGTGGGCGACGATTGCCGCAGAAGGTGCCACCGCGGACCCTGGTGGTGTGGCCGATTGGGCAACGCAAGGTTGGCCGGATGCACGCGATATTTACGTGTTGGAAGAACCGTTGTTCATTCCGCCGTTGATTGCCATTACCGCGTCGTTGAACTGGCCGTCCGCCGTGACACTGGCCAGCGGAAACACGAAGCTGCGTTTCACGATGCACGGTTTGAAGGTTCGACCTGTCCAATAAGGAGGATTTCATGCAAGGCGGAATTCCAGACAGCGCGATCAACGCGCTTATCCGCGAGCATGTCATGATGGGGGATCTAGCCATCTTCGACTATTTCCCCCCTCTTTTCGGTGTGGCTTTGCCGACAACGGGAGCAACGGCGTCGATCACGATCGACAATGATGCTTCGTTCATTCTGTATCAGATCAACGGCAACGTTTCACAACCGGCCGGAACGAATATTCCATTTCCGGACATTCTCGTCGATATCAAAAACCAGGGCAGCGGCCGTTACTTTTCAAACAACCCGATGCACTGGAATACCATCGTGGGCAACGCTCAAAATCCGTACTGGTTGCCAGAGCCGCTTATTCTGGCCGGGGGTTCGAACGTTCAAATACAGCTCACCAATTTGAACGGCGCTCAATACGCCCGGGTGGACATGACTTGGGGGGGAATCAAAATTCGGGGAACGAACGGATTCAACGAACGCGATTTGATGACCCCGATTGATTTCGCGTATCAGAGATGAGCCGCGACATCTACACCTTTAACGGGGCGCGGCTCACACCGCGTCCCGCGGCTCTCTGGACGTTTCGGTCCAAGATTGTGAATTTTGCAACCAAGAACTTGTTGGTGCAACTTTATCCGCCACCCGGGCCGGTACTGGTCGAGTGGTTCATGGTCGAAGCGGATATCCACAACACTGATTTTTTACTGTTCGGCGAGGGAGACACGCAAAACTTTGTAACCTCGTCGCCGATCAGTGACCAATGCATCACGACATTAGGCCCGGGGGAATGGTGCGTTTTCGAACCGAATGACCTGGGGACTCCCAATGAGGGAATTATCACTGCTCCCGATTCGGAAGTAGCGATGCTCGAATTACAACCCGATGTGGACCTAATCGACGTTTGCCAATTTTTCCTTCAATCGGGGCCAAGTGCGGCCGGACAATCGGCACATTGCACGATCGGCACCAGGAGCCGACGCTAACATGCGTTTCACAAAAGGGGGCATTCCTCTCATTCCTGCCGGAATCACGGTTCAACCCGCGATTTATCGAACCGAAGTTGCGGAAGACGAGGTAACGGTAGGCAATGCCGTTGCTGTTTCCGTGATTTCGCCTCAAGCATTCGGAATCGCAACCTATGCGAAACTCCAAAACACCTCGACAGCTGGCCAACGGATTCGGGTGGGTATTGCTCCCGCCTTTGCTCCACCAACCAACCTCGGACTTTTGCTGAATCCGGGAGATGAGGCCGAATTTGTCAACGTTAACGTGCAATTTCGCGCGATTGCCGACGCGGCCGGGGGTTTGCTGAGTCGGCAAATCTTGACGACATCATGACGCGCGGGGCCTGGCTGTTGGTTGGATTGTTGGCCGCCGGCGCTTTGTTCACAATTGCGCCGGCCGAATTGTTAACAGTGCCGGCCGCCGTTCAAAAACTCGCGTATGCCATCGCGATCGGCGAACGGGGACAACAGGAAATCGGATCCGGCAATGTGACCCGGAACAACCCCGGCGACATTACCGACAACAACGGCAATTTGCTTTCTTACGACACGTTGGCCGATGGGTGGGCCGATCTCTACCACCAAGTGTCGTTAATGTTCTCGGGGGGTTCCCGCTATTACTGGCCGGGAATGACGATAGACCAGATGGCTCAAACTTACGACGGCACATCGAAGTGGAACGACCTGGCCGCGAACGTCGCCGCGGTGCTCGGAGTTTCGCGGTCCACTCGGCTTGTGGATATCGCGTAAAGGGGGGATGCCTGGATATGGCCCCTTTTCTGAATCGAGCCTATAAACGATTTTAAGAAGGATTTTTTCCGATGGGCGACTACAGCTACACGGTTCGCGATCCCAACGGCAATTTACAGAGCATCGGTTCCCAACAACCATGGTCTGTGATTTCGAAGTGGGCCGCCTATCGAGGGTACACCCTGATTTCCGATTTGAGCGCAACTCAAGGGGGAACGATGTCCGCACCAATTTATGCTTTTGAAGATTTGCATGGGGCCTTCATCGGCAACTTTTCCGCCGATGACCCACAAGTTCAAACGATTCTTAAGGACGGGGGTTTGGCCGTTGATGCGAACGGGGCCGCCGTCCCGTACATAAGCCGATCGGGGATGCTCATCTTGCAAGGTTGGACGCCTGGTCAACAAGGGGTGACGGTCACGGGGGCCTATCCACCTCCGTCCGGAATCACCACAGCGACAGCGGCACCGATCCCCACGCCCACGATTAATGCCGCCTACCCCTCTGTGATCACGTTAGCCTCGACTCCCGTGCTTCCGGATCAACCCGACGTGAACACAATCCCGGTAACCAATATCGTGAACGTCACGATCGGCGGAAAAAATCGACAATCGACCAGCCTCAGCGATTTGCAAGGTGTGCTCGATGCCGGGGGATCGATACAGCGCACCGATGGTTCGGCCGCCTTTATTCAGAACATCAAGGCCCCCGGGTGGACCGGCAACGCCTGGTTGGCCGATGGCAACCCCTTGAACGTGTTGCTTGGCATGGGTTGGTTTCCGGGCCAGCGCGATTTGATTTCGGGATTGCAAGCTCAGGGAGCTGTGTTTACGCCCACACTCCAAAGTCAACCGGATGTGGTTATGCCAAGTGCGATGGGCTCGCCGCTCACGATCGCCGCTCTAATCGGTGCAGGTTTGTACTGGTGGAAACATCGTTGATAAGGTCACACCATGAGACGACGTTTCCGCACACCAACCACGCGCGATTTGATCCTGGAAGAATTGAAACGGGCCACCCTGGACACGCTACGGCCGCCGCGGCCGCGCAAAGAATGCAAGTGTCACGATTGCCGACTGGCCCGGGCAACAGATGTTTCGGAAAACCCGCGGATTCTCCTTTGCACCGATAAACAATGGGAAGCGATGCGGGAACTATGCGGCAGTCTGAAATGGAATCACGACCAGCTCTCTCAGTTTACCGTTGCGATGTTTGGCAAACAGCCGTCGTTGTTGCGAGAAATCGAAGCCGCGGCCATACTGGCCCACATGGAACGGGGGGACGTTTAAAAATGCCGCGAGTGGATTTTAAAATTTTTGTGGATGATGAGAAATCGATGGTTGGCTTTGATGCCGTGACCAGCAATGGACGAAAGCTATCCCGGCTCGAATCCGCTCACATCCTTTCGAAAGTGGTTGCCGGACTCATCAAAGACGGGATCACCGAAACCGGACAATCTCTGATTGTTCCACCGACTAAAAACATTCCCAACATTCGGACCAGCTAAACACAACGGGCGGCCGATTCGCTCTGCGGCCGCCACGTTGTATCTTCACTCAAAATTTTGTTGTCTAGATGCCTCGCTTTGATCGCGTCCTAACGCTTGGAACAATTCTGGTGATGTTCAAACATCTTTTGTTGAAGTTGGACCATCAAAGCTTCCAACTCTTCGAGAAGGGTTTGGTACTCCGGGCAGTCTTGGTGTAACAAACTCATCGCCACGCCGTGATCGAAGCCGCTCTCTTCTAAGAATTTTTTCTGTTCGTCGTCCATCGAAAGCACACTCTCACAGAGTGGAACCGGACCACAAGATGTAGGAAGAGGGGAAGTTTACATAAAACCCAAACTAGGCGGATTTTTTTTACTCCACTAGATCTTGTGGAGGCTGATTTTGCGGAATTCTTCGCCGTCTACCTCGAATCCATCTGACGATTGCATCTACAATCAGTGGTCGGCACTCATCGCAAATCAGCCAATGCGGGGGGCGCGTTGGATCATCGAAATTGAGCATTCGGCA
>Ga0070710_10001066_pt1 | contig 12991 bp, 13 predicted proteins | sample LARL52metaG_FD_65454 | JGI IMG/M metagenome (GOLD analysis project Ga0070710, IMG submission 65454) | Corn, switchgrass and miscanthus rhizosphere microbial communities from Kellogg Biological Station, Michigan, USA - LAR L5-2 metaG | ecosystem: Host-associated > Plants > Roots > Rhizosphere ... | reverse complement strand
CTCCACCGTCAGATGTGGCTGCATCCCAGCCTCCTCAGCTCATCGAGAATCTTCTCGACTCACCGAGGTATTGCGCTGACCGCTTGAATCCGCCCATTCTTCCGCCAGGTGATCTGCGACGGTGGCCGTGTTTCGGCCACCCTGGTGCGACGTTTCCGCGGAGCGTCGAGACTGGGGAGGCCGGGATTGGCACTGGTTGTCTTGTCGGTTGTAGAGCAGCGCCCTGGAGCGCTTCGTCTTCACGCTCGGCGGCAGCGACGGCGAGCAACTCTTCGGCTCATGACGGAAAGTCCTCCCGGCCATCCGAGGACACACCGGGCCTTCAACGTCGCTCGCCCGGGCAGCCCCGTTGACCACCGACACGGAGCGGGCATTGACTGGGCAACTACCAAGCGGCCAGCCGGGAAGAGTGCTGTCATGGCACCGGCATGGCAAGCGCAGGCGACAGCCAACACCAGCCGCAAGGGGCTAGGGGGAAGGCATGACAGACGCTGGCGGGGCGCCGATGGTGCTGGGGCCAGGGAACGGCGAGCAGCTGCCCTTCATCGGAACGCTCCGGGCCTCAGCCGGTAACACCAGCGGGGCGCTGGAGGTGATCGAGTACACCGGCCCGGCGATCCCGCCCCCGCACATACACCGAGAGCACGACGAAATCTTCATCATCATGACCGGTACCTTCCGGTTCGTCCTCGGCCAAGACACCGCCCAGGCACCCCAGGGAGCGGTCGTGCTGGTCCCCCGGGGCACGCGCCATGGCTTCACCATCGAGCCAGGTTCTAAGGCACTCCTCCTGACGATTCCCGCGGGCCTGGAAGGATTCTTCAAAGAGCTGGGCACCGGGCTAGCCGAGGGACGGCCCAGCGAGGAAATCCGCGCGTCCCTGGCCGGGAAGTACGACTCCTATCCCGATCCGCCCACCTAGCCTGAAAGCGCCGCGGGATCTTCACGACCACCGCGGCCAGCGTGACCGGCGTTTTCAAGCGGGGCGTGGCGGTGGTCCGTCACCCACGGCTGGAACCAGGCGACGGTCCGTGACGGAGGGCAGTGCGGGTCACGGCGTCCGCCCGGATCTCGTTTGCGGGTAAGCCCGGATGCGCGGCACCCGCCCGTGCGGTCGCTGGCGGAAACAGGTACGGCCTCGAGCCAGCCTGATCAGGGCCGCACGGGATCGCTGGATTCTGCTGGTTCGTGACCAGCCGACCCGACAAGATCACCGAGCAGTACGCCACCACGTGCGGGTCGCCGAAGTTGACGTTGCAACGGATGATCGGACGCCCCCGGAAGGCGCGGCCGTTCCTGATGCACACCACGTCCTGCACGCTGAGGTGCTGCGACCGCAACTCGAGGCTCAGCGTTCTGTCCGCTGCTTGGACGGGATTGCGGATACCTTCGATCAGGGCAACGCCCGGCTGGGCGCGGCCGTGGCTGGGCTGGTCGGCGAAGGCAAACACGCCAGCCGCGGCGAGGACTGACGCGCCGAGCAAAGCGAGCCATGTCCTCCGGCGCAGGCTCCTCACGGATACAGCACCGCCTTGGTAGCGATCCGCTGGTCGAACAGTTGATATGCCTGCGCCGCATCGTCCAGGGGCAGGCGGTGCGAGATCACGCGCTCAGGCTCGAGCTTGCGCTCCAGGACCATATGCATCAGCCGTTCCCGGTCGGAAATGGGATCGCCGATGCTGAATCTGAGGGTGAGCTCGCGCTCGAACATCAGGCCGGAGTCCAGCTTGTAGTCGGGCTCGAAGTGGGCTCCGACCACGGACACGGTTCCCCGTCCGCGCGCCAGGCGAAGAGCGGCATCCAGTGCCTGCGGGGTACCGGCTGCCTCGATGACAACGTCCGAGCCCAGCCCGCCGGTCCGGTCTGCCACCAGCTTGCCGGCCTCCTCCGGGCTCGCGGGCAGCGCGCCGAACCCGGACGCCAGTTCTCTTCTGGCGCGGATGCCATCCACCGCGATCGCCCCTCCGCCGAATCCCGACGCGCAGAGCACAGCCATCAGCCCTACCGGGCCGCACCCTAGGATGACAACGGTGTCCGACAGGCCCGCCCCAGAGTTCCGGACCGCAGCGAGGCCGGTCGGCAGTATGTCGGCCAGGAACAGGGCTTGCTCATCCCCCATCGTGTCAGGCAGCGGCAGCAGGCACCGGTCCGCCATCGGTACCCGGACCAGCTCGGCTTGGCCGCCATCGAGCCGCGGGTATACGCCCGAGTACCCGAACAGGGAGCGGCGCTCGCACTGAGCCGGGCGACCAGCCCGGCAGTGCCCGCAAGTCCCCTCCGACACCGTGCTGGAGCACACCACGCGCTGGCCCACCCGCAGGCTGTCCACTGATGCGCCTACATCGGCCACCGTGCCGACGAACTCGTGCCCGAGCACCGTCGCATTGTCGAACCGCGGCGTCATGCCGTGGACAGGGAACAGATCCGCCCCGCAGATCGCGGCGGCCGTCACCTTGACCACCGCGTCTCGCGGATCTTGCAACTGCGGCTCGGGTACGTCGGTCACCATGACAGTGCCGGGCTCAGCGAGCCTTACCGCTCTCATCCCGGTTCCTCGATCTCGATTAGGTATCCGTCGGGGTCCACGCAGAAGAAGCGGCTGCCACCCCACGGTGGGTAGTGGATCTCGGCCAGGAACGGCACGTCCCGGTCATCGAGCTCCTGATGGGCGGCCTGCGCGTCGTCCACCTCTAGCACCAGGACCACGTTCGCTCGGGATCGGTCCATCGGTGCAGATATCATCACCCCTGGCCGGTCGGGGGCGGGATGATCCTGCTCGGCCAGCGAGATGCGGGCACCAGCCGCGGTGAGCGTTGCGTAAGGCGGGTCCTCATAGACCGCCAGAACCTCAAGCCCTAGTTGATCGCGGTAGAAGCGCAGCGACGTGGCAAAGTCGGACACCCCCAGAATGGCACCTGCGCGTGTGACTCTGAAACCTGTCATTATCAAGGACGTCCTCTGCGGCGGAAGAGATTACCTGATCGACGCGGGGGTGGAGGGAATCAGCTAGCTCGTTCCTCGGAGGTGCCCGGGGCCGTATCCCCCGAAGCCTCGCCATCCTCTATGGTCTCGCCCCCCGCACTGACGCTCTCGAGCAGCCGTTGTGCCGGAACCCGGACGTGAGCGGCGGTGAGCTCGGCCGCCTTTTCCGCGTCACGCAGCCGGATCGCGGCCAGGATGGCGCGATGCTCGGTCACCGATCCGTCCAGGCTGCCGCGCAGCGCCAGGGTCCGCGCCTGGAACCTTCCTATCTCGCCCGCCAGCCGGTGGTGTACCTGCAGCAGCTTCTTGTTGCCGCTCAGCTCGCAGAGCAGCTCATGAAATGCCACATTCGCGGCGAAGAAGTCCGTGACTGCCTCGTTCTTAGCGTGCTCGGCCATGCGGTCCACGAGCTCGTCGAGGTCGGCCAGTTCGGCATCGGTGATCCTGTCGACTGCGAGCCTTACGGCCAAGACCTCGAGTGCCTCCCGAACCTGATACGAGTCGATCAGTTCGCTGGGCGTGATGGACCGTACCTCGGCGCCCCGGCGGGGACGAACCGTGACCAGCCCCTCCGCTGCGAGCCGGCCCATGGCCTCGCGGATGGGCCCGCGGCTCACGGCCAGCTCCTTCGAGAGCGCGACCTCCGACAACTCGGTGCCAGGGGGGAGACGGTCCCCCATGATCTCGTCTCGCAGGTGGTCGTAGACGCGCTGCCAGAGCGTCAGGTTCTCGAATGCCGGCGCCACATAACCCCCTTATCCATCGCGTCGGATACCCATTGCGCGTCCCTATGGTGCTCTGTATGATGCCAAGAGTTGACAGTTTGAATTTAACATATTGTTACATGCCGGACAAGCGGCGAACTCCGCTGGCCGATTCCGTGGCCGGCCCGAATTCCTGGCGGGCTGAGTGCGGCCCAGACGAACCAGCACAGCGAACTCCGTCGAAGAGCAGCAGGAGGGAGCGTCCGGTGAGCGAACGGATCCGTCGGGGAAGGAAGTGGGGTTCTGCCGCCACGGCAGGCATCGCGGTGCTGGTCGCTGCCGCGTGCAGTTCGCCGGGTTCTGGACAGGCGAGCAGCTCAAGTTCGTCTTCATCTGCAGGGACGAGCGCCAAGGTAACCAAGATCGCGATTGCCCTGCCCGCCAAGATCAGCGACTACGGCTGGAACCAGCAGGGAGCCAACGCGGCCAGGACTGTCGCGAGCGCGTCGGGCGCCCACCTCACCGTCATCTCCAACATCGGCTACAACAACACCCAGTCTTTGCTTTCGCAGCTCGCCCGAGGGCACGCCCAGTTCATCATCGCCCACGCGAGCGGGTTTGATACCGCGGCCAAGCAGGTCGCGCTGCAGTATCACGTGCCGATCATGACCTACGACATCCCGAACGAGCTGGTCCCCGGCCTCGTGTCGAACATCACCACCTCGGCCCAGCAGGGCGGTTATCTCGCCGGGATCCTCGCAGCCAGGATGACCAAGACGAAGACCGTCGGGATCGTCATTTCGGCCAGCGACACGAACTGGTACGAGATGAGCGGCGGGTTCGCCGCCGGCGTGCACAGCGTCAACCCGAAGGTGAAGATCCGGTTCGCCGAGATCGGCCCCGCCGCTTACGATGACTCGGCAGGCGGGAAGCGGGTCGCCCAGACCCTGATGTCGGCGGGCGCTGACGTGGTCTTCGGCATGGGAGACGAAGCATCCTTCGGCTACCTTTCGGCCATCTCGAACGCGAACGTCGGGCACAAGGTCTGGTACATAGGTGACATCGGCAACATCAGCCCGATCGACACCAAGCACGTCCTGCTCTCCTCGGAGCTGTGGAACTTCACGCACGCATACACCCAGGCGGTTCAGGACATCAAGAACGGAACCTACGGCCACCACGGCTACAACCTGGATCTTGCGAACGGGGGTATCTCGCTCCTTAAGACGTCCTATATCCCGGCCAGCGTCTGGAGTGAGATCCAGTCCGCCCAGCAGAAGATCATCTCCGGGCAGCTCAAGGTGCCGGTGGCGACAACCCTGCCCCAGGTGAAGGCGCTCGTATCGGCGAATGGCTAGCGATCGGCCGCGACGAGAAGAGGCAGGAGTGGCCGGGACTCAGTCACCGGTGCGGGTGCCCGCTATCGAGCTGGTCAACATCACGAAGCGGTTCCCCGGTGTCCTGGCCAACGACCGGGTAAGCGTGACGGTGCAGCACGGCGAGGTGCACTGCCTCCTCGGCGAGAACGGGGCCGGCAAGTCCACCCTGATCAGCATCCTGTCCGGAATGCTCCGCCCCGACTCCGGAAGCATCAGGCTAGACGGCGCTGAAGTCGGCATCCGCTCTCCCCGGGATGCCCTCCGGCTCGGCATCGGCACCGTCTACCAGCACTCGACCCTGATCCCGGCGCTCACCGTGCTGGAGAATCTCATGCTCGGAGCCAGGTCGCGACTGATGCTGGATCGCGACGGGGCGCGCAAACGACTCGCCGAGATGGCCGCGCAGCTCGGTATCGAGGTGGACCCGGAGGCGCGGACGGGCGATCTCGCCTTGGGCCGCCAGCAGCAGGTTGAGATCATCAGCGCGTTGTGGCGCGGATCCCGGGTGCTGATCCTGGACGAGCCGACCTCCATGCTGACGCTCCAAGGCGTGGAGGAACTTCAGAAAGTGCTGCGGCGCCTCAAGGAGCGGGGCACGGCGATCGTGTTCATCACGCACAAGCTGCATGAGGCCCTCGCGGTCGGGGACCGGGTCAGCATCCTGCGGCGCGGGCGGCTCGCCGGGGCGCTGTCATCACAGCAGCTCGCGTCCTCGTCCATGGAAGACCTGCGGGCTGAAATCATCAGGCTCATGTTCGGGGAGGAGTCGGCCGAGATCGCCGGGGCGGCCGAACTGAACACCGACCTGACCGACGTGGAGGAAGAGAGCGGGTCCAGCACCCCGGTAGCCGAAGGGGACGTTTTCCTGGAACTCAAGTCCGCCTCGGCCCGCGGGGAGGGGACCGAGCCCGGTATCGAGGAGGTCAGCTTCCAGGTCAGGGAGGGCGAGATCCTCGGCGTGGCTGGCATGGACGGCAACGGCCAGCGATCACTGGCCGAGGCCATAGCCGGACAGCGGCGGATCACCTCGGGGACGGTCGAGCTGTTCGGCGTCCCGGTGAACCGGCTCAGCGTCTCCGCCCGGCAGCGACTGGGGCTGCGCTACATGACCGACGACCGGCTCGGCGAAGGGATAGTCAGGAACCTGGGGGTGTCGCTGAACATCTTCCTGAAGCGGATCGGTGAGCCGCCCTTCTGGAGGTGGGGCCGGGTCGACCGACGGCGCATCAATGCGGAGGCGAGCAGCCTGGTGAAGGCGTTCGACATCCGCACCTCGGGGCTGGAGGCCAGAGCCGGGACGCTCTCCGGGGGGAACATGCAAAAGCTCCTGCTGGCCCGGGAGCTGTCGTTCAACCCGAAGGTCGTGGTCTTTCACAAGCCTACCTACGGCCTGGATCTCAAGACGACGGAGCACGTCCGTGAGGTCATCCGTGACCTGGTCCGCGACGGTGCGGCCGTCGTGGTCATCTCCACGGACCTCGACGAGCTGCTCGAGCTGTGCCATCGTGTCGCGGTCCTGTCCAGGGGCCGTCTGGCAGGAGTCGTGGGCAACGGGCCGGATGCGGTCGACCAGGTTGGCTCGCTCATGATCGGGATGTCGAAAGGGCAGGAGGCGGCCTGAATGAGCGCGGTCGTGCTGCCCCGGGCAGGGCGGCGGGCATGGCTCTAGAGACCGAGACCACGGCCGACGCCGCCCTGGCGGCCGGCGCGCCGACGGCGGAACCCTCGCGGCTGGTCCGCTGGTGGCGCACGGCCATGCGCTCACTGGCCCCTGTGATACTGGCCCTGATCGCCGGGGGCTTGCTGATGCTGGCCCTGGGCCGGAACCCGGTCAGCTTTTACGTCAACGTCTGGCAGTACGGCGTTGCGTCAGGCGGCTGGCAGAATAGCGCGGTCTTGATGGCGCCCCTGCTGCTCATCGCCCTGGGCCTGATCATCGTCTTCCGGGCCGGCATCTGGAATCTGGGGTATGACGGCCAGTACCTGATGGGCGCCGCGCTGGTGGCCGGCCTCGGGCCGAGCATCCTCCCGAGCTGGCCGGCCCCCCTGGCCTATGTCGTTCTGTTCCTGGTCGCCGGGGGCACGGGCGCGCTCTGGACGCTGCTCCCCGCAGTGCTGAAGGCGTGGTACGACATCAACGAGATCATCACCACCCTGATGATGTCGTTCATCGGGATAGGAGTCGCGAACATCCTGGTGAAGGGGCCGTTCCAGGATCCCACCGTGAACATCCCGCAAACCAGGACGATCCCGTTCGACAAGATGCTGCCCGACCTGGGCAGCACCCGGGTCCATATCGGGGTCATCATCGCGCTCGGCGCGGTTATCGTCGTCCACTACGCGCTGACCCGGACATCATTCGGGCTCCGGCTCCAGGTCCTCGGCGCGAACCCCCGCACGGCCAGGCACGTTGGCATCAACCTGCGACGCGTCATAGTCACCAGCTTCTTGTGGAGTGGCTTCCTGGTCGGCATTGCCGCGGCCGTGGACATTCTTGGCCTCTGGGCCTACGTCCGGGCCAACTGGAACCCGGCTTATGGTGACGCCGTCATTCCCTTCGTCTTCCTGGCGCGGCTCAATGCGCTCGTGGTTGTTCCGTTCATCGCCTTCTATGCGGTGCTCTCCACCGGCGGCGACCTTGCCGCCCAGCAGGTGAACCTGCCCACGGACTTCCTGCTCGTGTTGGTGGCGCTCATCCTGCTGTTCATGACCGTGATCGAGTACCTGGGGCGCAGGCGGGATATGGGCCAGAGCTACCTGTCGCCGGGGCTGAAGGAGGCGCTTCGTCACCCGCTGGTCCGTAGGCGGTCGGCACAGTGAACGGCCTGCTTACTCAGTCGTTCCTGACCGCGCTCATAGCGGGCAGCATCGTCGCCGCGGTTCCGCTGATGTTCACCGCGCTCGGCGAATCGGTCTCTGAGCGCGCCGGAGTCCTCAACATCGGCCTCGAGGGCATGATGCTGTTGGGAGCCTTCCTGGGATTCCTGGGGGCATACGAGCTGCATTCGATGTGGCTCGGGTTCCTGGCTGGCATCGCCGGCGGGCTGATCGGCGCCGTCGTCATGGCCGTGCTGAGCGTAGGCATGGGCCTCGATCAGATCGTAGTCGGCATCGCCATCACGCTGGCCGGTGAGGGCATCACCAGCGTGCTCCTGCAGGCGAAGTTCAAGGGGACGTCCCCCGGCCTCGGCAACCCGGCTACCGTGGCGATCCCCGGGCTGTCCCGCATCCCGGTGCTCGGGCACAGCGTGTTCGACCAGCCGCTGCTCGTCTACCTGGGGGTCGGGCTGATCGGGCTGATGGCGTGGGTGTTCCGGTCAACCACCTGGGGGCTGAACCTGCGGGCCGCCGGCGAGAAGCCCGAGGCGCTGGATGCGGCAGGGGTCAGCGTGCTGGCGGTCCGGACGTACGCCGTACTTACCACCGGAGCGCTCGCCGGGCTCGGCGGCGCGTACCTCGCGATCGTCGGGGCGGGCACGTTCACGCCCTTCATGACCCAGGGCCAGGGATTCATCGCGATCGTCATCGCCATGCTGGCCAGGGGCAAGCCGCTGTGGGTAGGCGTCTCGTCCTTCGTCTTCGGCATCTGCCTGTCTATCGCCACCGCGCTCCAGCTCACCAACATCAACATCTCCACCGACGTCATCAACCTGCTGCCTTTCGTGGCCATCATGGTGGCGCTGGTCCTGTTCGCCCGGGGTAACTATCTCCCCCCTGCCCTGTGCCAGCCGTACGTCAGAGGCGGAAAGTAAGCGCGGCCCAGCGCCAGCCGCGCTGGGTCCTGGAGAGGAGCGTTCCATGCGCGATCCAGACTTCACCCTCGCGGCCGGGCCGACTGCGGCCAGCGCCCGGACGCTCGCCGCGCTCGCCAGTCCCATTACCTACCACTATGACCCGGTCTTCCTCGATGCCTTCCGCCGCACGGAGGCCAAGGTCGGCCAGCTGTTCCACACGAAGAGCGAGATCATCCTGATGCAGGGCGAGGCCGTTCTCGGCCTCGAGGCCGCGGCCCGCTCCCTGGTACGCCCGGGCATGCCCGTGCTGAACCTGGTGTCGGGGGTCTTCGGCAAGGGCATGGGCTACTGGCTCAAGGGATTCGGCGCTGACCTCCATGAACTGGAGGTACCGTACGACCAGGCCGTCGAGGCCGAAGCGGTCGAGCATTACCTGGACGACCATCCGGAGACCGAGCTGCTGTGCGTGGTCCACTCCGAGACACCGTCGGGAACCTTCAATGACTGCTCCCTGATCGGTCCGATCGCGCGATCCCGCGGGGTGATCACCCTGGTGGACTGCGTCTCATCGCTCGGCGGCATGCCCCTGGAGCCCGATTCCTGGCAGCTTGACGTGTGCGTGGCGGGCCCGCAGAAGTGCCTCGGCGGGCCACCGGGAATGTCGCTGATCTCGGTAAGCGAGCAGGCGTGGGCGGCTATCGAGCGCAATCCCGCGGCGCCTCGCGCCTCGTTTCTGTCGCTGCTGGACTGGCGCGAGCAGTGGCACGGGCACGGGCAGTTCCCGTACACGCCGTCAGTCTGCGACATCCACGGCGTCGAGGCGGCCTGCGACCAGATGCTGGAGGAGGGCCTGGAGGCGTCCATCGCCCGGCACGAGGCCGCGGCCGCGGCATGCCGGGCGGGGGTACGGGAGATGGGACTGGGGCTGTGGCCCAAGAGCGAGGACATCACTGCCCCGTGCGTGACCGCCATCGCGGTGCCGGACGGCCTCGATCACGAGGCCGTCCGCAGTCACGTGCGAGAGCGTTACGGCGTGATGCTGTCCGGCGGGCAGGGGGCCGGGAACCTGGTGCGGATCGGTCACATGGGACCGACAGCCAATGGCCTCAACCCCGCCGTCGGACTGATGGCGCTCGGCCGGGCCCTCGCGGATCTCGGCGTCCGGGTCCGCATCGGGTCTGGAGTCGAGGCGGCACTGGCCCTGCTATCCAGCCCGCCGAAGGCCTGACCCGCGCCCCGTCCGCTGATGATGAAAGTTTTCAGTTACCAGTTGACACTTGGCCGTTGACATGCTTAATCTGTCAAATGGGAGACCTGCGGCTTTTGCGTGCCAATCCGCTGGGATTCGGGACGGTGACAAAGAAATGGGGTGCATGTGGAATTCGGAGTCAACCTCAACAACCGTGAACCCTTGATCACCCGCGGCTACTCACTCGCCGATCTCCTGGACCTTGGCGAAATGGTGGAAAAAAGGGGTTTCGATTCGGTCTGGGTAGGCGACAGTCTGTTCTCCAAGCCAAGATTCGAGCCGCTCAGCCTTTTGTCGGCACTTTCGCAGCGGACCTCGACGATCCGGCTCGGGACCGCGTGCCTGGTCACCTCGACACGGAATCCCCTGTACCTCGCGCTGGAGTGGGCGACCCTCGATCACCTTTCCGGCGGGCGGTCGATCCTCGGCGCATGCATGGGAAATCCCGAGCTGGGGGTGCGCCGGGAGTTCGAGGCGCTCGGGCTCGACTTCGGGGACCGAGCCGCGATCTTCGAGGAGGGACTCGCAGTGCTGCGATCACTGTGGACGGAAGGCTCGGTCACCCGCAGCGGCCGCTACTACACGTTCGATGACGTCTCCTTCTTCTCCGGAACGGAGATGGCCCCGCTGGCCCCGCTGCAGAAGCCCCAACCGATATGGGTCGTCTCCAACATCCGGCTGACCGGCGACCTGAGGCCTGACATCGCCAAGAGGCGACTGGAGAGCGCGTGCACACGGGTGATCCGGTACGGCGACGGATGGATGACCTGCTGCCGGGCCGAGCACCCGGAAGAAGTGCAAGAGCAGGTCGCCCAGCTGCGGAAAACAGCCGATGATGTTGGCGAGGATTTCTCCCGCTACGTCGTCTCCTATCAAGTGACGATGAACATCGGCGAATCGGAGGATCAGGCGAGAGACGCCTTCGGCCAGTACATCTCCAGCTACTATCCAGAGCTGAGCAAGTCCGTGGACCTTTCGAACTGGGGGCCGGTCGGAAGTCCTGAAACGATCGTAGATTGGTTCCTGCGGTTTCACGCTGCGGGAGTCGACTATTTCATTTGCCGGTTCGGCGACCTGGATCAGTTCAGCCAGGTAGAGCGTTTTGCCGCCGACGTGCTTCCCGTTCTCCAGGCGCGAGCAGGAAACGGGCAATAGTCAGTAGGAAGGTCCAGTCAGATGGTAGAGGAACCTCGCACGGAAGAGCAGATGCGCAAGTCTGCGGAACTGGTGGTCGATGTCTGCTTCGCAGTCAACGAAGGAGACGTCGTCACCATCATCACGGACAACCGCCGCAAGGAAGAAGCGGACATGGTCGCGACGGTCGTCTCCGAGCGCGGCGGCTGGCCGATCGTGGCCAACAACAATACGCAGGTCCAACGGGCGCTCCAGGACACCCACTTCCCCATGGTGCCGCCGCGGAACCTGCACCGCGCCATGGTGACGTCCGACCAGATCATCATCATGACCAACCTCGAATGGGCGAACCGCTTCGCCCACGTCCCCGCGGTCAAGGAATCCGTCGCGAACAAGGTCCGGATCGGATCGATCGAGGAAGGGTTCGGGCGGTGGCCGATCTCGGTTGAGGACATCGAGCGCACCATCGGTAACGCCAAGGCAGCGATCGCGCTGCTGGAGGGGAAGAACCGGGTTCGGGTGACCTCCCCAGCCGGGACCGATGTTGAAGTCAGCATCGAGCGACGTCCCGCCCTGGAGGTGGTGCCCGTCAAGCTGCCGGGCGCAATGATGGGGCCGGCGCCGCTGTGGGGCGAGGTCGCCTACGCAGCGGTGGAGGACCAAACCAACGGGACCATCGTCGTCGACGGCAACATGCTCGGCATCGGGGTGCCCGCCCACGTCGAGCACCCGATCACCTGGCATGTGGAGGACGGCCGATACCGGTCCATCGAGGGCCGCGAGGATGCCCGGCGGCTCCGGGACGTGATCTCGGGCGTGGACGGAACCGACGTGGTAGCCGAATTCGCATTCGGGACGAGCGATTTCGCCCCCATCGGCGGACCATCCGAGAAGGGCCGCAAGGGTACCGTTCACTTCGCTCTCGGCGACAACCAGAACTGCTATCCGGGCGGCCAGAACAAGAGCGTCCTACACCTGGACGGTGTGTGCCACAACGTGTCATTGCAGATCGTGGAGACGGGCGAATACATCGTCAAGGATGGGGTCTGGCAACTGTGAGTCAGGCAGAGGTGATCTCACTGCACGACGTCGATCCGGTCGAGCTCCCCATGGGCAGCTGGTCCCGGCTCCTGGTCACGCAGCGCACGGTCACCGGGAACGCCTCGACGATGGGGTACTCGGTGTTCAAGCCGGGACTGGTCGCCGCTGACCTGTCCCATTCGGTCGAAGAACTGGCCTTCGTGGTCGGCGGCCGGGGCGCCGTCCGGCTCGAAGACGGCCAGCTCGAGGTGCATGCTGGCCAAGCGCTGTTCATTCCGGGACGAATGTGGCACACGGTCGTCAACGACGGGGACGAGGACCTGGTGATGGTCTTCTCGTTCCCGTCGTCGGATTATCCGCCCACTGAGCGCCGAGAGCCCCGCAAATGATCGAACAAGAGGGAGCCCTGGCACGGGTCAGCGGGCGCCTCCCGGCCAGCCCCGCTGAGGCGGCCCAGCAGGTCGCGGTGGCCTGCCGGATCCTCGCGAAGTTCGGCCACGAGGACCTCACGCTCGGCCACGCGAGCGTCCGGGGGCCCGATGGGCGCACGATCTACATCAAGCGGAAGGGCAAAGCGCTCCGGGAGATCCTTACGCCGGACGTCATGCCGATTTCGCTCGACCAGGCGGACGGGTACCTGGCGCCGGGCGCGCATCTCGAGGCGGTCATGCACACCGAGACATACCTGGCCCGCCCCGACATCGGGGCGGTGATTCATACCCACCCGCTGCACTCGATCGCGGTAGGCGCGACGGAGCAGGGACTCGC
>Ga0070710_10001063_pt1 | contig 13022 bp, 7 predicted proteins | sample LARL52metaG_FD_65454 | JGI IMG/M metagenome (GOLD analysis project Ga0070710, IMG submission 65454) | Corn, switchgrass and miscanthus rhizosphere microbial communities from Kellogg Biological Station, Michigan, USA - LAR L5-2 metaG | ecosystem: Host-associated > Plants > Roots > Rhizosphere ... | reverse complement strand
CTTGCCCACCTGCTCGCGTCGGTGCGGCTGCCGCGGCCGCGCGCACTGCTGGCGGCGGCCGCGGCGCTCGCCATCGGCGGCCTGGCGCTGCCCGCCTACGCCGGCGGCCTCGAGGTTGCCGGTGCCTTCCGCCAGGTCCCGCCGTACTGGGTGAGCGCCGCCGGCTGGCTGAACCGGCACGCCGGGCATCAGGCGGTGCTCGTGGTGCCCGGTGCCGCGTTCGGCCAGTACCTGTGGGGCAGCCCGCTCGACGACATGCTGCAGCCGCTGACCACCGCCGACTGGGCCGAGCGTGACCTGTCCCTGATCGGCTCACCGGGCAACGAGCGGCTGCTCGACGCGATCGACCAGCGACTGGCCGCCGGTGATGGGTCGGCCGCGCTGACCGCTGTGCTCGCCCGGATGGGCGTGCGGTACGTGCTGGTGCGCAACGACCTGGCCAGGACGGGCCTGAACGGCGCCTGGCCGGCCAGGATCAGCCAGGCGCTCGCCGCCTCGCCCGGCATCACCAGGGTCGCCCAGTTCGGTGCCCCGATGGGCACGACCCCCGTGGGCGACGCGGCGGCCGACTTCGACCCGCCGTACCCGCCGGTGCAGATCTACCAGGTCGCCGGGGCGCAGCCGGTGGCGGCCGTCCAGCCGGCCGTGGGCACGCTGCGTGTCTACGGCGGCCCCGAGGCCCTGCTCACGCTGGCCGGCGAGGGCGTGCTCGGGCGCCGGGCCGTGCTGCTCAACTCCGATTCCCCGCATCTGCCCGCCGCGGCCTCGGTCGTGACGGACACGCTGCGGCGCCGGGTCCGCAACTTCGGCGAACTGCGGACCAACTACTCGCCGACGCTGACCGCCACCCAGGACGCGCGCACGTTCGAGGCGGTCGACGACTACACCGAGCCGGGCTGGGCCCGTTATCTGAGCGTCGCGCGCTACGAGGGCATCGCGAACGTGACCGCGTCCTCGTCCGCCGCCGGGATCGAGGCGATTCCCGGCCAGTGGGCCAGCGGGCTGCTGCCGTACGCCGCGGTCGACGGGGACATGCGGACCATGTGGGAGTCGGGCAGTCTGGCCGGGCCGGTCGGGCAGTGGATCCGGCTGAGCTTCGACTCCCGCCGCGATCCCCGGCTGATCGACGTCGCCTTCACCGACAGCACCGCGCTCGGGCCGGCCGTGACGCAGGTCGCGGTGACCACCGCGGCGGGCAGCCGCACGGACCGGGTCCAGGTCACGGGCTTGCCCCAGCCGCTCCGGGTGCCGCCGGGCCGGACCCGGTGGCTGCAGATCACGGTCACCGGCCTGGCCGCGCCGCCGCAGCCGCTGGTCGGTTCCCAGGCGGGGATCAAGGAGATCACGGTGCCCGGGCTGCACGCCAGCCGGGTCATCGTCGCCCCCGACGTGCCGCACGTCCGGCCCGCGGCCGTGGTGCTGGCCAAGACCCAGCCGCTGGCGTCGCCGTGCATGCTCACCCCGGCGCGGTGGGTGTGCTCCCCGTCGCTGGGCCGCCCGGTCGAGGAGCAGTACGGCTTCGACCAGGCGTTCACCATGCCGGCCGCCGCCCCGGCGACCCTGCGGGGATCGGCCGTGCTGTTCGCTCCCTCGCTGGTCAACAGGTATGTGCGGCTGCTGGCCAGGCAGCCGCGGGTAGGCGCGTCGTCGCGGTACACCCGGGCACCGCAGGACCAGCCCAGGTCCGCCTTTGACGGGAACCCGGCAACCACCTGGATCGCCAGCCCCGGCGACGCGAACCCGGTGCTCACCATCTCCTGGCGGCACCGGCTCACGGTGCGCACGGTGACGATCCAGCGGCCGCCCGGTGCGGATGGCCCGCTGCCCGTCCTGGTCTCGGGGGAGCGGGGCCAGGCCCGCGGCGGGGTGCTCGGCCCGGCCGGGGTGCTGCGTTTCGCGCCGATGCGGACCAGGGAACTGGCCTTCCGGTTCAGCCCGCCACAGACACCGCTGCAGATCTCCGGCGTCACGATCCCCCGCGTGCCCGCCCTGCAGACGCCGTCGGGGACGTTCCGGCTGCCCTGCGGCCTGGGCCCGGTCGTCGAACTGGACGGGCGGGTCCTGCCGACCCAGGTGACCGGCACCTTCACCGAACTGCTCGGCGGCCAGCCGATGTCGTTCACCGCATGCCCGGCCGCCCGCGCCGCCGCGGGCGGCAACCGCGTGGTGGAGCCGGCCACCGACCCGTTCGACGTCCAGGACGTCGTGCTCGAGATGCGCCCGGGCGGCGCGGCGCCCGGCACGGCGTTCGGCGCGTCACCCGGGCCTGCTACGGCGGCCGCCATCCGGTCCTGGACCCCGGTCCGGCGGGTCCTGGCGGTCGCCGCGACCGACCGGTCCTACCTGGTGGTGAACGAGAACTTCAACGCGGGCTGGCGGGCGCGCCTGGACGGGCGGACGCTGCCGGCGGCCCGGCTCGACGGGTGGAAGCAGGCGTGGCTGCTGCCTGCTGGTGCCGCCGGTACGGTGACCCTGACCTACGTGCCGGACACGCTGTACCGGGACGCGCTCGGCGGCGGCCTGGGCGGCCTGGCCCTGGTCGTGCTCGTGGCGCTCTGGCCGGGCACGCCTGCCTGGCGGCCGCGGTGGCTCAGGCTGCCCACGTCGTGGCGGCGGGCGAGGGCAAGGCGCACGGACACCGCGCGTGCTGCGGACACGGCGCGTGCTGCGGACACCGCGCGGGCCGCGAACGGTGGGCGTGCCGCGAAGGACGCGCGTGCCGCAACGGAAAAGCACACCCGCGGGCTCATCACCGCCCTGGCCACCGCGGCGGCGGTCGGCTGCTTGCTGCTTGCCGGGCTGTGGCTGAGCGGCTACCCGGGCGCGGTCATCCTCACCGCCGCGACGGCGCTGTTCGCGGTCGCGGTCAGCTACCGGCGCGCCCACTGGGCGTGGTACCAGCTCTCCCGTCCGTGGGTCGTGGCCGCCCTGCTGCTGGCCGCGGCGGTCTGCGCCGCGGTGGGTGGGCAACTGCTGCTCGCCGGGATCACCGGCCCGCTGGCGAGGGCGCTGGTCAGCACCGCTCCGCAGGTCATCTGCCTGGCCGTGGTGGGCAGGATGGCGGCCGCCCTCGTAGTCGGCGACCCTTAGGGCGTGGCCCGCAGATCATCCAGCCTGCTGCGCGTCCACCGGACGGGCGCCTCGCGGCGTTGTCGTCGTCGCCCATAGAAATCCACTATGGGCTCCTCCTCCGCCTTGCGATGCATCCCGCCGGCGGCCGCTCGCGACGGCATAGATCTACGGGACACGCCCTTGCTCACCGGGCGGCGCCTAGTTCACCGTGGCCTGGTGCGCCCAGGCCGGCCGCACCGCGGGCGGGTCCCATGCCTTCGGGTTCCAGCCGCCCGCGACCCTTCTGCCGTCGAACCCGGTCGCCCGCAGGAACCCGTCCGCCGGGCCCGGCCGGGCCGCGGGCACCGGCACGCTGGCGGCGGCGGCCGAGGTGGCGCGGGGGAGGTGCGCCACGGCCGCCGCCAGGCCGGAGGCGGGCACCACGAACTCGGTGATCGAGTAGGCGGGGAAGGTCACGGTGGCGCTGCCGTTGTGGAACGCCTGGGCGGGCAGGTGCACGATCGCCGTGGGGTCGGCCTGGCCGTACTGGAACACCTGGGCGGTCGCGCTTGCCGCCAGGCCGGTCACCGCCAGCGGGCTGGCCAGGGCGTGGTGGGTCTTGTTGATGACGATGGCGGTCAGCGCGCCGTCCGAACCGCGCTGCGCGGCGTAGATGGCCAGCGTGGTCTGGGCGCTGCTCACGGCGCGGACGCTGGTGTCGCCGAACGCAGAGCCCCTGCCGTCGTAGTCCAGGTACATGCGGAACGCGAACGCCCCCGGGTCGGAGAAGGCAGGCGGTCCCCACAGCGTCGCCAGGTCCAGGCCCTCGCGGCCGAAGATGCCGAGCACGTCGGCCTCGGCCAGGCCACCGTCGATCTTGTCCAGGGCGCCGAAGTTGTACTCGGTGATGGCCACCTTGGTGCCCGGGTAGTTCTGCGCGACAAGCTGCTTCATCCGCGGGATGGCCATGACCGGCTGGTTGATCCAGCTCTGGTCGACGTAGTGCGGGTCCCACAGCATCCGGGTGGAGCGCAGCCGCAGCGCCTGGGTGGCGGGGTCGTCGGCCTCGGTGTCGACGTTCGCCTCCTGCGGGTACCAGTGGTTGTCGAAGTAGTCGAGCAGGCGCACGCCGGTCTGCTGCTGGTAGGCGCGCAGTTCGCGCAGGTACCAGGCGGCGAACGGGACCCCGCCGTGACGGGCCGCATCCGGTGGCACGGATCCGCAGCTATGCGAGGCGCAGTACTGCTGGTCGGAGCCGGAGTAGAACAGTGAGCTCCAGCCCCAGCCGGACGGGCCGATCGTCTGTGCGGCCGGGTCGGTGGCCTTGATGGCCGCGGCGACCTTCTCGGTCTTGCTCAGCATCTCGCTGTAGGTGGCCCCGGCCGGGTGCACGTCACGGTGTGTGGCGAACCAGATGTCGGGCTCGTTGTCGAGCTGGTAGAACCGCACGCCGCCCGCCGCCGCACCGCCGTACTTGCTGTCCAGGTAGCCGACCCACTTGGCCACGAAGGAGGCGCCCGCCCGCCTGCTGGTGTCGGCCGGGTTGTTCCCGGTGATGTACTGCCCGCTGGTGTTCACGCCGTTGCCGCAGTCGGAGTCGTACGGATCGGTGGACTGCTGCGCACCGTACTTAGCCACGCTGAACCCGCACGCCTGGGCGCGGGATTGAGGCGTCCACCCGATCAGCGGCACGGTGATGATGCTGTCCGCGCCGTCACGCTGGTTCCGGCCGATGAACTGGTCAGCGGTGGACCCGTTGGGCAGCACGGCCGGGTTCTTGACCGTGTTCGGGATGTTCTCGAAGTACCAGTCGCTGGCGTGGTTCGCGGTGTCAAGCAGATAGTTGTACCTGGTCGTGGCGTTGCCGCCCCAGCGGACCACGGGGAGCTTGAGCTGGCTTTCCAGGCGGGCCGGAGCGAAGTTCATGCCATAGATGTCGCGGCTGATCGCGTGGCGCCCGGCGGTCAGGCCGACGCTGAGCGTGGGCCCGGCGACCGCGGCGCTGCCGGCCGACGCCGCGCTTGCGGCACCCGCGGCGGCGCCGATACCAGCGAACATGAGCACGCCGGAGACCACGGCGAGGGCTTTGCGAGGCATGCGGGAGGTCCTCTCGGCGGGGGCGGCCGCGGGGCAACAGTAGCGGCCAGACGCCCACGCTGCCGCCCGATCGGCAACGGACAGGATTACGCCCAGCTCTGCGTGGTAGAACTTGTTACAGTTATGGGGCTGGATCGCTGGCGGCCCGCGGGCCGCCGCGGCCGGGGCCAGCGTCAGGGAAGGCGGCCAAGCCGAGTCCAGGAGGATCGATGCGGCGCATCGTCGGGCTCGCCCTCGTCGGGCTGGGAGCGTTTCTCCTTGTGGCTGCGCTGCTCACCCGCACGTATGTGGCCGGCCAGCTCGTCAAGTTCCCGCTGAACACCTACGTCAAGACCACGCTGATCGGCAAGGACGTGTCCTACTTCAGTCCGAAGCTGGTGCGTCCGGTGACCGGGGCGACCATGCAGGTCACCGACACGGTCAAAGGGGACGGCGCGGCCGGCAGCTCATCCACCGCGGTCTGGGACGAGTTCACCTACCTGTACGACCGCACCAATCACGCGGAGTTCTCCTACACCACCCGGCGCGCGGCCTTCGACCGCCGGACCGCCGTCCTCGTCGACTGCTGCGGCGCCAACATCGGTGGCAACAGCTCGATCCGCCAGACCGGCCTGTCCGGGTACGTCTGGCCGATCGGCACCCAGAAGCAGACTTACGACGTGTTCGACACCACGCTGCTCAAGCCGATGCCGTTCCGGTACATGGGCACGGGGACGATCCACGGCATCAACGTGTACCGATTCGTGGAGAAGGTGCCGCCCACCCAATCGGGCACCCAGCAGGTGCCGGGATCCCTGGTGGGCAGCAGCCAGAACCTGGTGACCCTGCCGGAGTACTACGTGACGACCAGCACCTACTGGGTGGACCCGCGGACCGGCGGCGTGCTCGACACCACCTCGTACTCGAAGCAGTACCTGGTCAACACCGACGGCAAGGAACTGCTGCTGTTCAACGGCACCCTGGTCATGACGCCGGCCAGCGTGAACACCGCGGTGTCGCTGGACGCCACCGGCCGCACCGAGTTGCTCTGGTTCGAGGTGATCGGCCCGCTGATCGCCGTCGTGGTGGGCCTGGTGGCGCTGGTCGCCGGGATCGTGCTGGTCCGGCGGCGGGGCGACCGGCCCGAGCAGGCCCGCGCCGAGGAACCCGAGCCCGCGCTCAGGTAGTACGCCGCAGCACAAGCAGCAGGTTCCAGGTCAGGAACTCGCGCAGCACCGGGATCCGCAGCAGCGGCCTGGTCCAGCCCGGCAGGTACCTGGGCACGGCGTCGGCCAGCACGGTCCCGCCCGCCGCCCGGGCCCAGGCCAGAGCGGCGGCCACCGAGACCGGGAACAGGCTGGTGCCGTAGTTGTTCTTCGGCGCCCTGCCGTACCTGCGCTGATAGCGGCGAGCCGCCCGGTCCCCGCCGAGGTAGTGCCAGGGTGAGGTCTCGTGGCCGCCCCAGGGAGACAGCCAGTTGGTGAAGCTGACGACGATGATGCCGCCCGGCCGGGTCACCCGCACCATCTCGGCCAGCATGGCCTCCCAGTCCGCGACGTGCTCGAGCACGTTGGAGGAGAAGCACACATCCACGGCGCCGGTGGCGAGCGGCAGCCGCAGCGCGCTGCCGATCGCGCTGCCCGGTCCCGGGCGGCCCAGGCCGGCCAGTTCGCCGGTGTCGGTGTCCAGGCACACGGCGCGGGCGCCCGCCGCGCGGAACTCCCGCGCGAAGTAGCCCGGGCCGCCGCCGACATCGGCCACCACCCGGCCGTCCAGGCCGGTGTACTGGCCGACCTGGGCGACGGTGTCGCGGGCCAGCCCGGTGTAGTACCCGGCCGGGTCGGCCTGCTCGGTGCGGAACGCCCGGAGCAGCCGGACCGACCGCGCTACGTCCGCCCGGAACGCGGGACGATCACTCACAAGTGAGTCTGTAACAGTCATGCCGCCGCGCCCGCAACTAGAACGCGTTACAACGGTTCTGTTGGGCCACCGGCTCTATGGCGTGGCCTCGGCCAGGTTGAACTCGCCCGTCGCGGTTGGGTAGTAGCCCACTGCCGTGCACCCGCCGGCCGGGGCGCACGACACGCTGCCGAGGAGGTGCACCGTGGAGTCGGCCGGCTTGGCCGTTTGCTGCAGCGACCACGAGGTGCCGTCCCAGCCCGCGGCAATGGTGCGGTGGCCGGTGGACCACACGGCGGCGCAGGCGGTGACCGTCGGGCACGACACGCCCGCGGACACGGCTGTGGTGTTGGTCACCGGGCCCGGTGACGGCTGGATGGACCAGGCGGTGCCGTTCCACGACTCGGCCAGCGTGCCGTCGTAGGCCGAGCCCACGGCGACGCATGCGCTGGCCGACGCGCACGACACGCCCTGCAGCAGGTGCTGGCCCTGCTCGGGGTGCGGGGTCGGCTGGACGGTCCACGTAGTGCCGTTCCACGCCTCGGCCAGGGTTTCGAAGCCTTGCGAGCCGACGGCGGTGCAAGCGCTGGCCGAGGTGCAGGACACCGCGTTGAGGACGTGGTCGACCGAGGTGTTGTGGTGCGGCGTCGGCTGGATGGACCAGGAGGTGCCGTTCCACTCCTCGGCCAGGCTGAACTCGATGAACGAGCCCGGCTTCGAGTAGAAGCCCACCGCGGTGCAGGCGCTGGCCGAGGTGCACGACACGCCCTGCAGGAAGTCTTCGCCGGAGCCTGGCTGGTCCGGTGTGGGCTGGATGGACCACGAGGTGCCGTTCCACGACTCGGCCAGGGTGCTGAGGCCGCCTGAGCTGTTGCTGTAATACCCCACGGCGGTGCAGGCATTGGCCGAGGTGCAGGACACGCCCTTCAGGAAGGCGCTGCCCGGGAAGGACGGTGCAACGGGACTGGCCGGCGCCGGCGCGATGGACCACGACGTGCCGTTCCACGCCTCGGCGAGCGGCGCGCGGTCGTTGCCGACATCCACCAGATAGTTCCCCACCGCCATGCACGTGCTCGCCGACGGGCACGACACGCTGGTCAGTCTGCTGCCGACGGTGCCCAGGGGGGTGGTGAGCGGCTGGACGGACCAGGAGGTGCCGTCCCACGCCTCGGCCAGCGCGGCGCCGTCGGATCCCACCGCAGTGCACGTGCTGGCCGAGGTGCAGGACACGCCGTTCAGCCCGGCACCAGTCATGGTCTGCGGAGCCGGAACCTGCTGCACGGACCACGTGGTGCCGTTCCACCGTTCTGCCGCCGGGGTGCCCGGGCTGGACTGAACCCTCCCGGTCGCGGTGCACAGCGTGGCCGAGGTGCACGACACGCCGCGAAGGCCGGTGGGCTCGCCGTTGACGTTGGGCGTCGCCTGGATCGACCACGCGGTGCCGTCCCAGCGCTCGGCCAGCGATTCGCCGTTACCGTCGGACCCTACGGCGGTGCAGGCGCTGGCCGAGGTGCAGGACACGCCGGCGAGCGAGCCGCTGGTCTGGGGGGTGGGCGTCTTCCGGCGCGACCAGGAGGTGCCGTTCCATACCTCGGCCAGGGTCGCCGTGCCCGTGCCGATGCCGTAGCTGCCGGTCGCGGTGCAGTGGCTGGCCGAGATGCACGACACGCCCAGCAGTGTGCTCTCCCTTGTTTCGGGCGGGTTGGGAGTCTGCTGGAGCGACCAGGAGGTGCCGTTCCACACCCCGGCGAAGGCAAGGTTGTTCAGCGTGCCGGAGAGGCCCCCCACCGCGACACAGGCACTGGCCGAGACGCAGGACACGCCGTTGAACACCCCGCCATTCGGCGGATTTGGCACCTGCTGGATCGACCAGGAGATGCCGTTCCACGCCTCGGCCACAGGCATGGAACGGCTGGCCGGGCTGAAGGTGTCGCCCACGGCGAGGCAGGATGTGGCCGAGGTGCAGGACACACCCACCAGTTCGGTTTGCCGCGCCCCTGGCGGGTTGGGGGTCTGCCGGACCGACCATGAGGTGCCGTTCCATACCTCGGCCAGCGTGACCTGCGTGCCCGCGCGGTTGATCCGCCATCCCACGGCGACGCACGCGGTGGGCGAGGTGCACGAGACCGCCGCCAGGTTTCCGCCCCTGATCAGGGGGTTGGGGGTGGGCTGCACGGCCCAGGTGGTGGCCCGGGCGGAGTGTGCAGGCGCAGCGGCCACGGTCGGCGGCCTCGCATCGCCCGCCGACGGGACCGTCGCGGCGCCCGCGGCCGGAACTGCCCCCGCGGCCAATGCGAGTACGGCGCCGGCGATCCCTGCGGTCCGGCCCGCGGCCGCTAAGGCAGGTCTGCGGGCAGGTAGCCGTCCGCTGCTGAGGGATCCACCGTGGCTGATCATTTGATCGCCCCCTCACCAGCCTGCCCGGCCACCCCCAGTCAGCCGGGCGAGTGAGGCCGGAACATAGCACGTGTGGTCATGCGATACAAGGACGCCCAAATGTGACGGAAGGTTTACCGCGGGTGCCGCATGCGGGACGCGGCAGGTCAGCGCAGTAGCAGCCGGGCGGCGAGTTCGAGTTGGTTGCTCACGTCGTTGGCCGAGGCACGCCGGGTCACCCAGGCGACCAGCGCCGACAGCCAGACGTCGCCGATGATCCTCGCGATCGCGATCTCGTCGGCGGTCGGCTCGCCCTCGTGCATGGCGCTGGTGAGCATGTGCTCCATGAGCCGCGCGACCGTGTTGACCTCGGCCGCCGCGCTGGGGTCGGCGAACATGAACGCCCGGGTCATCGCCTCGGTGAGCATCGGGTCGCGCTGCATGGCGCGGGTGATCCGGCCCAGCACGAACAGCATCCGCTCGTATGGCGTGTCACCGGGGATCGGTATCCGGTCCAGCTTCTCCTGGTTGCGTTCGAACTCACGGGCCAGCCCGGACACCAGCAGATGAATCTTGGAGGGGAAATACCGGTAGAGCGTGCCAAGGGCCACGCCCGCCCGGTCGGCCACCGTGCGCATCTGTACCGCTTCGTAGCCGCCGCGGGAAGCCAGCGCCAGGGTGGCGTCCAGGATCCGCTGGCGGCGCTCGCGCTGGGCCGCCGAGCTGAACTCGGTCTCGGTGGCCGCGCTCGCGGTGGCGGTGGTACCTGTTCTCGGTGCTGCCATTCCGTCCCCTCGTCGCCGTGGCAGAAAGGAGCCGTGCCGCCGCCCCGGAAGGGGTCTCGCGCACCAGGGCGGTGTCACGGTCTTCGCCAAGGCCAGCGTATCAATGACGGCCGCATGGGCCGCCGCACCGCGGGCCGCCGGCGGGGGGGCGGGCGGCGCCTGCACGCCGCGGGCGCGCGTCGGGCGCGCTGGCCCGCCGTCGCTGTAACGTGTTCTAATTCCTTGTGATGCGTCCGCGGCGCGGGCAGGCGCCGCCCGGGAGGACCAGTGCCGATCGCGATCTCCGCCGAGCAGCGGGCCCTGCAGGCGTCGATCCGTGAGTGGGCGGCACGGGCGGGCACGCTGGCTCTGGTCCGCGCCCTGGAGCCCGGTTCCACGGCGGGCACGCCGGGCAGCCAGGCCGGGTCACCCGCCAGCCCGGCTGGTGCGCCCGGCGCCCCGGCCGGCGGCGCCGTGTACGCCTTCCTGCTCAGCCGGTGCCTGAGCATCGCCGGTGGCACCAGCCAGATCCTGCTGTCGGTGGTGGCCGAGCGGGCCCTCGGCCTGCCCAGGGACGAGGCGCGCTGAGCCGTGGACTTCACCATGGGCCAGACCCAGCAGGCCGCCGCCGAGGCCGCCGCACACGTGCTCGGTGGGCACGCCCGCGGCAAAGCGGCGGGCCAGCGTGGCCAGCCGGGACGGCGCGGCCAGCCGGGTCAGCCCGGCTTCGGCCTGGGCGGCCCGCCCGCCCGCCAGGATGACTCCTACGACCGCGCGCTGTGGAAGGAACTCGCCCAGGCCGGGCTGCTGGGGCTGGCCGTCCCCGGTTCGCTGGGCGGTGAGGGGCTCGGGGTGGCCGAGACCGCGGTCCTGCTGACCGAGGCCGGCCGGGCCGCGGCCGGTGTTCCGGCGCTGGCCACGCTGGCCATGGGCGTGCTGCCGGTGGTCCGGTGGGGCAGCCGTGACCAGCAGCAGGCGCTGCTCGCCGGGGTCGCGGCCGGGGACACTGTGCTCACCGCGGCGATCAGGGAGCCGTCGGAGCCGATGCCGCCCGTGCCCGCCGCCACGCTGCGCGAGCGCGGCAGTGCGGGCGCGGGCACCGTCTCCGGAGTCAAGATCGGTGTGCCGCACGCGGCGGCGGCGGCCTGGATCCTGGTGCCCGCCAGCCTCGGCGCCAACGGCACCGCGATCGCCGTGGTCGCCGCCTCCGCTCCTGGCGTGACGCTGCGGCGGACGCCAAGCTCCTCCGCCACCCCGGAGTACACCGTGCGGCTGGACGATGCCCCGGCCGCGCAGATCCTGGCCGGCAGCGACGCGGTGCCGGACCTGTACCGGCTCACCGCGGCCGGGGCCTGCAGCCTGGCCGACGGCGCGCTGGCCGGCGCGCTCGCGCTGACCACGGAGCACATCCGGTCCCGGCAGCAGTTCGGCCGTCCGCTCGCCACGTTCCAGGCGGTCGCGCAGCAGATCGCCGACGTCGCCATCGCGAGCCGCACCCTGCACCTGGCGACCGCGTCCGCGTGCTGGCGGCTGGACACCGGGCGGGACGCCGGAAGCGACACCGACGTGGCCGCGTACTGGCTCGCCGCGGAGGCGCCCGCGGCCATGCGGGCCTGCCACCACCTGCACGGCGGCACCGGCATGGACGTCAGCTACCCGCTGCACAAGTACTCCGCAGTGGTCAAGGATTTGGTCGGCCTCGTCGGCGGGGTGGACTACCGGCTCGGCCTGCTCGGCGACAGGGCCGGGTGAGGCCGCAGTGTTCCTTGACCTCACCACGGAGCAACTGGCCCTGCGTGACGAACTGCGGGCCTACTTCACCGGGCTGATCTCGCCCGCCGAACGGGCCGCGATGCTGACCGACCGGCACGGCACGGTGTACCGCGAGGTGGTGCGTCGGATGGGCCGGGACGGCTGGCTCGGCGTGGGCTGGCCCACCGAATACGGCGGGCGCGGGCTCGGCCAGGTGGAGCAGCAGATCTTCGCCAACGAGGCGGCCCGCGCCGACGTGCCGCTGCCCGCGGTCACCCTGCAGACCGTCGGCCCGACGCTGCAGGCCCACGGCACTCCTGAGCAGAAGGAGTTCTTCCTGCCGAAGATCCTCGCTGGTGAGGTGCACTTCGCCATCGGGTACACGGAGCCGGAGGCGGGCACCGACCTCGCGGCGCTGCGCACCAGGGCCGTCTGGAACGGGGCCAGCTACGTGGTGAACGGGGAGAAGATCTTCACCACCGGCGGCCACGACGCCGACTACGTCTGGCTGGCCTGCCGAACCGACCCCGAGGCCCCCCGGCACAAGGGCATCTCGATCCTGATCGTGGACACCACAGATCCCGGGTACTCCTGGACACCGATCATCACCCTGGACGGCGCGCACCACGTCAACGCCACCTACTACTCGGACGTGCGCGTCCCGGTCACCCGCCGGGTCGGGGCGGAGAACTCCGGGTGGCGGCTGATCACTACCCAGCTCAACCACGAGCGGGTGATGCTCGGCCCGGCCGGCAAGCTCGCCGCCCTGCACGACCGGGTGCTGGGCTGGGCCGCTGGCCGGACCGGGCCGGACGGGCGGCCGTTGCTCGACCGGCCCGACGTGCGCCGGGCGCTCGGGGCGGCCTACGCCAGCCTGCGCGTCAACGAACTGCTGAACTGGCAGGTCGCGGCGGCGGACACCGTCGACGTCGCCGACGCGTCGGTGAGCAAGGTCTACTCCTCGGTCCGGCTGCAGCAGCTCGGCCAGCTACTGGAAGAGGTGGTGGCGCGGCACGGCGACCCGGCTGAGGGGGAAACCGCCCAGCTCCGTCACTGGCTTGATATTCAGGCCAAACGAAACACCGTGCTGACGTTCGGCGGCGG
>Ga0070710_10001056_pt1 | contig 13093 bp, 17 predicted proteins | sample LARL52metaG_FD_65454 | JGI IMG/M metagenome (GOLD analysis project Ga0070710, IMG submission 65454) | Corn, switchgrass and miscanthus rhizosphere microbial communities from Kellogg Biological Station, Michigan, USA - LAR L5-2 metaG | ecosystem: Host-associated > Plants > Roots > Rhizosphere ... | reverse complement strand
CGACTCGGTTCGCGAGCTCGTCAGATCGTCTTGAACTGCTCGAACGGCTGCTTGCACTCGCGGCAGTAGCGGAGTGAGCGGCACGGCGTCGGGCCGAAGATGTTCTCGAGCGCCGTGTCGCGCGAGCCGCAGTACGGGCAGCGGAAGCCGTTCGACTGCAGCTGCACGAGGGTCGGGGCCTCCGAGCGCGGCGTCGGCGGCGCGAAGCCGGCGGCGCGGAGCTTCTCTCGGCCCTGGGGCGTGATGCGGTCGGTCGACCACGAGTCGTCGAGCACCAGCTCGACATCCGGCTCGGCGCCGAGCTCCCTGATCCGCTCGGCCATCTGCGCCCGCATGGCCTCGAGCGCCGGGCAGCCGAGGAACGTGGGCGTGAACTCGACGTGCACCCGGTCCTCATCGACGTTCACGTCGCGCACGACGCCGAGGTCGACCACCGAGATCACCGGGATCTCGGGATCGGGCACCTCGGCGAGTGCCCGCCAGACCTCGGCCTCCGTCAGTCGAACTCGGTCGGCCATTCAGTGTGCTCCCGCTGCTCGAAACAGCGCTCGATCTCCGCGCGCGTGGCAGCGTCGAATCGCAGACGCTTCGGCAGCTCGTCCGATCCGAAAAAGCGTGCGTCGAGCGTCTCGTATCCCAGCGGTCGCCGCTCGCCGTCCTCGAGCTCGCAGAGGAAGAACACCTTCCAGATATGCCAGAGGTGCGGCGGGAACGCGCGGCGGTCCCGGTCGTACAGGCCGAGTAGCTTGACCGGTCGCGCCGAGTACCCCGACTCCTCCAGCACCTCGCGGGCGACGGCCTCGCTCGGGCTCTCGCCCACGTCGACCCAGCCGCCCGGCAACGACCACACTTCGCCCTCGCGCTCCTGCACCAGGAGGATGTCGTCGCCTCTGAAGACGGCGCCTCGCACATCGAGCTTCGGCGTCGCATGACCATCCTCTGCCGCGAAGACGGCCTCGAGGCCCGCGGCGTCACCGCCGTTCGAGAGCATCTCCGCCGCCACACGCCGGACCTGCTCGTACCGCTCGCGGTCGTACTCGCGAGGGCTCCACGCCAGCCCCGACTGGGCGATCGCCTGCAGCTCGCGGGCCCACTCGAGCGTCGTCACCACGTCGTCCCCGCCGGCTGTGAGCGGCGCACGCTCGTCATCTCGTCCCACAGCTCGTGCAGCTCCGGCGAGTGGCCGTCCCGTTCCTCGACGAGCGGCCGCAGCTCCTCGAGCGCGGCCTCGTAGCGCCGCTCGCCCTTCAGCCGCTCGTGCCACATCTCGGCGTGCAGCCGGTGGTAGGCCTCCTCGCGGTCGATCTTGGCGGCAAGCCCCGCAAGCTCCGCGTCGTCGGAGGCCTTCAGGCGCTCGAGCCGCTCGGCATCGGCCTGCTCGTAGAGCACGTGGCGCGCGATCGTTCGCTCCCACTCCGGCAGCCGGAGCTCGACCAGCCGCGAGCAGCGGTACTCGGAGGGCTGCCGGTCGAACGCGAGCTCGTCGGCGGTGGTGCCGAGCTCTCGCGCGGCCAGCTCGTACAGCGCCCGCGCGTGCCCGATCTCGTTCTGCGCGATCGACGAAAAGGCGACGTCCTCCTCGAGGAACGGCGCGATCCCCGTCCACTCCGAGTCGCGCCAACCGAGGATCAGCTCGTCGTCAGCGATCTCGAGGAGCAGTCGTGCCCGCTCGCTCACGTGCCTCCTTCAACTTCTCCTTCAAGGGGTAGCCGTCGACCCGGTGGTAGTTGCGGTTCAGCTCGTCGACGAACTCGTCGATCCGCATGATCGAGCCGCGCTCGACCACCCAGAGCGCGACCGACTCGCCGCGCCGGCCGTACTGCTCGCGAGCGTACGCCTCGGCGAAGCGCTTGTCGGCGGCCTCGATCGAGCCGGCGTGCTGGAAGGGCTGGCCCTTCCGCTCTTGCCTGAAGACTTCGTAGATCACGCGGCCAAGAGAACCGAGCGCACCCACGCCGAGTTCTCGCGTGCGCGCCGGCGCAGGTCGAGGCGGTCCTCCGTCTTCGGCCCATGCCCCGTGACGACGCTCATCAGCTCATCCCAGTCGGGCTCGGTGTAGTGCCAGCGGCCGGTCTCGTCGTCCTTGCGCAGCTCCGGGTCCGGCACCGTTAGGCCGAGCTCCCAGATCTGCGGCACGTAGCCGTCGAGGAACTGCTGACGCGCCTCGTCGTTGCCCTGGCTCTTGATCCGCCAGACGACCATCGGGTCGTCTTCGCCCGGAATCGGGTTGCCGTGGAACTGCATCAGCGGGCCCCACCAGCGGTTCAGCGCCTCCTGCACCAGCTCGCGCTGGTCGTCGGTGCCGTTCATCAGCGTCAGCACGACGTCGCGGCCGTGGAGGATGTGGAACGACTCCTCCCAGCAGATCTTCTTCATGATCCGCGCATAGGGCGCGTACGAGCACTTGAGCAGCGCCTTCTGGCTGATGATCGCCGCCGCGTCGACGAGCCACGCGATCACGCCGACGTCGCCCCAGGTCTTCGTCGGGTAGTGGAAGACGTTGTGGAACTTCGACTTGCCGGATATCAGGTCGTCGAGGCACTCCTCGCGCGGCTTGCCGAGGTCCTCGACCACCCGGTAGATCAACTGCGCGTGGCCGACCTCGTCCTGCACCTTCGCGGTCAGGGCCAGCTTCCGCTGCAGCGTCGGCGCACGCAGGATCCACTCGCGCTCGGGGAGCACGCCCATCAGCTCCGAGTTCGCGTGCATCTCGACGAACTTCCGCAGCCGCGCGCGGTACTCGTCGGGCATCCAGTCGGTCGCCTCGACCTGGCCGCCGGACTGCACGTACTCGAGAAACTCCTGCTCGCGCTGCTCCATGCGAAGCCTCCCAACCGAACGATCGTTAGGGTGCCAGTGTAGTGGCTCTCGGCACGGTCGGCCTGCTGCACCCCGGCGAGATGGGCGCCGCCGTCGGCGCCGTCCTGCGGGGGCAGGGAATCCGGGTCGTGTGGGCCTCCGACGGTCGCAGCGAGGAGACGCGCGGCCGGGCCGAGGCCGCCGGGCTCGAGGATGTCGGAACGGTCGAGGCCGTGGCGCAGAGCGACGTCGTCTTCTCGATTTGCCCGCCGCACGCAGCGCTCGAGGTCGCGCGCTCGGCGGAGTTCGTCGGTGTCTACGTCGACGCCAATGCCGTCTCGCCCGCCACGGCTGCGGAGGTCGGTGCCGTTGTCGGCGAGTTCGTCGACGGCGGGATCGTCGGCTCGCCTCCGCGGGAGCCGGGCACGACGAGGCTCTACCTCTCGGGCGAGCGGGCCGCGGCGGTCGCCGAGCTCTTCGCCGGCTCGGCGCTCGACGCCCGGGTCGTCTCGAATGCCTCGGCGGTCAAGATGGCTTACGCTGCCTGGACGAAGGGAACCGCGGCGATGCTGCTGGCGATCCGTGAGCTCGCGCGCCGCGAGGGGGTCGAGGAGCCGCTCCTCGCCGAGTGGGACCTCTCGCTGCCTGAGCTGCGCGAGCGCTACGAGCGGGCCGAGCGCTCCGCCGCCGCGAAGGGCTGGCGCTGGGTCGGCGAGATGGAGGAGATCGCTGCGACTTTCGAGGCCGACGGGCTGCCCGGCGGCTTCCACCGCGCGGCCGCGGAGGTGTACCGCAGCCGATGAGTGCCCGGCGCGAGGAGCTCACCCGTCAGGCCGCGCGGCTGTTCGCGCAGAAGGGCTACCACGGCACGTCGATCGGCGAGATCGCAGAGGCGCTCGGGGTGCAGAAGGGCTCGCTCTACGCGCACATCGAGTCGAAGCAGGACCTGCTCTACGAGACGATGCGGGAAGGGGCGCTCGCGTTCCACGGCGGCCTCGACGCGATCGACGACCGCCTGCCGGCGACCGAGAAGATCCGGCTCGCCCTCCGGTCGCACCTGCGCGTCGTCGCCGACCAGCTCGACGTCGCGACCGTGTTCGTGCAGGAGTGGCGCTACCTCGAGGGCGAGCGGCGGGAAGAGATCGTCGCCGAGCGCCGCCGCTACGAGGAGCGGATTCGTGCGCTCTTCCGCGAGGGACGGGAGCTGGGCGAGCTGCGCAGCGACCTCGACGACGCGACCGCCGCGCTGCTCGCCCTCTCGGCGTCGAACTGGGCGTACACCTGGCTCCGGCCCGGCCGCGACACCGACGAGCTGGCGGATCACTTTTACGACCTGCTGTTGAACGGCATGCGCGGCTACGCGACGCCTGACTGACCGAGCGGCAACCGGCTGTGCTCGCTCCAGTGCCCGGCGTGGTCCTCGACGAACAAGCTCGCCTCATGCACGCGCATGGCGATCGGTAGCTTGGGTTCAACGTCGGCGGCGATCCGGTCGAGCACTGCTGCATCCGCGGACTCGGCGACGGTCAGGTGCGGGACGATCGTCTCATGGGCGCCGCCGTAGGGCGGCTGGTCGGGCCATTCGCGCTCGACCGCGTGGGTGAGCGCGACGAACGGCTCGGCCGGCTCGGGCTCGAGGTAGAGGATCTCCGGCCAGCGCGCGGTTCGCGCGAACGCCAGGTCGAAGGCGGCAGTGCCGGCCACGAGCTCGGCCAGCCGTCCTTCGACCTCCCCGAGCCGCTCGGGCTCGACGAAGGGGAAGAGGACCGTGACGTGCGCCGGGATCCCGGCCGGCGCGTCGAGCGTGTAGCGCTGACGCCACTCGCCGACGACCGGCTCGGCCTCGGGCACCCGCACGAGCACTGCCGACCTCACGACCGCCGCGGGCCCTCGCCGCTTGTGTAGGTGATGGCTTCGGTGCGCACGATCCGAGGCCCGAGGACCGACTCGTAGAACGCGGCTGCGCGGTCTGGATCCTCGCTCTCGAAGGCCGCATGGTCGAGTCGTGGCATGCTCGGCCAGCTTATGGATCTCACCCTGATCGTGAACCCGTATGCGAGCGCGGTCACCGAGCCGCGAGTGCGGGCGGTCGAGGTTGAGCTCGGCCGTGTCGCCGAGGTGCGGACGCTGCTGACGGAGCGGCCGGGCCACGGCGGCGAGCTGGCGGCTTCGGCGGAGACCGACGCGATCGTCGTCTTCTCCGGCGACGGCGGCTTCAACGAGGTCCTGAACGGCGTGCGCGACTCGCAACCGCTGGGGCTGCTGCCCGGCGGGGGGACGAACGTGATGGCCCGTGCGCTCGGCCTCTCGCGCCACCCGGAGGCGGCTGCGCGCGAGGTAGCGGACGCACTGACGGCCGGCAGGACGCGCACGATTTCCGTCGGCCGCGTCAACGGCCGGCGCTTTGGCTTCAACGCCGGGATCGGCTTCGACGCCGAGCTCGTGCGCCACGTGGACGCACTCGGCCGTCGCGAGGACGGCCGCCGGCCCGGCGACCGCGCGTTCATCGCGGCTGCGACGCGGCTCATCGCCGGCCACCACGCCCGGTTCGACCCCGCGCTCGAGGTGCGGGGTCGCGGCCGCGCGGCGTTCGCGCTCGTCGCCAACTGCGACCCCTACTCGTACGCGGGCCCTTTCGCGCTTCACGTCGCGCCCGAGGCTCGCTTCGAGCTCGGCCTCGACCTCGTCGCCCCGCGCGAGGTGCACGGCGCGGCGATCGCGCGCCTGCTCGGCTACGTCGTGCGCGGCCGCGGACAGAAGCGCGCAGCTGACGTCTTATACGAACATGACGTCGACCGGATCGAGATCGCCTGCGACCGGCCGCTGCCGCTCCAGGCGGATGGCGAGGACCTCGGCGACGTCGAGACCGCGGTTTTCGAAGCTGAGCGCGGAGCCGTGTCAGTGCTCATCTAGGGTTCGGCCATGACCGGGCGGAGGCTTGTGCTGTCGGGTGCCGGCCTGATGGCGCTGCTGGCGGTGGTGGCCGTCGCGAGCCGCGCGCACAAGCCCGGCGGCGGCAGGAGCGGGGGCGGCGCAAAGGTGCCGCCGGTGCTACTCGAGTACCTCGGCGTCCTGGCGCTCGTGATCATCCTGGTCGGCGGTGCGGTCGCGGTGTTCGCATTCGCCGACAACCGGCGCAGGAAGGCACTAGCAGGCGAGACGGGCCGGCGACGCTCGCTTGGCGGCGTCGCCTTCGGGCTGCTTGCCGTCGTGCTCGTGCTGCTGCTTAGGCATCACGCGCACGGGACGACCGGCATCCGGCCGTTCGGCGCCTTCGGGCCGACCGGGGTCGCCGCCAAGGGCGCGACCGGCTCCGCCGCGGCGCGGGCGGCCCACCAGCAGCAGACGGAGTCCGACTGGCTCGGCGCGGTCATCCTCGGCTCGATCCTGCTTGGGCTCGCCGCGGCGATTGCGAGCGCCGCCGCCTACCGGCGCTCGCACGGGAGCTTCCTCGAGGAGGAGGCCGCCCTCGCCGCGGCGCTCGACGCCGTCCTCGCCGACACGCTCGCGGATCTCTACGCCGAGCGCGACCCGCGCACGGCCGTGATCAATGCGTACGCCCGCATGGAGCAGACCTTCGCGGCCTACCGGGTCCCACGGGACGAGGCCGAGACGTCGCTCGAGTACGTCGAGCGTGCGCTCGACCGCCTGAACGTCAGCGGGTGGGCCGTGCGCCGGCTGACGCTGCTGTTCGAGCGCGCGAAGTACAGCTCGCACGACGTCGACTCCACGATGAAGGACGACGCGATCGAGACGCTCGCGAGCGTGCGCGCCGAGCTCGAGTCCGACGAGCACGAGGCCGTCGCGTGAAGCGCCTGGCGATCGGCTGGGGTGCGTTTACCGTCCTCGCCACGATCGCCCTTCTGCTGGCTCGGCTCTTCGAGCCGAACCGCTTCGAGCTCGAACTGGACGTCTACATCCTTGTGGTCGGTGGCCTCCTGCTCCTCAACGTCGTGATCCTGATCCGCGAGGCGTATCCGCTCGAGCAGCCGGCCACCCAGATCGCCCGGGCGCTCGAGCAGGACGACCCGGAGCTTCAGCGCCTACCGGAGCTGGAGCGGGTCGAGCGTGAGCTGACGATGGCGACGGCGACCTCGTTCGACCTGCACACGCGCTTCCGCCCGCTGGCCCGGGACATCGCGAGCTCGCGGCTCGCGGCTCGCGGCAGGAAGCTCGAGGAGAGCGAGGACGAGCTGGGCGAAGAGCTCTGGGCGCTCGTGCGGCCCGACCTTCCCGTCCCGACCGACCGTCACGGCGACGGCATCTCGAGGGAGAGCGTGCAGCGGATCGTCGACCGGCTGGAGGCGCTCTGAACGTCGAGGAGCTCGCCCGGCGCGCCGAGGCCGTGCTCGACGAGGTCGAGCGCGCGGTCGTGGGCAAGCGGGACGCGCTCGAGCTCGTTCTGCTCGGGATGCTCGCCGACGGCCACGTCCTGATCGAGGACTTCCCAGGCCTCGCGAAGACGCTGACGGCGCGCGCGTTCTCGCAGGTGACGAGCATCGGCTTCACGCGCGTCCAGTTCACGCCCGACCTGATGCCGTCCGACGTGACCGGCTCCTCGATCTTCAACCAGCGCGAAGGCGACTTCGAGTTCCGGCCGGGCCCGATCTTCACGAACCTTCTCCTCGCCGACGAGATCAACCGCGCCCCGCCGAAGACGCAGGCGGCCTTGCTCGAGGCGATGCAGGAGCGGCAGGTGACGATCGAGGGGACGACGTACCCGCTCGCGCCGCCGTTCCTCGTCCTGGCGACGCAGAACCCGATCGAGTACGAGGGCACCTACCCGCTGCCGGAGGCGCAGCTCGACCGGTTCCTGCTGCGGATCGGCGTCGGCTACCCCGACCGCGACGAGGAGTGGGAGGTGCTCGAGCGCCGGCTCGAGCGCCAGGTGGACGAGGTCGAGCTCCGCGAGGTCGTCGACCGCGAGGAGCTGCTCGAGATGCAGCGCGCCGTCGAGGACGTGCACGTCGACCGCAGCGTCGGGCTGTACATGGTCGACCTGGTCGTTGCGACGCGGACGGCGAACGGCGTCCAGGTCGGCGCCAGCCCGCGCGGCTCGCTGGCGCTGCTCAAGCTCTCGCGCTGCCGCGCGGCCGTGCGCGGGCGCGACTACGTGATCCCGGACGATGTGAAGGCGGTCGCCGTCCCGGCGCTCGCGCACCGGCTCTCGCTCAGGCCCGAGCTCTGGGTGCAGCGCCTCCGGCCGGACGACATCGTCATCGGGCTGCTCGACGAGGTGCCGACCCCGAGGGCTCAGCCCTCGCCCGAGCCCGCAGCGGAGTGAGCAGAGCCGCGACGCCGAAGCTCGGCGCCTACGCGGGGCTCGCCGGAGTGGGCCTGCTGGCGGCGCTCGTGCTCGGCCGCGCGGAGCTTGCGGTGCTGGCGGCGCCGTTTGCGCTCGTCCTCTTCTTCGGGCTCGCGCTCTCCGAGGCGCCTGACGTGCGCGTCGACCTGGAGATCGACCGCGAGCGGCAGGTCGAAGGCGAGGAGGTGAACGCGTCGCTCGAGGTGCGCACGCACCTCCCCGTGCCGCGGCTGGAGTTGCTCGTGTCGCTGCCCGACGGGCTCGAGAGCGATGCGCCGAACCCGGTGCTGATCGCGCTCGACCTGGACGAGCGGCGTGAGCTCGAGGTGCCGCTGCGCTGCGAGCACTGGGGCGCGTACCTCGTCGGCCAGGTGTTCGTGCGCGCACAGGACCGCTTCGGACTGCTCGCCTACGAGCGCTCGTACGACCTGCGCCGGCCGCTGAAGGTCTATCCGCGCGGCGAGGGGCTCGACAAGCTCCTGCGCCCGCTGCAGACGCTGTCGTTCGCCGGCAGCCAGACGACGGGCACGCGGGGAGAGGGAATCGAGTTCGCCGACCTGCGGCCGTTCGCGCCCGGCGACCGGATCCGGCGGATCAACTGGCGCGCCACCGCCCGCCGGGGCGAGCCCTGGGTGAACGAGACGCACCCGGAGCGGAACACCGACGTCGTCATCTTCCTCGACACCTTCGCGGAGGCGCGCAGCGGCGCCGGCAGCACGCTCGACCTCGCCGTGCAGGCCGCCGGCTCGCTCGCCGCGCACTACATCCGCGCGAAGGACCGCGTCGGCCTCGTCGCCTTCGGCGGCGTGCTCAACTGGCTGACCGTCTCCGGAGGCGTCACCCAGCTCTACCGCGTGCTCGACTCGCTGCTCGACGCGGAGATCTTCCTCAGCTACGCGTGGAAGGAGATCGAGATCCTCCCGCGCCGGACGCTGCCTCCGCACGCGCTCGTGGTCGCGCTGTCGCCGCTGCTGGACGAACGCTCGGTGCGGGCGCTCATCGACCTGCGAGCGCGAGGGTTCGACCTCGCAGTGGTCGAGATCTCGCCGGTGCCGTTCGTCGAGCCGGGGCCGGACGAGCTCGACAAGCTCGCCTACCGGCTCTGGCTGCTGCGGCGCGACGCGCTGCGCGCCTCCTACCTCCGGGTCGGGGTGCCGGTCGTCGAGTGGCGGCAGGGCGACCCGCTGCAGGCCGCATTGGAGGAGGTGAGGACATTCAGGCGCCACGCCCGCGTGACGCGCGCCTAGCGACCGGGCTCTGCGCGCTGCTCGTCGCCGGAGCTGTCCTTACGGCGACGGTGCTGCGCGCGAGCCCCGGCGTTCACCGCGGCCTGCTGCTCGCCGTCGCCGCGCCCGTGCCGGTTGTCCTGCTCGTCGGCCTGGCGCTGCGCTGGAGCGCCGCGCTCACCGGCGCGATCATCCTGCTCGGGGCGCAGCAGGCGGTGCGGCTGGCGCTTGGGACCGACGTGCTGGACGAGTGGGCGCCGCTCGTCGGCGGGGCGCTGCTGCTCTGCGCGGAGCTCGCGTGGTGGTCGATCGAGCCGCGCGTCCCGGCCTGGTCTCAACCACGGCTTGCGCTGTGGCGCCTGACGAGCGTGCTGCTGATGTGCCTGCTCGGCGCAGGCGTCGGTGCGGCGATGCTCGTTGCGGCGGGAAGCTCCCTCAGCGGCGGCGTGCCGCTCGAGCTCGCGGGGATCCTCGCGGCGACCGGAGCCGTGGCCATCCTCGCCCACGTCGCACGGCGTAGTCCGTAGTGGACTAGTCCTGGCAGGACTAGTACGCTGAAGCGGCGATGGCCACGGCCCAGCGCGCCACGAGCAGCCTCTCCACGACGGAGCTCTCGATCCTCGGCCTGCTGTTCTCGCGCGAGCGGTCGGGCTACGACCTGAAGAAGGCGGCCGACGCCGGCGTCGGCTACGTCTGGACACCGGCCAGGAGCCACGTCTACGCCGTGCTGCCGCGGCTCGTCGAAGGAGGCTTCGCGACGGTCCGCACCGTCGCCCAGGAGCGCCGTCCGGACAAACAGGTCTATCGGATCACCAAGCACGGCAAGGACTCGTTCGTCCGGTGGCTCGAGGAGCCGATCGACGAGCGGCCCGGGTCGTCGGATCTCTTCCTGCTCAAGGTCTTCTTCGGCGGCCGCATGCGCCGCGAAGCGCTCGTCGCGCATGTCGAGCGCCGCCGCGCCTACGTCGCGGAGAAGCTGGCGGAGTTCCGGGAGATCGAGGGCGAAGTCCGCGGCGACGAGACCGAGTACTACGGCTACCTGACGCTGCGCTGGGGGCTCGAGCTGGCCGAAGCGTGGATTCGGTGGGCGGACGAGGTCCTGCCGGAGCTGGCCGACCGGTGAGGCCTGCGCTCGCCGCGCTCGCCGCCGTGCTCGTCGCGGCACCTAGTGCGTCTGCCTACCGGAACCCGACGCCCGGTGCAGCGCTCGTGCTGCAGGTCCCCGGCATGTACCGCGTCGACGTGCGGCACACACGCGGGCTCGACGTCTACCGCTCCCCGAAGGCGCAGCGGCGGCTGCCGGCGGTCCTCGTCGGGGCGCCTCGGAAGAGCGGGCAGGCGGTCGGTTGGGGGCAAGCGATCGCCGCCTCCGGGATGAGCGCGGTCGTCTACGGTGGCGAGCTGCGGACGGCAATCACGGCGGTCCGCGCCGACGCCGGAAAGCTCGGCATCGACGCGACGCGCCTCTGCGCGCTCGGGTTTGGGAGCAGGGCGGCCGGTCAGCTCTCGGCCCCGGGCCTCCGCTGCAACGCCGTCTACTACGGGTCGCTCGACCCGGCCCGGGCGAGCGCGCGGATGATTCCGTTGCTGATCGTGAAGGCGGGCAGAGACACCGCCACCGGCGCCTCGATCGACCGCTTCGCAGCGGCCGCCCAGGAAGTTCATGCGGACGTGCGCATCTCGACCAACGCTGCCGGAGCCCGCGGCTTCGATGTCGGTCGACCGACGTCGCGAGCCAAGGCGGTGGTCAAGGAGACGCTCCGCTTCCTGCGCGCCAGACTTGCTCCACCCCTCGCGCTGCAGGTGAGCTGTGTCACTCCCGCCGAGCGGCGGGCGGGATTGCGGTTCTTCGCCGCAGACGACACGGCGTTGGCCGGCGCCGTCTTCGGCAAGGGCCCGCGCGCAGTCGTCCTCGTGCACGAGATCGACGGGAACCTGTGCGACTGGGTGCCGTACGCGCGCCGGCTCGCGGCGAGTGGACTGCGAGTCCTCGCATACAACTCGCGCCGTCCCGGTGTCCGCGTCGACCTCGACCTTGCCGCCGCGGTCGAAGCCGTTCGCCGGACCGGCTCTCGACATGTGGTCGTCGCCGGAGCCTCACTCGGCGCCACCGGCGTCGTGATCGGCTCTGCGTCTCTGGTCGAACAGCCGGCCGCGGTCGTCAGCCTCTCGGCGCCCGCATCCTTCGGGCCGCTCCGCGCCCTCCCGGCAGCCGCCCGGCTGCACGCGCCGGTCCTGTTCGCGGCGTCGACGGACGACCAGCCGTTCGCCGACGACGCCCGCGCCCTTTACGCGGCCTCGGGTTCGGCCGAGCGGCAGCTCGAGGTGATGCCCGGGGTCAGACACGGCCTCCAGCTACTGGAGGACCCGGGCTTCCGGGCACGCGTGACGGCGTTCATCGCGGCGCACTAGATAGATTCCGGCGATGGCCCAAGTGCTGCCCGCCGAGGGTGATCTGCGCCGCGTGATCGGAGACGGCGAGGGCGTTCCGGACGGTGAGGTCGAAGGGCTTTCCGAGGCAGACCTGCTCGAGCTGCACCGGCAGCTCGTCCTGCTGCGCACCTACGACGAGCGCTCGGTCGTCTACCACCGTCAGGGCCGGATCGGCACGTACGCGATCTTCTGGGGCCACGAGGCGATGCAGGTCGGCTCGGCCTACGCGCTCGAGCGCGAGGACTGGATCTTCCCGAGCTACCGCGAGTCGGCGATCGGTCTGCTGCGCGGGCTGCCGGCGTCCACGATCCTCTCCTGGTGGCGCGGCCATCCGGCGGGCTGGTGGAACCCGCAGGAGTGGAACGTCGCCTCGATCTGCGTCCCGATCGGTACCCACGTGCCGCACGCGGCGGGGCTCGCCTGGGGCAAAAAGCTGCGCGGGGAGAGCGTGTGCGCGATCGCCTACTTCGGCGACGGCGCGACCTCCGAGGGCGCGTTCCACGAGGGTGCGAACTTCGCGGCCGTGATGCGCGCGCCGGTGATCCTCTTCTGCAACAACAACCAGTGGGCGATCTCGACGCCGCTCTCGGCGCAGACCGCCGCCGAGACGCTCGCCGACAAGGCGGTGGGCTACGGCATCCCCGGCGTCCGTGTCGACGGGTCCGACGTCCTCGCGGTGTACGAGGCGACGCGCGAGGCGGTCGCGCGAGCGCGGGCGGGCGAGGGGCCGACGCTGATCGAGGCGGTGACGTACCGCTCGGCGCCGCACGCGACCGCCGACGACCCGACCGCCTACATCGACCTCGAGCGCGTCGAGGAGGAGCGGCAGCGGGAGTGCGTCGGCCGTTACGAGGCCTACCTGCGCCGGCTCGGGCTGCTCTCGGACGAGGCCGCGGAAGCCGTCCGCGCGGACGCGGTGCAGCTGATGCGCGACGGGATCGCCGCCGCCGAGGCCGAGCCGCCGGCGGATCCGTCGCTGCTCTTCTCGCACGCATTCGTCGAGCCGCCGGGGTCGTTCAAGTCCGACCTCGCCGAGCTGCGGAGGATCCTTGGCTGAGCTGACGCTCGTCGAGGCGATCAACGACGGCTTCCACGTCGAGCTCGACCGCGATCCGGACGTGATGGTGCTGGGCGAGGACGTCGGCCGTGCCGGGGGCGTCTTCCGCGCCACGGCGGGCCTGCGCGACCGCTTCGGTGAGAACCGCTGCGTCGACACGCCGCTGGCCGAGGCCGGGATTCTTGGCAGCGCCGTCGGCCTCTGCATGGCGGGCTGGCGGCCGGTCTGCGAGATGCAGTACGACGCGTTCTCGTACCCGTGCCTCGACCAGCT
>Ga0070710_10001054_pt1 | contig 13103 bp, 13 predicted proteins | sample LARL52metaG_FD_65454 | JGI IMG/M metagenome (GOLD analysis project Ga0070710, IMG submission 65454) | Corn, switchgrass and miscanthus rhizosphere microbial communities from Kellogg Biological Station, Michigan, USA - LAR L5-2 metaG | ecosystem: Host-associated > Plants > Roots > Rhizosphere ... | reverse complement strand
CCCACGATCAGCCCGGCGCGCGCGATCATGCAGGCATCCGGTCCGTACGTTTGCTCGACCGCCAGCTCACAGCCCCGTTTGCGCACGCCGAGCTTCGCCAGGTCGGCCGGGTCGCCGTCCTCGTCGGCCACTCCCGGCCAGGTCGCGGCCTGCTCGTCCACGCCGGCGGTGTTCCACGACCGGTAAACGGCCGTGGTGGAGACGAACGCGTAGAAGGGTGCGGACTCGGCCAGTGCCCGCGCGGTGCGCAGCACGTGGACCGGCACCTGCCCGCTCGGATCGATGACCGCGTCGAAGGCACGGCCGACGAGCTGCTGGAGCCCCTCGTCGGTGGACCGGTCGCCGCGAAGCGTCTCGACCCCGTCGGCATCCTTGCCGGTCAGCCCGCGATTGAAGGTCGTGACCTGGTGTCCCCGGAGGAGGGCGTCCTCCACGACGGTGCGGCCGACGAACGACGTGCCACCGATGACCAAGAGCCTCATGCGTGCATCCTTTCGGCATCTCGACAACAGATGTTGTCGAGGTATGATCATGGTGGTGCCGTAAACAGATGTTGTCAAGGAGCTGCCTGTGCGAGGCCTGTCCGACGCGCAACGCGCCAAGCTGACCGCCGCGATCGAGCAACTGGCGTGGACGGTGGCACGGGAAAACCTGGAACTCGAACCGGATGCGGGGCCTCGCGCGGACCCACCGGATGCCGAACTGCCGCAGCCTTGGCTGGCCGCGCTGACCGCGCTGCTGGCGATCCGGGACAGCGCGGAACAGCTGGCGGCCTCCGTCGCGCTGTCGGCCGCGCAACGCGGTGCCGACTATCCCGCGATCGGTGACGCGGCGGGGATGACCAGGCAGGGCGCCCGGCGCAAGTGGCCGGGACTCGCCGGACTGGCCGACCAGCGGCAGCGCAAGCTCAGCTGGTGGAACACCCGAGGGGGGCAGTTCACCGAGTGCGTCCGGGCCGTCCTCGCCATCGCCGAAGGGCAGCCGGGACTGCCGTGGCTGGCGAATCTGCACGCGCAGCTGACCGAATCAGGGCAGGCATCGCCGGTGCGGCGACTCGAAGCACTGGACATGATGCTCGTGGACGCGCACGCGGTGGCGTTGAATGCCTTGATGCCGGACGACCCCACCGCCGCACGTCTGATCGGGCTGCTCGCAGCGCTGACCGCCGACGCATACGCCGCGACGAACGGCCATTCAGCTCTGATCACCCGCGACGCCAAAGCCTGCGGGACGCACGACTGCCCCTGTGACTCGGTCGTCGAACTCCTCGGTCCTGACCCCGGCCGTAAGACGTTGCCCGCATGCCGGCAGCACGCCGTCGAAGGACTCCGGCAGGCAGCCACTCGAATCATGACCGCGTACGAACCCGACGTGGCGCTGTCGGTGTTCGCCGAAGCTCACGGTGACTAACCCGGACACGTGATCAACGGTATTCCAAGATCATTCTGTTGGGAGTTCTCAAGCGGGAGTGCGGTCGAGGCGCACGCAGCAATGACCCGGTGACGGGTCGAGGCTCGCGGTGTGGCTGCGCGCCGCGATCCCGTCCAGGATTCCGCTGACCAGGCAGAGGTTCATCCCGCACACCAGCTGCGTGTGCTTCTGGGCCAGGCTGTGGAACGGGCAGTTGCCCAGCAGGATCGTCCCGTCCTCCGGCTGCGGCTCGAAGCCGAGGTCCTCCAGCGCTCGCACGACATCACCGTCCGCCTCCGCCGCCAGGTCCTCGCCCCACTCGTAGGCGCGCCGGTTGAGGATCTCGCGCGCGGACTCGCCCGTGATCTCCGCTTCCAGCAACGCGTCGGTGAGCAGGTGGCTCGCGGCCTCGTACCGCCGGTCGGGCAGCGACACCTCGATCTGCTCGCCGGAACGCCGGTAGAGCTTCGCCGGGCGGCCGGCACCCGGACCGGTGCGGCCGGAGCGGCGTTCGTGCAGCACGTCCAGCAGGCCCATCTCGACCAGCTTGTCGAGGTGGAACGCCGCGGTCGTGCGCGGCAGGCCGATGGCTTCGGAGGCCTCGTCCTTGCTGATGGGCGCGGTCTGCCGCACCACGAAGTCGTAGAGCTTGCGGCGGTTCGGCTCGTCGAGAGCCGCGACGGCGGCGACGGGGTCGGCCATCTCTAAAACCTACTCCAGTTGACGTTAATCGGCACCTGGTTCTAACGTTAACGCAAGTTGTCGTTAGAAGGAGGAACCATGGCGGTCATGACGCGCACGGACCCGGCCACGCAGGCGTTCGTGTTGCTGCGCACGGTGTTCACGGTGGCGCCGATCCTGTTCGGGCTGGACAAGTTCTTCAACCTGCTCGTCGACTGGCCGCGGTACCTGGCGCCGTGGATCGACTCGATCGTGCCCGGCACCCCGCAGACGGCCATGTACGTCGTCGGCGTGATCGAGATCGTGGCCGGTGTGCTCGTGGCGCTGCGACCGAAGTGGGGTGGGCTCGTCGTCGCGGCCTGGCTGCTCGGGATCATCGTCAACCTGCTGACCCTGTCCGGCTACTACGACGTCGCGCTGCGCGACTTCGGTCTGCTGGTCGCGGCGCTCGCGCTGTCCCGGCTCGCGGTGCGCGCATGATCGACACCGAGGCGGCGCGGCAGGCGGTCGCGGACCTGTTGAAGGCGCTGGGCAAGGACCCCTTCTCGGTGCACCTGGCCGACACCCCGCGCCGCGTCGCCGAGGCGTACGCCGAGCTGCTGACGCCCCGCTCGTTCAACCTGACGACGTTCCCCAACGACGAGGGCTACGACGAGCTGGTGCTGGCGCGCGGAATTCCGGTGCAGTCGTTGTGCGAGCACCACATGCTGCCGTTCCACGGCGTCGCGCACGTCGGTTACCTGCCGGGCGAACGGATCCTCGGGCTGTCGAAGCTCGCCCGGGTCGTGGAGATGTTCGCGCGTGACCTGCAGGTGCAGGAACGGCTCACCAAGCAGGTCGCCGACTGGTTGCAGGAACACCTGCGCCCCAAGGGGGTCGGCGTGGTGATCGAGGCCGAGCACATGTGCATGGCGTTGCGCGGTGTGCGGGTCAACGGATCCCGCACCGTCACGTCGGCGCTGCAGGGCGTGCTGCGCAAGGATCCCGCGTCCCGGCAGGAGTTCTTCACCCTCGTGCACGCGTAGCCTGCGAGGCATGGGGAAGATCCACGCCGGTGCCACGCTCACCCCGCACTTCCGCGAGTTCCTGCCCGCGTGGGTCGCGGATCAGCCGTGGTACTCCGGGACGGGTGCGTTGCGGCCGGTCGGCTTCTTCCGGTTCGAGGACCCGGCGGGCGAGGTCGGCGTGGAGACGCATCTGCTCCACGACGGCCAGGCGGTACACCACGTGCCGCTGACGTACCGGCACGCCCCGCTGGCCGGTGGCTCGCTCGTCACGACGGCCGAGCACAGCGTGCTCGGCACGCGGTGGATCTACGACGCCGTGACCGACCCGGTCTGGATCGCCGCGATCCTCGACCTGGTCGCCACCGGCGGGGAGGCGGAACCGGCTGCCCGTACGGGGTTCGATGCGGCCGGGGCGCGCGGTGAGCCGCTCCGGCCGGGTCGCTTCAGTCCGGACGCGGTGAGGATCGACGTGGACCGGCGGATCGTCGCGGACGGGCCGCCGGAAGACGCGGTCGGCGTCGTCACCGGGTTCTGGCACCAGGACGGCGAGCCGAGGACCGGTCGGCTCGCCGTGGTCGGCTAGACCGGGCCGAACACGTAGGTGCCGGCGGCCGAGGCGTCGTCGCCGGCCCAGAACTCCAGCCACAGCTGGGCGAACTCCTCGCGCGACAGCCTGCCGTCGCCGTCGGAGTCGAGCGCGGCGAAGTCGGTGACGCCGTCGTGGCCGAGCCAGGCGGCGATCATCGTCCGGTACTCGTCGGGGGAGATGTAGTCGTCGCGGTTCTCGTCGACGGCGGCGAACATCGCGTCGGCGGTGTCGGTGACCGCCTCCGGGGTCTTCGGGAGCGCGTCCACGATGCTCAGGACGTTGTCGACGGTCACCTCGTCCCTGCCCGCGATGGCGGAGAGCGTTGCCCACCAACCCATCATCACGCCGGACAGCAGTTCCTCGTCGCCGCCGCGCAACGACACCCAGCGCGCGGTGAGCGCACGGAAGTCGCTCTCGGTCAGATAACCGTCCCCGTTGACGTCCATTGCTCCGAACACCACGGTCACCTTGCGTCTTTGCAGGTCACTGGCCATGCGCGTCACAATAGGCCGAATGTTGCAACGGAAACTATCGGCCGAACGGGTCCGAACCAACCGTCGGCTGTCCGACGTCGAGCGCCTCGGACAGCTGCAGCCGGCCGGAGACGCCGAGCTTGCGGTAGGTGCCGGACAGCACGACCTCGACGGCGTCCGCGGGCATCAGCAACGCCGAGGCGATCTCCTCGTCGGACCGGCCGCGGGCCGCGAGCGCCGCCACCTGGTGTTCGGTCGGGGTGAGCGCGGTCGGGCCGGTCTGGCGCAGGCGGCGGGGTCCGGCGCCGGTCGCCACCAGCTCGGAGTGAGCCCGTGCGGCCATCGCGGAGGAGCCGCACTTCTGCGCGAGATCGAGCGCGTCACGCAGACATGCGCGCGCAGCGGCGGCATCGCCCTGACGTCGTGACACCACACCGAGATCGACCAACGCGCGCGCCAGTTCCAAACGGGCGGGGGAGGACCGCAGCACCCGCACGGCTTCTTCCAGCAGCGTCCGCCCGGCCGCACCGGCGGTGACCCGGCCCGCCGCACGCAACGCCATGCCCAACGCGCGCGGCGCACCCCACGCGCGTGCGAGCGCGACTTCTTCGTTGGCGAACGTGCGCGCGCGTTCGCCGTCGCCCAGCGCCGCGCACGCGAGCGCCGCGCCGGATCGCCACGACAATGCCGCGGGATTTCGGTAGGGCCACAAGGCGCAGTGCCGTCCGGCGGCCAGGAAGGCTTCCAGCGCCTCGTGATCGTCGCCTCGCGCGGTGAGCATCCGTCCGCGAACGGTCAGCAGCCCGCCGAAAGACCACACACGCCGGACATCGTCGGTCGAGGCTTCGGAGATCAGGGCGTCCGCCTCGTCCAGGCGGCTCTCTTCGAGCAGGATGTCGGCGACCAGCGCGGCGTGCCAGGCGGAGATCGCGTGCCACCGCCGGTCCTGGCGGAGGTGATCACCGGCCAGTGCGAGGTCGGTGCGGGCGGAGGCGAGATCTCCCTTGCGGCGCTGGACGTTCGCGCGCATCACGTACGTCAGCGCGCGCAACGCCGGTGCCCGGGCGCGGTCCACGTCGTCCAGCACGGTCAGCGCCGAGTCGAGCGCGTCGGCCAGGTTCAGGACCATCGCGGACGCCAGCGCGGACATCGTGGTCCCGGTCGACACCAGCGCAACGGCCTCCTCGGCGCCGATGTCGCCGACCATCACGTGGTGCAGCACCCCGGCGGGCGTGTCGAGAGAAGCCGACGCGGGCACGGCTTCCTGCCACGCCAGGCCGTGCACGGCCAGATGCGCCTGCGCCCACGGCGAAGAATCCGCCAGCAGGGGCGCCAGTTCGGCGGGTTTCCCCTCGGCGTGCAGCGCGTAGGACAACGCCACCGCGGCCTCGGAATCGTCCACATCGGACTGGTGGGCCTCCCGCAGGCGGGACGTCGCGCCGGGCAGGTTCCCCACCAGCTCGGCCACTCCCAGCAGCCGCAACGCCCGTGCCGGGTTCGCCACCGGCTCGCGCAACGCCCGCCACAGCAACCGCGCGGCACCGGACGTGTCGCCCCGGTTCACCGCCTCCTGCGCCGCCCGGTCCAGCACCTCGGCCGCCCACGGCTCCAGCCCCGGCGAGGTCTCCAGCAGCTGCTCGGCCACGACCCGGTCCGACGCGCCGTGCGCACGCAACGCCTGCGCGGCCCGCAGATGCAAAGCGACCCGCGCGGACGCGGGCAGGTCGTCGAGAACCGCGGACCCGGTCACGCCGAGCAGCCGCACTGTTCGCGTCGCCTCGGCCAGCTCGACCGGGCTGAGCCGGGTCAGCTCCGCCAGCACGCCGGGATGCGGTGACGGCCCCAGCACCGCCAGGCAGTGCGCGGTGGTGACGACGGCGGCCGGACGACGCCGCAGCCGGGCGGCCACGACCTCGCCGCGCACCTCCGCACCGCGTTGCGCGACCTGCCACGCGGCCTCTGCGGCCGGCGGCACCCCGTCCTCCGCCAGCGCCCGCACCAGGCGCGTCACGATCGACGGGTTGCCGCCGGTCGCGTCCAGACAGGCGGTCACGAACTCGGGAGCCGGCACGCCGAGCGTTGACGAGACGTGAGCGCGCACCGCGTCCCACGACATGTTGCCGAGCACCACACGACGACACGTCGCGATGATCTCGCCATAAGAAGGATCGTCACACCGCTCACCCACGGCCAGCACGAGCGCGATGGGCAGACGCTGGACCCGCAACGCCAGGTAGGCGAGCCAGCGCAACGACGCGGCGTCCGCCCACTGCACGTCGTCCACCGCGATGAGCAGCCCCGACGTGCCCGCCAACGCCGCGGCCAGCCGGTATACGCCGTGCAGCACGGCGAAGTCGGCGGCCGGCGAGGTCAGCCGGAGCGCGCCGAGAGCCTCCGGTGGCACGAGCGCGGGGTCGGTCAGGTCGAAGAGCTGGGCCACGATCCCGAACGGCAGAGCGCTCTCCAGCGCACTCCCGCGCGCTCGCACGACGTTCCCGCCGGAGGATTCCCAGCGCGCGGCGAGGTCGTCGAGCGCCGCGGTCTTGCCCGTGCCGGGCGCGCCTTCCAGCACGGTGGTCGTGCCCGGCGTCACCTGGTCGCTGATTCCGGCACACCACGCTTTCCGCCGGTTTCCCAAGATCTCTCCAGAATCTGCGGGTGAATGGATCAGCGGAATTGATGCTAGGAGAAGCCGCGCCACTTGCCCAGGTAAAGGTTCCTGCGCTATGGGCGTCTCAACAGGGGATGTTGCCCGTATGATCCGCCGGGCTGCTACTCGAATGGGTAGCGGCAGCCGGGAGACGGCCGCACGTGGTCAGCCGGATGGTCCAGCGGTGCTGGTCGGCACACGGGTCGTCGTGGTAGGGCAGCGCTCGTTCTCCGCCGCCGCGGAGCGAAAGGAAAAATGGTGTCGGGGAATCGGGACGGGGTGTTCCGCGGCCGCGAGGAAGAACACGAGCTCCTGAGCGGTGTGCTGGACGCGGGCACCGGAGTGGTGTTGGTCGACGGCGCGGCGGGAACCGGCAAGACGCGGTTGCTGGCCGAAGCCGCCGCCCTCGCCGCGCGCCGCGGTTTCGAGGTCGCCACGGCGCGGGACGAGCTCGATCAGCCCTTTCTGCTGGCCCGCCTGGCCGAACGGCAACCGCAGAGGCCGACGCTCGTCGTGCTCGACGATCTCCACCTGGCCGAGCCGGGAACCCTGGCCGCCCTGCGCGCACTGCTACCCGGCGCCGCCCGCGAGAAGGTCGTCTGGCTGCTCGCCCGCCGGCGCGGTGAGGGCGCGGACCGCCTGTTCGCCGCCGCGGCGGCCCGCGGTGCCGTGCGGATCGAGCTTCGCCCGTTGACCGACGACGTGGTCGCGGGCCTCGTCGCCGATCTCGTCGGCGGAGCTCCCGACCACGACCTGCGGGCGCTGGCGTCGACCGCCCGGGGAAATCCCGCCGCGCTCATCGGTCTTCTCACCGCGCTGAGCGAAGACGGTCAGGTCCAGGTCTCCGGCGGGCACGCGTCGTTGCGCGGTGACCGCTCGCCGCGCCGGACCGAGGCGTTGCTGCGCGACCGCGTCTGTTCGTTGAGCGGCAAGACCAGGCACGTGCTGCAGGTGGCGTCAGTGCTCGGGCCGCGCTTCGAACCCGGTGACCTCGCGGAGATGCTGGCGTCGAGCACCGCGATCCTGTTGCCCGCACTGGACGAGGCCATCGGCGCCGGCGTGGTGACGTCGCTGGACGACAGGCTGGCGTTCCGGCACGAGCTGGTCTGGCGGCTCGTCGCCGACTCCGTGCCGGCACCCGTGCGGCGCGCGCTGCACCGCGAGGCCGGTGAGATGTTGCTGCGGCGCGGGGATTCCGCGGTCACGGCCGCCCAGCACCTCCTGCACGGCGCCCAGCGCGGTGACGTGCGGTCGATCGACGGACTGGTGGCCGCCGCGAAGGCCGTGCTGTGGAACGCTCCGCAGGCCGCGGCCGAGCTCGCGGTGCGGGCGCTCGAACTCACCGACCAGGCGTCCGCCTCCCTGGTGCACCGCACGGTCGTGGCGGCGCGGGCGTTGACCGCGGCGGGCAGGCTCACGGCCGCGCAAGCGCTCGCGCAGGACGCGTTGTCCCGTCAGGTCTCCCCGGAACCGGCCGCCGAACTGCGGCACTGCGTGGCGACCACGACGTTGCTGGGCGCGCAGCACGCCGAGTCGGTGGAGATCTCCGAGACGCTGCTCGCCGAGCCCGGCCTGCTGCCGGAACTCGTGCCGTGGGTGGAGATCACCCGGATGCTGGCGCTGCTCGGCCATGACCGGCGACGGGCGGAGGAGCTGGCCGGGTCGGTCGTGCGCGCGCACACCGGTTCGCCGGACGACGTGCTGGCCACCGCGCTCGCGGTGCTGGCGGCGATCGCGCGGGACGCCGGACAGCCCGGCGCGGCACTGGAACTGGCGCGCGAGGCCGCGCAGTCCGTCACCTCGTACGACCTGTGCGCGTACCCGCAGCTGCTGCTGGCCACGCTGCACTCGGGGCTGCGCGAGTTCGCCGAGGCCGACAGCGTGGTGCGGCGGGCACGCAGCGGACCGTCGTCGGTGGTCACCAAGGAACTGATGACCTCGGTCGTGCAGGCGCGGATCCTGTTGCAGGCCGGGCGGATCGAGGAAGCGTCGGTCGAGGCGCGCGCCGCGCTGTCCGCGGCGGAGGAGACCGGGCACACCGCGCTGATGGCACCGGCGCTGGCGGTGCTCGCGAAGGTGGCCCTGCACACCGGTGATCTTCCGGCCGCGATCGAGCACGTCGAGCGCTGCCGCGGCCGGGTCCCGGCCGACGGGATCATCTTCTCGCGCGCCTACTACCAGTGGGCCGACGTGCTCGTGTCGTACGTGGGTTTCGGGCTGGACAAGGCGTTGGAGCTGCTGACGGACGAGTATCCGGGGCTGGTGACGTCCGGGCTGTTCGCCGAGGAACCCCGCGCGGCCGGGTGGTTCGTGCGGCGCGCCCTGGAGGCGGGCGACGAACGGCTGGCCAAGGTCGTGGTGGACCGCGTGGAGCGACTGGCCGAGGAGAACCCGGGATTCCGGGCGGTGGCGGCAGCCGCGTTGCACGCGCGAGGTCTGCTCGACGGCGACACCTCGTTGGTGGAACGGGCTTCGCAGCAGCACCGGGACCTGTGGGCGCGGGCGAACGCGGCCGAGGACCTCGGCGTCATGCTGACGGAGTCGAGCGACCGCGCGGCGTCGGTGAAAGCGCTGGAGAACGCGCTCGGGCTCTACCGGGAGATCGGCGCGTCGCGGGACAGCGCGCGGGTGCTCGGACGGTTGCGCAAGCTCGGCCGGCGCAGGCGGGCCGAGCCGGTGCGACCCGCGTCCGGATGGTCCAGTTTGGATGACACCGAACGGGCGATCGCGAACCTGGTGGCGAAGGGCCAGACGAACCGGCAGATCTCGACGCAGCTGTTCATGTCACCGCACACGGTGAACTTCCACCTGCGCAAGATCTTCCGCAAGCTCGGGATCAGCTCTCGCGTCGAGCTGGTGATGAGGTCGAGGGACGATCGGTGATCGCCCGCTTCGCCTGACGCCGCAGCTGCAGGATGCGGGCCGCGCCGACGACCGCGACCAGCAGCGCGCCGCCGATCGCGCCGAGCAGCAGCGCCACGCCGAGCGGCAGGCTGGCCTGGCCCCACAGGAAGTGGATGGTCGTGCTGTCGCCGTTCTGCAGGATGAACACGAGCAGGAAGATCAGCACGACGATCGCGACCAGCACGGCCACCCAGGCGCCGCTGATCCTGGTGGGCCGCGGCTTTCTCGGCGCGGGCACGGGCACCGGCTTCGTGATCGGTTCGGACGTCTCGTCGTTCGGCATCGCCACAGGCCGATTATCGGCGACCCCGGGTGATCGCGCTTGTTGGCGAACGGGTGGCTACAACCGGCGCAGGCCCGCCAGAACCCGTTCGAGCAGCGCCATGTTCGGCTTGTCGCCCGGCTCGTGCACGGCGACCAAGCCGAGCGTGATCAGGTCGCTCAGCAGCACGCGCGTGACGCCCAGCGGGATCTTCATGAGCGCGGAGATCTCGGCGACCGACCGCGGCTGCAGGCACAGCCGCATCATCGCCGCCTGGTCGTTGTTCGCGCGGTGGAGCCGTTCTTCGTCGGTGGACAGCAGCGTTTCGAGGCGGAGATCGTGGCGGGCCGCGGTGCGGCCGCCGGTGCGCGCGTACGGGCGAACGAGCGCGCTGTCCCGTGTGTGAGCGGGTGGTGCGTCGTCTTCTTCCTGCATCGGCCACTCCGGCAGCGGTTCCGGCGGGCGTTGGCGCAACGGTTGCTGACGGGGCAGTTGTTGCGTCACCGAGTCGTGGGTTCGCTCGTCACGCAGCCGTCTGCGGGTCTTCGGAGACCCGAAACGGGCCCCCGTGTAACCGATTTCCGTCGCTTCCTCGTCGTGCACGTGCTCAAGCTATAACGAGAACGCCCGAATGTATGTCGATCACGTTGCCTTTTTGTTCCCCAGATCGAATCTGACCTGGATTGCGGTCCCCGACGACGTCGTTTGGGTGCGCACGAGGTCGGCCAAACGGTTCACCAGCAACAGACCGCGACCGCCTGGATCGTTTGCGTGAACAGGCGTGCGTCCAGCCAGAACATCGGTGATGTGACCGTTGTCGTTGACTTGGCAAACAATACTTTCTCTTTCCGCCCAGACCCGGACCGTGCTCTCCCCGCCGCCGTGCCGCACGCTGTTGGTCGCGAGCTCGGTCACCGCGAGCGCGAAGTCGTCCAGGCGTTCCTGCGCCAGGCCCAGCTTCAGCGCCTGCTCACGGGCGAACGCCCGCACCGCCGCCATCGCACCGGCACCGACCGACGTGCTCGCCGCGTCCTGCGGGGCCGGCAACGGCAGCGAGTGCGCCGCGACGACGACCCGCGCGGGGTGGAAGTGGTCGCTGGGACGGTGGCCGCCCGCGTCGATCACGACCGGGTGGGTCTTCTCGGCGTCGGCCAGCACGTCGTGACCCAGCGCCGACGTGTTGTAGGGGCAGAGAATGCTCAGGTCACGGCCGCTGAACGCGTAGTTCACCAGCGCCTCGTGCAGGGCGCAGGCAGGGTACTCGACCTCGGTGCGGTGGTCCCACACCGGTTCGCTGATGATCCGCACGGGCCCGCGGTGCCGGTCGGCGAAGACGCGCAGCTCGGGGATGATCCGGCCGGGGTTGCGGCCGGTGTCGGTCATGTCGATGAACGTGATGAGGTGCGCGAACCCGCTCAGCGCCTCCCTGAGCAGCCGCAGGTTCGTGCTGGGCACCGCGATGGCCACCGGCTCGGCGTTCGCGAGCCCTTCCACGACGAACGGGACGGTCCCGTCGATGTAGGAGTCCTCATCGGAGTAGAACAACGCGGGATGCGCGAACGTCATGTGCCACCTCTCGTCAACGCCCCAGGATGCGCACCCGGCGCGTTGCTCAAACCATCATTTCTTGACCCTCACACCGTGTCAGCCCCTACACAGGAGCAGTCATGTTCACCATCGGAGACTTCGCCCATCTGGGGTGCGTGTCGGTGCGGATGCTGCGCCACTACGACGCGGTCGGGTTGCTCCCGCCGGCCCACGTGGACCCGTCGTCGGGCTACCGCTTCTACACCGCCGCGCAGCTGCAGCGGCTCAACCGGCTGGTCGCGCTGAAGGACCTCGGTCTCACGCTCGACCAGGTGGGAATCGTGCTCGACGAAAAGGTTTCCGCCGAGCAGCTGCACGGAATGCTGACGTTGCGCCGTGCCGAGCTGCGACAGCGGATTCTTGCGGACGAGTCGCGGTTGCGCCGCGTCGAGGCACGTCTCCGCGCCATTGAAAGGGAAGGCGCCATGCCCACCGACGAGATCGTTGTGAAGCCTGTTCCCACTGCCCGAATTGCTCGTCTGACGGCAACCGCCGCTTCTTACGGTGCGGAGGACATCGGTCCGGTCATCCAGCCTTTGTACCCGGAACTGCTCGCACGAATGGAGCGCGCCGGGGTGCAGGTCGCCGGCTACGGGATCGCGACCTACGAACCCGCCGAGGGCGACCAGGTGCTCGTGCGGGCCGGGATGACCGTGTCGGTCGAGCCGTCGGACTCCTACGACTTCGAGGTCGTGGACCTGCCGGCACTCGCCGAGGCGGCGACGATCGTGCACCGCGGGCTGATGGACGACGTCCACACCACCTACCAGGCCGTCGCGGCGTGGATCGAGGCGCACGGGTACCAGCAGCACGGGTTCGCCCGCGAGGTGTACCTCAACTACGGCCACGGTGACCCCGCCGACTGGGTGACCGAGCTGCAGCTGGAGATCAGCCGGCCGTAGGACCGGCACTGAGGGGCCACGGTCCGTCCGATGTGGACTTCGCCGCACGGCGGACCGGTGGTCACGCGGCCCGGAATATGTTGGCTCTCCGGGGTGTGGGGGAAGCCGAAAGGCATGAACAGCAAGCGAATCGTGATCCTGTCCGCGCTCGCCTGTGCCGGCCTCGCGTTGCCGCTGGCCGGAACCGCCGCGGCGGCCGAAGGCGAGCTGACCACGACCATCACCCCGGAGGGCCATGCCCCCGCGACCGTGCACACGCTCACGTGCGACCCGGACGGAGGTGACCACCCGAAGCCCGACGCCGCGTGCGCCGAGATCGAGGCCGCCCACGGCGACCTCACGGCGCTGCCCGGCAAGCCGGCGCTCCTGTGCACCGACATCTACCAGCCCGTCACCGTGACGGCGACCGGCACGTGGCGGGGCCGTCAGATCTCCTACCAGCACACGTTCCCGAACACGTGCGAGCTGATCCGCGCGACCGGGTCGGTGTTCGTGCCCGAGCTGACCTAGTGGTGCGTCTCGGAATGTCGGCGAGGTAATTCACGCTCAGCAGGGCGCCTCGCGGCACCGCCCCCACGCCCCCGTACAACCAGTACGACGACGTGGGGGCGGCACCACGATGCACCCGTCTAGTCCGA
>Ga0070710_10001051_pt1 | contig 13115 bp, 12 predicted proteins | sample LARL52metaG_FD_65454 | JGI IMG/M metagenome (GOLD analysis project Ga0070710, IMG submission 65454) | Corn, switchgrass and miscanthus rhizosphere microbial communities from Kellogg Biological Station, Michigan, USA - LAR L5-2 metaG | ecosystem: Host-associated > Plants > Roots > Rhizosphere ... | reverse complement strand
TGGTCAAGGCGGGAGCGTGGACGCAGGGACCCGCTCTGGCGCAACAGCTCCGGCTGCTGGAGGGCCATGAGCTGTCCTATGTGGATGGAAAGCCCACCGCGGAGACCGTGCACCTGGCCGCGGAGGCCGCCAAGCTCGCCTTCGCCGACCGCGAGGCCTGGTACGGCGACGTACCGGACGTGCCGCTGGAGACGTTGCTGTCGCGCTCGTACGCCGCCGAACGCCGTGCGTTGATCGGCTCGGAAGCGTCCTTCGAACTTCGCCCCGGCTCACCAGACGGCCGGGAACCGTTGCTGCCCAAGCACATCATCGCCGGACCGTCGGTCTCGGTGTCCGACCCGATCGGCGCGCTCGGCGAACCCACGGTGGCCCGCTCCGGTGTGACGCGTGGCGACACCGTGCACGTGGACGTCGTGGACCGCTGGGGCAACATGGTCTCCGCGACCCCGTCCGGCGGCTGGCTGCAGTCGTCGCCGACGATCCCGTCACTCGGCTTCTGCCTGGGCAGCCGCGCCCAGATGTTCTGGCTGGACAAGGGTTTGCCGAACTCGCTGGCCCCCGGCAAGCGCCCGCGGATCACCCTGTCGCCGTCGATGGCGTTGCGCGACGGCGAGCCTGCTCTGGCGTTCGGCACGCCCGGCGGTGACCAGCAGGACCAGTGGCAGCTGGGCTTCTGGCTCGCGCACCAGGCGGGCCTGAACCTGCAGGAGGCCATCGACTCGCCGATGTGGCACTCGAACGCGTTCCCGAGCTCGTTCTACCCGCGTGCCTGGACGCCCGGCGAGCTCGTCATCGAGTCCCGCGCCGGTGCGGACGTCCTGGAAGCGTTGCGTGCCAAGGGCCACCAGGTCGTGGACGCCGGAGAGTGGACGCTCGGCCGGATGTCCGCCGTGGCAAGGGATTCCTCAGGCGGACTGCTGCGCGCCGGTGCGAATCCACGCGGCGCGCAGGGTTACGCGGTCGGACGTTAGCCGCCGACCACTTCGGCGCCGTCGTGGATCATCTCCACGTTGCCACCGGTGTTGTGCAGCGTGCTGATGCCCGTACCCCCGGCGAGGTCGCTGACCTGCTTGATCGTGCCGTCGAGCTGAGGGACCGGGCTCGCGCTCGCGGTGCCCGCCATGGCGGCGACGGCACCGGCGGCGAGACCTACGGACGCGACGATCTTCTTGATGCTCAAGGCGTTCCGCTCCCGAAGAAGTGGAACGGCGCCCGATTCGAGGGGGAGGGAATCGGGCGCCGCCCCGGCCAGGAAGTGCTGGTCAGATCAGATGTTGAGACCGGCGTTGGCGTGCGGCGGGCCCTGCGGCTCGTTGAGGCCGAGCAGCGTCGCGGCGGGAACGCCGCTGCCGCCCGCGTCGACGTTCTCGACGAGCGCGTTCACATCGACGTCCTGCGCGTTGATCGCCTGGATCTTGCCGGCGGCGTCCTTGGTGTTCACCGACGCGAGCTTGCCGGCGCTGGCGACATCGCCCAGCTGGCCACCGAGGTCGGGAGTGGTCGCGACGTTGGCGTCCGCGGTGTCCGCGTGCGCGATGCCGCCCAGGCCGAGCATGACGGTGGCGCTGCCGAGGGCAACAGCGGCCCCCGTGATGGTCTTCCTGAGGTTCATGGGCGCGAAGGTGTCGTGTTCGACCCCTCTACATCAAGCTCCGTAACTCAGGAGAGGGAATTTCTTCATCCCTTGAGGGGACGCCACTCCATCGCGACCGTGCAGACCCGCTTCTCGCCGAGCCACACCGAGATCGCGTACAGACCGGCCCGCGTTCCGGCCCGCGCCATGAAATCCCGAGCGCACTCCACCGTGTACCGCTCCCGCCAGTCCGCGCCTTTCCTTATGTACCAGCCGTGGTCGACGACCTCCTCGGCGTGCTCCAGCCTCAGCCCGCCGCCGGGCAACCGCCGGTGGTACTCGATGCGGTGGAGATGGTCCATGCGAACGACGGTCCTCACTGCACCTGCGAAGTGAGAATCTCAAACTGCGGATCTTGCCCGTACCGTTTGGACCGTGGCTGAACCCACGTTCCGGCAGCAGCGCCTGGGAGAGGCGCTGCAACTGCTGCGTGAACGCGCGGGCATGAGCCAGCAACAGGTCGCAGCGCGGTTGCACTACAACGTCCCCAAAATCAGCCGCATCGAGAACGGCCAGGTGCCGGACATCCACGCCTTGCGGGCGATGCTCGACCTCTACGGCGTCATCGGCGACGAGGAAGCGCCGTACATCGAGATGTGGGAGCTGGCCAAGGAGAAGGGCTGGTGGCGCGCCTACGGCCTCGACTCGCGTGGCTACATAAGCCTTGAGCACGACGCTTCGCGCGTGCGGGAGTTTCAGCTCGGCTACATCCCAGGGCAATACCAGACCGTGCGGTACATGCGAGCGTTGTTTGCCGGTTCCGCGGTCAAGCGATCGAAGAAACGGATCGAGGACGACATCGCCGTGCGACAACGGCGGCAGCAGCGGTTGGTGGGGGACAATCCGCTTGCGCATCACGCGATCATCGCCGAGGCGGCACTTCGACAGGCTGACCGCGAGCAGCTGATGCATCTCGTAGAAGTTGGTGGCCTGCCGAACGTGACCATTCAGGTGCTGTTGGAGTCGGCCGGGTTGCACGACGGTCAGGTCGGACCGTTCACGCTGCTGGACATGCCGTTCGCGGGCGATCCTCAGGTCCTCTACATCGAGCACATGGCAGGCTCGATCCACATCGAGGACCCGGAGCGGGTGCGGACCGCTAACCTTGTCTTCAAGCACCTCTCAAAGCTGGCGATGTCCCACGATGAGTCCGCCGCTTGGATCGAGAGGTTGGCTGCCGAGAGGTAGGTAGGGTTCCAGGTGTCCACCTTGTGGCGTAAGAGCAGTCGCAGTGCTGCGGGAACCGACGCAAACTGCGTTGAGATTGCGCTGAATGGCTCAGTCGCGCGTGTGCGCGACTCCAAGAACAAGACGAGTTCCGTTGTCGCCGCGCCCGATTGGGCAGCGTTCATCGGCGCCGTAAAGCGCGGCGACTTCGAAAAGAACTGACGGTGAACTAGGCGATCGCGCCGGGTGGCAGCTTCAACTTGAACGGCAGCGTGGTCACCAGCGCCAAATCGGAAGCGGTCGCCTTCATCAACGTCGGAGCGTTGCGCGCGCCGGGTTCAGGCAGGTCGAGCAGCCTGTCCACGGCCTCGACCAGCGGTCCCTCGTAGATCCACACGGCCTGCGCCGGACGGGCCGAGTCGCGGACCGCGGGCAGACGCCCAGCTCGCGCCTCGGTCTCGGACCAGAACAGGATCGAGTCGATGAAGCCTCTGCGCTGCTTGAACGCCATGATGCGGTCGAGCTGCCCGGCGTCGTCCCTCAGGTGGAGGAACTGAAACCCGCTCTCGCGCAGCTCGATGACCTTGCTCAGTGCGTGGTCCATGGCGCACCTACCCCTGTGAGGCCCCCATCGGAGGACCGTTCAGTCATACGACCCGAAAGGATCGTACGGTAAGTCAACGTTCGTCCGTAAGCCGTAGTCCGAACGAGTATCTCAATTGGTGGACGTTTGTGGCTTAGGGTAATCATTGGCCTCCTTGTTGGAGGAAACGGCCAGGAGAGCCATTACGGTTCGCGTCAGGAACGCCAAACCGCCCAATGTGACTAATATCACGCTGATCCACATGTGTCGCCTCCGAGTGGTGACCTACACAGGTAGTAGACGTGTAGCACTCGCGGCGGGTTGCAGCTCGCACCGGCTCGCGTTCTTAACAGATCGAGGCCCACACCCGTTGTGGATGCAGGTCCACCGGCCTGACCGGCGGGTCCGGCAACTGGCGTTGCAGCAACACCTGCTGCACGAGTACCGACGACTCCGTCGAACGCCAGAAGACGTGGTCCTCCAGACCTTCCAGCAACGGGTCCGCCGTCCAGCCGCCCAGCTTGTCGAGCACCGGGCGGCGCACCAGGTAGCCGCAGCCGAGGTACGGGATCCGCGCCAACCGGTGCCGCTCCGGCGGCAGCGCGGCCACCAGACCGGACTTCGGGTCGCCGATCGGGCAGTGCGCGACGTCCGCGTCGGCGGCCAGCAGGCGTTCGACCAGGTGTCGTGAGGCGCGCAGGCCCGCGTCCAGCACCAGCACGTGGTCGGCCGCCGAGCGCTCCAGCAGGCTGTTGCGGGCGACACCACGGCCCAGCGGCATCTCGTGGTGCAGGACGGCGGTGGCGTTGCTCCGCGTCGGAGCAGGCGTGCCGTCCCCGCACAGCAGGATCCGTTCCGGCTGGACCGTTCCGCCGAGCAGGTCCAGGACCAGTCCGTCCGGGTCGGGTTCGCCGGGGCGCTGCACGATCAGAACGTCCACCCCGGACCCCGGCATCGCCGGTCGGTGGTCCTGCCAGTCGCGACCGGAGGCGCGCTGGGCGAACGTCGTCCGTTCCACGGCCAGCGCGCACGCCATGACTTCGGCCTCGCTGACCGAGCGGTCGAGGGAGGTGACGCCGGCGAACCTCGGGTCCCACGACGGCGTGTCGACGGCCAGAGGTTTCTCGGTGGGCGAAGCGGCGGGTTCCGGCAACGGCGGCAGTGGCGCGACCTCGGCGCGACCGTCCACCAGGGACGTCGCCAGGGAGATCAGCGTCTGCGCCGAGCCGGGCAGGTCCAGGCCGTTGCGCACGAAGTCGTAGCCGGCAGCGCGCAGGTCGCGCTCACGTCCTGAGTCCGATGCCAACGCCGCGGCCACCGCGCCCAGCGACGTCGCGGAAGCCACCACCAGGTGCTTTCCCGGTAGCAGCGGTTCTACATCGGTCGACGGCTCGGTCAGCACGACACAGCCGTTCGTCAACGCCTCCAGCACTCGTACCCACTCGAGCGCCTTCGACTGCTCGCGGTGCAGGTTGATGAGGAAACGCGAGTTCGCGAGGTGCGCGAACTTGGCCTCGCCCGGCAGGAAGTCGACCCGTTCGGGCCCCATCGGCTCGTGCGGCGGGGTCAGCAGCCGGACGCGCAGCTCGTCGAGGTCGCGCGAGTAGCCGTTGAGCAGCAGCGAGCGCCGTCGTTCCGCGGTCCCCAGGTAGGTGACGTCGACCGAACGGTCCGCCTCCGGGTCGCCGCCCCACCTGTCCCACAACGGGGTGTACCCGAGCTGGAAGTGCTCGACGGCCACACCGCGGCGCCGCAGTTCCCCGGTCGAGTCGACGTTGATGTCGACGGCGCCCGCGAGCGAGCCGACCAGCGCGGCGGTGCGGTCGAACGTCATCGTGCCGGGGTGCTCGACGCAGAACGCGATGGTGCGGCGCAGCAGCTCCGGGGCGGGACGGTCCGCGACCGGCGTGACGTAGAAGTACTCGTGCGGGACGACGACGTACACGGTGTCGGAGCCGGGCTCCGGGAAGCGGCCACGAGCGGTGCGCGCGCGGCCACCGGCGCGTCGCACGGCGTCGGCGACGACCTCCAGCAGCTCCTCCATGAACACCGAACCGCCCACCGCCGAGACGAGGCAGAGGTCGGGCGAAGTCATCGGGACTTCCTGCGAACAGCGCGCAGCGGCGCGGTGACCCGCCAGCTGACGGTCGCGCGGGTGGCGGCCAGCTCACGGGCGAGGTGGGCGGCGCGGGCCTCGGCGGCGGCGATCCGGTCGGCGCCACTGGTGGACGCGGCCGCCACCGGAGCGGACGGCTCACGGCCGCCCAGCACCACTTCGGCGTCGAGCAGCCGCAGCCGCAACGCGTCACGCTCGGCACGGGTGCCGGTCAGCTCGTTGCGCAGCGCGTCACGTTCCTGACGAGCGGTTGCGAGCTCGGCGCGCAACGCCTCGATGCTCGCTGTCTGCTCCTCGGAACTGCGCACGGTCTCCGGCAGCTCGGCCACCTGAGCGGCGAGGCGGTCGCGGTCGGCCAGCAGCTCGCGGGCCGACTCGTCGGCCTCCCGCAGCTGGGCGAGCAGCTTTTCCCGTTCCGACACGAACACGACCCGTTCGGCGCGCAGCCTCGTCAGTTCGGCGCGCACCGGACCGGGCAGGTCGCTGAGATCGTCGTTCATCGTTCCCCCTGGTTCGCGATCTCGGACAGCACGTCGGAGTACTCGTCGGCGTACCCCGTCGGGTCCAGCCAGTCGCTGAGCTTGGCGAACGCGTTGTCCGCGAACTCGCGGCGGCGTTCGGCGGGTGTGTCGAGGGCGCGCAGCAGCGCCACCGTCAGCGCGTCGGCGTTGTTGGGCTCGAACAGCCAGCCCGTGCGCCCGTCCTCGATCATCTCGCGTGCCCCGAAGACATCACTGGCCAGCACCGGAAGGCCGCAGCAGACGGCTTCGAGGATCGAGCGCGGCAGCGACTCGATGTCCGAGGCGTTCACGAAGAGGTCGGCCGCGTGGAACCACGGCGTCGGGTCTCGCTGAATCGGCACGAGTCGAACCGACTCCTCCAGCCCACCGCGTTCGACGAGGTCGTCCAGCGCCAGGCCGTACGGCGTCGGGTGCTGCCCGACGATCGCGACCACGAGGCCCGGGGCGACGTGCCGCACCCGTTCCGCCGCCGCGATCAACCCCGCCTGCCCCTTGCGGGGCTCGACGACACCTACGTTGAGAAGCAGCAACGCGTCCTGCGGTACCCCGAGCCGCTCCCGCGCCTCACGACGCCGGTGTTCGCTGATCCGCCCGCCGAAGCGGACCATCGGCGTGCCGTAGCGAATCGTGCGGCAGCGTTGCGGCGTCGAGTGGCCGACGAACATCTCCCTCGTCGCATCTGCCACGAACAGCAGCCGGTCGACCGCGCCGAGGCTGCGTTCCCAGCGCTGCTTCACCGTGGGCGCGAGGCCGGCGGGACCCCAGTTCTGGTACGAGAAGTCGGGCAGTTCGAAGCTCTCGTGCACGACCCACGCCGTGGGTAGGCCGGCACGCTTCGTGGCGTCCGCGGCGGAGAACGCGCCAAGGGTGTTGACCAGGGCGACTCCGGCGCCGGACGCGCGGGCGAGCAACGCCAGCTCGCTGACATGGCCTTCGTACGAGGCGATGTCGCCGATCCGGTAGTGCGAGGTCAGGTGCACCGGCACGCCGAGCGCCGCACAGTCGTCCCGCAGCGGCCCGTCGACCGGGGTCACCACGGTCGCCCGCCAGTCGTGCTTCTTCACGAGCCCGGTCAGCAGCTCCTGCAACCACAGCTGCCCGCCACCGATCGCGAGGCTGTGCGTCAACACCAGCACGTGCTTCGGATCGCGTCGATCGCTCACGCGCTCCAGCAACCGGGCGGTCTGCTCTTCCAGCTGGTCCGCCAGCAACTCGTCCGCCGCATCGCCCGCGGGATTCCGCACGGTCACGAACCGCGTGGGCGAAGTCCACTCACCCGCGCCGTGCGTCGTCAGCCGCACGCGGACGGAAACCCGGCGCGCGGTCCCCGGCGGGAGGTCGACCGGCACCCGAGCCTCGAACCCGCTCACGACGGCGTCCGGGAAGTCCGGGAACGCGGCCCCGACGTCCGGCCGCGGCAGCCGGGTGCGTGCGCGCGTGACGCCACTTCCCTCGACGAAGACCTCGACCATGCTCGGCGCGCGGCTGTTCAGCATCGCCCAGCCGGTGACCAGGACCAGGTCGCCGGTCACCTCGGCGTCGGGAGCCGGCCCGTCGAGCTCGACCAGCGCGAGCGGCTCGTCGCCCTCGTCGCTGCCGACGATCACGACCTCCTGGGCCAGCAGCTCGCCGGCAGGTCCGATCACGCTGACGGACTGAACTCCGTTGGGCGCCGGCTTCGTGGTGTGCGCGGCCCAGCCGGTCGCGCCGTCCGGGGCGTCGCCGTGCTCGCGCAGGTTCGCCACGTGGCCCGCGATGTGCACGGTCACGTCGGCGAGCGCGAGCCCGCGGACCCAGCCGCGCAACTCGAACTGATGCCCGACGGACCTGGCAGGCAGCTCGACGAACGCGCTGGTCATCGCCGGACCTTCAGCACCGCGTTCGCGTCCTTGACCAGCACCATCACGTCCTGGTGCACGTCCCACGCGGCCTCGTGGTAGCCGACGAGCCGCAGGTCGGGGGTCTCGAGCGCCTTCTGGATCGCCCAGCCCGGCGAGCTCAGCGAGATGCCGTAGCCGTCCTGACCGGGGTAGTCGGCGTAGCCGAAACCGGACGCCTGGTACGTCGCCAGCACGCGGTTCGCGGCGGCGTCGGTGAGCCCGTAGCTGTAGTTGAACTGCTCGCCGTTCTCCATGCGCCACGCGACTCGGCGGCCGTGCGTCGTGAGCACGGCGACACCACCCGGCGCGAGTGCCCGGCCGACGTAGCGAAGCAGCGGAACCCACTGCGGGGCGTCGAGATGCGTGAGCACCGAACCCGACCAGATGAGGTCGACGTCCCGCACCGGGGCGATCTCGTCCACGTCGATCGCCGCGGCGAGCGGCTGGGCGTCGTAGGCGTCGACGCAACGCTGGACGGCGGCGGGATCGAGGTCGCACGCGATGAGTTCGGCCTTGGGGAACGCGGCGCGGAACGTCCGCAGCACCCGTCCGTAGCCGCAACCGAAGTCGAGCACCCGCGCCGGATCCGGTCGTCCGGCGTTCTGCAACGCGCTCAGTACCGCGCGCAACGCGTCCCGCGCAACGCTGAAGTAGTGCTCGTCGTTGCCGCCGTACATGGAGTCGTTCTCGACGATCGTCCTGTCGACGTCGGCGAACACCCTGTCGACCAGCGAGTCCAGTTCGCTGCCGTTCATGCCGTACCCCCAACGAGCTCGGCGAGGCGGTTTCGCCAAGCCATCCTCAGGTAGTCCTGTTCGCGCCGCAGCCCGGCGCCCTTCGTGGCCCCGCAGATCCGCACGGCCTGGAACCGCGCCTCCCGCTCCACCGCCTCGTCCACATAGGACGGAGCATGACCGAGCAGCACCCCCAGCCACCCGGCCAGATCCCGCACCGTCGTGCGCTCACCGGCTCCCCGCCACCCGACGGCGGCGAGCTTGTCCGCCGTGAGCAGCAGCCCGCGCTGCTCCACGTCCTCGACGCTCATGCCCTCGACGCACCACTCGAGGTCGATTGCCACGACCTCGTCACCGCTCACCAACAGGTTGTGCGGCAACAGGTCCCAGATCGCACCGCCGAGATCCTGCACGCGCGCGTGCAGGATGGCCCGCCACGTGGAGAGCAGTTCCTCCACCCGCCACGGTTCCCGCGCGAGCAACGTCAGCAACGGCGTGCCGTCGACCAGCGGTTCGTCGTAGGCGCGCACGGACACGTCGTCCTGGACCTGAGCGACGAGCGGGGTGCGCCGGATGGTCTGGGAGCCCAGCACTTCGGAGCGGCTGCACCAGCGCGCGGCCCTGTCCGTGTTGAAGTAGACGGCGAGCCGGTCGTCCGGCCAGAGCGGACTCTCGCCGGCACCTGTAGTGGCGATGACGAGGAAGCTGTTCCACGCCTCGGCCGCGAGTCCCGCGCCGACGAACTGGTGCCACAGCGCCGCCTCGTCGACCGGGCGCGGCTCGTCGAAACCCCAGTCGGGGCTGGGGAACCGCGGAAGCTCCGTGGCCAGCTCCGGGTGCCGGTCGGACAGCTCGGCCGACAGGACCGTGCGGGTGATCTTGTAGTCCGGGAAGCAGCCCAGCGTGCGCGCCGGGCGAAACCCCGCGCCGGACAACAGCTTCTCCAGCGGCCGGCGGGCGAAGGTCCTGGCACGACCTTCGCCCGGATAGCCCTGCACGCCCTCCCACCGCACGCCCGTGTGGTCCTCGTGTCCGCCGGCGAGGTACTTCACGCCGAGCTGGTTCTCGATCGCGAGCACCAGCGTGCCGCCGGGCTTCAGCTTGCGCCGCAACGACTCCAGGAACGCCGGACGGTTCTGCACGTACTCGAGCACGCCGATGACGAACACCAGGTCGTACGCCGGTTCGTCCGGTACGTCCTCGACGGTGCCGACGTACACCCGCACGTTGCCGAGGTCGACGACCCGGCGCGCACCGACGCGGGCCCGCGCCGCCACCGGCTCCACCGAGTCGACCAGCGCCAGGTTCTCACCGAGGTAGCGGGTGACCGCACCGCAGCCGGAACCGATCTCAAGCGCCACCGCGCCGGCCGGCAGGTCGAGGGCGCGCAGCACGTTCGCGCGTCCCCGGTCGAGGTGGTACTGCTCAGCCCAGGTCCTGCCGGCCGCGTGGTGGAGCTCGTCGCTCAACGAGCTCCGGTCCGACGCCTCGGCGATGATCGCGCCGACGAGCTCCTCACCGCCGTCGAGATAGGTGATCTCGCCGTGGTCACCGAGCAGCAGACAGCCGTCGCGTTCGGGCAGACCCAGCTTCCGCAGCGGGGTCATTGAGCGGGGAAGGACTGAAGCACGGCCTGCGTCTGCCGCTGGTAGCTGCCGCTCAGAGCCGCTTCGCCGCTCACCGGCACCTGCTGCACGTTGACGCGGACGACGTTCTTGCCGGACGCCCAGAGACCGCGGTAGATGGCCGCGTCGTTGTTGACCTTCTTCTCGAAGATCAACGAGAGCGGCATGTCCGGCAGCGGTTCCTTGATGAACACCAGGCCCTGCGACTCCTGGTACGCCTTGAGCTTCGCGACCAGCGTCGTGGCTTCCTGCTCGCTCTGCGTCGGGAAGACCATCACCGAGAACTCGTCCGACGTCGGGCCGAACTGGTCGGGTTCCTTCTTGCCGGACTTGAACGGGACGTTCGTGACGTTCGCGGCGGTCAGCAGATCGATCTCGGCCTGATCCAGCATCTTGGTCTCGAGCAGGCGGGGCCCCTTCGCGACCTCGACCTTGAGGTCCTTCTTGCCGCCGGGCTGCGGGATCTGGTCGAGCAGGATCTCGAACGGGTCGGTCGGCTTCGGCTTGCTCGTCGTGGTGGGCGTCTGCGAGGTCGACTGCGCCTGCGTCGCCTCCCCGCCACCGCCCTGGCGGTTGACCAGGAAGTACACGCCGGTGCCGATGCCGCCCAGCACGAGCACGACCAGCAGGACGATGAGGATCTTCTTGCCCGCGCCGGACGACTCCTCGTCGAACACCTCCGGACCGTGCGAGACCCAGCCGGGGTTCGACTCGGAGCCGAAGCTGTTGTCGCCGCTCAGCCACGGAGGCGGAGCCGCAGCGCCGCCCTGCTGCGGGGGACCGGCCTGCCAGCCGCCCTGCGGCTGCACCGGCCGGACGTACTGGGTGCGCTCGGAGTCGGGGTTGCGCGCTCCGGTGTTCACCACCTGGGTCGCATCGGGGTTCGCGTTCGGGTTCGCGGCGGTCGGCGCCTGGGGCGTCACGACCTGCGTGGCGTCCGGGTTCACCACCGGCTGCGGCCCCGACTGCGGCCCAGACGGGGGCGTCGCGGTCCAGCGGAACGGTGCGTTCGCCGCGCCCTGGTTGAGCGGCGACGGCGCGGGGGTGCCGGCCGACCCGGAGAGGACCTCGTCTCGACGCCGACGGTAGTCGTCAGCGGAGATACGGCCCTCTGCGAGGGCGTTGTCCAGCTCCCGCAGTTCGTCTTGCCACGCCATTTCCGCCCCTCCAGTGATGCTCGGCGAACGTCATTGTGACTCACGTGAACAGCTCTTCGGCGTCCGCCCCGTGATGTCAGCGACCCAAGACTGTCTTGATCTTGTACAGCTGTCCGTGCGACGAGACGAGGACGGTTCCGCCCTTCGTTCCGGGCGCGGCGACGGCACGCCAACCCGCGCGTCCGGTGGCGTTCACCACCTGCAGCACGTCCCGGCGGGGAAGCCCGACCGCGCCGCCGCCGACGACCTTGCCCGCGGCGTCGACCACCAGCACGCAGTCCGGGGTGGCGCCGTCGACCATCGCCCAGCCCAGGATGTCCGCGTCACCGACGACCTCGCCGGTCTCGACGGCACCGGCCGTCTTCTTGTCCGGTGCCGGGCCCGGCAGGTCCGGCACCTCGCCGAGGTTGACGGAGGAGCCGAGTTCGGGACCGCGGCAGCCGAGGGTGAAGTCCTCGGTGAAGGGGTAGACGTGCAGCTGGCGCAGCACCGGGACGAACTTGGGGTACGCGAACATCTGCAGCACGGTGCTGTCCGCGCCCACGTGCATCGCCACGGCGAGGACCGGCTGGGTCGGGTACTTGTTCCGAGTGGCGGTCGCCCAGTTGGAGCCGATCGCGAAGGTGGCGACGGCGACGGTCAGCGCCACCGCGACGACCGGCGACGACGGCCTGGGCTTTCGCGCGGCGGCGAGGACCACCACGGCGACCACGGCGAGGAGCGCGATCCCCGCGTACCGGGGCGCGAGCCCCTCCGTCGCACCCATGCGGCCACGGCCGAGGCCGATCAGCACTGCCGCGAGCAGGGCGTAGACCCCGAGCCCGACGAAGGCCGCGACGTCGCGGACCTCCAGATCGTCACCGCGCTGCCGGTCCCGCACCGCGAGCACGGTGAAGATGACGAGAAGCGCGGCGATCGCGGTACCCGTGACCAGCGCGAAGTCGACCGCCGTCGGAGCGAGGACCTGACCGAGCGTGGTCAGGACGGCGCTGAGGTAGGTGTCGGCGCCGAGGATGAACGGAGCCGCGTAGCTCCGCCCGTCACCCGCCAGCACCCAGACGACGAGCACTGCCGCGCCGAGCACGACGGGCAGCACGAGGCGCCACGCCTTCTCCCGGCGCAGCCATGCGATGAGCAGCAGTCCCGCCCACACGGGGAAGCCCGCGCCGTGCCCGATGCAGGCGATCAGGCCGAGCGCCGAGGCGAGCACCGTCCGCCCGCGATGCGCCGCGGCAAGTGCCAGGACGGACGGAGCGAGCCCGAGCATCCAGTGCGCGCCGCTCATGCCGATGCCCCAGTACTCGGTCGCGGCGGACGAGAACACCAGAGCCGACATCGCGACGATCACGACCAGCCTCGTGGTCCCGGTCAACGCGCGAGGCAGGACCAGCACCAGCGCCACGAAGATCAGCAACGCCAGACCGACGCTGAAGAGACCGAGCGGGTTGTTGTGCCCGGCGAACAGCTTCGCGTCGAGCCAGAACACCAGGTGCACGAGCACGGCGGGGTGGTCGTTGTGCAGCTCGAACAGCGCACTGGGCCGGATCGCCCCGGTTTCCGTCGTGCCCTTGCCGATCAGCAGCCAGAAGTCGCCGAAGTTGAGCTTCGGGGCGCGGATCGCCTCCGCCAGCGCCAGCAGGAAGGGGATCGCGGCCAACGCCCAGAACCCGGTGGTCAGGACCTTTCCGGCGGCTTTGGG